>Ga0214544_1002195_pt1 | contig 41161 bp, 17 predicted proteins | sample CNSS3metaG_FD_160074 | JGI IMG/M metagenome (GOLD analysis project Ga0214544, IMG submission 160074) | Root nodule microbial communities from cowpea collected in UCLA plant growth center, Los Angeles, California, USA - CNSS3 | ecosystem: Host-associated > Plants > Roots > Nodule | place: USA...
AAAAATAAGGACCAAATTGAATATAGAACATTGACTTTAACAGCACGCTAATGGGTTAACACATGAACATTTAAATAATTTTTAAAGAAAATAAAAAATAAATCAAAAAAATAAAAAAAAAACACAAAGTGACACGTGGTACGCTACTGGATTGACACATGTACATTTAAAAGAAATTAAAAAAAAATTAAAAAAACCACGAAATGATACGTGACAGTCACTGTTCATGACCATTAATAATTTAATAATTTAAAAGGTGTTAATAAAAAAGACCCAATTGAACAAAATTGATGAAAATTAGGATCTATTTGGACGCAAAATCAAAATTGGGACTTATTTAAAAAATTTGACGAAAATTGAAAAAAAAATATTTTAACCTTTATTTTTTTTAAAGTCGATATTATACCCTATTATTTGAATGCAAAACCAAAATTAAAACTTATTTTAAAAAATTTGACCAAAATTGAAAAGAAAAAATATTTTAACCTTTATTTTTTTGTTTTAAAGTCGATATTATGCCGTATTGTTATCCTGTTCTTGACAACATATGAGCTGCACTGCTGATATAGGGTGAGTTGACAGCGTTGAGAAACGCTTTGAGAAACCCGAACAATGCTTTACTCAAATTTATTAAAAATTAACTAACTTTCATATGCGTGTGATATATATAATATGAATTCCTTGTATGCGCTATGATATGAATTCATTAATGTTTTTACATAATAAAGAGGAAAATCAACTAAAGAGGATTCTCATTTTTCCTTTATTTATTTTGAATGCTGGGAAGGGAAAATAATTTCAAAGGGTCGGTTATGTACCTGAAAAAGGTTGATGTTTAAAAAGAAAAAATACATAAATTCAGTGAATATCATATTTGGAAGAATAAATTAAGGTGGTCCAACTCTCGAGTATTATTAATCTTGCAATACGTGGGGGTACCCTTTTCTAGTCTAATATTATACATGATAAACGGGTTTGAAATTGACAAAAAATATTCTATTTTTGTTGAGTTTTTTAATTTAGTATTAATTTTATATTTTTGTAATCAAATTTTAATTTTTGTAAATTTTTATTGAGTTTTTTTCGCTAATATTGTTTAAACAGTTAATAGCATAATGAAAATGTGACTCATTTGACATGACATAACTCATCTTCATCATTATCGCTCCATATTTTCATCATCAATCACCATAAAAAAAAAAAAAAAAAAAAATCCTTCATCTCTTACTCTTCTTTGATTTGCTACATGTTCTCATCGTCGTAATCATCAAACACCACATTCTTCAACTCCCATTTATCTTCACCATCATCCATATCATAACTTTATCTTTAGCCATCGAAGGATTCACTCTACAAACACTAAACATGCACAATCCAGAACACATCACAATACTCATTATCACTTTCACACTTCCCCTCCATTCTCAAGTCCTTGCAACCCAAAACCTCTAGATTTCTCATCCCACCCCCTTATTGGACAGGAGTGTTAAGAGTTACGTGTAGTTATAATTAACGAGTCATCATCATCATTCTACATATTAAAGTAGAATATTCACTTAAAACTCATCCCAACCAATCTAAAAATTCCACTACAATGACTACATAGAGCAAAATCAAATCAGAAAATCGAGGGCAACGAAAGAGGAAGAGCTAGAAAATTCTAGGCATTCCCATTTTACCAAGAGAAGAAAGTGTTAGCATAATCTAAGAAAACACCGAAACAATGTGAACTTTGGGTGTGATTTAGCGTACCCAGTTGCAAAAATGAGGGAAAGAAGAAGGAAAAATCTGAGTGATTAAGAAAAAGGTGTCCCCTTCTTTGTTAGCTTGGTCAACAAGTGCAATGTCTTTGATCATGATCCTCTCCTTGTTCAGAATCTATTAATCAAGAAAAGTTTTAAATTTACCCCAATTTACTTATGCAATTAACTTCTACTTTGATTTACTTTGACCGCTAAACATTATCAATAATGGACCTTTTTCCAATCTAAATATTAATCATTCGCTTTAACTAAGTTTTTGTTTTCAAAATCATTTGGATATTTCCTTTAAGAAACATATTTCTGACAAAAAAACATTCAAAACACGAGAAAATAAGAAACTTTAAAATTACTTAGTTCCAAATTCAACATGAATAATTGAATAAATTCCTATAAAATTACAGCGAAAAACACCCTTGTAAAACACGATCGATCACACTTCCAAATAATGTACTTGAACAACCTCAGAGATATTACAAAACTTTTGCATAAACGTAGCGCACATCCTCATGAACAAATTAAAAAAGAATGAATAATATATTACCTTAAAGTGATCAATTTATATAGTATAAAACATTGATCATTCACACCTGAAGAAACCGGTTTTATTTGTGTTCTCCGTGAGTCTTTGCTACTTTTACTATCAAGCAATATTCGACTTATTAGATAGGAATATACCAATCTCTATCATATATCAGCATCTTCACCTTATCAGTTTAAAACCAGGGTTTGGATACCCTTGTGTGGAAATTGTGCCAACCTATTGAGCCAATTTGCAACAACCCGAGCTTTATAGAGCACTACACTCACAACTAGATTATCACTTAAAACATATCTCTGCTATATCGAGTAATAAATTGGACCACTTTGATCGTAACACCTAACAACTTTGAAAATAAGTATATGACATCCTCGTAAATCAAGTTTACTTGTTTTGTACTAGTGTCTGTAAAATAGTCCTAGAATTTAACAGAATACACGATTCCCTCTTTAATGTTTCGATTATGGTCCCAAGAGACTTTTAACTAAACATTTGGCAAAGGTAACATCATCAATGGGGGTTTGAAGATTTGATTGGTTAGTATTATATGTGGGAATCGTGTTGGATTCCCGTGTGTGATGAAACCATCTATATTTATAGTCACTGGGCAATGACAGTACAACCCTGATAATAATATTATGCTTATGTTCCCTTCCTCCCAAGTGTGTTGTGTGTCAGTGAGGTGCAGTGTTGTGACTAATGGTGGAGAGTGGTTGAGATATGCTATATAGTGCCAAGTGGGATATAGGAAAGGACATCAAACACTTATCTTTCGTTCACACTCGCATCATATTCTGTCAGTGCAAAATTGTAGTTCTCAGTTCTGATCAAAGTAGATACATATGTTGATTTGAGTGTTTCTGGCATATTTGGGGTCTCTGCAAACTACACAGGGATTTTGCTTTCCAATTGAATTAGATTCCTTTTGGAATTCAATTCTGATTCTTCCTAGGGTTTAGGTTTTCTTTCTTTTTTTCCCCTCTATTTATATCTGGGTTGGTATTCTTCTAATCAAGCCTTGACTTGCTTGCTGCAACCTAGCTTCATACTGATTTCCGTCCTCCGAGTCTGATTCTCCAAGTCTTCGGTAAGTTTCTCAATTCAGTTTTCTATCTGAAATGTTAGAAATTGTGTTAAACAAATTTGGTTGCTTTAGTTCCTTTCTTTCTGTGTTCTGCAATTCAATGATATTAAGGAGTTTAATGTCTTCAATTAGAGAATGAGTTGGTCTTTGCCTTTGGTACTATGGCTTTGGTTTTTACTTCTGTAGAGTCAGGGACTCTGGATCATGATCACTTTGCTTTTGTAAAAAATATACAACACAACTGACAAAGATTTCCACTTTACCAGTTCTTAGCTAACATTATCCAACAAGCATGAGATGATTACTTTATTTATTTGGATAAACCATGGTGATCATTATCAGTGCAAAGTGCTGACCAAAGTTGAAGCAAAAGGGCTTGTTTTATTTAATATAAACAACCAAATCACCATGAATATCTCATTTGATGGCAGATTATTAAAATGACTCGTGTTGAATTTAATATCTAAGTTATCCCCTTTAGTCCGATGTGACTTGCTTCATCAAATAATAACTTGTTACTACATGAATTTAGCTGATGTATAGAATATGCCAAGATGATAAATTTGTGTACACTTTCAGTGTTATTTTAGCACAGTAAAATTGCACCAATTGGAATTTAAGTATAGGAGAAAATTTAGTCCACATAATTTGAACTGATTCATTCATATATTGGTATGAAAATGATGTCTACTTAAACTGATTGGATATGTGCAACGATTAATTAAATTTTATAAACTTAGTAGGGAAGGAGTTAAAAGATTATAAAGCTCATCCCTCTTGCTTTGAATAACTAACTATACAGATTCTGGATATATCAGTATATCCTAACCTCAGCATTTTCTTGGAAACCACTTTCAAAAGAAAAAGGGTATGATGTTTTCCATCGCGTTGTTCAACTCATTGAATTTTTAATTAAGATAATTAGTCCTATGCTGATGTGGGGTTTAAAATTTAATACGTGTGTTTGGACAGACACATGTGCCATATGGCATTCCGAAAACTTACTTTTTGGAATGAAATCTAACTTTTTTTTCTGTGTATGTTTACCTCATCAATGATGCAGAACTTAAACTACCCTTCTTCTGATAAACCTTTTTTTCATTTCGGTAACTTAGACCATAAATATTATTGATTTCACATAGTACCAAAAGCCAATTTCAGTGGTTGAAGCAGTGAATATGATGCTGGCTTAGCGTGTTCTCTTTCACACACCCAAGAGTAGCTCGAACAATTTAAATGTTTTTAATGTTGTTGTTATGACAAAGTCTAAAGTGTTATTAGATTGGACTGAGGACTTGTCATTCAAATATAAAAGCAGAACAAGTTGGCAAGTGGGGGAGGTCCATATATATTTAAATCATTACAACAAAAGTAGAAAAGAAAGGGCAAATAACTTCAAATTTGTTTCCTTTATTAAAAAAATATCTAAGGGCTAGAAGGTTGTGTCATCAATACCATTTAGTGGGGCATCGTGGAAGGCAAGTACTCAGAAAAATAATTTAGTGAAGTTTGGAATTGCCACATTTTGTAATTCATATATGAACTTTGGAACAAAAAAAATATAATCTATGGCACGATCCGCAACAAAAGCCGTGAAATCTGTGTTTGTCTTAAATGCATAATTTATGTTCCTTCTTACCCCTGACAGGGAAACTTATTTCTGTGAATTGTTTATCAATATTATTGTTATTATTTTCATGTCGTATATTAGATTATTTGAAATTGAAGAGATTTATGTTTATAAATTACAATCTCTTATAAATCATTAACCATAGAAGAAATATGAAATATTAGAATAAAAAAGGTTATTTTTGAGTTAAAAAATCTGTTAGAAGATACTCAAATTGAAATGAAACTTAAATGATTGTTTATGCAAAGAGCATTGAAGATTGAAAACACCACACTTTTTTATCCCTAGTTACTATTCATTTTCTCTTTCTTCTAGAAATATAAAAATTAACTTATGTTAAGACTATTTTACCCTTATAAGAGTTTTCAAATAGTGTCAAAGAAACTTTTTCCAGATTGAAAATGTGGTAGTGACAGACAAGTGTGAAAGTGTATGTGGATGCAATGAATTTAACTGTAAGCAACAAGTGCATGAACCGTATTTAGATGTTAGACTTGTTAAACGAAATTTTGCATCTTAGAGGGTAGAATTTTGTCTCTTATGTTGAGAGTATCTTACTTCCCACCTCACCTGGATAGTGCCTCTTCAGATGATTTCGTAGCCATTGAGAAACTTCTAATTCTTAAAAGTTTCTTCTGCATAGAGATTCCAAAGAAGTTGGCCCTTCTTGATGGTGTAGAAATGTGATTTTCCTGAGATTCTCTTTTTGGGTCCATTAGCAAAGGCTTTGCCCTGTAGTACCTCATAACGTGTCAATAATAAAAGGGACACTGGCTGCACAGTTCTTTCATAAGCTATTTCAGAAAAGTATAACAAAGGCTTCCTGAACAGATTGACTTTGAATTCACAGAAAATGAGAAAAATAAAACTGTATTCTCATCCCGAGGAGCATGGTAAATCTCTCTAACTAGTTTTCTTCTTGGAGATGTGAAAGAAGATAGAACACTAGACAGGTACACTCAGTAGTGAAGAAGATTATTGCTGCAAAGTTAACAATCTTTTCTGTTACCAGATATTCTTATTGGGATAATGCAACTAATTTATATTTAGCCTGTCAAAGAGAGAGGGTATCATTTTAAATTTTACATGATTAACTGGTGATCTTGATCCACATGATATGGCACATTGCTGGCACTTATCCATTTTGCTTGTATTATATGGGCCATACCAACATCTACTAGTCTATATTGTATTGTTGACATTTGACTATAGCTGGCTTTGTGTATATCTTGATATAAATATTAGCTCAAATTGATCTCTTTTCATCTTCAATACAATATTTCTAGTCCCAATTATAGTAACACTGCAGGGTCTATTTTCCACATCTCAGATATCTGTGGCTAAAAGATTGAATATTGTTTTGGTCTTTCCTGTAGTAAAGGGGAGCCATGAATGCACTAGCAGCCACCAACAGGAACTTTAAGCTGGCCTCTAGGCTTCTGGGATTGGATTCAAAGCTTGAGAAAAGTTTACTGATTCCATTCAGGGAAATCAAGGCAAGTAAAATTGCTTCTTGTGTTTTTCATATCTCCTGGAAAATTAGTTGACTTGTTTTCTCTCTGCTATCTCACGTGTTTCACCAACCCTAGTTCTAAATAATGTTTCACAAAATGCAGGTTGAATGTACCATACCTAAAGATGATGGCACATTGCAATCTTATGTTGGGTTCAGGGTTCAACATGATAATGCCAGAGGCCCCATGAAAGGAGGAATCAGATACCATCCTGAGGTTAACACTAAAAGCTTTCAATTATTCACAGTTCAAGTTTTTCTTTTTATTTATGAATTCTTTTAATTGAACATCTAGTCCAGCGCTGAATTGCTATCAGATTTTTGTCAAGGAAACTTGTTTGATTCTTAAATTTTTGTATAACTTCAAAAAACTGTAGGGATAATCCTCTGAACAGCCATTATTTAATAAAAGCTATGCTTCAAATTACAATTTTTTCATGTGTTACTGTTTATATATATGGGTATATGGTGTGTAGTTTAGGTTCTCAGTTCTGACTCAGAATCACTTAATGGAAAAAATAGGTTGACCCTGATGAAGTGAATGCTTTAGCACAACTAATGACATGGAAAACAGCTGTGGCAAATATACCATATGGTGGTGCCAAAGGAGGGATAGGGTGTAATCCAGCAGAATTAAGTATATCTGAGTTAGAAAGACTAACCAGAGTTTTTACCCAGAAAATCCACGATCTGATTGGAACTCACACAGATGTGCCAGCACCTGACATGGGAACAGGACCACAGGTCAGTACTAATCACACAGATTTAGAATTGAATCTTCTGCTGTGTGTTTAAGACCATATACATTTTTTTATTATATTACTGTTATTTTACATTTGACTTCTGATATGATTCTTTGCAATTGAATATTATCTTACCGAATGGATGCTTATCCATGCAGACTATGGCATGGATACTAGATGAGTACTCCAAATTTCATGGCTATTCTCCTGCAGTAGTGACTGGAAAACCTATAGTAAGTACTGTTTCTGGTTTCTATACTTCATTTTATTGGTCATTGCAAGGACATGATGAAATCATGCTTGAAAACAATTGAACCTTATTTTCTTCGACGTAGGATCTTGGTGGATCTCTAGGTAGAGAAGCGGCTACAGGACGAGGTGTCCTGTTTGCAACAGAGGCTTTGCTTAATGAGCATGGAAAGAGTGTATCAGGACAACGGTTTGTCATACAGGTACTTGTTGTGTCTGGTATATTTACTTTCATTGATCTCTGTGCCAGTGAATGGATATTGCATTGTGCCAACTTGAAATGATGTTCAAGTTAATGATCAATGAACACATGATTGTGTTGGTGATAACAAATGAACCTCTGGGTTGTGTTGTAACAGATTCCCTCAGAACATTAGTTAGTTAGAAGTTATTCATAGTAAATAGTTAATTTAGAACAATTAGTCAGTTTTGGAGAGGTTGGACCTTTTTACTCTGTTCTAATACAGTTGAACTACTAACAAATGACGCATTGGCTAGTGTAAAAATTTTCTAAAACCACATTTAGTATTCAATGAGTTGAAGATAAACTCATGATATCATAGTTTATTTCTTCAGGGTTTTGGAAATGTAGGGTCATGGGCTGCACAATTAATAAGTGAGAAAGGTGGGAAAGTTGTTGCTGTGAGTGACATATCTGGAGCCATAAAGAACAGCAAAGGTCTTGATATCCCAAGCCTACTCGAACATTCCAAAAAACACAAGGGTGTAAAAGGATTCCATGGTGGTGATCCAATTTCCGCTGACTCAATATTGGTTGAAGATTGTGATGTTCTAGTTCCAGCAGCTCTTGGAGGTGTCATCAATAGGTGATTTTCCTAACTTAACTACAAAACTCTTTTGTTATTAACTCAGGCAAACAAGGGACACCTCAAACTATTTGATTATTTTGACAAACCACATAACACAACATCATCGTCATAGCTTACTTTGAAAGCAAACATAAAATTGAACCACCCATTTTCTTTGTTAGCTTTGTACTTCCTTCCAACAAGCAATATTCTAAAGTTGAATTATTACATAATAAGGGGAATGTATAAAGCTACTTTTCTTTTATGTTTTGGTATGGTTGAAGGGAAAACGCAAATGAGATCAAGGCCAAATTCATAGTGGAAGCAGCTAATCACCCAACTGACCCAGAGGCTGATGAGGCTAGTTTGAATTTTCTCCTCTCTTTCCTTCTTCAATCAAGAAAGAAAAAGAAGAAATGCAGTATTGCTAACTATTTCTTTGTCTAATGAACTTGCAGATTCTTAAGAAAAAAGGTGTTGTCATCCTCCCAGACATATATGCAAATTCAGGTGGTGTTACAGTTAGCTACTTTGAGTGGGTTCAGGTAATATTTATCTGTCTAATGAATTCACATAAACTAATTTGAGTGTTTAATGAAAAAAAAATATGATATTCCAACACAGTAATGTAAGTTAACAACCATAATAGCAATGATTAATGTTTTTAGAAGTATGTTTTTTCTTGTGTACTTTATGTAGTCCTCATGTTGTTGATGGATTTTTTACGTACAGAATATCCAAGGATTCATGTGGAATGAGGAAAAAGTGAACAATGAACTAGGGAACTACATGACCAAAGGTTTCAAAGACGTGAAGGAGATGTGCAAAACCCATGACTGTGATCTTCGTATGGGAGCCTTCACCCTGGCAGTTAATCGTGTGGCACGTGCCACTGTCCTTAGGGGGTGGGAAGCTTGATACCTATGGCTGCTGCATGCATGCTTTCAATAAAAGAGCTCCATTCTCAGCAACACTTCACAACATAGTTTTTGTTGGTTTCATGTGTTGGGTGAATTGTATTCTCACCCCCAATTTTTCTTTGATCCGTTTTATCTCTCATTTATCAACGACAACAATTCGTTTCCATAAGCAAGTTTAAAGCATTTTAAAATAGTTTTGGTTGTTGACAAAGAAGCATCTCTTATGAACACTCTGCCATCAATATATTGGAGCTACTTTACTTAAACATTAATATCTCCCACTAGGTAACTGAGTTACAATTGCTTCTCACATCATATCACACAACCCTTTAGTTACAATATTCAACAAAAACAAAGTCAAAGGTTTTCCTTGTCGAAACCATTTTGATAACAAAGTAGGACTTCCATTAACTAATCATATGACATAAAAAAGTCCTAATTGATTGAATTATATGTTTTATCATAGTCAACTTTAAGAATATAGGACACTCTGATAGTTTTTCTCATTGCATTGTCCACGACTTCATTTGCAACAAGTGCGTAATGAAATAAAGTTAAATCTCGTACGCTTCTCTTTCAACAAAACTTTTACAAATTTTAAGTTAAATCTATTTAAACTTGGACTCTTTTCTCCTTTGTACTCAAGCTCCATTCAATTTGGGCTTATTTACTCCTTATTTGTTGAACCTTTCTTGGAAAAAAATAATCCACTTACGGCTATTGCTTCCTACACCACATCAAATTTCTCATCCATCCCGTCAAAAAGCTTTCCAGAAAAATTCTCCGTAATAGAAGGGGAAGATTGCTTTACGGAAAAAAAAAATAATTTCCAAAAGTGATAGGGTGCTGGAAGAGATCCGATGGGGTACAAGAAGTAATAACCTTCACTTACTCCTTTAATTTTGTGGACTCTTATACCCAGACGACAAAGTGGGTCATAATAACCCGTGGATTTAGTTGGATTTTTCAACCTATTAATCAGCTTTGGTTCATCTCCCTAACCTGTCAAACAGGCGGGTTAAAGAGTCGGAACAAACTAACCAATTGATCTGCATGTTTTTAATTAAAAGTTAAGATAAAAATAATTTTAAGGATTAATTTTTTTTTATATTATATTACTTTAAGGATGTCAATACATTCTAATTTAAATCATAAATAATTATAAATTAAGTTTTAATTATTGTTTATAATAAAATAATTTAATATGTAAATGTAATAATTATTTTTATTTATTCAATTAAAGATATTAATTAATCAATTAAAAACTTATAAAATATTTATATAATCAAATATGTTTTATATTCAACCAACCAGCCTACTCATTTGCAAGAGGGGACTTCTTCTTATACCTCAATCTTTCTCCTGTATCCCCAAGTAGGAATGGCAATGTGGGCTGGTCCAGCCCGTTTAGGTTCGGCCCGCATTAAGCCCGCAAGTTGCGGGTCGGACAGACCCGCCTCGCACAAAATTCGCAGAGTGGAACACACGGCCCGCCCCGCAAATATATATGCTCGCGGGTCTGCGGATTGGCCCGCCTACATTGGGGTAGTTTGAATGATGCACACATAATGCAGTAATATTAATTGTGAAACTAAGGGGAACATGGAAAAGATGAAAGTGAAGAGAATATTCACCATTAAATTCAACGAAAATCAGTGTCCCCCAAAATGAACAAACGTGTAGATAAAATTCTAATATAAGTTGCAGTAATACAATTAAAATTGTCATTATAAATATCATTTGGAAAATTTTGGATAGGACGCCCATTCATACAATATAAACAAGAGAAGATGTTGCAATTCAGTTCTCACATCTAACAAGAGTTCGTATTCATTCGTCAAGTGTCACTTCCCCCAACGTTGCCAACATTAACAAATGGGTCTGTCCACTGCGAGTCTGCGACGATGGAGGCAGCAAGAGAGAAGACAAACCAATCGGTGGAGGTGGTGACGCGACCCGTGTTGCTCCGGTGCAGTGGACCAGCGGCGTGCAGTTCAATGGTGGATTAGCAATGGATCAACGACCACAAATTGGAAGATCAGTGGTGGTGTTCGTGACTCGTATGGTGTGTGAAGAGAGCAGAGAAAGAGACAATAGAACTGACTTTAGGTTAGGTTAAAGTAGAGTATGCGGGCCCACGGGCCAGCCCGCGCGGATTATGGGTCATTGCGGGCCTACGGGTTCATCATCCTGGCCCCCCTTCATCCCCCCGTGCAATTTTTTTGCAAGTCTACGGGCTAGCCCGACGGGCCAGGTCCATATTGCCATCCCTATCCCCAAGTCCCTTCATTAATTACATTTATATCCTTACCAACCAAATTAGTTAAGGTAATTAAAAAAATTTATTGTCCATATGTTTTTTAACTAAAACTTGCATCTTTAAAGTTTTCACGTTTTGAAAACACACTCCAACCTTTGCCTTCTTTCATCTTCTAACGGTGTTTTTCTCTAAAACGTTCTATTATGCCTAAGCTTCAACATATCAAGTTGTGGTCCCTTCCTCATGTTTGAATATGTGGTCCCCTTTACGCTCGTGTCTCTCTTTGTTCATCCAGGTACGAGTTTACTGTTACAAATTTTTTATTACACGTATCATTTGTAATGCATAAATATATACATGTTTTCATTGTTTGTTGATATAAGGTGTTCATTATATTGTTTATGCATTCTTCGTGCATTGCCTTCGTTATATTCTTGATGCATTGTTCGCAAAAGTGCCTGAAAAAATAAAAAAGTCAATAAATACCAGATATGGACTTACGGTTAATAAAAACTTAATAAAAAGCGTACTGGTTGTTGACATCCGATAGGTCCTGAAATCGGATGTCGAGATATGATTTATATTGGTTACAAATGTGATCATTCGTAATATAAGACTTGTTTTTTAGATGAAGTGAATACTAGTAGTCGACATCCGGTACGTCCAAAATTCGGATGTTGACATACATAACATATTTAGAAGACTACCGACTTTGGACATCTGATATGCACATAAACTAGATGCTGACATCTGATGCGATAAGGAAATAGATGTCAGATAGGCAATACACCAGATGTTGATATCTGGTGTTAGAGAAATCAACGAATGTCATTTTATGAACTAGATGTCGACTTTCGGTTCATATACTTACCGGTTGTTGACATCCGGTATTCATTTGATTAATTTTTTATTGTTTTTTTTAAATTACTATTGACTGTCTATGTTGTATTGAACATTTTTTGTGTATGTCCTATATGGCTTTGTTAGTTTTAGAAATATTCATTTAGTAATTTTATTCTTGATTTTTTTTAACAATTTAATAAATGTATTTGAAATAAATGACTAGAATTTTAACGGATGTCCCAAATTCGATATTCAACTTAATATTTATTTTTTGGTATATTTTTCTAAAATTTATTATTTGAATGCTGCTTTTATAATTATGGTGATTTTTAATAAATTAATTGTAGGGGATTATAGTAATGGAAGATTAGGATATGAAAGGGGTGAAAAATATAGGAAATATAAATCTGATGCGGAGCCTATTTTATCTGACAAAAGAAAATGTGAGTGACCATTTAAATTGAGAGGCAAACCCATATCTAAAGGGGAGGGGTGGGTGTTGAAGGTAATACGTGGTTACCATAATCATGATTTGTCAGATACTCTAGTTGGTCACCCATTTGCCAGTAGGTTGAAGTCCAATGAACAGTCATTGCTTGTTGATATGACTAAAAGTCAAGTGAAACCTGCAAATATACTCCTTACTCTCAAAGAAAAAGATAAGTGTAATGTGACCACTATGAAGCAAGTATATAATGTGAGATACATGTATGAACGATCTCTAAACAACTTTAGGTACGATACATGAACGAAAGTCACACCCTTATTAGCAAATATAGTGCACCCAATAAGGTGCAAAAGATACACTCACGCAACAAACTCCTACAGTTGGTTTTCGCAACAACCGTAATATAGGTCTCTCAACCAACTCAATCTAACTTGGGAACCACGACACTGCTTCAGGTCATTTGTAACCATAGGTCAGTCCACACCCAAAAGTGTCATCAAAGTCTTTATTTCATCTTCATAATCAAGTGGTTCATTTGGGCAAAACTCTCCCATGATAGGAAGATATATAGCAATCACACATCATCTAAAGAGATGGTCAGCTCATCAATAAGTAGATGAAAATTTTTTGTCTCAGAGTGTCATCTCTCAACAAAACCCAATATCAACTCAATATCGGGGTAATCATATAAAATATCGTAAAAGGAAATAAACCAGAATTCAACACAAAAAGGCTGAACAAATACGTGAGTCTTCAAATCTTTTAACATTTTCAGCATGGGAGACCAATTTCATAACTCGATCCTAAAAAGAATAAATTACTTAGCAATTTCTAACAACATATCAACCATAAAAAAAAATTTATAAAAACCTTTGACCAACCTGGCCCTCTCATATCACACATGTTACATGATAAACATAATTAGTGAACAAGGAAGTATCAAATGGACCTCCAGGAAATCTTGCTCCATCATTCTCATCCTCCTGCTCTTGCTCTTGAGCTACATTGGCCTCACTGTGCTCAATAGCATACTATTCCTAATGAGCTGACAATGGACTTTGCTCAAGTAAAGCAGGTACAACATGCTGACCCTTTCTACGAACTGAAGTTGTTGGTCTCTTCTACGTAGCCACCTTGTGTAGAACTCTCAAGTACATCCTGTGCAGAAGAACCACTGCATCTTGTCGAGCCACCTCGTGTCCTAGGAATATTTATAAAATTATAAACACATAACTAAAATTATAAATAAAATTTAAATAACAACGATGTCAACAATAATAATAAACTAGACATGCACAATAGCAAAAAAAATGACAATAGCAACATAACGGAAGTCCACAACCATAGGTAAAGCACCCAAAACAGTTATCGGATGTCCACATCCGCAACATAAACAAATTCACCAGATGTCGACATCCGCAACAAATAAAAAAATGGTTATAGGTTGTCGACTTCCGCAATTCAAACCAATAATCTAGTTGTCGATAGTTGAAACACATTTGAATCCAAAAATAATATTCACCGGATGTCCACATCCGCAACAGACACCCCCATATCGGATGTGGACATCCGTAACACAAAAAAATTAAAAAAAAAAAAGCTTACAAGTGTCGACATTCGCAACACTTAACTCTATATCGGATTGTTGCATTAAATAAAAGAGAGAAAATTTACTTTTTAAGTTTTACTACGCGGGGCAAACTTGGAATTAAATTATGTTTTGGGGATACAAGAGGCATTGGGAGTGCAGGAAGAAGCCATCTTGGCAGGGTCAACATTTTCAACCTATCTAGATACGATCGACTAACCCAACCCACCTCATTTTTGGTTGGTAAATGGCGAGTCGAGCCGAATGAGTCAAAATGAATCAAAAAGACACACTTTATCATTACGACTTATACCCACTCTCCCTCCAACCTTATCCCTTTAAAGTATTTTTCTTTCTTCACTAATTCATATGATAATGAAATATTTTTCAGTTTTTACCACCTTCCATAACCCACCCCACTCATAAATTTTTTCTAATAGAAGACTCTTAGGTTTCAATTCTTCTTGGAGTTCAAATTGTCTCTTCCTATCTTTATCCTATAGTTCCCCATCATCTTCTTCTATTTTTCTAAATCATTTAATTTTTTTTCCTACCAAAGACATATCTCTTCTTTCACCTAGCACTTCACTTCTACCCTCTCTTTTCATATGATCTTCTCACACTATTAAAATTACCAATCTTACAAAGCCTCAATAGAGATATTGGTCGTTCTTTCTTTTAACTCACGCCATAATCTTATTTTTCGCACAATCCACACGGAGCATATAGAATTACAAGAACTACTTCATTGTCGCCTTCCTTCCAATTTCCAACTACACTCAAGAATTGGCTTCCTTCAACATTCAAATCTAATCTAATATACAATTGAGAACCTAACAATTGGAAACTTTCTAATATAATATTATATCCTACACAAAATCATTCAAATTTTTTATACCACAAAAGGAATAACACTACGTGGCATCTACTGAGGAGTTGGACTTTGAAAAGTTCATCTCATTCAAAACAAACCACCTTTCTCCTAAACCTACATCTCATTTTTCTCATACCTCTCACCTCTTTCTCTTCCTCTCCGCCTCCTCTCATATCATTTTATTCTTCTTCTCAAGCTCTACCCTTCTCTCTTCCTCCATCACTCTCCGTCCACATAAACCCACAATTTCTTCTTCTAGTCGATCTTTTCTTGAGATTCATCAACACTGTGAAGAATACAAAAAAGGTAACAACTTTCCTTCTTATGGTCGATCTTTTCTTCTTCTACCATATGTAACTACTTTTCTTTGTAGTATTTCTCTATTGGATCAAGGTTTTTCCATGAGATTCATCAACATTGTGAAGAACATCAAAAAGATAACAACTTTTCTTATTGTGGTCGATCTTTTCTTCTTCTACCATATATAACTGCTTTTTTTTGTAGTATTTCTCTGTTGGATCAAGGTTTTTTTGTGAGATTCATCAAAATTGTGAAGAATACCAAAAAGGTAACAACTTTTCTTCTTCTCTCAGATCTTTTCTTCTTCTACCATATGTAACAACTTTTCTTTGTAGTATTTTTCTTCTGGATGAAGGTTTTACTGTGAGATTCATGAACACGGTCAAGAAAACCAAAAAGGTATAAGTTTTCTTCTTCTCTCTGATCTTTTCTTTTAGATGAATGAAATGTTGGAGAAGATTGGCCAAAATCAAGACTCTCAAGCACAAAACTTTGAACAAGATTTCGTCTTTTTCGATCCAGAATTAAAATGGTATGTAAAGTTTCGATTTTTACTCACTTTTGGTTGTTTTCCTCTTTCTCAGTGAACAAATTCATCTTATTTTATTTTTGCTTTTATCGGAATAAAGTTTGCTTTGATCTTAACTTTTTTTTGTTGAGATGAATGAAATGCTAGAGAAGATCGACCAGAGGCAAGGCTCTCAAGTACAAAACTTTGAACAAGATTTCGTCTTTTTTTACAGAATTAAAATGGTGTGTAAAGTATCAATTTTTACTCAACTTTTGGTTGTTTTCCTCTTTCTCAATGAACAAATTCATCTTATTTTTATTTTTTCTTTTATCGGACTAAAGTTTGCTTTGATCTTAACTTTGTTTTTGTTGAGATGAATGAAATGTTGAAGAAGATCGGCCAGAGGCAAGGCTCTCAAGCACAAAACTTTGAACAAGATTTCGTCTTTTTTGGTCCAGAATGAACAATGGTAGGTAAAGTTTTGATTTTTACCCAACTTTTGGTTGTTTTCTTATTTCTTGAGGAACAAAATCATCTTCTTCTTATTTTTAAAATTATCTAACCAAAGTTTACTTTAACTTAATTTTGTTTTTATTGGGATGAATGAAATGTGAGAGAAGATCAGTCAAAGGTAAAGCTTTAAAGCATAGAAATTAGTACAATATTTCGTCTTTTTTGTCAAGAATGACAATGGTATGTAAAGTTTTGATTTTTACTCAACTTTCGATTGTTTTTCCGTTCTTAATGAACATATCCATCTTCTTCTAATTTTTACTTTTATCGGACAAAAGTTTGCTTTCATCTTCATCTTCATCTTATTATTTTTTTTCATTCGCTTACGTAATTTTTTTAGGTTTTCATTCTTCTTTTGATACTTTTGTTTAACTTTTTTTCTTGCCAGGTTTGATTTTTTATTCACAAGACTGAAGGTATTTTGTGAGCACTTTTCTACACATTACTCTGTCTTTTTGGTTCTAGAATGACAATTGTAAGTTTCAATATTTTCTCTCATCTTCTTATTCTTATTTTTACTTTTATCTATTTGTAATTCTTCTTCTTCTTCTTTTTTCTTTCTCTTAAGTAATTTAATTATTTTTACTTTTTTCTGTTTTCGTTCTTCTTTTTTTATCTTTTTACTTAATTATTCTTTTTGTCCAAGCTTAACACTTCTATCATCACAAATTTACATAGGTTGAAAATGTGAGATTTGTTATTTTTCCTATAATTGTGGAAAGTTAGTTTTTTCTCAAACCATATTTTAATATTCAATACTCAATCTCAATGTTTTTTTTTGTTTGTATTTATGGTTTTCGACAATGTTATTTTTTTCATTTTCATAATTATTGTTTTTAGTGATTGAATGAGTTTTTCACTCAAAATTTGGTAATGTTTCTATTTTTTTATTAAAGTTTGTTTGAGCATGAGGACGAAACAGGTCTAGAAGTTATTGGAAGATAGAGAATGAGAAAAAGACACTTGAAGATAGAGAATGAGAGAAGGAGACGAGAAGACAAAGAATGAGAAAAGGAAACGAAGATGTAGTCAACAACAAAAAATCAATAATTTTTGTACCATGAAAATGTTGGTAGCTTTAGATTCAAAAGTTGAAGTGTGAATCTTCATATCTTCTCTCTATAAGGATGACGACAACACCTAAATTTGATTAAGGTTATCACCACACATGTACTCTCCTCTCTTTCTCTCATCTTTCTCTTCTCTTACGCCCTCTTTTGTCATTTGGATAGTTGTTTTTTCTTTGTCCTCTTTTTTTTCTTCTAATATTTCAAAAATTTTCTTAACACCTTGCTTTGAAGGAGTTTGGCTAACAATTTTTCCTTGAGGATTCATTGAGAAACACAAATTGCTGGGAGAGGAACAATATAAAGATTTTTTATCAATTTTAAAAGGAAAAATAACTATGTAATTATTGTTGTTATTTTTTCTAACTGATCTTTGAAAATGGTAATTGAAAAGTTGAAAAGTTATATCTTTTGAGGTTTCTTTCGTTATTGTTGATATTAATGTTGATTTTTTTAAAAAAAGAATGAAAATCATTCCACTGTACTTGATAATTCTAATTGATTATGTTGTTATTAATCTAGTTGATCTTTAAAAATGGTAATTGAAAATTTATATCGTTTTAGGTTTCTTTCGATATTGTTAATATTAATGTTGATTTGGTAAAAAAAATATTAATGGAAACTATTCCATTGTCCTTGATAATTCTAATTGATTCGCAAATAATTTTTTTTTATTAAATCATAGTTCATTACTAATTGATTTGCCAATAAAAATTATAGATGGAATTGCTAATAAATTTTTTATTAAATTATAATTGATTTGTCTCTTTCATTTTCATCATTAATTATGCAACATTAATTATGAATAAACTAATAATTTTTTGTGTGTCTCAATGTAATGTGAAATATGCACAAAACCTCTCATGATATTTTGAAGATAATAACTCAATGTATCATAATTAATTTATTGTATTAAAGAAGAAAGAATAAAGACTCAGATAACAAAATAAATAATTAATATAAATAAAGTTTTGTAAGAACAATATTTAGAACAAAAAAAATACTTAACAAAAATAAAGATTGGAGGAACGTTTATTATAATAGATTTATATTTGTCAATAATCTGTATTAGTTAATAACATTTACAAAATTTGAACTTAAGGAGTTAGAATCACTAATTTTCTAGATGGATACAAAATCAACAAGGATATCATAGTTATTTATCCAATTTGATTAATTATTTCCTATTTCATTTCTTCTTCATTGTAAGTTTTTTATTTTATTTAAAAGACCTTTTATGTTTGCAATGTTTCATGTTTTCTATTTTATATTTTAAAACAATATTGTTGAGTTATAAGTTTAACCATTATTGAACGTAAAGATTACAAATAAATAGTGAATAGTAGACAACAATTAACTTATATAAAAAATAAGGATAAAAAGTGAAATAATAAATAATATATAAAAAAATATATATATATATATATATATATATATATATATATATATATTACATATAATATATAATAAATACATATAGTTTAAACTTTTTGAATTTATCAATAAACAAATAATAAAAGTAAAGAACCTGATTACACACCTTTATCAATAAATTTATTTTGCATTAAATGAGTGCACATTTTTCACGGATTGATTCTAACACAAACACTAAATGAATGTTGTCTTCCAATACACGCCTTCTCCAACACGCATTCTCCAACCTCTGCTAACCATAAATGTTTTGTATGAACAGTAAGGCTGTGTTCTTTTGCAAGAAAGGATTAGAAGGAGAGGAAGATATCAGAAGGATTAGAGGGTGAAGTTGATGTTTTTTTAAGGGATTAGGAGGTGATTTTAGAGTGGATTAGAGAGTGAAGTTGATGAAACTTTGTGATTGAGTGCACATCTTTTCAACCTTTAATTTCTAACAATTGTTAATTCATACAAAATTATTTTTTTCTTTATTTTCAACATAGCTTCTTAAATAAGTTTTAAAAAATCAACAATTATGTTTTCCAATATAAATGTCAACAATATAGAGAACAAATGAAAACATGTTGGTCACACTACCAATGAAAAATTTCTCATATTCCTTTTGTCTTCCAACATTTTTTTTGTCAAATATTAACAACTTTTCATCTTCCAAGAATTTTGTATCATTGGACTTCAAAGAGAATTAATTATGAACAAAAGCAATTCAATATTTTTTTATTTCAATGCATTGCCAACATACAATAAGGTAGATTCACGTAAATGAAGAAAATTTGTCTCTTCCAACATGTATTTATTTTTAATTATAACTCTATTTATTATGAACAACACCAATTATAATTTGTGGGACTCAATGCACTACTGAACATCAAAGTTGTGAGAATATTTGTACTTTTATTTTGATACAATAGTTACAACCTTTTTCTTTTGTAAAAGAGAAGTGACTTTTCTATGCAAGAGACAACTGTTTCCAATACATGTTAATATTTGTACAAACCTCATTAATGAGCTTCAGTTGTTGACTATTTCTTCTGAATAAATAAACAAAAATGAGCTGCCATGCTAACATTATGTCATGCCTGCAATTTGTCAATTTCCTACACATATTTGAAGTCTAACTTTTGGTATGAATTATAGCTTAAACAATATACATAGTATGGAAGCAAAACATGGTGATATATTGAAGTGCTTTGTCAGAATTATTTATACCATAAAAAGTGTTATAATTATGTTTGCCAATTTGATTTTAAGTGTTCTTATTATTCATTGATGATTTTTTGAAAATAATTTTTAGTACATGTTGTAACATATATATATATATATATATATATATATATATATATATATATATATATATATATATATATATATTTATATATATGGGTTATTTAACTATCAATAAATTATTAACCATTAACAATTAACTATTGAAAACATTTTAACTTTTTTATGATGATTATTATTATTATTAAAAACATTTGAATTTGGATTCAAATTTAAAAACTTTAAAATTTAAAATTTCTAATAGATAAAGAAACAATTAATGGCATTAACTAAATAGATTTATAATTGTAAATAAAGGAATTAAATAAATAAAATTTACTCTAATGTGGTTGGTTTCCAAAATATGGTCGATCAACGGGCTATTAAAAATTATTGGACAAACCTTTCGGTTGTGATGAATTTATTTTAATTACTTTGAAGAAGTAGTTATTTTAAATAACTAAATATATCAATAAATAAAATAGAAAATATAACAACAAAAATTAGTACTTTAATTTTTAAAAAGTTATTGTTGAGATTCTAATAATATTTATAACAACAACGATCATTATAATGAGTAAATAATCCAAAATCGAATAAACACATTAATATTCATTAATATAATTAATATTAACATAATAATAATAGTAATAATTATTATTATTAAAAATATTCAAATTTGGATTCAAATTTTAAAAGTGTGAAATTTGAAATAAATAAAAATGTAATTGAAACATTAAATAAGTAGATTTTTTGTTGTAAATAAGTGAATAATCAAAGAAATTAAATAAAAAAATTACTCTTTTATTTGATTGAAAATAAGAGTGACCTTATTATTATTACAAATAGTTGAATTTTAAATAAACAAAAAAGTAATTATAGACATTAAATAAATAAATTTTATATTGTAAATAAGGAAACAATGAAATAAATTAAATAAAAAATTTATTCTTTTAGTCTTCCATCTTTCGGTTTTCAATAAATTTATTTTAACTATTTTGAGGAAGTAATTATTTTCAATGAGTAAATAAACAAATAACTAAAATAAAAAATATAATAATAGTAATTAGTACTTTACTTAACAAATAAACAATGAAATATTGGTATTGATTAATATAATGTATAACCAAATATTTGAATTTGTATTTGTATTTAAAACATTTGAATTGAAAAAATTAAAGAATAATTAAAGTTATTAAGTAAATAAAGGCTTAACTAAATTGACAAAATAGTTTATAGTATTCCGATTTAAATAATAACTAACATATAGTATATATAGTTTTACAATATCTAAATAATCTTTACTTTAAATTTTATTTTTTTAGATTAATCAAATTTTAAAAGATAAATAATGTGCATTACATTAATTCAGTAACAGCTTATTAAATATTTTTCATTCTATCACTAAAAAATCTTACAATATTTCATTTTGAGATTCAAGGTTTCTAAAATAGTGTTATAATACATTGTAAAGTGTTGTCCTATTTTAAAAATATTTTTTTTATATAATATTTGGTATGTTTGACTCTGGTAGTTACAACAAAAGACAAAATTTAGACTATAATGAAAAAATTTGATAAGATTTGAATTTAATATACAATACATTTCAATTTTTTTTTTTCATTTATCGTTTTAAAGTTTAAATTTTATTATTTTTATATGATATTTATGAATATTAATGAAACCAAAATAATAATTTAGGAATATTGCATTTAAATATCAAAGAAGATCTAATTTATTATTTTCTTATATATCCTTATATTATTTAGATTAATATATAATCTATTTTTATATATATATTTATATTAAATTATATTTATATATATTTATCAATATATATATATATATATATATATATATATATATATATATATATATATATATTTTCAACATCAAATTACATTATTTCTTAATATTATTCTCTTATTAGATGATGCATAACTTATTTACATAACAGAAGTATTTTTAAAAACTAAAGTAACATATAATAACGGTTTAAGGCATTTCAAAAAGTGTAGTTTATCAATTTTAACCATATATAAAATATTCAAATTTTATATTATGATGTTGTTTTTTTAGAAATATTATATGTTGTTTATTTATAAAATACTTTTTTTTTTATCAAGTTTTGTTAAATAAGTCCTAATTTTTGTTGTGTTAAAATAGGTTTCAATTTTCGTTAATTATGTTTAATTGAGTCCTTTTTTTATTAACACCATTTAAATCATTAACGGTTATGAACAGTGACTATCACGTGTCACTTCGTCATTTTTCTAAATTTTTTATTAACTTTTCTCACAAATTTTAATAATAATATTAATATTAAAATATTATTATTATAAATTCATTTTTAAATAAATATTAAAAATTTTATTAATAATATATGGTTCAATGTTCACGTATGAAACAAAGTTCCATAAATATCACGTAAAAAATATTATTATACGATAAGTAGTTTTAAACTTCAATATGGGATGGAGTTTTTTAGTATCCTTTATATTTGTCTAGACTAGGCCTCAACATCAGTATTGTAATTTTTGGTTAAAAACTTATAAATTGTGTTTGGGAGATGTATTTTATAAATTATAAATTTTATATTTTCATACTAAAGTCATTTTTTTATATAAGCTTAAACCTTGGGTGATGTATTTTATAAATTATATATTTCATACTAAAGTTATTTTTTTATAAGCTTAAATGCGGATAGAGTGAAAAAGAAAAAAAAAATGAAGGAGTATAGTAAATTAAAGGCTAAATATGTTTTTTGTCCTTTAAGTTTCAGTGAAATTTGGAATTAGTCTCTCTTCAAAACTTTTACCAATTTAGTCTTTTATCTTTAGCAATGTGTGAATTTAGTCCTTTTAATCAAATTTTATTCAGTTTATTTGACATTTCAAACGCGTTTTATGATAATATTTGAGTTAACATCGAAGAAAAAATGTGTCAAACGGTATAAATAATTCAAATACTGTTATTTCAAAATTTCAAATGTCATTATTTTGGATTTAGGGTGTAACGTCCCATTTAATTAATAATCCTAATTAAAGGAAGCATCACCCAGAATAACATGGTAAGCATAGTCCTGGAGTATAAACGTTACTAATTACAGTTGTCCAAAGTAACAGGAAGAAAACCCAGGCACACCATGATGTCGGTAACATAGTATCATAATGTATAGACAATATTTCAAAAGAAAACCTAAAGACAGGGCAATACATGGTTGTAGCCCTAAAAGAAAAGTCCAAGCAAAATGAATTCAGCCTAAGCAGGCTACGCAGCGGAGTCACCATTTCCCTGTTGGCCACGAGGATGTCTCGCATCTGCTCACATCAATAAATTGATGATCATTGCAAAAAGAGAGAACCACACAAGCAAGACATACAACAAACAAAAGGGTAAGCTAGAGCAGAAAACAAATTATCATACATTCACATACAAACTTATAATTCAAGATGCATAAGCCAATCAAGCATGTTATGATTTGCAAACAATACACTAAGACTCAGACACGACTCATCTAGATACATATAATTAGTCGGATTCAGCGGATGCTTGCACTTGTGGTGGACTTCCCTGCTATACCGAGCTAAGTGTTACAATGTCTCATCCCCCACACACAAGGTTAGCCCTTAATGAGTTTCAGGTCTCCTACTACTCTCACCACTAGAGTCAGTATGCTCTATGTGAGACTAACTAACTCTTTAGAGTGTCAGGATACAACCTTACCTTGAATCCTTACTAAATTATATAGATGGGACACCACCATGAACTCCCACTAACAGAGGTCATGGAATACGTCCCGACCAACTGAGGCACCACCATGAGATCTCACCTAGAGGCCCATGGAATTACGCCCTAACCAATGAGGCACCACCACGAAACTATTGTGGAATTACGTCCTAACCAAACCAACAACATATTCCATTAATCAATACAACTTTCATGCTCATACTCAAATCATGATCACATATATAACCAACCATTCATTCATATTCCATACTAAGATCATGCCAAACTCATCATTCACCACCCATAAACCATCTTTACTCATGCATATTCACCAATCTCATGCTTGAATATAGAAATTCAATCAAACACATGCCAAACATCCAAGAACAGAGAGATATCAAAACAAGGACGCACTCTCGCCCAGCTCCTCGCTCAAGCAGAAAGGTCTCGCTCAAGCAAGAGGGACCCTCGCTCAGGCGAGCTCCTTTCGCCTAGGCGAGAGCTCGACAAACAGGAACAATGGACTTCTACTCATTCTCGCTTAGGCGAGACTCCCCTCACCTGAGCGAGACATTCACCCGCTCAAAACAAGGTTGGTCGCTTGAGCGACAACTCGCGTAAAAGGGCTTGGGAGAGCCTCTGTTAATCTCGCCTAGGCGAGACACGCTCGCTTGGGCGAGAAAACCAGTGCTCACCACTATTTTCTCGTGCAACAATCACACAAACGCAATCCCAACAGCTCAAAAAGACATTTTCATCAACTCATAGTAGCATACAAACCATATATTCATACAATAACATCAAAGCAAGCAGAAGACGAACTAGACAAGTGAACCCTAACTTCCCTTACCTGGAAAGTGCTAGCCAAGAACTTCGACACCCAAACCGTGGAGCACAATAGCTCAAGGAATGGTTTCGAGAGCTGGAAAATAGTGGAACACATTCAAAATGGGTTACCAAGGTGAACCCTAGTTAGACTCACGACCACAGGGCTGTAAAGAAAGAAGGTACGAAGGGGAATCACTTACGTGAGCAGAAAATAATGGAGTTGAGCGAACTCGAAGAGGAAGGAAGTCCAAACCTTACCAAAGCTTCTGGGGGAAACAAAGAGAGGAGTAAGGCACTGTTTTTGGCAAGTGAGCGCAGAAAGGAGGGATTAGGCTGCTTTAGGGGCCTTGGCACCCTATGGGCCAGCCTTTAGGCCCAGCCTTTAGGCCCATCTACTTAGGAGAAGCCCTTAAAAATTAGGACAAAAAAAATAAAGGAATAAAGTGGGCCTTACATAGGGAGTGACTATGCTATTATTTCAGAATTTCAAATGTCATTATTTTTTTTGTATAATTACTGATTTGGTACCCCAACTTTTTGGTTAAGTTCAATTTGGTACCCATACTTTTTGTTTGTTCAATTTAGTACCTCAATTATCTAAACAGATTCAATTTGATCATCTCCGTTAAATTGGAGTTAACACCGTGTCCGTACAGGACACGTGACAAGCCATGAAAAAACTATTATCACCGCCACGTGTCTTGATTGTAAGTTGCCATGTGGCATGATGATAAACTGACACGTGGCAGTTTTAAAATTTTTTTAAAAAAAAATATTTTTTTTGAAAAAAAATATTTTTTTTTCAAAAAAAAATTAAAAAAAATTAAAAAATTAAAAATTCAATGGCTTGACATGTGTCCTGTATGGACACGGTGTTAACTCCAACTTAACCAAGAGGACCAAATTGAATCTCTTTAAATAATTGAGATACTAAATTGAACAAACCAAAAGTTTAGATATCAAATTGAATTTAACCAAAAAGTTAAAATATCAAATCAGTAGTTATACCTTATTTTTTTATATTTATCATTCATTTATTGATTGATTCATTTATTTGTTACTTATTATTTATATTTATATTAATATTTATTTGTAATCATTGTTTCAAACATTTTAACAACTTTTTAGGTTATAAATTTTCACTTTATCATTCTTTTTAGGTTATAAATTTTCACTTTATCATTCAATCACAGACGGAAGATTGTACCTTACAATATTTTATTTCAAGTTTTTAAAATAGTGTTATAATGCATTGTAAAATGTTTTTGGAAAATAAAATTCAAGATTAGTTCATTGGGAATCGAGATGTTCTTTGTTTTCTAATTCAGAAAGTGAGAAATTTCTTTTAGTATACAAAATAATAAAGTTTGGATTTAAATTTTGAAATTGCAAAATACTGTAAACAAAATTAAATTTAACATTTAAAATATAAAACATATATAAAAATTTAAACTCTTTAATAAATATTTTTAATGTTTCTGATAAAAAAAATATAAAAATTTAAAAGTTCAAAAGATGTGATCATTCGTAACGATATAATAATTATTATAAAATATAATAATATTTAATAACAATGTAATTATAAAATAACATAACAATATTAACATAACAATAATAATTAAAATATAATGTAAAACAAAATTGTAAATGTTTTAAAATTTTAAAGATAAGAAAATACTTACCATTTCAATTTCCATATTAAGATTCATATTGTAAAATTTGAAATTCGAAATATATATAAGAATAAAGTTTGAATTTTAAATATGAAATTTCAATAAACTATAAAAATATCTTACTTAAGTTTAAATTTGAAATTCAAAATTAAAAAAATTGTAAAAAAGTTGAGTCTTTTCAATATTTTAATGCCTCTAAACAATTCTAAGATATTTTTAATCTATGAGAAATTTAAGATATGAACAAAATCTGAAGATGAAAAACTTTTAAAAAATTAATGACAATACTTGAATAATTACAATTTAAAAATATAAAATAAAATATATGTTATAAAAAAATAAATAAATAATATAGTATTTGAGAACAAAATTTTAAAAATAAAGAATTCAAAAGCTTTGATAGTTGTTAATGATATAATAATATGTTATAATTCATAATAATACTCAATAATAAATAATAACATATTAGTACTAATATAGTAATAATAGTAATACTAATTAAAATATGGTGTAAAACCATAAATAAATAATTGAATAATGGCATTGTTGCTAGATTAAAAATAAATATTTAACGTATTTAATGCAATTGTAATTTCAATCAAAGTCACTTATTAAGTTATTTATACAATTCAAAATTTGTTATTTCAAAGCAAAGTTTATAAATAAGAGTTTGAAATATGAGTTTGTGCTAAAATATGACAACTCTACCACTAGACCAATCTACTTTTTATATGTTTTTTTCAAGGTCTATCATTTATATTTTTAAATTGTTTAATATTTACATTCATATGTATAGTCTAACATTTGTATTTTCAGAAGAATTAATAATATTAATATTAAACTTGAATGTTGATTAACTTCTCTCACAATTTTTAATAATAATATTAATATTGAAATTTTATTATTATAAACTTATTTTTAAAATAGAAAGGAATTAATATTAAAATGTTCAAAATATTAATAATACGTGGTTAAATATTCACACCTGAAACAAGCTTCAGACATAAAATATATTAATATTAATAAATACTTTTTTAAATATTATTTGTACTTATTTATATTAATATTAATATTTAAATTGAATTAGATGGAGACCTTTATTACAAATTTGAAAAACTTCTTTACACTTAAATCCACGTCACAATTGCATTCCAATACACATTTCCTTTTTCTATGTATAAATTCGACAAACACACATTCTTTTATTTTCCTTTCTCATTAATAAAATTATAATCTTCCTTTTTAGTCTTCATATTCATTACAAACCATCTTTTTAAGTAAGTTCTTTTTTACTACTTTCTTCCTAAACATTTGAAAGTTTATGCAAAGAATGTGACATGTTAAACTTTCAATTACTTTTACATAAGTGTTGATTGATTTTTGATACGTTAAACTTTATTATCAAGTGAAAATTATAAATTCTTAAAATTTTTAGCGATATAAAAATCACTAACGATTTTAATTTCAATTTTTAAAAAAAATTAAGATACATATTGTTAAATTTAAAATTCAAAATAAATGATAATAAAGTTTGAATTTGACATTCAAAATCGTAAAAAATTATAAAAATATGGTGACAAAGTTTTAGTTTGAAATTCAAAGTCAAAACAAAAATAAAATCCAAACTTTGCAAAATAAATAAAAAATATATCTAATTTAATATATAAATATGATACTTATATTTATCAAAATTTATTATCTTATTAAAATGATTTATTTTGTATAAAATTATATATAAAATCAAACATGACCATAAATAAATAGTATATATATTCCGATTGATATTTGCCTATTTATTATTTTTTTTTAAATTATTATAGAATCAGTTTTAGAGAAAAAAAAAATAGATAAGTTATATTTTTATAATGATTTCAAAAATTAAGTTACAATTTTAAATTTAAACTATATCAAAGAGGAGGTAATGATTTTTATAATTAACATTTATAACGTCAACAATACATAAAATTTAAAATTCAAAACATATGGTAACAAATTTAAAATTTGAAATTTAAAATAGCAAAAAATGATAAAAATATGATATCAAAGTTTAAATTTAAAATTCAGCATCCAAAAATATTGTAAAACATTAAATCCTTTTTAATGAATTTTTAAATATTTTTGAATAACTTTCACGTATTTTTTACATTTCACAAAAAGCTTAAACAAAAATTTAAAAAATATTTTTTATAATATAGACATCAATGTATCATTACAAAGTAAAAATAATTCTTAAAATTTTTAAAGATATAAAAATCACTAAAAATTTCAATTTCAATATTTTTTTCTAAATTAAGATACATATTACAAAATTTGAAATTCAAAATATGAATTATTAAAGTTTGAATTTGAAATTCAAAACTGTAAAAAAATTATAAAAATAGAGGAACAATGTTTAAATTTAAAATTCAAAATAAAAAAAAAATATGAAAGAATGTCTCTGATAAATGAGTCTACCAAATATCTAACTTTTGTATTTTTATAGAATATACTTTTTATATTTTTTCTGCATGGTCTACATTTTGTAGTTTTCAATCGTTTATTATTTATATTTTATTTGCATAATCTATCATTTGTATTTTCAAAGAATCTACTATTTTACATTCTATCATTTACCCTTCTATTTTTTGTATTGTCTAATTTTTGTATTTTTATTAAGTCTACTTAACATTAACATTCACTCAAGTAAAATTAAAAAAAAATTATAAACTTAAATTTATACTTAATGATTATGGAAAGATTAAACTTTTAAAATTCTATAGAACATACCATAATTGCAAAACATTTTGTACTCTTTTTTTAACAGTTTCTCTGGAGGTATATGCACACGTTGGAATTGGCGCGTGGGGTGCTCCTCTCCTGCATCACCATTCGCTCCAATATCTACACCCTTCTGTTCTTCCCTCCAATTAGTGCTCCTTATTTCTTTCATCTTTCAATGAAAGAAAAAACGAAGAGAACCATGGTTAAAGAAGAAAATTGCATGATATGAAACGGATTTAAAATTTCTGAAACGGAATTTGTATTCCGTTTTAGAAAATATGAAACGAATTTTGGGATACGTTTCATAAAAAAAAATAGAAACTTATGAAACGGATTTTGAAATCCGTTTATCCTAACCACTGAGACGGTAAAAAATTATTAGGGTCAATAATGTTATTTTTGGGGGTACAGAAGAATCTTTGGAGGTGTAGGGAAAAGCCCTCCAAAGCAAATTAGGAAATGAAACTAAAAGCTTGAAAAGGAAATGCACCAGGGTGAATTTATTAATCTCACCATCATGCATTTTTTTTTTCATTTATGTAATAAATCATAAAGTATTAAAATAAAAACAAAAAAAAATTGTGGAAATCTCATGCAATTTTTTTAAATTTTAGAGAATAACTGTCACACATAATTAAAATAGCAAGGACTTATTTTATAAAGTTGATAAATAATGATAATTATTTTAACATTGGATTTCATGCAAACCTTACAACTATTAGCAATTTTGTTAATATCCGTAAAGACCGTATTCTTTATCCGGTTATAGTTTACAACAAGTAATCAAAATCATTCCTCTTTTCCAAAGATTATCTTCAGTTAGAAACCCGTGAAATAAAAATATTATAAGCCTCCTTTAACGTTAAGACATCATCATATGCATAATTCTGCGAATTTGAATTCCCTGCTAGAAACTTTGTTATTCTTATATTATATCTTCAAAATACAAAACGCAGTACACATATACTGATTTTAATGTTGTAAAACATATTAAAATCTTCTTTAATATGTCAAAATTAGTAAACTAATTTCCTCTAAGATAAGCTAATCACCTTCAACAATGAACTCATCCATCACAGATTTCAATTTAACATGAATAAGAGCAGGAATTTGCAATCAATCCATAACAAAAACCTTTAACTGTTTATCAAGCAAAAATTTAATTTGCTCGCCCATTAACTACCTATCATACGGAATTATCAAAAATCATTCCAATTTTATATTTGATTCTGCACCACAATCAAGACTGAACACAGTGCCCACATTGGTCTTTCTTACACTCCAAAAAGTTACTGTCTGGAACGCAGATAGAGTACTTTAAAACTGGACTGACCAAGAATATGCATGATGTCACTGATCCAGTTTTAATGGACTTTATATAGTCTTGGAATCTCAATTCACCTTGGCACAATGATAATAAAATTATCAAACAAAATGCAATGCAGCAGAACCGCTCAATCCATAAGAAATAACAAGTTAAATGAACATCTATGTTATCTCCAAAACAAAACTGCAGCAATATAAAAAACATTACATAAGAGTCCCCCTCTATGATCTTCCCCTTCCCCTGAAACCCCCACCCCGAGGAGGACCTCTCCCACCCCTTGGGCCACCTCTTCCGCGAAAACCGCCACCTCCACGAAAACCTCCACCACCTCCACGGCCACCTCTGCCTCCACCACGACCTCTTCCTCCTCCACCTCTTCCACCTTGTGCTTGTCCCCTGCACCAAAAACAGGTCATTCATGTTAAGTAAAATGACTCCCTCCCAACCATTTTAAATACAGTGCCAGCAGAATATATAAAAAAATATTTCAGATTGATCAATTATAAGTGAATTGTTGTCTTCATTCAATATTTTAGGATATAAGGAAGCACTAACTAAAAACCATACCTAAAAGAAGCAACATTTTGTTCAATGATTGTCACAAAAATTAACTATACAATAATTCACAAATAAATCACTTTGACAGAGAAAAAGTTCAGAATCCTATCTTTTTCAGGACTGCAAACACAGTACTAATAATCCTTTAAACCATATATAATCTCAAGAGGCTACACTGACTTCCATATTCACTTTCAACTTGTGGCTGCACAAGAATCTGTTGTTCTGTGTATAATATAAGCATCACATGCTTACAACAAAAATAAAACAACGTTGGCAAATTCAATAAATCATAAAAAACATTGTTTTAAGGCAAGAACAGCACAGCATAAAAAACCTGTGAAACAATTCGAACTTCAAAATTCAGTTAAAAAATGATGTGGTATGGGTGGTAAAAAACCACGGTAAAACATGATGTAAAAGAATGAAGCCAAAAACAAACAAAAAATATTCAACACAAAGATGAACAAAAAAATAAAATAAAATTCAAGGACAATCAGAACATACATAAGTAAGAAAATTAATTGGACAATGATTAACTCATATTCATCTCCATATAGTACATATCAATGAGAAAACAAATTGCATGATACTTGGAAAAGTTAACTTTTGGCAAAGAGATGCAAAGAGGCCATACTTGGGTTGTGGAAGAAATCTTGCAAGAGGCAACAGTTTACTTGGGTCAATGTAAAACTTATCCCCAGCTGAATAAGAGGTAGCAACAATCCCTTCCATCATTTTAATCGAGAAGTACTGCATGTTCACAAGGAAAACACCATAACATCACTACTCCGTTGCAAAGCAAAAGAATCCAACATGTTAAAACACAAAAAAGAAAGAAACTCACAGCTTCGTTGATGGGGCCAAATATTTCGTCAACTTTCCCGATCTGAGTCATGTTTTTCAGATATATAGGAGCATTGAAATAGGGAACTTTCTCATTCGTAAGCTTAGTCACTGCATCTCCCTCACATGCATGCATAAACGTAGCAACCTCTGCATACAAGCCCCATTAAAAGATTAAACGCCAACATAAAAATAAATAAACTATTTTTTATAACCTTGTCTAGATAAAGTTATATTCTTTCACAGAAAATTGTAGACGAAATCGTGCCAGCAACAAAAACAACAACAAAGCAGGACATTTTTCAGCTTCAGACACTGTTCGTTAAATATCCAACAGAGAACAAAGAAATAGAAACGTTTCTTAAGTTCCGGAATGGAAGAAAAAACAACCTACGACTTCGGAGGGTGGCCCTTCGTCGCGAAAACCGCCGCGTCCTCCACCACCACGACCAAATCCACCTCTACCGCGACCGCCACCGTCGCGGCCACCCCTGAAACCGCCACCGCGCCCACCGCCTCTGGGGGGTCTCATTGTTTAGTTATCAGAGAATGCACCCACAGGCTTGCCAAGACAACGTTTGGGGGGTTTAGGGTTTTGGAGCGACGGTAGTGGAAAATAGGGTTTTGAAGAGAGAGGAATACTTCAATGTTTGGGCCGCCAATGAGCAATCTTGGGTCTAAATATTATTGCCATCTTTTTTCTCCACACACACCCATAAATGTTTTACTCCTCCCTCCCACCCCACTAAACTTCCATTTAATTTTTAGGTTTATTTTGTTTTCTTTTTATGTTTTGATAAAAAAAATATTAAGATGATCCTTTAGTTTCTTTTAATTTCAATTTAATCTAAGTTTAGGAAAAATTGATGCATTTGATTCTTTATGTTACAAATGTATAAAAGTTATTAAAGATAGTGTCACAGGTTAATTTGTAATTTTTTTTTATTTTTTTAGTTATTTTTTTCAAAACAAAAAAATTCAACATGTCAAATAAAAAATTGTGTCATGTGATATTGTCAGTATAACTAGGGGTGAGCAAAATGTGAGAGACTGACCGAAATCGAAAAACTCGAAAAATAAAATTGAGACGGGTCGAATTTTAATGGATACGGATTAAAATGGATAAAAAAAATGGGTTCAACAGGTATATATGGTCAGGTTCGTGTATAGATTTATTTTTTAGAAGATACCCGACCGACCGTTAAATATGTTATACTCTTATGTTAAAAGTAAAAAGCCCAATCCAATTCTACTACTAACTCATTTATTGTCACTATGCCTCACATTACCACATAACATCCCTCACGTTACTGCACATCATTGGTGCACCTTTACTGAACCTTCACGTTACCACATACCACAGCCCCTCCCCCTTCTTCACCCATGGTTCCCATTTCACGTTCAAAAATAGTAACTTTTTTATTCCCTATTTCACATAGTGAAGAAAGAACCTATGTTTGTTTGCTTGGTTTGGTGGGATTTTTGCTTTTGGCTTGCGCTACAAAATTGCAACATCTGAAAAAGCTTAGGGTTTCAGGTTAGTAAATTATACATTTCTTTCATTCATTTCCTCACTTTCATATGTTGTAATTCTATAATATTGTTAGTATGCACTCTACAGTTCCTCAATTGTGTTTATCATTTCAGCTTTTTCATGGTATCAATCTCATCCTTTTCTTCAACTATATTATTACTTTATTCTTAAAATTCTATTTTAAACAATTATATTATTACTTTAATCCTAAAATTCTACTTTAAAGCTAAAATCTTTTGTAGAATTTTAAAAAATTATAGTTATCACTGTAAATAGTTTATGGTTTTAAAAAAGTTTAGATCATATTTAATAAATTATAGCTTGAATGATAATATAATGTTAAGAATTATTTATTTAAGAAAGTTTAAATCTCTATTTAATAAATTATAGCTTGCATGATAATATCATTGTGAAAAGTATACAGTTTTAAAAGAAAGTTTAGATATATTTAATAATAATATTTTTAGGAATTAATGTGATGTTATTATGTATTTTAAGAAGTTTTAATGTTATGTGTTACTGTTTTTAAATGGTTTTTACGTTTCCTTTATAATGTCAAATATTTTTTTTATTATCTTTCTTATGATTGGTTGAATATAAATTTTTTTTTCTGAATAAAAAGAGCATGTTAATTTTGTGGTGTTTTCTGTTTTGCTAATTGATATGTGTCCCTTAAAATAAATTACACATATATGCTTGGTAGTTATTGATTATGATTTTTTCTTTGTAGTTGTAATGGAGAGACATAGCCAAGAATTGCCTCCAATTTCATAACAATCTGAACCGTCAAACCCTACAACTGAACCTATATGAGCTGTAGGAGGGGAACATGATGTTCCTCATTCCCAAAATACAAAAAGAGAAAACCAAATGCTAGTGGTAAGAAAACAACCTCTGTTGTTTGGGACCACTTCACAGGATCTCTTGAATCCACATATTCAATTGCAACATCTAATCATTGTGGTAAGCGATTTAGATGTGATCCAAAGATACATGGAACATCTAACCTTCTTAATCACCTTAAAAGGTTGTGTCTTAAATATCCATTTGCTGCCATTAATGACCCCAACCAAACAACTCTTACCTTTAAAAGTGGTGACAATAACAGTCTCCTTACAACACCCCAAAAGTATAATGTTGAAGCTTGTCGAAAGGCAATTGCTATGTTTGTTATTATGGATGAACAACCATTCAAGGTGGTGGAGGGTGATGGTTTTAAGATCTTATGCAGACAATTACAACCTTTGTTTGTTGTCCCATCAAGATTCACCATAGCTAGATATTGTTTTCAGTTGTATATGGATGAAAAAGTTAGGTTAAAGGAGTTCTTTAAGTCAAATTGTGTTAGAGTAACACTCACTACCGATTGTTGGACATCAATTCAGAAATTAGGCTACCTAACACTCATTGCACATTTCATAGACAATGATTGGAGGTATCAAAAAAGGATATCAGTTTTTCAGTCATACCTAATCATAAAGGGGAAACCATTGGAAGGAAAGTTGAAGAAATTTTAAGGCAATGAGGAATTAGGAATGTGTTAACACTCACTATTGATAATGCATCATCTAATGATGTGGCTGTTACATATTTAAAAAAAAGGATGAAGAATATGGGTGGATTAGTAATGGATGGAAAAATTTTCCATATGAGATGTTGTGCTCATATACTAAACTTAGTTGTGAGTGATGGCTTAAAAGAGTTGCACAATTCAATCATAAGTATTAGGAATGCTATAAGATTTGCAAGGTCTTCACCACAAAGATTGGCTAAGTTTAGAGAGTGCATAGAGTTTTCAAAAATTGAATGCAAAAAATTGTTGTATCTTGATGTTCCCATAAGGTGGAATTCCACATATATGATGTTAGATGCAGCAATCAAATTTCAAGTTGCGTTTGAAAAGCTTGACAATGAAGACTCTAGCTATATGGATTTTTTTGGTGATGAAGGTCCACCATCTCCTAATGATTGGAAACATGCCCAAGATTTTGTGAAGTTTCTAAAAATTTTCTATAAAGCCACTAAATCTTTCTCAACATCATTGCATGTGAGTATACACATTGTGTTTCACCAAATGGCTACTATTCATTTTGCACTTGACAAGACAACCATGAATATGAATAGTATATTAGAACCTACTAGTTGTGACATGAGGTTGAAGTATCACAAGAATTGGGGTAATGTTGACAACATCAATCACTTGTTATATTTTGGTCTCATTTTTTATCCTCGATACAAGTTTGAGTATGTCATTTGGAATTTTCAAGAAATGGACAAACATGATTCAAACAAAGTTGTTGAATTAACTAACTGTGTAAAAGACAGTTTGAAGAAAATGTATGATTGGTACAAATCACTTCATTATGAAATGCATAGACCTGAGCAACCACTTGAACATCAATTTGATGCATCAACCATTTTTGAAATTCTTGTATATATGGCAAGGGCTTATGCTTTTAAGAAGCATTTGAGAGAAAATGACACCATAGATAGAAAAAATGAGTTAGAGAGGTATTTAAATGAATCTGTTGTTGATGGTGATGACTAACTTGATATTTTGGTTTGGTGGAAAATAAACTCTTCACGGTTTCCCATTCTATCAAGAATGGTTTAAGATGTGTTGGCCACCCCTATTTCTACAGTCGCCTCTGAGAGTGCATTTAGTACTGGAGGTAGGGTTTTGGATACTTTTTGAAGCTTTTTAAATCCACCAATGGTTGAAGCACTTATCTGTGCTCAAAATTGGTTGGGGACCACTATAACTCAATTTGATGGTATCAATGTCAATGAAGAGTTTGAGCTTTCTGAGTAGGTTTTCATAGGTATAATCATTTATTTGTTCTCTAAACTTCCTTTGTAATTATGTTGTTGTGTATATTAATAATATTTTATTTCAATTAATTTCAGAATTGAACGGTAACACAGTGGGAGGAAACAAATTCGGTTCATCATCTCATAACAACCAATGTTGTGACTCTTAATTGCTCTAAGAAATAACATTGTCAGTGAAGAAAACTCTAAAGGTGAGATATTATATATAAAAGAGAAAGATTTAGTATGGTGACATGTTCTGATCATCTTCCTCTGCCTGTAGGAGCTATATTTTGTGGCTTGAAGAAGTTACTTTTTTTGGATTAAAATAGCATTAACATTGAAGAAAACTCTAAAGGTGAGATATTATATACAAAAGATAAAGATTTAGTTTGGTGACATGTTTTGATCATCTTTCTCTGTCTAGGACCTCGAGCTACATCTTGTTTTGGCTTGAAGAAGTTACTTTTTTTTTTGGATTAAAGACAGATTGCAAGGAAACCATACTCAAGAAATATGATAATTAGATGTTTTTTAGGTTTTGGAATTGGAATTGACAGCAAAACTCTAAATACTGATGAAGTGTGAGGCTGGAATGTGAAATATCTGGAGCGCTCGTCATAATTACAATCACCAAGGTATCATATTCTATCTTATAATTAATAGTATAGTTATGGGTTTTGTAATTTTAAGGCTGGAATGATTGTTTGATTTCTATTTGTAATTAATAGTAGTTATGGGGTTTTTAATTTTCTCATACATTTTGTAGTAATAATGACCTCTTCATACAATTTGATTATTTAATTTTTGGAGAGGACCACAACTAACAACTAACGTGTCTATCTTTAATTGACTGATTTATTATTCATATTTTTTTATGTTAACATTAGTCTTAGAAAAATTGAAACGATGTAGATGTTGAAGGTCCATTGGCCTTCTATAGAACAAGTCACAAAATATATTTCAATGTTATCAATTGTATTTGAATGTTTCTCTGTTACAATGTACCAAGTGAAAACCTATTTGTTTGGTCTATTCATGGAAAGTTTGAGATAAGTTGATTTAAAAGTGAACTATGTTAATATTGGATCAACAAGTGCATTCAACAAGTAATCATCCTTGTGATTTATTTGTTCACCACTTATGTTCTAGGAAGAAATTGCATTAAATTAAGCTATTAAGAATAGGTATTTAAGTTTGATATTTGTAGAGTATTAGTAAGTATATCACACATCTGAAGTGCATGTCATAATTATAATCACTAAGGTAGTATGTTTTATCTTCTCTTATTGACTATGCATGTGATAATTTCTTATCATTTATGTTTTCCAAATTGGGAGGCACTATTTGTGGTTGCAAATATCATAAGAGGAATCACAAATGAGCTTTGTAGTTTCCATCTCAATTAATAGGCAAGGGTATATATGTGCCACAACCAAGCGAGGAGGTGTAGGGTTGGATCCAAGCATGTATGTTCTTTCTTTTGTAACTGCAGATTCATTATTCCATCAATGGTTGATATACTTACAAAAACTATTAAATTTTATAAATTCAGTCAATATATTTATTTAAATTCAATAATTTTTTTATTATTTATTCAAATTAAAATTAAATTCGAACAACCCGATCGTATTTAACCGTAACCGATATTATCCATATCCAAATAACTCGACAACTAAAATGGTCGGATTGGATTTTAAAATATTAAATTTGGGTTATGCTGGATTGCGCATATTAAACCCGAACCTGATCCAACCCGACCGCCGCTCACCCCTAAGTATAACGTGACAGTAGCAATGTGATGTGACAATGTCATGTGATAAAGTCTCAAATTAGTCCTTATTTATTTTTTATTCAATTTAGTCTCACATTATTAAAATTGAACAATGTTGTCTCTCTTCAAATAGGGACAAAATTTATTTGTTGTATACATCATTTACTAGTATTTTTGCTAAAATTTATATTTTTATTAAATATTTATGGAATTATATTTAAACCAAATTTAATATTTTTATAAATGTTTTCATCAATTAAACTAAATTTGTATATATCTAAACTTGTTTAATTAATAATTATATATGTAAATATTTATTTGTCTACATATTTTATCTATAGTTTTTATATACTTAAACTATTTTTGGACGAAACGAATAATTTAACCTTAATAAATATTTGTTTAAATGTAATTTATTTGAATGAAATTAAAGTTAGTTTAAAAATATTTTGAAAAATATTTAATACAAATAGCAACATAAGATTTATATAACAAATGAATTTCGTCACAAATTGTAAAGGGACAACATTATTTCATTTTAACAAAAATTGATACCAGATTGAATAAAAAAAGCAAGCATAGGGACTAGATTCAGACTTTGCCACATGGCATTGTCATGTCACACGACATAACCATGTGACACAACTTTGATTTGTCATGTGGAATTTAAAAAAAAACAAAAAAAAAAAACTACAAATTGTCATGTGACACTACTTTTATCATCATTGGACAATATTAATGGAAATGACTTAGTTGCATCAATTTTTCACAAATCAGGATCAAACGAGGACTAAAAAAACTAGAGGATAATTTGACATTTTTGGACCAAAGTAGAGACTAAATGATTAATTAAACCTATTTTCCAACTCTTATCTTCTTTCACCCATTGTGTCCTATTTGTTTTTTCCTTCTCATCAAATAAACGACAAAATTGTCTACGTTATGTTAAGTTTTCCGAGCATTATTCTCAATTATACACAAGTTTTCAATGTGCATAACAATAAAAAAATTGTTGGGAATTATTTTTTGGATTTTGAAAAAATATGAAAGATATGTTGTATGGAGAAACTAGTTAGTTTATTTTATTCATCTATTTTATACATAGAGAAAAATGTAATAAATATCAAATATTTACAATATCTCAAATTGGTTTTCTAAATTTAAATAATAATTAATTTCTAAAACCGAAAGATATTTCAAAACTGAAATATTTCATAAAAATTAATTTAAAAAAAATATTAAGTCAATATTCTCAACATTCTTCCTTGAGTAATATATATTTATTTAAATTCAAATCTTTAAATTTGATTTTTCTTCTTTTGGTGATCGATTAACTCCTTTTTTGCTTGTAATTTTTGCTTTTCTCTTTTTTCCATAGTATCTCATCTTCATTCAATTTGACATTCTGCATTGTATTTCTTCTTCTATCAACATCATTTTCTTTGTCAATTATGGATTTTATGGTAGTGACATTCGACTTTTGATGAATGTTAGAATAAGGGCCTTCATCTATTTTCTCCACTTCGACATCAAACTTCTTCAAAGATACTCATCTTCTTTCGATTTTGATCATTCTTTCACATTTTCTTCATTTGTAATCAATTACTAGAGATGACAAATAAACCTGTCTCCGTGGGTATTGTCCGAACCCGTCCCCGTTTTGACGGGGAATCCCCGCATTGACTGGGTATGGGTATGGGTATGGGGAATCCCCAATTTTTTCAATTGGGTATGGGGATGGGGATGAATATATCCCCGCCATAATACTCGTCCCCGCCATATCTTCATCCTCATTTAAATTATTAAAATATTCACAATTAATTAAGTAACCCTATATATTTATATATATATATATATATATATATTCTTTCTTATTTTTATTTTTTCTAAATATTTTGTTTGTCATGAAACTCATTCGCATTTCCAATATATTTTTTTATCTTATCATAACCTTTATGTAATTATGTTAAAATGATGTATGTCAATTAAAAAAAATTTATGTCTAACATTTGAATATTTCTATTATTTTTTAATATTTTTATTTATTGTATATTTTCCTTTCACCTGAGAATGTTTAATACTCTCAATTTAAGTGTTTAGTAGCATAAACATTTCATTTACAAGGTAATATAAAAAAAAATTACTCATTATTATTAATTTTTGTTTCATTTGAATAACTCTTTTATTTCGCTAAAAAAAATTATTATTTCTCAACCATTGAGTATATATGTTGATATTTGAAAAGTTTTCTTAGATCTCTAAGATGTTTTTCGTGTTATCATACCATTAATTATACATTTGTTTTTCTTTGTGCAATTCCTTCCAATAGTCTCCAAATTGTTTATAAGACACACATTTGTTAATTTTTGTTTATTTTTATTTTTGTTTATTTTCATCATATAGAATACTATTTCGATAAATTTTATCTAATTATTTTTTATTTTCTAACTCATTACAATCATACTTTAATATTTTCAATGTAATTGTATAAATAATTTTTATTTACTACAATATAAAAATTTAATGTAATTGCCATGAATATTTTTTTATCACCATCCAACATATATTGGAGTTTAAAAGATACAAGATCTATGATAAAATTTTATTATGTTTACTATTTGTTCTTTGCGTCATTTTTTTTATCAACCATTGAGTATATATGTTGATATTTGAAAAGTTTTTTTAGATCTCTAAGATATTTTTCATCTTATCATACTTTTAATTATATATTTATTTTCCTTTGTGTGATTCCTTCCAATAGTCTCCAAATTGTTTATAAGACACACATTTTGTTAATTTGTTAATTTGTTAATTTTTTAATTTTTTTTTATTTTCATCATGTAGAATACTATTTCGATAAATTTTATCTAATTATTTTTTATTTTCTAACTCATTACAATCATACTTTAATTTTTTCACTATAATTGTATAAATAATTTTTATTTACTACAATATAAAAATTTAATGTAATTGC
>Ga0214544_1002196_pt1 | contig 41156 bp, 34 predicted proteins | sample CNSS3metaG_FD_160074 | JGI IMG/M metagenome (GOLD analysis project Ga0214544, IMG submission 160074) | Root nodule microbial communities from cowpea collected in UCLA plant growth center, Los Angeles, California, USA - CNSS3 | ecosystem: Host-associated > Plants > Roots > Nodule | place: USA...
TCCAATGGTGGTGAGGTCATTAGATGTTGATAAAGACCCTTTTAGACCTCAAGAAAAAGATGAAGAACTACTTGGTCCTGAAGTACCATATCTTAGTGCTATAGGAGCACTAATGTATCTTGCTAATGATACTCGACCTGATATAGCATTTGCTATAAATTTGTTAGCAAGATATAGTTCTTCACCTACAAGAAGACATTGGAATGGAGTAAAACAAATACTCTGTTACCTTAAGGGAATTATGAATATGGGCTTATTTTACCCGAATGATTTCAAAACTAGATCTAATGGGTTATGTAGATACATGTTATTTATCAGATCCTCATAATGGTCGATCATAAACATGATATTTGTTCACATGTGGTGGCACAACGATTTCATGGCGATCTGTGAAACAAACAATAACAGCAACATCATCAAATCATGCAAAAGTTTTAGCATTATATGAGGCAAGTCGTGAATGCGTTTGGCTAAGGTCTATAATTCAACATGTGCGACAAACTTGTGGTTTATCCTTGGAAAAAATGAAACCAACAACGATATATGAAGACAATAGTGCATGCATTGCTCAATTGAAAGAAGGATATATTTAAGGAGACAGAACAAAACATATTCTTCCAAAATTCTTTTTCACTCACGATCTTCAAAGAAATGGTGATGTAGAGATCCAAAAGATTCGCTCATGTGAAAATCTAGCAGATTTATTTACAAAGTCTTTGTCAAGGAGAACTTTTGAGCAATTGGTTCACAAGATTGGACTTCGTCATCTTGATGATGTAAGTTTACATGAGGGGGAGAAATAAAAGATGCAAAGAACAATATTATATAAAATGATGTACTCTTTTTCTTTCACTAGGTTTTTATCCCAAAGGGTTTTTTCTAGTAAGGTTTTAACAAGGCACATTCTTTTATCAATGGACACTCAAGGGGGAGTGTTATGAATTAATGATTGTCCATTGAATTGATACATGTACTCATATGATTCATATGATTGATACTCATATGATTCATTACTCTTTATGTAAATATTTGTATTAACTAAGTTGATTTGTTTCCTTTATGGATTATATGTTGTATCTATAAAATTTTTTATTCACCCAAACTTTAGTGAGATTAAGTTTATTTACTTTTAACTCAATGTGACATAAGTGTCTGATATTAGTCACGTGAGCTGGATTTATTGACTTTAACATTCTTATTCATATGTAAGAAAAAAACTAAATTATCCATATGTTAGAAACATTTGTGATTTCATAATTTGAAAATCTGATCTACATCGTACAATTTCAAACTTAAAAGTGTATTTCAAATAATATAATCTAAAAATAAATTAAAGATTATACAATTTGAAAAACATTATGGATTTGAAAACATATTTCATGCAACATGATAAAAAAAACATTTTGCATCATATAATTCAAAATATATTTTTGGATTATGTAATATAAAGAGTCATTATATTGTACAACCTAAAATATATTTTCATGTCACAAAATGCATAAATGCATGTCGACTACATAATCTAAAAATATATTATAAAATTCCTAATTCGTAAGTGTATTTCATTTTATATAAATTTAAAAATACATTCCAAATTATAAAATCTAAAAATTAAAAATACATTTTAAATTATGAATTTATTCCAAATTCTAAATTACATAATTTAAAATACATTTTTAAATTAGTAGTCTAAATATATGAAAATATATTCCACATCAAGAATACAAGATATGAAAATTGCGTAATTTAGAGTTTTAAATCTATAACATATTTTCAAATTCTTCTATTTAAAAATCTAAAGCTTGAACATTTTATACCTTTCCAGCACTTTGACGGACTGCAAACAGAAGGCATGAGGTACAAAAAGTAATTGTCTTTAGTCTTGTGTTAGAGTAGCCCAATAGGCCCAATACAATATATATATATATTTTATCCATTTTAATAAGCAGTTATATCATTTCTATGCCCCTTTACAACAGTGCCCTTCCCACAGTTGCAGGTCGTGACTCCATAGAAGAGCTTTTACGCCCTATCACTGTATGCCCCTTTCCTATCTTTTTCTTCCCTTTTCTGTTATTGATTTCGTTTTGTTTCTCAGGGGTTTCAGACACTTACGTTATGATGTAGAACTTTACCTTTTTGCTGCGCAGAAGAATGATGTAAAACTGTTATAAAGGTTCTTCCAGAAAAAGAAGAGTAGAAATATTTTTTTTTTAGGATTGTTTTTGTTTAACGTTGATTGGTATTGGTTGGTGAATGCTGGATACCCTTTTTCTCAAATCTAGCGTAGTTTGCTGTTCCATGCAGTTCTGAAAACAGTTGAAATAAGGGGTAGGCACGTTATCGTGTTCGGGTTTCTGGTGTTTTTTGTGAACTTCTGTTATAATAATGGAAACTCCGTCTTCGAATGGATCGGTTTCGAAGCGTTCACTGAGGAGGAAAGTGAATTTGAGGAACTATGATGAGGATCTGATGGATGAGTTGTTTGAGAAGCAGTTGGGGGGCGGTTTGAAGAAGAGGAGTAGGACCAAAGAGGATTTGGAAAAGGAGACTGAGACTGAGGCTATGATTGCGATGTCGCTTGGTTTCCCAATTGATGCTTTGCTTGAGGAGGAGGTTAGGGCTGGGGTTGTGAGGCAGTTGGGTGGGAAGGAGCAGAATGATTACATAGTCATAAGGAATCATATATTGGCTTTGTGGAGGAGGGGAAATGTGAGGTTGTGGTTGAGTAAAGGGATGATTAGAGAAACTGTGAGCAATGAGTATGAGCATTTGATTAATTCTGCTTATGACTTCCTTTTGTACAATGGCTACATAAATTTTGGGGTTTCCCCAGCATTTACTTCTCAATTGCCTGAGTCAAATGAGGGGACTGCTATTGTTATTGGTGCTGGCCTGGCAGGGTTGGCAGCAGCGAGGCAGCTGTTGTCGTTTGGTTACAAGGTTGTCGTTTTGGAAGGCAGAAGTCGGCCTGGTGGGCGAGTTTATACTCAGAAGGTAGGGCGTGAGGGGAAATTTTCTGCCATTGATCTTGGTGGGAGTATTATCACTGGCATTCATGCTAACCCTTTGGGGGTTCTGGCTAGACAACTTTCTATACCACTTCATAAAGTCAGAGATAATTGCCCTTTATATAAGCCAAATGGGGCACCGGTTGATACAGAAATGGATGCAAGGGTTGAATTTGTATTCAATAGGTTGCTTGACAAAGTTATGGAGCTGAGGCAAATTATGGGTGGGTTTGCAAGTGATACCTCACTTGGTTCGGTCTTGGAGACGCTCAGGCAGTTGTATAGTGTGACCAAAAGTACTGACGAGAGGCAGTTGCTTGATTGGCATCTTGCAAATTTGGAATACGCAAATGCTGGGTGCCTTTCAAATCTTTCGGCTGCCTACTGGGATCAAGATGATCCTTATGAAATGAGTGGTGATCACTGCTTTCTTGCTGGAGGGAATACGAGGTTGATAAAAGCTCTATGTGAAGGGGTTCCTATTTTCTATGGAAAGACGGTCAATACTATAAGATATGGAGACGAGGGTGTTGAGGTCATTGCTGGGGACCAAGTCTTTCAAGCAGATATTGCCTTATGTACTGTGCCCCTTGGAGTTCTGAAAAAGAAGGCCATCAATTTTGAACCAGAATTACCTGCAAGGAAACTGGCAGCAATTGAGAGGATGGGGTTTGGGCTGCTGAACAAAGTGGCTATGGTTTTTCCTTATGTATTCTGGGGGGAAGATCAAGACACATTTGGATGTCTCAATGAATATAGTCATCAACGTGGGGAGTTTTTCCTATTTTACTGTTACCACACAGTTTCTGGAGGCCCAGCACTTGTTGCGCTGGTGGCTGGGGAAGCTGCACAAGTCTTTGAATCCACAAATCCTTCCATTTTGCTCCATCGCGTGTTGACTGTTTTAAAAGGTATCAGATCTATTTTATGAATTTTAATGAAAAATTGAATGCCTGTGTTATTATTGTATAATTTATCCAATTAGGGTGGTGTTTTGTAGGCATATTTGAACTGGATGAAACTTAACATATATGTTCTGTCTTAAAAATATAGTAAAACTGAAAATAGACTTTATAGAGTGATATAACATAGTTCTATTAAAAAGGGGGAACTATCTAAAATAGGATAGAATAGCTTCATTCAATATTGTTTTAATTATAAAAGCAGTGTTATGAAATAGCCTTAATAACAATTGCGTTACTGAATTGCTTGGATATGCGATAGCGGCCACTATAGTGTTGTGGTTGCGGTTTGCATTCTTCATTTGGCTGTCATCTCTAGCTGGTATCTGACAAATTAAACTGACTTAATATGTCAATTTGTTATGCAATTTATTTTTATTTGCATGCCACCTTTTATGCATATGTAATTGATACATATCATATACTTCAGTTACTTTGCAACTTGCTGTTTGCCTTCAATGCTATCAGCCATTGGCAAGACTTGTGCCATCTGAAATTGAAAAAACTCATTCACTGCGGATTATTTTTCCGCAAATTCATCTTCTCTTCATGTAACACCCTCAGACTTCGAAGCTTTCATATCTAGGTGTTCTTTTCACTCAGCACATGAAACTTTCTTTGTTTTGGTCGTTTGGCTGCCTCAATCTCTAAGACACCCTTGATGATTTCACCAATTTGTCCCTTTCCACCCTTGAGTCTTTGTTTATTGCAACTTACTTGCTGATCCCCTTGCATCATAACACTATTAAAGATGTTATTTATTTATTTTGGAAACTCATGAAATAGTGTTCTTTTGGCTTGCATTCATTTGAAATTAAACCTTTCCTTTTGGGCCTTAATTTGGATATGTTTTTTATCTTTATATAATACTACCAAATAAATAGATTGTGATTTATTAATACTACAAAATAAACTTGCTTAAATTGTAAGGGTATTACATGCATTATTTAATAATATTCTCGTACTTTTTGGTAAGTTGTACTTTTATATTCATGGGATCTTACTTTGATTTAAAATAGCATGCTTTAGAAGCTTGATCTGCTATTTGAAGATTATAGTGTAGGGTTATGGTGTCATGGTCATTGGCTGCTGTAGTAGACAAGATTGCTGCTTGTTGTGAATAGATTGGTCTTGATAAAGCAATCAACAAGAAAATGCTCTTAAGTTATAAGTGTTAACATTGTAGAACCAAATTTTGGGGGTTTGAATGTAAAATAGGGGTTTTCTTTAGAGGAAGAGCGTAGACAATCCTTTTGTCATTACTGAAGACTGAATAGATGGCCTTTTGCACTACCCTCTATCTCCTTTACTTGTCCTCACCTACATTTTCTAGTGATCACATTTGTTTTCTTGCCAACACATAGAAGTTTGCGAGAATCCTCTTTGTTAATATATTTTCACCTTCTTATTGCTTCGCATTTGTTGCTCTATTTTCCCACTCACCATCTAGCATGTCTGGAATCCACTTGCTCGACCCCTTCTCTCTCTTTTCTTCTTGTCATAATTGTTTAACTTTTTTTAATAAGTTAGCTTGTTAGAATAGTTGTCAAAAGGGGCCAACTTAACCCACCTTGACCAAAGTTTTAAACATGAATCATTTGACATGTAATACAAAAGTATTAGTTCTGGTCATGATATGATCCCACATGTAACAAAGTTTCTTTGATGCACAACTTAAAGAGTAGCGTCTCACGCAGACCAATCATGATATGATCTCACATGTAGTAAAGGCTTGGGCTGTAGTAAAAGAATTCAAGAGATTTCTTGTGGTTGATTTGTTGGAGGATGTTGACAAAAAAATGATGAATTATACATGGTCCTAATTTTGAGAAATCTACACTAAAAAATTTTGATTATGTAAGTGACCAAAATTTAGCTAGTGATCAAATTCCTTTGATGGACAACTTAGTCACTAGAATAATTTGGGTGCCTTAAAAGATGAAAATTTAGCTAAAGTTATTGAAACATCAATGGTTGTAGCACCATAAAGAAGAGGAGGAGGACATAGCAATTGAGGAGGATGTGGTGGTCTGAGTGGACATCTACAATGTACATATTGCAATAGAATGGGTCATATTCAAGAGAGTTGCTACTCCTTGCACGATTTGCAAACAAGGAAACTCATGTCTATCTCTAGAAAAAGAGATGGCAAGTTTTTGATGAGGAGTACCAAGGGTATTTTAGACATATTTGAAAAATTTATTCATCTAGGTCAATCTTCTCTGGTGCTAGTGTTTCAACAACTTATATTTCTCAATTAATCATATTTTTGGTAATAGTTCTTCATTCTCATTATCTCTTCTCCAAAAATTTCCTACCTTGTTATTGTAGCTAATGGATCCAAAGTTGCATCTCAAGGAATTGTCAAGTTTCTTTATCTCCTTTAAATCTCAATTTTGTGGTGTACATTCCAAACTGTTCTTATAATTTACTATCTTTAACCCAATTAACCCACTCTTTTAAATGTGCATTAGCCTTTGATGTTGATTCCTTTGTCGTACAACAACATGGTATGGGTCATTTGGTTGGTGAATGACATGAATCATGAGGATATTATCTTAAAGTAAGCCCACCTGTGTCTTGTTTTGCTACCATAACCCCAAAGCTTTTGCATGATTTTCCTGGTTACCCAAGTCTTGGCAAGTTGAAGATAATAGTTCCTAGTGTTGAGAAACATTAAGTGTTCAAATGTGAACATGTCAACAAGGAAAACATGTTAGGTCATCATTTCCAAAACAAAATGAAAGCAAATGTAACTCAACTTTCTCTACCATTTATTTAGATATTTAGGGACCTAGCCGTGTCAAATATTTTGGCTTTAGATACTTCATAACCTTTGTTGATGATTTCTCTTGTATTTGGGTTTATGTAATGTAAGACAATTTTGAACTTATGTCCATATTTATGCCCTTTAATGAGATTAAGAACCAATTTGGAAAAATAATTGAAGTTTTCCGAAGTGAAAATGCTAAAGAATATTTTTGTCCTCATAGGGTATTTTTTATTAGTCCACTAGTCTTCACACACCCTAACAAAATGACAATGTAGAGAGGAAAAGTAAACATCTCATTGAAATTTCACGCACACTTATATTGCATACTAATGTTTCTGTGCATCATTGGGAAGATATAGTTTTCACGGCTTGTTTTTTAGTAAATAGAATGCGTTTTCCCTCTCTTGAAAATCAAATTTCTCACTCCTCTTTTTTCTAAATGATCCTTTTAGTTCATATCTCTCCCAAAGTACTTGGTTGTATTTGTTTTGTTCATTATGTCTCTTCTAGTTAAGACAAACTATCTGGAAAGGCTATTAAATGTGTTTCTTTAGGATATTTTCGTTTTCAAAAAGGATACAAATGCTACTCTCCAACTATAAGAAGATTCTATTTGTAAATTGAAATTACCTTTTTTGAGGACACTTTTTTTCTCATCCTCCATGAAAGCTCTTGTATCCATTTAACAAGTTCTCCCTGTTTCCAACATTTGGCCTTTATTGATTCCGACTTCTGCGTCCAACCTTAGTGTACACCAATCTGGCATTTCCCCCATCACCTTCCCTTACATACGAATGCGAGACACAAAGAGCTCCTCCCATTCTTCGTGAAATCTCTTGTCATTTAGATCCTCCTCCATCAACTTCCCTTGCTATGTATCCTCCTTCATCTTCATCAACTCCTTCACATGGCTCCAATTCAAATTGGTCTATTGCTCTTTGGAACGATATTCAGTGTACTTGTAGTTCATATTCTATTTATAGTTTTGAGTTATCATTGTTTGTCTCCATTATATTCTTTTCTTTTTTGTTGTTTGCCATCATTGTTCCTAAAATTGTTCATGAGACACTTGATCATCCTGGATGGAGATAAACTATGATTGATGAAATGTAGGCTTCTACAAGCAATGGCACATGGGAGCTTGTTGCTCTTCCATTTGAAAAGAAGGCTATTGTTGCTAGCTGGGTTTATGATGTTAGAATTGGACCTAGTGGTGAAGTTGTTCACCTTAGAACTCAGCTGATGACCAAAGGATGTATACAAAGTTATGAGTCTGACTACTATGGTACTTTCTCTCTAGTGGCCAAAATCAACTTTGGTAGGTTTTTTCTTGCCATGGTTTCTATTTGCCATTGGCCACTTCATCATCCTGACTTTGAAAACGCTTTCCTTCACGGTGATCTTGAAAAGGAAACTTACATAGAACAACCGCTTGGGTTTGTTGCTCAGAGGAGTCTTGTTTAGTGTGTAATTTAAGCTGCTTTCTCTATGGTTTGAAACAATCACCCCAATCTTGGTTTGGTAAAGTCATCATTATGTGAGGTTTTGGATTGAAACAAAGTGAGTCTGACCTTTTAATTTTGTATTATCATACTTCTTTTCGAAAGTGTGCTATCTTTTGGTCTATGTTGACAATATAGTTATTGCAAGAAATGATACCACTAGGATCTCTCAACTAAAGGAACATTTATTCATCCATTATCAAACTAAAGATCTTGGTTTTCTAAAATACTTTCTAGGCATCCAAGTGGCTCAATTGGAGGAATTTATTTTTTTTATCAAGAAAGCTCAATCACAGGACGTTGTTGTCATTTCACCAAGAAAATATGCTCCTAACATTGTAAAGGAGCATATATCCAAGTCAAATAATGATGCGGATGAAGTTACCACTTTCTCATATCCAAAAATGTATAGGAGGCTGGTTGGAAAACTCATTTATCTCAATATTACAAGATTAGACATCTCTTATGTAGTAGTTGTTAGTTAATTCACAAAAATTCCTCACATTGATCATTCTCAGATATTATCAAAAAGGCTTCAAGACAAGGATTATTGTATGGGGACAAAGGAAATACTCAAATTGTAGGTTATTGCGATGTGATGCATATTGGATTGACTCTCCCATTGATAAAAGATCTACCACTTATTAATGTGTATTCATTGGAGGGAATATTGTCTTCTGGAAGAGATAGAAACAGGATATTATGGTCAATCTCATGTAGAAGTTGAATATAAATCTATGGTTCTGGCCACTTGTGAACATGTGTGGATTGGACAACTCCTTCAAGAGTTGAAATTTTGTGAAGTTGAATAGATTCAGTTCAATTGTGATAATCAGGAAGCCCTTCATAGTGCTAACAATCTTGTGTTTCATGAAAGGACCAAATCCATAGAGATCTATTGCCATTTTATCATGGAGAAGTTGTTGTCCAAGGAACTCTATGTATTGGATTTATAAACTGTAAGGACCAACTTATAGACATTTTGAGACGATGTAGAATTTTGTTTATATGTCTCAAGCTTGGAGCATATAATTTATATGTTCTAGCTTGAGGAAGAGTGTTAAATTTATGATTGATGTAGTATTGTACAACTTACATTAGCCTTTCTTGGAGTACGTAGCTTTAGGCTAAGGAACACAACTTGTAACCTTGCTCTTTGAGATGTACTTGTACTCATTTATATATTAATTTTGACACTACTTTTGTTCTATTGTACTATGCTTGTCAAATATTTTAATATTTTAATTCTATTGCAAATATTAAAATTTTTATATTTGAAGGTTTTCGAATATTCATATAGATACAAACACTTATTTAAATAATTAAATTTAAGGTTTAATTAAATTTCAAATCCCTTATAAATTTGTGTATTTTTAGTTGAGTTCCTTTTAATTTTTTTTTTCTATATATTGGGTATTCAAAATCTTTATATTTTTCAATTTAATGCTTATTGTTTAATTTTTTTCCTAGAATCTGTAACAACTAATGATTAACAAATTTGAGAACAAAAAATTAAATCTTTTAAAGTCTTAACAATTCATATGTAATTTTCTTTGAAACCTTTGATTTGACAATGTACGATCTTGTTCTGGTGTGTATACAAGGTTATGCTTGGTTTGTAGGTACTAAATCTCAAGTTTAGAAAAAAAATATCTTTATATATATATATATATATATATATATATATATATATATATATATCGGGAAATAAATCCTTGAGATCGCAGGATTGTTATGCTAGTAATATAACCTAGATACAAAATATACAAAATTAAAACCAATAGGAATTAAATCTAAAAGTTCTTAAAATATCTCGACATATCTTTGACACTTCCTCACAAATTGGTGAATAAGTGTTCTCCATTCATTGCTTGGATATAATTCTCTCAAAATTATTGCTATTGAACTCCTTGATGAGTATGTTTGCAAGATGTCCTTTAGTAGACACATACAAAGTGGAAATCATGCCACTATAAAGCTTTTCTTTGATAAAATGTTTGTCCACTTCAATATGTTAGTTCTATAATGTTGTACTGGATTGTGAGCTATGTAGACTGCAAATTTATTGTTACAATATAACCTCATGGGTTCATCCCATTTTATCTTCAAGTCTTATAATATAGTGTTTAGCCATAACAATTTACATATTCCTTGAGTCATTGCTTGAAATTCTACTTCAACACTAGATCTAGATGCCACACTTTGTCTTTTATTGTTCTAATTTACTAGGCTTCCACCAGGGAAGGTGCAATATCTAGTAGTTGATCTATTCACAACTGAACCAACATAATCAACATCAATATATGCCTCAAGACTAGCATTCTTGTTTCTCTTGAACAAAATTCCTCATCGTAGTGTTCCTTTTGAATGTGGACAATTCTAAGAGCAACTTGAAAATGCCCTTCCTTTGGTTGATGCATAAATTGATTGACTAGGCTCACAACAAAAAGCAATATCTAGTCTAGTGTAAGATAGATAAATAAGTCTTCACACAAGTCTTTGGTACATTTCTTTATCCAAAAAACATCATCCTTTGCACTGCCTGACTTTGTATTTGGATCAACATGTATGCTTGGTAGCTTGCAGGCTGTTTTACCTATTTCTTGTAGCAAGTCATTAATATATTCCCTAAAGTCTTGGAATGGGCTCATCCTTTGTTGTTCCATTTCATCATTTCTAGTAACAATGCTATCATCCACATAGACCAATAGAACTGTTACCCCGCTGAATTAAAATGCTTGATAAATAAAACATGGTTCCCTTGACTTCATTTGTATTTAAGGCTCATCATGACTTTGCTCAATTTCTTAAACCATGCTCTAGATGATTGTTTCAATTCATAATGCTTTTCTCATCTTGCAAATAGTATTGACCTTAATTTGTCCTGTATACTCAAGTCATACTTCTATGTATATTTCTTTTTTCAAGATCCCCATGTAGGAATCTATTTTTTACATCAAATTGATGGAAGCTCCAATCATGGTTTGCTCTTATTAGAATAAATAGTCATGGTTTCTCTCCTTGAAACCCTAGTTTCTCTCTTGAAACCCTAAGTTTACTTGTTGCATACCTTGCTTAACATGTCTTCAGGAACAATCTCCTTTGTCATAATTTCTACATGTGAATGCGGAGGTTGTTGCAATAGAGGAGGGTGTTCTGGTAGTGGAAGATGTCCTCAATGCATATATTGTAAAAGACTGGGTCGCACTCAAAAAAATTATTACTCTTTACATGGTTTCCTTCACAAGGCAGCCAATATTTTCAATTCTAAAGTTTCTGAGCCAATTTCTCTAACGAAAAATGTAAGGAATATTCTAGGTTAAAATTTGGTAGCCAAGCAGAATCTTTCACTCATTCTATTTTGTAAAAAGCTTGCATTTCTCAAACCTTGGAGTGTCAAAATTCCTAGATAATTGATTCAAGTGCTTCTAATCATATTTTATGTATTGCTTCATTATTCTCTTCTATATCTCATCCAAAATTTCCTCATGTTATTACTTAAGCCAATTGATCCAAAGCTAAGTCTCACGTAGTTTGTCAAATCTACCTTTCTCCTTGCTTAAACCTTAGCATATAGTATTATTGATCGTTTCAAAGCTCACCTTGTGGCCAAAGGTTATACACAAATTTGTTGTTTGGATTATGTTGATAATTTTTCTCCAGTAGTAAAGATGACTTCTATTTGCATATTTATATTGGTAAAATTATTAAATCTACTTATGTTAGTATAGTCAGTAGGACTAAAGTAGGGAGTAGTGTGTTGGGTTATCTTTACTTACTGTACCTAGCAGTCTAGAACAATCCTTTGATCTTCCATCTTCCTATTCTATCAATTCTTTATCAATTTAAATATAAGAACATGAGAAGGCATGTGGGATCGATTTAGGCTTCAGGACTAGTGTCCCGCACTATCTCCCGCCATCCACTACTTTTTTACGCTGTCCAACGTTGTCAACCACTGTTCTCTGCGGTTCATCGTTGTTCGCCACCATCTGTCGTAGTTTCTCTCTATGACCACCGATCCCGAAGCCTAAATTGGTCTCATGTGCCTTCTTATGTTCTTCTATTTATATTGATAAAAAGTTGATGCAGTAGGGAGATGGAAGATCAAAGGATTGTCCTTGACTGCTAAGTACAAAACTAGGTAAAGTAAGTAGAGATAACCCAACACAATACTCTGTACTTTAGTCCTACTGACTATACTAACATAAGTAGACTTAGTAATTATTCCAACACTCCCCCTAGAGCATACAAATTATATGTACCAAGCTTGGAACAAATAAACTCAATTTGAGATCCTTTTAAGCACTTGGTCAACACATTTGTGAGTTGGTCATTTGATCCAACAAACTCAGTTCATGTTTCTTTTGTCAACAACTTTTCACGAACAAAATGACAATCAACTTTTATATGTTTAGTTCTCTTGTGAAACACTGGATTTGATGCAATGTGGACAACAACTTCATTATCGCAATACATCTTCATTGTTTGGATGTCACAAAAGTTAATCTCTTGAAGGGAGTACTTCAGCCGTATAAGGTCACACATTAGTTCAACTGTTTCTTCGGCCACCACTTTCTGTTTCTTAATTTTCCATGAAATAATGTTTCCTCCAAGGAAAACACAATATGCAGTAGTAGACTGTTTGTCAATAAGCGAACTTGTCCAATTTGCATCACAATACTTAGAGACCTAAAAGCTTCCTTTATTTTCATATAATAACCTTGCTTGAGAGCCTTTTTGAGGTACCTTAGAATGCGAATTAGAGATGTCAAAAGGGGTTCTAACTTGTGGGCCAACCCGGCTCATCACAGGTTTGTGCCGGGTTGGGTTGAGAAAAATTCAATTTTTTCACAAGTGAGTTGAATTGAATCCAACTCACTTAACCCATGGATTAAATAAGTTCGAGTTGGGTTGAAGGTTGGTTGACCCATTTAACCCACCAAGATTTTTTACGATATTTTTAATTTTTTTGTTATAATTAGTTACTGTTTTAATTATATAGGTTCACAATTCATATTTTTAAATGCTAGAATGTTGTTCAATAATAGTTGAAAAGTTGAATGTTTAATTAATTTGTTTGTCAAATTATATACGTTGATACTTTATTCTTTAACTATTATTTTTATAATAATATTTTGAGAATCAGGTGAATACTTAATTTCACTATTATAAAAAATAAAAGTCAATTCATTGTTATCACACAATAAATATATAAAATAAATTGCAAGAAGAAAAACATTCGTTAGTAAGCAAACCCACTAACCCACCTACCTGTGGTGAGTCATCTTATTTTGACACCCTTAATGCGTATGATGACATTCCAATGGCCAAGACATGGAGCCTGCATAAATTGATTAACCACTCCAACTTATGTTACTTAGTCCTATTGACTACAACAACAAAAGTAGACTTAATAATTATTTCAATATTTATAACCATGATTGTTCTTCAACAATGACCTTTTTAGCAACTAAATGTTAAGAATGCTTTTTATTGGAGATTTGTTAGAAGAAATTTATATGGAGCAACCTATATGTTTTGTTGCTCAGTGAGAGTCTTTTCAATTGGTATAATGTCTGGAACAGTCTCTTAAGGATTGGTTTGGAAAATTTAACAATGTTCAATAATTTGGTATGACTCGTAGTGAGACAAATCATTTAGTCTCTTATCGTCATTCAAGTGTTAGTGTATCTATTATATGTTGAAGATATTGTTCTTATAGGTAATGGCCACCATGGCATCTCCTAGATGAAACAACACCTTTGTCATCACTTTTGAAATCAAAGATCTTGGAAAACTCATATTTATTGAGGATTGAGGTAGCACAATTGAAAAATGATTATGAAAGGAAATATGCATAGGATATTTTAGTGGAAACTAGGCTGATGAACTCAAAATTTGTTGACTTATCTATTGATCTCAATACAAAAATCCCAATACCAAACTCCTATATAATTAGGGAGAGCTTTTCTTAGGTATCGAGAAGTACAAAAGATTAATTCGAATTGAACTATCTTACTATTACTTGTCCTGACATTTTCTTTGTAGTCAATGTGATAAGTCAATTACTCAATTCTCCATGTGTAGATCATTGGAATGCAGTCATTCATATATTAAAGTGCATTAAAAATTCTCTTGTAAAAATGTTTTCTATATGTTTACAATGACCATACTAAAGTTGTCAGTTATTTAAAGGCTGATTGGATAGGGTTTCCTTCTAATAGAAGGTTTACTTTCGATTATTGTGTCTTTATTGGTGGTAACTTTAGCTATTGGAAGAGCAAAAAACAAAATGTTGTGGTTAAATCTAGTGCAAAAGCCGAATATCAAGCTATGGTAACTTGTGAACTTGTTTGACTGAAACAATTGCCTTAGAGTTGCAATTTGAAGATGTCACTCAAATGACACTTATATGTTATATTCAGATTGACACTCAAATGACACTTCATGAAAGGATCAAACACATTGAGGTTGATTGTTATTTGATTTGAGAAAAGATGATATCTGGAGACATCAGGACTGAGTTTGTCTACTCAAGTGATTAATTAACAGATATTTTGTAACAAACTTGGTACATATGATTTATATGCATCAACCTCAGGTAGAGTTACATATTGTTAAGATATCATTAGATATTGTTAGTTATAATATCTTGTGTTAGTTGCAATATTATGTGTATCTGGGTTTAGTCTATATTTTCTAGTATGATTTTTAATGATAAATACATTATCCTATGTATGTTCTTCACAAGGGAATTAATCTTATACGTAGTTTCTTATTATTTTCACAACCTTTTTTAAAAGAAACTGCCAAAGACTGAATTATTGTGGTTGTTTTCATTTTTGCAACTGGTGCAATGATGTCCAAGTAATCCACTCCACAAGTTTGAGTGAACCCTTTGGCAACTAATCTAGCCTTATACCTCTCAATTCTCCCATTTGCACCCATTAAGTCTTTATTCTAGGTGGTATGCTGATTCCACACATCTATATTAACAAGAAAAAGGGAGAAGTGCTTATTTTATTACTCATGGGAAAAGGTATACATTTGTGCTTTGGCAGTTCACACATCTCACTATGTAGACTCCACATATTTCAATTTTAGAATAGGAAATAATAGCTTTATGACACGAAATGAAGGATGTTCTAGACGACAATGAAACAATTGAATTTTTTCTATGTTGGTAATGGAGGATTTAGACATCAAAATTTACTCTAGATGGGCAGGTTCAGACCTTCTATGACCATTCTATTCTCTAACACGTTCAATCGCCCTCTCCAATTTCTTGTTCAGCAATATGTAAGAAATAAATTGATAAGTGAACTAGACATAGACGCTCTGCATCACCTTAATTGTTATTTGAACAAGTAAAGTTATGTTTTGGTCGGAGTGGGAATATCATTTCTCTTCCGCGTGTCCATTGGAGACATACAACGTAAAGTTATGTCTTGGTAGTGGGAATAGCATTTCTCTTTGGCATGTCCATGGAGACATACAACAATGGAGGTCTACATTTATGCAGCAATGAAGGATTGATTGGATGCATAACATGCATCAATGAAGGTTGCAATTAGGTTTACACAACAATGAAGTTTGCAATTAGGTTTATACAACAATGAAGGTTGCAATTAGTTTTTTATGAGATTTAAGGTTGCAATTAGGTTTACACGAGAGTAAACCTTGCAATTAAATCACATGATCATAGGCTCACAAGGCTCTGCTACATCTCAAGTTTAGAAGAAAATAATCTCTCCTTTATTATTTCACTACATACATTCAATTCAATATATATACAAAAATTGATTGGATAATTTTGAAAACAAGTACAATCTATTCTAGGAAATAAATCCCTTGTTATGCTAATAATAAATTGTAGAAATAATTAGTATATCTAGGCAATCATTATGTGTAAGCTAGGAGGTTGAGTGTTGGATAACCTCTACACGTAGCACCTACACGTAGCACCTAGTTATAGCCTTTAATGTTTCAACTTCCCTTGTATCTCCTTTATCATTTATATAAATATCAGGAACAATAGAGGGATCTGAACAAGCCCTCAAAAATATTTTCACTGTTTAATCTCAAGTTGGTATCAGAGCGGGTTGATCTCGCTCTGGTTTCCGTTTGGTCCTATCCACCGGCATTTGTTGCCGCTGTTTGCAGTTGTCCGCCGGCATTCGCCACTAGTCGTTACTGTCTACAGCTACCCACTGCCATTAAACACTATCCAAAGCTACCAGTTGCCATTGTTCACTAAATTGTTGTTGTCTGCCACTGTTTCGTAGCCGTCCGCCACTGTTCACCGTCGGCTGCCGTCTCCGGCCACCTCAGTTTTCGCCGGAAACCATCGGATCTAGACCGCCTCTCCAAGCAACAGCCAATTCTGTGGTGCCGAAGGCAGACTCGTTGCCACGCGCCTCCACGCACGTCATATCAGTCCGTTGTAGCTAGGCGTGTGTCGTCTACGCGCCGCCATCCAGTCTCCGATTCGTCATCGCGCCACCTTTGATCAGATATGGCCACGGGAGGTACTGGGAGTGCTATTTCATTCTCTGGAAGCCCCTGCATTACTTTCGAGAAGCTAGATGGACAAAATTACCTCTTCTGGTCCGCTGCTGTCGAGATGTGGTTCCTTGGTCAGGGATATCATGACCATCTTGAGAAAGATGGAAGCCATGTTCCTGAAGAAAAAGTCGAATAGTGGAAGTAAGCAGATTTTCAGTTGTGTGCCCTTTTGTGGCAATCTGTGGAGCCAAGACTTTTAATGTCTCTTAGGGCCTTTAAGACATGTCACTCGTTTTGGAAGAGGACTCAGAATATATATGCCAACGATATCTAACGCCTATATGATTCAGCAGACAAGTTGGCATATCTGAAAATGACCAACCATGACATGATCTCCTTCATGAATGAAGCACAATCAGTCGTGGAAGAGCTACAGATGTTTCTAGAAGTCGACGCTTCAGATGAAATGAAGAAGCTGGACAAATACTATATGGTGATGATTCTTCGCGCCATTCATCCAGACTTCAATCACATCAGAGATCAACTTCTGACCTCTCTTGAGGTCCCTTCCATGGACATCTTGATCCAACGCATAATTCGTGTCCCAAAAGTCCCAACACATGAAACTCTAGAATCTCCTGCTCGAGTAGAATCATTTGTTATGGCCGCAACTCGAGGAAAAGGAGGACGTGGACCTAGAAGAGGTGGACGTGGAGGTTGCGGGCGCCCTCAATGCACGTATTGCAAAAGGATGGGTCACACTCAGGAAAACTGTTACTCCTTACATGGTTTTTCTTCCAAAACTGCCAATGTCTCTCAGGTTGAAACTACTGAGTCCAAGTTCACTGAGGACGAGTATCAAGAGTACCTACGCCTCAAGTCCAACAGCTTGACACAGTCATCTCAAGTTCCGAGTACATCAACAGCTTGCATCTCTCAATCTATGGAAAGTCACAATTCATGGGTAATTGATTTCGGTGCTTCTCACCACATCTCCGATAATACCTCCTCGTTCTCAACCATTTCATTTCAAGACAAACCTCATTTTATAACCCTTGCAAATGGCTCTAAAACTTCCTCAAAGGGAGTCGGTCGAGTCATCCTATCTCCTCCCTTAAATCTAAAATCTGTCCATTTTGTCCCTAATTGCCCCTTCAATTTAATTTCCTTAAGCCAGTTGACCAAAATGTTGAACTGTTCAGTAACCTTCGATAACAAATATTTTGTTATACACGAGCGTGGTTCGGGGGGACAGATTGGAGAAGGATATGAAGCAAGAGGATTATATCATTTTGGATCTCGTTTGCGAGTGTCATGTGTTGCAACCACCTAGTCTTAAAATGTTACATGATCGGTTTGGTCATCTCATCTGTCCAAGTTAAAAAAAATATGTCCTGAACTTAGTGGTCTCCAGACCTTAGAATGTGAGTCATGTCAATTAGGCAAACATGTTAGATCTGCCTTTCCTAAAAGGTCTCAATCACAATGTAATTCTAGTTTTTCTATCATCCATTCCGATATTTGGGGACCTAGTCGTGTTTCGTCTTTTGGTTTTAGGTATTTTGTTACTTTCATTGATGAATTTTCAAGATGTACTTGTGTTTATCTTATGAAAGATCTTTTTGAATTGTTATCCATCTTCACATCCTTTTTACATGAAATCAAGAATCAATACGGTCGAGTAATCGAAATCTTAAGTGACAATGCCAAAGAGTACTTTGTCTATGGTTTTAAGTTCACATGGTATGTTGCATCAGTCCACTTGTCCACATACGTCACAGCAAAACGGTATAGCAGAAAGATAAAATGGATACTTGGTTGAAACTGCTGGTACACTTTTACTTGGTGCCCACATTCCTATCCATCATTGGGGAGATGCCATCTTAACTGCATGTTTTCTTATTAATCAGATGCCATCCTCCTCTCTCAATCATAAAGTCCCTTTCTCCATCTTGTTTTCAGATAACCCTCTCTTTCACATTTCTCCTCGGGTTTTTGGTTGTGTATGTTTTGTTCATGACTTGTCTCCAGTCTAGATAAGCTTTCTGCTCGTGCTCTCAAATGTGTCTTCTTGGGCTATTTCCGACTTCAAAAAGGGTATCGGTGTTACTCTCCTGAAACCAAGAAATACTACATGTTTGCCAATGTCACATTCTTTGAACAAACCCCTTATTTCTCTTACTCTGTTTAAGACGCTCATGTCATATAGTAGGTCCTCCCTATTGCAGTGGTTGAGTCCCCTATCTCGGATGTCTTTGTCAACCCGAGTGCTAATCAAAGTCCTCCTGAGCCCCCACTCCCACCTACTAATACCCTCCCGAGTCCCGACCTTCAACACAGGACTCCGATGGATAGTCCAATTATCCAAGAATATGGTGAATCCTCAACTTTAGATTCTTCTCCCTCGTCTCTTGCTCCCTTGCCTCCTGATGAAGGTGATTCCGGTTGGCCTATTGCTCTCAGAAAAGGTATTCGTTCCACTCGAAACCCCCATCCCATTTATAATTTTCTTAGTTATCACAGATTGACGCCTTCCTATTGTACTTTTTTATCTTCAGTGTCTTCTGTTACTATTCCCAAAAATGTGAAGGAAGCACTTGATCATCTTAGATGGCGACAAGCCATGATTGTAGAAATGCAAGCTCTTGAACACAACAATACTTGGGAGCTCATGCCCCTCCCATCGGGTAAGAAGGCTGTTGGTTGTCGATGGGTATATGCAGTTAAGGTTGGCTCTGACGGTCAGGTTGATAGGCTCAAAGCCTGGTTAGTTGCCAAAGGGTACACTCAGATTTGTGGTCTTGATTATTGTGACACTTTCTCTCCTGTGGCGAAAATCACTACTATTTGCCTCTTCTTTGCAATGGCTGCCATTCGTCATTAGCCACTTCATCAATTGGATATCAAGAATGCTTTCCTTCATGGTGATCTTGAAAAGGAAGTCTACATGGAGCAACCTCCTGGGTTTATTGCTCAGGGGGAGTCTGGTATGGTGTGCAAATTGCATCGCTTTTTATATGGCCTCAAACAATCACCACAAGCCTAGTTTGAAAAATTCAACTCCATTGTTCAAAGTTTTGGTTTAAGACGCAATGTGGTAGATCACTCGGTCTTTTACTCACATACTTCTCCTGGAAAATGTATCTATCTAATAGTATATGTTGATGATATAGTCATTACAAGAAATGATATTGTTGGCATATCTCAATTAAAGGAGCACCTATGTAGGCATTTTCAAACCAAGGATTTGGGAAGCCTTAGATACTTCTTGGGCATTGAAGTGGCACAGTTTAAACATGACGTTGTAATCTCTCAAAGGAAGTATGCTCTTGATACTACAAGAAACTGGTATGATTGATTGTAAACCAGTAGAGTCCTATGTGCCCAAATCAAAAGTTAACAACTAAAGAAGGTGAATTATTCTTTGACCCTAAAAGATGTAGGAGGCTGGTCGAGAAACTAGTTTATCTCACTATTACAAGGCCAGATCTATCCTTTGCAGTTGGAGTGGTTAGTCAGTTTATGCAGTCTTCATGTGTTGGCCATTGGAATTCTATCATCCGCATTCTAAGGTACCTAAAAAAGGCTCTCGGGCAAGGGTTGTTATATGAAGATAGAGGAAGCTTTCATGTCTCTGGATATTGTGATGCGGATTGGGCAGGATCTCCTATGGACAGACTGGATATTGTGTATTCCTTGGAGGTAATATTATTTCATGGAAAAGTAAGAAGCAGAGTGTAGTGGTTAGATCAATAGCTAAAGTTGAATATAGAGCCATGGCATCACTAACATGTGAACTTATATGGCTGAAGCACTTTCTTCAAGAACTTAATTTTTGTGACATCCAGACTATGAAGATGTATTGCGATAATCAAGCTGCTCTCCACATTGCATCAAATCCAGTGTTTCACGAGAGAACAAAACATATAGAAATAGACTGCCATTTTGTTCGTGAAAAGTTGTTGGCAAAGGAAATATGTACCGAGTTTGTGGGATCGAATGACCAACTCGCATATATGTTGACCAAGTCATTAAGGGGACCTCGGATTGAGTTTATTTGTTTCAAGCTTGGTACATATAATTTGTATGCTCCAGCTTGAGGGGGAGTGTAGAAATAATTAGTATATCTAGGCAATCATTATGTGTAAGCTAGGAGGTTGAGTGTTGGATAACCTCTACACTTAATACCTAGTTGTAGCCTTTAATGTTTCAACTTCCCTTGTATCTCCTTTATCATTTATATAAATATAAGGAACAATAAAGGGATCTGAACAAGACCTCAAAAATATTTTCACTGTTTAATCTCAAGTAAAATCGAGATACAACAAATATGCAAAATTAAAACCAATAGGAACAGAATCTAAAACTTTCTACAATATCTTGACACTAAAAACATTAAATGGAACAATTTTGTCTCACTCCATTCCATTTTGTTTCTTTATGTTCTATTTGTGTGTCAAATGCTACATATGTAATATTAAGGTCCTTGTGCTTGAAAACACGTGCACCTACATGCATACGTGTTCACTTTCTTTTTATATAATAAAAATGAATAAAATTATAATTATAAAAATAAAAATAAATATAAAATTATAATTTTTTGTAGATAATTTCTATTTATTTTGTAAATAACTTCTTATTTTTATTAAAAAGGGTTAAAGTTAAAAAAAAAATTATTTTTAAAAAAAATGGTTAAATTAAAAAAAAATCACTTAAGATAAAATTGGTGAACAATTACTCACTTTAGGATAAAATTGAAAAAAAAGTATACATAAAAAATCGAATTCTCTTTATATAATAGCATAGATAGTATATATGCTGAATGTATTTTTCTCATTTCGTGACACTTGCTAGTGGAATACTATGGATATTTCTAATTACTACCTCATCTGCCTTGTTTCAAATGTTACTTATTCTGCAGGAATATTTCATCCTAAAGGCATTACTGTGCCTGATCCAATTCAGTCAATTTGTACAAGATGGGGAAGCGACCCCCTTTCTTACGGTTCCTACTCTCATGTTAGTGTGCATTCATCTGGTGATGATTATGATATACTAGCCGAAAACGTGGGAAACAGACTGTTCTTTGCTGGTGAGGCTACAAGCAGGCAGTATCCAGCAACTATGCACGGTGCTTTCTTGAGTGGCTTGAGGGAAGCTTCACGCATATACAGATCATCACGTCTGCAAAACAGTACTAAGAAATATGGGCCAAAGAATATTGGACCAAACCATGATATTCTAGTTGAATTATTCAAGAGACCCGATTTTGAATGTGGGAAGTTTGCTTTCATTTTTTATTCTTCCTCAGAAAGCCTACCCTCAATGGGTCTTCTGCAGGTCACTTTTGGTGACACCGAAGAAAACCATGAGGAGCTGTTATACAACTATCAGAATTCGATTAAGTGGCCATTGCAGCTGTACACTGTATTATCCCGTGAACAAGCCCAGCAGCTACAACTAGTTGAGGGAGGAGATGAAAGAAGACTTTCATTTTTGGTCAAAAGCCTTGGCTTGAAGCTCATGGGACCAAGTGCCTTGTTTTCAGCAGGTAACACATTAGTAGCTAACATTGCATATTCTCGAAAAGGCCGTGGGAGGAACCGCTTAATTACTTGTTAAACACCATAAGCTGTTTCTGCATCTTCTCTTCAAATGAAACCTTGTGCTATAGAACAACACCCTTACAAAAGAATTGCTTGGACTTTTCTTTTCTTCTTCTGGGGTGCAAAGTCTGTATATAATAGACTTTCGTAGATCATTGATTTGCTGGTAGAGATAGAGGATTTTTGAAGGCTTGACTAGTGAGATTATTCAATTTTAGAATAAAAGTCTTCAGTCATAGATCAGTTATGTAATCACAGGAAAATTAGATGAAATTTCATGACAGAGAAGTATGACAGTCCAAGAGAGGGGTGAAGAATTTGTAAACAGAGGGGTACTGTTCCCCCGAGTGTATCATCTATTCAAATTTGTGTTCATGTAGAAGTAGTACTTACATATACCCCACCCCACAGAGGACATCACTGTTGTTATTTTTTTTTTCTTCTTTTTCTGGAGGGCCTGTGTGCCTAACTTGTACTTGTATAATATGATAATTGTTTCTCAAATTCCTTGATTGGTTCTACACATCCATGAAAGGTTTGCTTCTTAGTAGAATTGCTTCATTACCTCCGATGTGTAATACTAGCTGGAAGAATATGTTGTGCAGAAGAAAATCAGGGGGTAAGTTTTAGAACTTCTGTTTTCACGTTTGTATTGTTGAAACGGAGTTTTAAGATGAGAAATGTGGCTTTCAAAATAAGTGGTTATGTTTAACTAAAATTCAAGTTAGTTTTGGAAAATAAGGTTAAAAGATATTATGTTTCTTATGGTTAGCCTTATATATATATATTTGGTCTTTAAAATCTAAAAAAGTGATGATTATTTTGTGTTAGTTGAGGATTAAAATGCACTCTTTTTAAATGTATGGATTCAAAAAACTAACTGTGCCGTTGTTTAAATAAAGTTCTTTATAAATTAAAGAAAAAAAATAACAAAATGCATTAAACAAGTTTTATAAATAAAAATAATGTATGTATTTAGAAGTCTGGTGGTTGGTTCTAATTTATAGAAAAAAAGTGAATTTATTTTTTATGTTTTTTAAAAGCTTGTAGAGAAGTTAGTTGTGTATGTATTAATATAAGTAAACATAATCTACTTTTGCAATCTTATCATTAAGATTCTGTATTCATTCCCAACCAGAGAAGTTTTGCATAGAATATGTAAACAAACAAATTACTACTGACGACCTATGTATAATCCCAAATTTAGAACTGAAGCCAATTATTATATACCCATTTCGGATTTAGTAATATACCTTCTTTTTTGTGTTGGCTATAGAAGGTTTTAAAAAATAAAGATCGGACTGTCATCAATAAAAGATATAACAGATCAAAACTATTAATAAGATGTAATGACTAGAAATATTGTTACAGTGTTCTTAAAAAATTGTTTCAATCATTTATTTTTTATTGATATGTCAATTTGGCTTAATCTACAAGATGATTAACATACACAGGTTAGGGCCAAAAAAGTTCGTAGAACTAGAAAACTCATTAAAAGAAATTCCACAAAACTAAAATGACAACAAAAATCCTATGGGACAAGTCCATGGATTCGTCTATTTGAGTTAGTCTTAGGTTAAGATAGACAAGGTTAGGTAGGATCCAAGTTAAGTAGGTCATTTAGGTCGAGTCCAAGTTAGGTTGTGTCTAAATGAGGCTGGTTATCGACTCCAGTTAGGTCCACAAAATGTTTAGTCAAGTCAAATTCACGTAGGATTAGTCAAGATGAGCACACTTCATGATGAGGCAAATTGGACACACCTCATATCAACTTGAGTATGACCCAGTCGAGTTTAATGAAGTCGAGTTACATTAAGTTGAACTCATGTCAAACCTAATAGAGTTTGGTCTACATCAAGTCAAACTAGAATCGAGCCTATATCGGATCAAATAAAGTTGATAAAATAAAGTTAAGTCCCCGTTAGGCCAAGTCAAGTCAGGTCACCTTGACTTAATTGATTGACATTTATAGAGTTGTTATCAGATAAGAAAAGCTAATTTCATTTTTTTAAGTTACAAAAATGTTAGAATTACAGATTATATTGTTCTATTGTGGGAGTGATAAGGTGGCCTAGTTGTTAGAAGGAAGAGAAGGGAGGGGAAGGTTGTGAGTTCGATAAATAAGGTGTCTTTGAAGGGGTTTAGAAGGGAGGGTGAGAGAGGTTGTGGGTTCAATTCCCCTGCTAACAAAAACTAACAACTAACAATTGCCAATCAAAAAAAAATTGTTGTAATGTGATTGGTTGTTTTATCTGAAGTGTTAAATGATTTGTGACATGTGAAAGCTATGAAATCTAAGTGTTTAAATTCTGCTTGTATAGAAATAGGCTCACTAATTTGGATCTTTTAATATTATGATTTCACAATGACTTTTAATATTGTCTATTTTGTGTTTGGATCTTTCAACTCTAGGGCACTTTGAAATTGTTGAACAATCAGAGAAATTTTTGCTTTTGTTCATTTTTATTTTTATATTGCCATATTTTTTTAGAGTTTTATATTTTTTATATAATTTAAATTGTCATTATTAACCAAAAAATATATTGAATTATAAAATTATAAATATAGGTAAATAATAAAATATTATTGAATTATGAAATTATAAACATAGTTGACAACACTAAACAATAAAATATTTTATTTAAAAATTATTTATAATAGTGATATTTATAAATATCGTAATATAATATAAATTGTGATATTTTTAAGTTTTAATTGTCCCTTTAAAACGGCACTATATACAATATATAAAGTGTCGTTTGTTGTTGTAATAGGAATTACGACGTTTTTGAAAAACGTCACACTTGTAAATAACAATGTTTGAAAATATTGTAATATACAAAAATAAACACCACAACTTATATGATCCCATTTTAATAATAGATTTTATCGATAGAAGTATCCATCAATAATAAAATTTAAGTATTAACCGATAAATTTTATCAATATATTCATTGTAAACAAATATTTTTATTGACAATTTAAATCTTAAAATTTGTCAATAAAATTTATTTGGTTGATACATTTTTTCCATCTATAAATCTTATTTATTAATGATTTTTTTTCTGTCGATAACATTTCGTCAATAACATAGTATTTTCTTACGGTTATATCTCCCTTCATGTTACAAAAACATTATTAATTGAAGAAATTTATGATATTGGACATAAAAAATTAAGCTGAGAATCGAATTCCCAAGATACATTTGGTGAAATAATATTCTATTTGGTATGTTTGAGATTTATCAGAAAATATATTATTTAGAAAAATAATTTAAAAATATTAATTTGTAATATAATTTGTTATTATAAGATAATAATAATAATAATAATAATAATATTAATCATATATAGTGTTTTAATGTTTAAAAAAATAATAATAACAAATTTAATTTCAAATTATATTAAATAAGGTCATATATTATTTTCAATTATTAAAATTTAAACCCAACATTTTAAATTAGTTTTTTAATATTTTTTATTTTTATTTCTCCTCCTTATTTAGAAAATATAAAAAGATTAAATAGAAGACTTTACGAGTTTTTGGAAGAGAAGGAGTAAAGAGAGAGGCATAGCACCTCAAGAGTTTGGAAGGCTTAAAAGCAAACTTAAAAATGGAGATATTTTATTTAAAATATATTTTTGAGCTTTTTTTATGTAAAATTATTTATTAAATTGTCATAATTAATTTCATTTAACATTTATTCTTCAATAGACAATAAGGCTAATCCATTTAATCTTTCTTGAGACATGGTTGACACTGAAATTGTTAACATTATTCTATAAGTTACATATACATTTGGAAAAGAATCTAATTTTTTATATAATTAAGAATATCATTTAGTTTATCATTTTTCAAACCTATAATTTCTCTTAAGATATTTAATTATGAAAAAAAAAATCAAATTCATCATTATCCAACAAATTATCATGTTTTAAAGATTATTCAAAGTTTAAACAGTTTTCTTGCAAAAATGTATAATCTAATGACTTTAATTTTTAACACTACATAAAAAACAAAATATATCTTCATATATTTTAAATTGTTCAAATCTACTCTAAAGTGTGGTAATTTCTTTATCTACAATATACAAAAAGTAATCAATTCTAAATGATTCTTGAAGAGATTTTATAATTCCACTCTCAATGTTTTCATCAAATGGTTTCTTTCCTACAACAACACAAATAGAAAGAAAAAACATACTAAAAAAAGATGAGGGTGAAAAATTGGTACACATGGACAATATGAGATTGAAGGAATGTAATCTACCAAGACTCTCAAAAAATGATTCTTATAAGAGGAGAAAGTAAGGAGGGGCAAGAGAAGTGACAAAGAGATAAAAAGATAAAAGAAGAAAATAGAATTATAAGAGAATAAGAATAGATAATCATTCTCTTCTTCGTAAACAAAATTATAATTTACTAAATAAATGTTTTAACTCAATAATTATTATTTTTAATACCAATAAAAATTAACATACACTAATAATAATTTAATTACACATTATTCTCAAACATAAACTTATAATTAATGTAATAGAGCTATATTAATAATAAAATATTCTCCTTAGGCCTTTTTTATCTTAAACATAATTTAATAAAGGTATATTAGTAAAAAAATATTTTTTTGAGGTTTTTTTTTCTTAAATTTAATTTTATAATTAATTAATTAATATGAAAATATTAGTTTATGGACCTTGAAGCACGAAATTGAAGAGGAGAAGGTCCATGGTTGCAGCGGAAATGGAGCTGGAATGGAGGAGTGGAGTCAAGCTTTGAAGGCCCTTGAAGCAATGGAGATGAAGTGGAGATGAAGTCTAGAATAGAGGTCCATTCTAGGGAAGGAGGCTAGAGGATTTTAGAGTAGAAACTAGTCTAGCAAGTGACTCTTGAGTAGAGCTGTCAAAATGAGTTGGAACCCGCGAGCCAACCCGACTCACCACGGGTTCGGGTCGGGTTGGGTTGAAAATTTTTTACAAATTTCAATATAGGTTGATTTTTTATCCGGCTCATCCGGGTTGAACCCTTGGTGAGCCGGGTTGGTGAGCCAACCCACAAATAAGAGGGTCACACAAGTGTTTTTTATTAAGTTGGACTTTATATTTGGGTCATATGTTAGGTTGTTTTTTTAGCCAACACATAAATAATTTGTATTTTTTAATTTTGGTTTGTATTTGGATTGTATTAAAGTTTATTTAAATTTGAATTAGAATTAGAATTTAGTTTTGACTGAAAAATAAATAAAAAAATTGTATTTTTTTTAATTAAGTGAATCCGTGAGCCAATCCGTTTAACCCGCCAACCTGTAGTGGGTTGGGTCGGGTTCAAATTTTTTTGGCTTGCTAAAAAGTGAGCTGGGTTGGGTTGGCTCACTAAATCATCAACTTGTGGTGGGTTGAGCCGAGTCGGGTCGGGTTACCCATTTTGACAGCTCTACTCTTATGGTAATAAAGGTGGAGTGATCTCAACAACTAGTATATTACCATTCAAAAGTAACCAAATACAAGAGTAGAATGGCCCCATTTATAGGAATCATGGTTGACCAAATGAAATGGGAAATGTAGCATGAAATGTAATGAAAATGTATCTTGGAGAAGAAGCTCAATTTGTGGTTGTGAGATGCAAAGGAGTTAGGGATCAAGAGTCTTGTGTCCACTGACACTCTCCATACCTTGCTCCATGTGAAATATGTGCACCAATCTATAGCTTCCTCCAAGCATTCTCGACCAAGCTTCAAATTGGGCTTGGATTATCCCAATTTTGAAGGCTAATTATAAAGTACTTTGGCATTTTATTCTACAAATCATGGCCTAACATTTGGCCCAAAAAATAAAATTTATTCTAATGCTCCAGTCATGTATTCTCTTGTTATTGGGCCTTTGATTGGGTTGGGCCTTAAGGTACACGTGGGCCATGTAAGGCTCGAGAAATTTAAATAATTTAATAAATACGGGTAGTAAAAGTTTTATGGCATTTAATGTTAATTGTTATGATGTGGAAAAGTGTTAGCTTAAATGGTTGAGAGTACTTAATTATGTGAAAAGACTTGGGTTCGAGTCCTATGTATGCTAATTGTATGATATTTTATTATGTGCATTATTTTAAGGTTATGATTGAATGGGAGTAGTGATAATGAAATCCTAAAATTATAGGAATTATCATGAAACATGATTGGTTGAATTGGTTGTGCACTTGCTTTGTGATTTAGTGGTTGTGAGTTCAAACCTTATTGAGAATGAAATTAACTCCTTTATTTTTTTGCTAAATATAATTGTGGCCTAAATGTGAAAGGGTAGGGAAACCCTAGTCACAATCGACAGGGTAAACTAAGGCAAATAGAGGGGCTTTATAGATTGGTTTTTGAGATTGAAAACTGAGAGTGTGGTAAGGAGCACGAAATTCTGAATGGAAGTGAGTTTGGAGTGAATCAAGGGAGCGTAATTGTGAGAGCACTAAGAGGAGCCAATTTTGGGTCAAGAAGAACTATCACTCTTCAACTGTTAAGCAGTGATTTCCAGGTTAGGGGAGTTGAGTTTTGTTAATGGTTACTTTTGTGAAAAATTGCATGATGTATAGTATGGAATGCATGATTAGATCCTATTTCTGTTGAATTTTCGTGCTCTATGCGATGTGATCAGAGTTTTATTGTTTTTGGATGTTGTTTGAGCAATTCCCTAAGTTTTGTATGAATATGATGAAGGATTTTGCAATGTATGATGGTTTATGGCTTAATCCCACGTTTTGGTGGTCCAATTGGGTTTATAACATGTCCTTGTAAATGGGTCATCGAAATAGGTTGCTTGGTAATGTCTGGATTGTGATTTGGCATTGTTTCTGTGTTATGCGTGCGTAAACAAGGAAAACCACTACTAATCTCGCTCAAGCGAGCCAGGCTTGCCTAGGCGAAATTAGCAGTGGCTCAACCCTGATTTTGCTCGAGCCTCTCGCTCAAGCGGAGAGCCCAATGTTTTGGGCGACAGAGCATCTCACTCAGGCAAGAGTTCCTCTCCTAAGCGAGAAATCGTGAGAGGTTTGCGTGTTTTGCTCGAATCGTCGCCCAGGCGATAGGCTTTGGTTTTGGGCGATGAGTAATCTCGCCTAAGCGAGAGGATCTTGCCTAAGCGAGAGGGTCTCGCCTAAGCGAACCTTCTCAATTTGTCACTGTGATGCACTCACTCAGGCGAGAGAGCCTAGCTTAAGCGAGTCAGACCTGATCGCTTGAGCCAAGACTTCTAGCCTAAGTGAGATTAGTGTAGTTTATGTGTGTTGTTGTACGCATTGATGCAGACTTGGATCGGGAGATGTTATGCCATGAGCGGGTAGGTTCATGGATGGTTGTGAACACGTGATGATATGAGCGGGGAGGTTCATATCCTGTTACTCTCGTGTGGGGATACGAGCAAGGTAGGTTCATATGTTCTGTGCTCACACTTGAGAGATGCTGCGTGCGGGGGAGGTACATAGTTGGTGGATCACGTGTGTTGGACTACGAGCGGACAGGTCCGTAGAGTAGGACTACGAGCGGGGAGGTTCGTAGAAGCAGGACCACGAGCGGGAAGGTTCGTGTGAGCATTATAAATCCTGAGTCCAAGGCTAACTATGTTATGTGAATTGAAGGTTGAAAATCCTTGGGGAATTAGGAACTTGGCCAAGAACTAACTAGAATGAATCAATTGGGCGTATTGATTTTATTCTGTTAAGTTATATGTTAATTTTTTTATTATAAGCTGACCCTTTCTGTTGGTGCTTGGCGATGATTGTGTAATTCTTTACATGGGAGTAGTTGATGCTACAGGTGATGATGCTGATGCTTGAGACGGAGAGAGGGGCTAGCTTGGAATTTGAGCTAGGATTTATTTATATTACTACTCTTTTATTTGATTTTGGAAAATTGTAATAAATTTAATACCGGTATTAAATAGTTTTGGCACATGGAATAATGATTTAAATTTTCCCGTGTTTGGGAATAATAAAATTTCATCGTATTGTTTTCAATCATTATTTATCTATTTACTTAAGTAAATTCCAGTAGGGATGTTACAGGCCATGGATTGGGCCTTGGGGTGGATTCATCATCCTCTTCCTCTTGAAGAGGATTTGTCCTCAAATCAAGAGGGTTCTTCAAGGCCCACAACAACAAAAGCTTGGTTCCACCAGGATAAAAAATATATCTGCAATAGTCATAAACATTATTTCAGTAAAATCATAAAGACCATGCAATAGATATGGAGGCGAAATGTGTGAAGATGGGCTTTTAAGTTTGGAAAATGTGATATTCAGCCCACTTCACAAAAATTTTGATTGTCATTTTGACTTAATTGAAACCAAAAAGTTAACTCTAAGTCAAAGGTTGTTTTTGGAAAATCTTTTGAGGGGTTTAAAATAATAAGTGAAGGATTTGGCCTTGGGGTGGATTCCTCATTAGTAGTAAAATATTTTTTAAGATCTTATTTTATTGGAGGTCTAAAGCGAGTGACTTTACTGGCTTTACCTTTGAGTTGGCCCTAAATAGAGGAAGAAAATGAAGTGGTGATGTTAGCAAGGCCTTTAGTGGTGGTCGATGTCATCGCTGTCGTCCCTGGTTTGGCAAAGAAGAAGCAACAACGAGTGGAAGGGTTGGTACTGTTATGACCATGCATGATGAAGATGTAGAAGGGAAAAAAAGAAAAAAAGAAATATAAAAGAAAAGAAAAAATATAAACCATAATTGTTTTAAGTTACATGTGGCATCCATGTGTCAGACTCATGTGGACATTCTAATTGAGTCATATTTTCTGTTACACACAATGGTGAACCTACATATAACTGATCGTGGATAAACATCTCTCCTTAATTGTTTAAAATTATTATCAAATATCTTGAAACAAATATTTTGCCCCGTAATCTTCTAATTTGGTCCCTCTTAATTTCTAATTACAAAATTCAATTACAAGAATCATTTATTTCCTAATTGTTTCCACTGATGTAGAGGTCTTAGGTCCCCCACTGGTCACACAACACATAAAAAATTAGCATGGTTTGAAGCGGAGGATGAATTTCACACATTTTGAAAGTTTAGGGATGAACTTTATATGAATTTTGAGAAAGAGACGAATTCTAATTTTACAATACGTAAATCTATGAACTAAAAACATATTTAACCCTGTTCTCTGTTATTAGAACTTAAATCCAACATTTTATATTACTTTTTTATTATTTTTTATTTTTTATTTTCCCTCTTTGTCGCAACTACAATCGCGACGAGACGACGAACCAAAAAAGGAAACGAGTTTGAAAAGAGAATTGGAGTCACCACCATAGTTGTTTCTGGAAAACTATGGAAAACCATGAAAATAAGACAAGTCTACGAAAAAACCAAATTTTTGGGTTTGGGAGTCGGTTACGCATAGCGAAGGTGTTAGCACCCTACAGCGCCCGCCCAAGGGCGGTACCCTTAATTAAACATGCAAAGTTGATGCAGTTTTCAAACATTAATTTTCCCTAAAAAAAGAGACAAATAATACTAAAAAGAAACAATTTTTTTTTATTATTTTTGGGCCCGACAAGGATTGATCTTGGTCCTATGTATTCTCATTAAAAATGAGAAATCAGAGTTACATAGTTCTTTAGAAAAACGATTTGGAAAACTATTTGAAAAGTGATTTAATTTTTTTGGAAGTGAACCTGACATAGACTGACCTTGCTCCTACGTATCTCACAGGGAAGAATCAAGGATCACGTAGTTCTTAAAAAACGACCTTTTTCGTTTGGAAATATTAATATTTTTACATTTTGAAAATTTTGTATATTTTGGTGTTTTTTGAATTACATGAAAATATGTGTCATACAACGCGAGCGGTCAGACAGACACTAAAAGAGAAAGAAATCTATTTTTGGTATTTTTGAAAATGAGTGTCACGCGGTCCGGACGACCAGACATACACAATAAAGCAAAAAAGAACATTTTTCGTAGATTTTTTTCTATTTTTTTTGTAATTTTTTATAATTTAAAACATTTTTATTTTCTCTTTTTTAGGAAAAGAAAAAAAAATTAATAACAAAAAAAGATAAAAGTAAAAAAAAAAAACAATAGTAGGGTGCATGAGTAATGTGGGAGGTGCAACGAGTAATGCATAAACACAGGCCCAAAAATGAGAAACAAAGACATAGGGGTGCGAGTTATCAGATATGGGAGGTGCATGCAGCAAGCAAGCAGGGTGCGTGAAGTAAATGTGAGGGTGCATGAAGTAAACATGAAACAAGTGAGGCAAGGGTGCGAGGTTAGTAAATATCAGAGGGTACTCGCAGCATAAAATTAAAACAGGGGTGCGAGATAAAGGAAATGGGGGTGCACAGAGTAAAATGTGAAACAAGTGTGGCTAGGGTGCGAGGTTAGCAATTATGGAGGTGTATGAAGTCAAAACAGGGGTGCAGAGATCAAGAAAAAAGGGGTATGCAGAGATAAAATGTGGGGATGTGTAGAGATTAAAGACGGGGTGCACAGAGATAAAAAAAAGGGGTGTGCAGAGATTAAAGATGGGGTGCGCGAAGGAGGCAAACCCAATACACAGAAGGGTGAGAATATTAAAAGTGGTGGTGCAGGAAGTTAACGAGACCATATTTAAACCCAACCCAAAACAACTCTCATAATATGAAAACCCTAAAGAGGGTTTCTTCCTCTTCTACGTGAGCGGCACCAACCCTCACTCACTCATGGCTGGCCACCGTCGAAGCCGTAGTGTTCCCATTGTCGTTTCTTATTCGTTCTATCGCAAGACCTTCTATCTCGTCATCGTCCACCAAAACACCACCTCCGTCATTGCTTCATCGTGCCATCCCGCGACTAGCTTGCTGGTGATGTTGGAGAAGTCGACGAGAACCCAGGGATGCTCGTCCTTCATGCTCCTTCATCTCAGGTGCGATATCGAATGGCTTTCGCACGAGCACCACCTCGCTCACGACTGCGCGACCCTGTCCCTTGGAGACCATCGTCATTTATCCTATTCGAGCTCCGAACCACTAGCGGCATTGCCGGTGGTGATTTTCCTTTCTTCCCTACTTTTATTGGATTGTGCAATTTTGTGCTGGTGGGACTTGTTATTGTTTCGTTGTAATTTTACTGGTGCAAGAATGTGTTGCGAGTTGAGGGGAGATAAGTTAATGGTGAAGAGGTTCTGGAAACGACCACTATTTTTACTGTTCTGGGCGTGTGGGTTCTGGTTTTGGGTTTTTGTTCTCTCTAGTTTTTTGTGTAGGTGAAGATGAAGGTCGAATATGAAGAAGGAGCTGAATGGGTGATGATGAGTGGAGTGAAATGTGAACTAAGCATGTGTGTTTCTGCTTTTATGTAACATAATGATGGAAAGGAGAAGAAAATGAGTGAAGGCCGGAAGAAGGGGATAAAATTTGCATTGAATGTGGCAGGAAAGGAGATGATGATTATGGCGGTGAGAGGAAAGGAGAAGAAATACACACGTGAATGGTTGAGAATGAGGTTGATGAGTAAATTGGTTTCCAACACTCATTCGGGCAATAGTAACACCCAAACAATAGCAAAACCGAAACAAAAACATGTCTTAACAATGGAAGATAAAATATAAAAAAAAAATTCGTGCTCTATTCTTTATTGTTTTTACACATGTGCTGTAAGACCCGAGAAATTTAAATAATTAAATAAGTAATTATTTAATAAATGCGGGTAGAAGAAGTCTTTATGGCATTTAATGTTAATTGTTGTGATGTGGAAAAGTATTAGCTTAAGTGGTTGAGAGTACTTTGATTGTGTGAAAGGACTTGGGTTCAAGTCCTATGTATGTCATTTATTTGTTATTTGATTTAGTATTAATTTTAATAATATGCATGATTATGTTGGGTGATAACATAATTATAGAATTAGAGGAATTAACACAAACATGTCTTGGTTGAATTAGTTGTGCCTTTACTTTGGAATTGCAGGGGTGTGTGTTCAAATCTTGTTCAGAATGAAATTAATCTCTTTTTTTTGCTAATATAATTGTGGTCTGAATGTGAAAGGGTTGGGAAAATCCTAGGGCCTTGGGCAACCGAGTTGAGAAAAACAGCCCATATGGTTTATTGTTAAATCTCGAAGTTTATGGTAAATTTGGGGTCTAAATCACATTGATAATGCTTGTACTCTGTGGTGAAGTGCTTGGAATGATTTGAAGCAGTTTTAGGCATGAAATTTTGGGTCTCTGTGCACATAACAATGAAAAGGTCTGATATTTTCGCTCAAGCGAGCAATGCTCGCCTAGGCGAGAATATCAGGAATGTGAGACCAGTTGTGCACGAGCATTTCGCCCAGGCGAGCATATCTCGCCTAAGCGAGTACTCGTAAGCGTTGTGTGATTCTGCTTGAGCCCCTCGCTCAGGAAGAGAGTCTTACTTTGGGCAGCAAAGCATCTTGCTCAGACGAGGTGTACTCGCTTAAGCGAGAAGTCGTGCAGGGTCTGGTGGTTTTGTTTATCTCGCCGCCTAGGCGAGAGTTTTGGTGTTAGGCGAAGGGCGAGCTCGCCCAAGCGAGAAGGGCTCGCCCAAGCGAGACCTCACATTTAGTCCCTATAGCACTCTCGCTCAAGGGAGGAAATTTAGCTTAAGTGAGACAGGCCTGGTCGCTCAAGCTAAGACTTCTAGCCTAAGCGAGTTTAGTGCAGTTTGTGTGTGTAGTACGCATTGATGAGAACGTGGATCAGGAGATGTTGTGCCATGAGCAGGTCGGTTCATGGAGGTGGTTAATATGTGATGGTATGAGCAGGGAGGTTCATACATATTTACTCTCCTGTGGGGATACGAGCGAGGTACGTTCGTATGTTCCGTGCTCACAGTTGAGAGATGTTGCGTGCGGGGAGGTACGTAGTTGGTGGATCACATGTGTTGGACTACGGGCGGGCAGGTCCGTAGAGTAGGACTACGAACGGGGATGTTCGTAGAGGCAGGACCACGAGTGGGCAGGTTCGTGTGAGCATCATAAATCCTGAGTCCATGGCTAACTTTGTTGTTGAATTGGAGGTGGAAAAGCCTTGAGGTTATTGAGGATTTGACCATGGTCTAGCTTTGATGATATAACTGGTGTTTTACATTATTTAATTGATATGTTTCTTATATTCTTTTGAGCTCACCCTTTTTGTCTTGTGATTGGCGATGATCGTGTAATTCGTTACACGGGAGCAGGTGATGCTGAGGGTGCTCAGGCGACGGAGTGAGGGCTAGTCGGGATTAGAGCTAGGGATATTACTATTATGCTTTCATTAAGTTTTGAAATTTTGGGAATTGTAACGACATTATGATTTACTTTCACATAAATTTTGGTGCGTGTTTTTACATTTTAAACTTTCTGCTTTGGGAATAATAAAATTACAACTTTTGAATTTCACTATATATATTTGTTTATTTTAATTAAGTAATATTCCTTAGGGATGTTACAGATGCTATGGGAATAAACAAAATAAATAACAGATGTAACTATGCTCACCTCAAAGCATCTCCAATTCATACATTCATGAACATCAATATCAAGTCACGGTAACATAAGCTAAGAAGGAGTTAAGAACACTTACCGTGAAAATAAAACTTAATGCATTAACAGCTTTGCTTTCGTTTTCAATTTTGACTCATTCTCTCCCTCTCTGATTTCTAGTGCCTTCTCCCCTCTGTAGTAAAAAAAAATCAATCCCCCTTTCATGAATCTTCCATGTTTTTATTATGTCATTCTCTCCTTTATTTTGTTCACTTTTCTCTGCACCTTCCAATCTCGAGATGTGGGATAAGGCTGAGAGTAGATGTTGCTTCCTGCTCCTTTAGCCATCATGACCATGGCCAACTAGCTATTACAGGTCATTCCCAATACAGAAATCATGATAGCATAACAGGCATGGGTCTGATAACAGAGACCTTACGTTACCTCTAGCTTTCTTTCTCTTTTTTCTTTTCTTTTATTTTGTTATTTTTTTTCTTTTTTTTTATTAAACTAGAATGAGAGTCGTAAAACAAAATGGACCTATAATAACAGAAAGAAAAATAATGTAATAGTAAAATAATAGTAATAATAAAAATAAAAAGCACAAATAAATAAATAAAAAAAACAAAAAACAGAATTAAATTAAAATAAAATAAAATAAAATAAATAAGTAATAATAATAATAATAAATAAATAAATAAAATAAAATAAAATAAAATAAAATAAAATAAACATAGATATTCATTCTTTCTTAAACTAAAACATATATTTATTATTATTTTTTTTACCTTTTTACTTTATTAGTTATTTATTTATTTTTTTCAATTGAACTTTAATTAATTTTTTCTATTATTATTTTTATTATTGTTACCCGGATGAGATTAGGTGTTGACATCTCTATTATAGAAAAAAAAAGATAAAAAAAATTAAAACACCCTTTTATTATAAATAGATCCATTTGAGAAAATAATCACTCCATTTAAGATTTTTTTTTAATACCTTTTTAGGGAAAAAATTATCCTTTGATGATGCTGAATCTCTAACAATCCCATCAAGAATAGAATGCTTTGATGTCAAGACTACAAGTTACAATGACAAATAGTTCGATAATAGTTTGAAAGCATCTAATAAAGGTTCAAAAACAATTCGTATGAAAAGTTAGGAAAGCAATTCCTTCATTTTTGTTCTCTGACTTCGAAGTCATGGTCTTCCTAGTTAGCAACTTTATCCTCTAATACCTAATTCACTAGAGATTCACATCATAAGTAAGATTATCTCTAACTATTACTTTTATCTAGTTGCATGATATGTGAAGGGTTCAGAGTATAGTCCAAGTTGAAACATGAAAAATAAGGTGTAAGTTTGAAACATGTGGTAAGGATGTTTGATAAGTAACAGTTTGTAACGTTCCATTTAATTATTAATCGAAATTAAAAGAAATGTCACACGCGAATAAATCAATAGCGCAGTCCTGGGGTCTTATACACAACCCCTACAATTCTAGGCACACCACGATGCCAAGGGAACAAGATAAAAGTCTGACAAGAGGAATAGAGTATTAAAGAGTCAAACAATACATGGGCCCTAGCCCTAACAAAGCCCAAGAAACGTGAAGTCCAGTCCAAAAGACTATGCAGCGGGGTCGCCATTTCCTTGCTGACCGCGGGAACCTCGCCCATCTGCTCCCATCAATCAAATTGATGATCATCGCAAGAAAGAAGAACCACATACAAGACAACCATACGACAAACAGGGTAAACTAGAGCCAACAATATTTCATCATACAGTCAAAATACTTTCACCATTCAATATCCATACAACAACCAAGCATGTTATGACTTTTCAATCAATACACTACGACTTGACTCGACTCATTTGGATAGGTATAACTTGGTCGGATTCAGCGGATGCCCGCACTTGTGGTGGATACCTCTTCTCACCCCCGAGCTGCTCACCCCCGAGCTATGTGTTACAGGTGTTACGATGGATCAATTTTCCCTCACCACAAGGTTAGCCCTTAATGAATTTCAGGCCTCCTGCTACTCTCACCACAGGAGTCAGTCCGCTCTAGGTGAGACTAACTGGCTCCTTAGAGTGTCAGGATGCAACCTTACCTTGAATCCTTACCTAGTTATACAGATGGGACACCACCATGAACACCCACTAACAGGGGTCATGGAATTACGTCCCGACCACTGAAGCACGACCATGGAATCTCACCTAGAGGTTCCAAGGAATTATGCACTGACTACTACTAAACATGAACAAGCAACCAATTAATAATCACTGCGCATACATACAGATATTTCAACTCTCGCAACCAACCTTCCCTTTTTCATAGTTCCAGATCACGCCAATATGAGCACCTCATGCTCCACCCATGAATTAGAATCCAAATACATCTCATAATCATGCCACTTCCGCAACCAACCATTTCATGCTCATTTCATCCCAAGGGTCTATTCAAGAATGTTATTCATGGTTCATACACACTGTCACACATTCATATTACACCCCACATGCTATCATACCATAGCCCTATCCATTACATGCAGAACATAACAAAGCAATGAAGTAACCATCCAACCAGCACGTACCCTCGCCCAAGCTCATCGCTCAGGCCAAGGGGTCTCGCTCAGGTGAGAAGGAATCTTACTCAGGCGAGCTCCCCTTCGCCTAGGCAAGAGCTCGATAAACCTGGTAGGAACACACGCATCAGCTCGCTTAGGCGAGCTCATCTCGCCTAAGCGAGGCAATCTCTCGCTCAAAACCCAGACCATCCGCCTGGGCGACGGCTCGCGCAAAAGAGAGTGGGCGAGTCTCTGCCAGCCTCGCTTAGGCGAGTCTGACTCGCCTAGGCGAGATTATCAGCTCCCGCCCCTGATCTCACCTGCAACAAGCACGTTTTTGCATCCAAACACCCACACAAGGTACCCCACACGTTCACAACAACGTACAATCCATACAACAGTAAACATACTCAAACACAGGCCAAGCATGACATAAAAACTCAAAACCCTAGCTCCCCTTACCTTGAAAAAAGGGCTAACAGCTGGGTGCTTGGGCACGAACAGAGATTACAGCAGCTCCTAGAGTAGTTTAGCGAGGTGGGACGGAACTGGCTCGAACAAGCGCGGCGGAGACCAAAGACTGAACCCTAGCGGAGATGATTGCGACAGCTCAAAGGTGGTAGGAGATCTGTTTCAGCAAAGTGAGGGGAAAGGGTGGTTAGGACAGACTTAGGGTCTGTCTTCCCCTTTTGGGCCAGCCCTAAGGCCCAAAGGTTTAGGGCAACTTTTAAGATAAAAAAAAAGGGCAGATAAAAGAAGTGGGCCTTACATGGTCGACCCTTTTTAAAATTTGGTAAGGAATAATAAATATGGGAGTAAGTTTTTGAGATTTTAGAGCTCTACCAACTATTATCATTGGAGCTACTTTCATGAATATGTGCTCTCTTTCTTGAAAATCAAGAGGTTTTCTCCTTCTTTTTATAAGTTGATGTTCCACTCGTTTCATCTCATATCATCATAAGTTCTTCAAATTTTGATACATTTTGGTTTAACTAAAATGGAAACTAAGTCTACTCTTGTGTGCTTCTTCTAATATTATCTCATTCAACTCATTTGTTACAATATGCATACGCTCTTTTTGATGAGAGATCAACATATTCAAGTATAAACTTTCTTCTATCCTCACCACTTGCGAAATTATTTTTTAGGAACTTATTCCTCTCCTTATAAATCTCTTCATCTTCATGTTTGGGGATCCTATTTGAAGTCTTTTGAAGTCATTTTTCATTATAATACCTATAAATACAAATTAAGAAAAAAATTATATTATAAAAATTAGGGTTAAATATGTTTTTGGTCCCTCAAGTTTAAGCGAAATTTGGAATTAGTCCCTCATCAAAATTTTCGACCAATTTAGTCCTTCATTTTTAAAAATGTGTGAATTTAGTCCTTTTAACAAAATTTTGTTAAGTTTATCTGACGTTTGAAGCGCATTTCATGATAGTATTTGAGTTATTTACATTGTTTGATACATTTTTGCTTCAATTTTAACTCAAATATTATCATAAAATGTGCTTAAAATGTCAAATAAACTTAATAAAAGTTGGTAAGAAGGACTAAATCCCCGCATTTCTAAAGATGAAGGACTAAATTGGTACAAAGTTTTGAAGAGGGACTAATTTCAAAATTCACTGAAACTTGAGGGACCAAAAACATATTTAACCTTAAAAATTATTAACTTTCTAATTATTTAGAAATAAATTATTAAAAACAAATTAGTATTGATAATATACATTTACATAAGATTTAGACAATGAGTCATGCAATGGAGAAGGGTGAAACTTTTAGTCCACCTTGTTATTAGTATACTTTAAACAAGATCAAAAAATGTTGATGTATATCATTTTCTTCCTTTTCTTCTTGCATGTATATAATTGTCTTCACTTTTTCATCATAGTATCACACACTATAACTATTTGAATGACAGACACTAAGCTCGATCAAAGTCAAAATATTGTAATTTTGTCCCACCGTATATTATTAAAAAAAATCTTTAATAGATTAGGATTTACGCACATCATCCTCTCTATAAGAATTCCATTCTTCACTAAAAACCTTAGATCTAAAAACTTAAATATTTTCATCATCATTATAGTACATACAAAGTGTGTATATGCAAAAAGTAACTTAAAACATGATAAACAATTGAAAATGACCAATCTCATTGAGTAGTTCATGATAAAAGAAACATCATCAATAATTTTTGTAATCAAACTACCTTCATCATGAACAAGATCATTTCCTTCAATATTCACTATAAGAAAATCAACAAATAATAACCAAGTAGAGACTAAAAATAATTAGTTACTATATTGACCAATTAAAAGCTAAAAATTATTGATATCTAAAATAATCTCTATTATTGATAAAAATTTATAATTGGTTGTGAATTAGAGTCTAAATCGCTCTTTAACATTAGCTACCAAGATTTTATCTACTTACTATTATTAGATTATAAATTAGTGATATCGCTGTCGTTAGGCGATCAAATTACCACTACTTTAGCAACTTCAGTATTGCCAGTTTGTAGTGAAGAAAATAGTTAGGGTTAAGATAACCCTGAGTCGTCTCACAACGAATACGGAATTGATTTCAAATATTTGATTCTCAAAAATGCAATTTAAAACTAGCAACTATAAAAATAGGGGGGTTTTGATATGCAAAGAAAATGACACGGAAGATTGTAAACACAGTAATAGTAAATAGGTTAATTCCACTGCTTTTTCTAAATAAGATTCTTCATTGGTTATCTAGAGATTATTGTTAAATTAA
>Ga0214544_1002202_pt1 | contig 41086 bp, 32 predicted proteins | sample CNSS3metaG_FD_160074 | JGI IMG/M metagenome (GOLD analysis project Ga0214544, IMG submission 160074) | Root nodule microbial communities from cowpea collected in UCLA plant growth center, Los Angeles, California, USA - CNSS3 | ecosystem: Host-associated > Plants > Roots > Nodule | place: USA...
TATATATATATATATATATATATATGTATATATAGATAAACAAATGTGATAATATGCATGTTGAAAAAAAAAAAAAAACCCAAATAACTTAATATAGGAGAGATATTTTTTTTACTCAAATAAAGCAAAGTTGACCTGAATTATATTGTCTTTCAAATGGTAGTTTTCTAAAAATAAAAGAAAAATCATCATCCCAAAAACTTAAAAGAAGTAAACAAATTTTAAATTTATAGAGAAGATGTTTCTTTTATTTTAAAAACAGGAAATAAAATTATTTTATCTTTTATGTAAATATACAGCGCCACTTAAAATAATTAAATTATCTTGAACCCTTTTTTCTATACTTGTAAAAACAAGTCTTTATACTGCCACCTCATAAAAAATGTCGGATTGGTCCGCTAGCAACCCGTAAAGAACTCTTAGAAAAAGTTAAAATTATTTATTTTTTAAAATTAATTTAAATAAATAAATTTAGTTAATTTAGTTTAAAATTTCATCCGTTCAGTAACTTTTATTACTATTATATATATATATATATATATATATATATATATATATATATTTAAATAAGCTAACAGTATTAAAGGACATATAATTTGATTATTTAAGAACATTAAAATCCTTAGACAAATTCACTGGTAAGAGTTTAAAACTTTAATTTTAATGTAATTTTTATTTTTCCAGAAAAACTACCTTAGCAATTTCTCTTGAATAACATGTTGAATTGGTGGGACAGGATATGGTAAGTCCGAAGACCGAAAAGCAAATCCTTTTTCTTATCTTAAATTTAATGTTTTAAACTTAAAAGGTTTCTTGTAGCATTTAATGAATGCTAAAGACATTCTTTTATGTAACTTCTTTTCTCGATTTTGTTAAAATTAATTTAAGAAAAAAAAAAATACTGATATGAGAATTATGTGCTCCATTTATTTAGGTGGTGAAAGTAAAAAGAAAAAAGATAAGTGGAGAATTTAAGAAAAAAAAGATACCGTTGAAGTCTTAAATTCAACTGCCCAAGTTAGTTGGGTCTCTTCTCTTCCTCACACTGCTTTCTCTTTATCTTATCTAACAGTCAATCCTACCGGTATTCTCTTTCTCTCTCACTCACTCACTCACTCACTCCACATTTCACATAAGGAACAAATAAAAAATAAAATACAATAATAAATGACTATAATATATATTTAAATAACCTTAGCGAGTTCCTTCCTTTGTTTTTATATTCTTAAATCCACCCTTCGCTACGTCTCTTTCTCTCTTTCTCTCTTCTTTCCCACACAACACAAACTCCACCATTTTAATCTCCTCTTCGAACACACTCTCCATTTTCCATTCTCCATTCTTCTTCTTCTTCTTCATCACCATCAATGGGCGCTGACATGTCCAACAATCCACCACCCACTTCTCACGCCAAAGACTTCTTCGCCTCCCCAGCTCTCTCTCTCAGCCTTGTAAATTCTCTTCTTCGTTTTTCTTTCTTTCTTTCTTTCCTGTTATGTATATACATGCTTTTCTCTTTTTTCCTTTTTTTCTTTTTTTATCTATCTCACGGCTCTCCCCTCCTGCACTGAAGGCTGGGATTTTTCGCCATGCCGGTGTGGCGGCGGAGGCTGAAGCTGCCACTTCGAACATGGAGGTGGAGGAGTGGGAAGAAGGGAGTGGCGGCGGTGAAAGGCTGGAAGAGATTAGCAGCGAGAATTCGGGTCCCACGAGATCCAGATCAGAGGATGATTTTGAAGGAGAAGGTGAACACGAGGATGCTGATGCTGATGCTGACGGAGACCGAAAGAAGAAGAAGAAGAGAAAGAAATATCACAGGCACACTGCTGATCAGATCAGAGAAATGGAAGCGTTAGTATAATAATAATAATAATAATAATAATAATAATAATAATAATATATTTTACGTCTCTTCACCCCTAAGCCTGAGTTCACTAACACTATTAACACATATTCTCTCTTCTGTAACATTGTTTTCCAGAAAACTCTTTACCAATGATTCAAATTCATTAAAAAATACAAAACTTTACGGCTTTATTTTCTGTCTTTTTAGATGATTTTACAGTTCCCAACAAAGTGTGATACAACGTGTTGAGGTGAGTTTGGTTGGAGGATTATTGACATTGATTAATGGAAGAAAATACCACTTTTTCTGAGTTTCTGTCATTCCTCCTGCATATACTTCTATATATAGGCGTCGACATTATTATTACTGGTTACCAGAGAGAGAGAGAGAGAAAAAAAAAAGCCATATATTCTTAATTGAGTTTTCTTTGCTCATGTCATTAGAGGTAATAATCAGTCATTGATTTAGGTTCACCTATGAAACCAAGCAATGATTTGCAAACTTTAAAGCATGGGTTCATGAGAAAATTATTGATATCATATGGTTATAATAAAAGGACGATGATTAAAAACAAAGCTTAAAATTCTTAGCTTTGAACTGCTTTTGCTTTATTTCTTTGTTCTATATTAGGATTCTACACCTATGAAACACATGATGAAAAACAATATTTTTAACTTTTAAGCTCATTAATTCTTCCTAAATCATTTCATATTTCAAAATAAAAGTATTATATATCAGCACCTTGATATCATATGCCACTTTTTCTTAGGCCTTTCCCATGTTTGTGTTACATTCTTTAATTAGTGAAGAGAAAAGCTGACATGAATGTAATGTTATTTTACAGGCTTTTCAAAGAGTCACCACATCCTGATGAAAAGCAGAGGCAACAACTAAGCAAGCAATTAGGCCTTGCTCCAAGGCAAGTCAAGTTTTGGTTCCAAAATCGTCGAACCCAAATCAAGGTAATTAATTTAAATTAAATTTGTTCATTTTTTATTTTTTTTTTTACCTTTTTAGCCTATTATATATACATATGCGGCTGCTTTTGCAGGCAATACAAGAACGTCACGAAAATTCTTTGTTGAAGTCAGAAATAGAGAAACTTAAGGAGAAAAACAAGACCTTACGAGAGACAATAAACAAAGCTTGTTGCCCCACCTGTGGCGTGCCCACCACAAGCAGAGATGGAGCTATGCCGACCGAAGAACAACAACTACGTATTGAGAATGCCAAACTCAAAGCCGAGGTTTATTTGTTAACTAATTTCCTTGATTATAACGAAAAACTAACGTTGAAGATTTACACTCTCACTCACTCATCACACGTGTTTTTTAGGTAGAGAAGCTTCGAGCAGCTCTAGGGAAATACGCACCCGGCTCAACGTCCCCTTCGTGTTCTTCTGGCCATGACCAAGAGAATAGAAGCTCTTTGGATTTTTACACTGGAATTTTCGGAATCGACAATTCAAGGATAATGGATATAGTGAACCAAGCAATGGAGGAACTGATTAAGATGGCTACCATGGGAGAACCATTATGGCTACGTAGCTTCGAGACTGGTCGCGAAATACTTAACTACGACGAATACGTGAAGGAGTTTGCAGTTGAAAATTCAAGCAGTGGAAAGCCAAAGAGATCCATTGAAGCCTCGAGAGACACTGGAGTTGTTTTTGTGGATCTTCCTCGGCTTGTCCAAAGTTTTCTAGATGTGGTAAGAATAACATATACCTACGTACATGTTTTTTAAATCATTAACATAATCATGAAGAAGAACCATATGAATATTATGATGTCTCAATAACTAAACACTTCTTTTATCAAAGGCTTTCGTGACTTGTGAAAGGTATTTGTTATGCATATATCTTGCAGAATCAATGGAAAGAAATGTTTCCATGTTTGATATCTAAGGCAGCAACAGTTGATGTTATATGCAATGGAGAAGGTCCTAACAGGAATGGTGCAGTGCAACTGGTAAGAGGAAAATGTTATTATTACCGTTTTTCTTTTCTTTTCTTTCTGTCAGTAATTAATTCTCCCCCATCAAACACTGAATTCACCGTACCACAAACTGCACACTGAATTTTATTGCGATAATAATGTAAAAAAGTGATGAAACTGCATACCTACACCAGCTGCTCGTGTTCCACGTGCCTGCAAACTATGTTATATTATATTAAATTCACCGGGTCCTACTTAGTGAAAGGTTGGATATAAATTAAAAAGTTTATGCAGTCTCGCTCCATCGTTTTCATTCAGCCAAATGATTTTAATAAAATTTATTTCCCGTTTCAATCGAGAAACAACTCTTCAAACGTGGATTTATTGTTATGGAAATTTATTTTCTCAGTGGTCCACGTCCACCCATTGCAAACAACAAGGGAAGAAGAAGAAGATGCTTTCGAGCTACTTCCGTACGATTTAACATTTTGTCTTAAAGTTATAAATGTTTAAGGTAAAAAAATCGAGTTGCATGAGTAAACACACGCTTCTACTTGCAGAAATTACGGTTTCATAACCCCATGCACTGCTCTCTTTCGTTTCGAAGTGCAAACTTTTTGGCGCCTTTCAAAACACTACCTTTATTTATATCACGCAAAGTATAGAGACAAAGTCGCAGAAAGTTTTTAAATGATAGTAACATAATATACTAAGTACTATTTATAACTGTTGTCTAATGTGTGTGTGTCCAGCTGGAATCTCTTTCTCTGTCTCTTTCTCTTACGTGTCCTTCATGAAAAGAGTTTTTTTCCTCCATAATGCTAAATGCCAATAAAAAGGCACATAAATATAGCTTGTACCCTATAATGTTAATGCATGAACAGAGAAAGACGAGAATGACCTTGTCGAAGTTCTAAGTTGTGGACACGAGTGAAGCTTTTACCTAGGAAGTACTAAGGTTTTAATTTGACAAGAAAACTCTAAACCTTAATTTTTGTATTGGGTGCAGATGTTTGCTGAGCTGCAAATGCTCACTCCAATGGTGCCCACAAGAGAAGTCTATTTTGTCCGTTTCTGCAAACAGTTGAGTGCTGAACAATGGGCAATCGTTGATGTATCCATAGACAAAGTAGAAGACAACATTGACGCGTCCCTCGTGAAATGCAGAAAACGCCCTTCTGGTTGCATTATTGAGGACAAGTCCAATGGCCACTGCAAAGTATGTACAAATCAAGTCATATACTGATTCATGTTTCTGTTACATTCGGACCCATAAAAATTTCAACCTCAATAAATATTTTGTTTTTAAGAAAAGCATTGGTCAGGATGGTCGGTGCAAAAACTAATCAATGAGAAAAATATAATAAACGATGGGTACAAAAACTAGGTTGTACTATTAGGAACTTCGTCGGTGGACATTGTGTGAATTAAGGATGCCTTGTGAACAAACATTTAGCAGTTAGAAGAGTTGGTGAAGTGGATTTAGAGTTTTTTGTTCTTTGTTTTGTCTCTAGGTAATATGGGTGGAGCACTTGGAATGCCAGAAGAGTGCAGTTCACTCCTTGTATCGTACCATTGTGAACAGTGGCCTAGCCTTTGGAGCAAAGCATTGGATTACGACTCTTCAACTTCAATGTGAGCGTCTGGTTTTTTTCATGGCAACTAATGTTCCCATGAAGGATTCAACCGGTGAGTAATCAATTCTGACAAGTTACTTTCATAAAGACTATACTTTTACTAAGGAGCATCTATAAATAAAGAGTGTTGCATGACAAAATGTTACTTAGGTGTTGCCACATTGGCTGGGAGAAAAAGCATTTTGAAGTTGGCACAAAGAATGACATCGAGTTTCTGCCATGCAATTGGCGCGTCGAGCTTCCACACATGGACTAAGGTTACGAGCAAGAACGGGGAAGACATAAGGATAAGTTCTAGAAAGAATTTGAACGATCCTGGTGAACCTCTTGGGTTGATACTGTGCGCTGTTTGTTCTGTATGGTTACCAGTCTCACAAAATGTTCTGTTTGATTTCTTGAGAGATGAAACACGCCGAAATGAGGTACTATTCTTAATGTTTTTGTCAATTTTTTGGTTAATAAATCGATTGGCTTAATTTGCTGATACTTATCATATTGTCTAAGTGGGATATCATGTCAAGTGGTGGGACAGTGCAGTCCATTGCAAATTTATCCAAAGGACAAGACCGAGGCAATGCAGTTACCATTCAAGTAAGTTGTTTCGGTTCAAATTTCAGTACTTGGAGAAATGAAAATGTAAACTGCACTCAGATCAAAGTATGGTGCTAAGTGAAATATGGGATTCTTTATTTGACAGACGATTAAATTGAAAGAAAACAGTGTGTGGATACTACAAGATAGCTGCACAAATCCTTATGAGTCAATGGTGGTATATGCTTCTGTGGACATTACTGGTATTCAGTCTGTGATGACAGGATGTGATTCAAGCAACCTTGCAATACTGCCTTCAGGATTCTCTATAATTCCTGATGGCCTCGAGTCAAGACCATTGGTGATTACTTCAAGGCAGGAAGAAAAATATACCGAAGGAGGATCTTTGTTTACAATGGCATTCCAGATTCTGACTAATTCATCTCCCACAGCGAAGTTAACAGTGGAGTCTGTGGACTCTGTCAACACTCTTGTATCTTGTACGTTGAGAAATATCAGAACGTGCTTACAATGTGAAGAGGGTTAGTCAAAATCAGATAATCAATTGATAGAGAGTCAGAGACTATAATCAGCAGTGATGATCTTAGGCTCTCTATTTCCTTTTTGGATAGTATTTGGTTTGGCAAAAATAGCTTGTGTTTGTTTTATTCATTATTCCATTACCAAGGAGGCTTTGGTCAAGTATGTATATCTGTATCTGCAGTTCTGTAGGTAGAAAGAGAGACAAAAAGCTTTTAGAATCTAGATTTTAACTATGGCGTGTATAGAATTATCATTTGTTAATTCCTTATGCAGTTGGGTTTTTTTTTTAAGCTATTTGGTTATTCATGCCTTACATGGTTTGGTTTGATGGTTCAGATTGCGAATTATATACTCTTGAAACGGAAGAGAAATGATAAGTTATTTTACACCCAAGTTCTACATTATGTTCGTGGGAAGCAAACTTACGTTACTGTTTGATGAAGCCCAAATTATATACATGCACAACATATTAGGTTGATAAATCCATTTGATGATTAATAAGATAGGTTTTAAAAGGTAGAAAGTCCAATGAGCTAAAGCATTCTAAGTGTTGCATATTTTTCCCACTTCCAAATTCTTTTCCTCTTTTATGGCTCATCAAAATGAAAATTCCCCATTTAATTCATCTCCCCTGTTACTTGAATAATTAATCTTAAATCCCTAATTTACTGCATCATTATATATACATAACAACTCCATCGGTGTTGAACTTAAGACCCAATCGGCACTAACACTATATTTATAAAACTTAAAACGAATCAAATTTCAAAGACAGGACTCATCCGAATAAAAAGAATGTATGTAAAGATTTTCAACTTCAGACAAATAGTAATTCTTCAGAACATTACTTCAGCACTAGTGCTGATCAGCAAACATAATTAATATTTTGAAAAAGAAAAATCTGATCTTGCTAATGCTTGCTGCTTCTCACCTAGAAATATATTTATGCACCCTGCATTGCTGGTAACTTTAATAGCCTTTACATCTACATGTGGAAATTCTTCCCAAAAAAAATTGGTAACAAACACACAGTCCCAGAAAGTATGGAGGCAATACAGTTACCAGATCCTTTTTTATAGGTCAGCATCCATCTCTCTTTCGATTGTATTTTATCTAAACCTTTTTGCATAATTTGGTTGCCATTAGCATCAAGTCACCTAATTTGCAATTCCCCCTTTCAAGCTATTGTCCGAAAGCTTAAAACAATCGCCAACCATGGACTATACATGTAACTCTAGGAATGACCTTGTAGAAAGTACAGCAAAATCAAGTCCTATATCTCTACGGAATAAATAGGAGAGGTGTAAAACATTGAAGAAGAGAACACCGTCATTGCCCCGTGAGCCACTTACATTACAGGTGAACTTATAACGATATTTAACACAAAAATATTAAAGCATCAATCAAGTTTGAGTCTTTATCACTTGGTATGATGTTCAACATAAATAATCCAATTTGAGACTTCTTATTTGCACAATTACACTTCCACATCAAAAGTTATCAATATCAGTGCATGTGATCCACGTATTTACATGGCAACAATTTAAGAGCTTTCATTTTATTGACTACAGTACTACGTGTAAAAGTAATAAAAGGAAAAGTCTTCCTTTCTTGGAGATCAAGCAATGAGCTGGATAAACGATGAGGATGGGAAAAATTCAGAGCCCAAGAGGAAAGTTAAACTCAACATATTACGACGGATATTTGGCCATCAGAATCATAATCGAATATTTCATCACACACCTTCTGTCATAACAAGTTCTCAAAGATAACAACACTACCATAATGCCCCATTTGAATTGAAGATTGATGAAAAGCCAACTGACACATTTCATCAAACATTCAGAGGGAGCAATAAACAATAAAAGCTCTCAACGATAACAAAATTAACAAGAATCATATACCAAACTGATTTCGTTAGCATCAAATTCTCCACTCCCAGTCCCGGCAAGTCTCACACTCATCTCAATGCTGCATGGAATCAAACGATAAAATTTCCTGAATTCTCTCAATCCTCCGAATCACCATCGAGCAAGAGCAATCAATCAAAGAAAAAGAGGATTATATATGATAGCCGAAGCTAGAATGATAGGAATTGCACATATAAACAGTGCACTAACACGAAAGAGTTGCACCATGGAAATTACAACACATAAAGCCGAAAGAGAACAAAAAAGAAAAGATAGGATAAAATACGCGTGAGAGAGTGAAATTGAGGAGAGTCTAGGACTGAGACTGGGACCCGAAAGACTCGAAAGACTCGAAATCAATGAAAACCTCTTCCCGCTGAGAGGGCTCGTTGGAGCGCCTTTGGGGAGCGGGGAGGGCGAGAAAAGTCTTGGTCTTGCTGATGGGCCTTGTCTTCTGGAGCTGAACGATGTCGCCCACTTTGAATTGGTTATCTGGGTCGTGGGCCTGGTACTTCTTCTTCTTCCTGAAGCGCCTCTTGTACTTTGGGTGAACGGCCACCCTGACCACCTCCACAGCCACCGTCTTATCGCTGCTGGAGCACACCACCTTTCCCTGCATTGTCTTCATCGCTTTTATTTGGGGCACCGAACACGGCGGTGCCCATTGCGGCCTAGCCACGCCGGAATTGGGTTTCGAGAGAAGGTTCGAGCCATGGGCGTGGCCGGTCAGAAATGGGGTTGAGAGCTTCGGAGGGAGCTGAAGAAGCCACATTTCTTATCCGTTTCTTTCTATCACTCTATTCACTCTCTTTCTCTGTACTTAATATTTTATCTCCTTATCACTCTCCTTCTCTCGACATATACATGGGCCTAAAGCCCAAACAATTAACACCTTATTCGATCACTCTGCGAATCAATGAACGAAAAAAATAAAATAAAATTGGTTTATATGTACAACACGAAAGTTGATAAAAGTATTTAGTATACTATTTCCTTTAAATGTGCAAAGAAATGTTTTTCTTATAAATATATCTATGCCAAGTAATTATTTCATAATTATTATTATCCACTTAAATTTAATTAAACTGGATATCAGTTTATAAATTATTGAACTCTTAACAATAGTTTTATTTATTTTTAACTATTTAAAATTAAATTAATTAATTCACGTGTTTTGAACTTTAGTTATTTATCTTCTTGCAGAGAAATCTAAGAGGATAGGGTTATCCATCTCGGAACCACGTGGCATCTCATGAATGACTTCCATGGTATGCAGAAAGAAATGGAGACGGTGACGTGGCAATTTGATGATATTTTTGTAACATATGAAGACGAATGTGACTCTGTGTGAAGCACAAAGCGCATTATGGCTTCTCTGGCAAGCTTGGCTGTTGTTCAACCATCCACTGTGAAGGGCCTTGCTGGATCTTCCATTGCTGGAACTAAGCTCTCTTTCAAGCCCTCTCAAACGAGTTTCAGACCCAAGAATTTCAGGTTAACCATTTGTAATATCATTACTCTGGTAGAAGAAGACTATTAAACTATGAATTATGAATCAGTATGAATCAGTATGCATGTGCATGGGTCATCCTTTTCGTTTTGTATGTTTTCTGGAAAACAAAAAAGAGGCTTCTGTAGATTTTAATTGCACGTGAAAGCTACCATTTTCAGGAGTGGTGCTGTTGTGGCAAAGTACGGTGACAAGAGTGTGTACTTTGATTTGGAGGATCTTGGCAACACTACAGGCCAGTGGGACTTGTACGGCTCCGATGCACCTTCACCCTACAACTCTCTTCAGGTTTGGTTTCTTTTTACTATTTGTTCATTATGAGAATGAAAAAGTCAAGCATTTGCATAATAGTAAGGGAACAGTTAATGGTTTGAGCGAAGAAACAGTGTAGGACAAAGGCATAGAAAGCAATAGTGGATGGTTTCATTCAGCCCTGGCTACAATAAGATCTGATGCACTTACACAACTTAGTTCCATTGAAAATTCAAACTTGTTATATCTCCCTCATTGATAATGGATTTGCAGAGCAAGTTCTTCGAGACATTCGCTGCTCCATTCACAAAGAGGGGATTGTTGCTCAAGTTTTTGATCCTGGGAGGTGGTTCCACCCTGGCATACTTCAGTGCCACTGCTTCAGGTGACATTCTACCAATCAAGAAAGGTCCACAACTTCCACCAAAGCTAGGTCCCCGTGGCAAGATCTAATTTAGTTTCCAAGTTTCCAAGTTCAATCTGTTTAGCTTCTTTTTCCCCCTCTTCTTTTGAACTGAACGTGTATATCTCTGCTTGCATACAATGTTTAAGAACGTCTAAAACCTACTTGTATTAAATCATGTTTATTTCTGGTCCAATAAATAGCATTTGCTGTATAGTGATGATGATTTATTTATTTATTTTCATGGATGAGATAAAAGTAAGGGATGAACTCACTGCTCGTAGTGAAACTCAAGATCTTTTAATGCAATTGATGTTATGAGTTAAGCCGATTGGCCATGTTTTTTACTAACAGACTCGATTTGCTTGGGATGTTCTAATTTATAGAAAGCAAAACTTGAAGATGTTGTATGTTACGCACGTTGGCCTGTGACATCAGTACAGGATGATCTCTACATTAACACTGTCACAGTCACAGAAAGGGAACGGTGAGTTGATGACAGGTCACGGGGAGGGACAAACATGGATGACATTTGTGCTAGGTATCGTCAAAAAACCACGACTCAGTAGCTACCAGACTACAAATCCTTCGTATATTGAGGATGCCATATCTCTGACCATGCTTCAAAGCCATTAGTTTTGTCTGTGCATTCCTATGTAAAATGGAAATAGTTGTTGATCAGCAATCCTCTAATGCACTTTTAATGACGTGCTGTTGGGCTTCTCGTGGCTCCCAAGTTCTCAAGATATGACACCTTCTTGCTGGTCACTACGTTAGCAAGTTTTTGTTGCTTTGTATCCTCGTCTTTGCATAACTCATCTGAGGGGTCCTTCTTCAACGTTGAGTCTTCTTGATCAGAGCCCCAACCCATGAAATCTGATAGTGTCATTGAACCAGGTGCTTCAGTAGTAGTAGTAGTAGTAACCTTCTCCATCTCTTCTTTAGGAGGCCTTGAAATTGAGTTTCTACTTCTTCCTGTTGATATATTGTGACATTGAATTTGGAAATCTGCTTGGAGTACATCATCTATTCTTGAAAGAACTGTAAAGGCCAAACTCTCCAATATTCTTGAATAGCTTTCTAGAACAGCTTGCCCCACATCCTGCCAACATAACAAGTACTCCATCGTTTTAATTAAACACAGTAAAATCATTCTATTGAATGGCCCTTCCAACGTTGCCAACAAAAGGAATCCAAATATGTTGTTGTGTCTAGATCTTTAGATCAAACGAATCTCTTAGGCAGTTCATTGTAAGTAGAGTGTGTGCAGATATTGGAGAACTAAACTCAGGGACATGCTCTTACCTTGTTGAATTGGATTTTGCTTATATCGAGTGAAGATTGAGGAAGGCCAGGGAAACGGTGCTTTAAGAGAAGTAATATGGTTTCTGCTCTCTCTTCAAAGAGCTCTCTTTTTTCGATACTCACTCCGGAACCCCAAGAAGATTTTCCATCTTTTTGGTTCATCTTCCGCTTCCAAATTACTATTGACGCTTCAATTCTGTTCTTTAGATCCAGAATTTTATGCTCTGACGATAAGTCCGTGGTTGACAAGAACTGGTCAGGATCAAAAAATTCAACTGTTATGCTCCTATAGGTCGAGTCCCCTAGACTTGCTCTTCCATTCTGTAAATGAAGAAAAGGCAAAAAGAAAATAGATTATGTATCACAATGTTAATGTTGCTCCAGGTGATAACTATAAGCTTTCGTTGGTTCTTTTTGTCTCACCTTGGGTAGGGAATCAATATAGCTCTCAGGAATCTCAATTTCTGATAGAATTTGAGCATTTATTGCCATGGCTGCTTTAAGTACTTGATTCACACAATCTTTCTGATAATGCAGAAATTTTCTAGCCGCATCAGATAGACCGTCTGCGGGAACCTTAGGAGTAGGTAACCACCACTTATCATCATTTTTTTTCTTTGAGTCCGGATCTGAATCATCTGAATCTTTAGACACATAATAGAACTCATTTTGATCTTTGAAGTTATCCAGACAATCCTGTTCGTCATCAAAAATTTCTCGGGACAATTAATAACCAATTTAAACCTATAAGAGAATTATCACATTTAGGATCAATGATCTTACAATAAGCATTGTATCAAGCTTGCGCAAGGCAGGGATATTCATGTGAAGATCCGTCCTCTGTCGTGTCGTCATAATCTAGCCAATGAAAAACCCGGTTCTATCATATAGATAGCAGTTATGATGATATAGAAAGAATAACATAGATACTATTTCTATGGAAATAGAGAGAAAGAGGGTTTTACCTCCATACTTGAACCATCCTTGGACTTTTGTTGTGAAGGAACCATTTCAACAACGTAATCCGTGACTGATAGAAGCCAATCAATTTCTTTTTTCCATTTTGCTTTCCTTTCTGCCGGCATTGGTTCCAGGCGTTTTTGCTCCCCATAAATAGAAGCTGCAGTTTCAGTAAGATAACAACTATAAGAAACTCTTTCTTCGTGCCATGTCCAATAGTCTCACCAGAATAACTGATGCTGAATAAACAAAAAGTCAACTTACCAGCAAGGTTTGTAAAAGCGTTTGACAGTGCCAAAGCAGACGAAACACCCTTTCCACCACCGGACATGTCCTCACCCAACAGCAGTTTGGCAAATCTTTCCCTCATCTGTTCCATATCTGAATTAATAATCCCAGCCATGAATGTCAACTTTTGAGACAAATCAAATAAAAGTGATGAAGAGAGTAACTGTAAGGTGATTGATTGTTAAATAGTAAGGGTATTGACCTTGCAAGATCTTGTCTTTGGATTCCTTGGCTGCCAATTCCTCCTTGGTTAGCATCTTTGTTTTGGGAACCTTGTCTGAATCATTAAGAGGCTTTGATCCTTGACTTCTAGAAGAGGCTGCACCATCCTCTGTAGGTTCCAATTGTTTAGCAGTGTCAATGCTGAGGCTCTTGGAGTGCCTTCCAGCGCCCTCAAACACCCCTTTCAAGCTAAATAATTTGGCCCTGCTACCTCCTTCCTGCTCTTGTTCTCCTGCTTGAACCATGTTTCCTCTTTTCTTATTTTTCCAAACAAAGGTTAATTTTTAAGGTGGAACAAAACATGGGGTGCCTCAGACCTTGCAGGGAGAGAAGGAAAGTAGCAGAGGGGGAAGCCAAGGCAAAGAATGGAGAGAGTTGTATTTTCTTTTTGGAGTTGGTGAGTTTGAGAAAAGAGTGGAGGTGGTTTGTTTCGTTTTTTTTTTCTTTTTTGTTAGCCTTTCTTTTTTGAGCTGGATTCTCCGAACGTGAGGTGCATGTTGTAAGAAATGGAATGGGTTTGAGAGTGAGAGAAACAAAATTTGCATTATTTTTGTTTTGTTTTCGGAGGTTTTGCTTTGGAATGGTGAGGGAAAATTGGATGGTTGTTGATTAAGGTTCTAATTTAAACGTCATATATAGCTGAAGACCAGGGAAGACAGACATGCACGCTTAGCCAATCAATCACACATATTATAACATTCATTCCTTTCTTTAACAATCACACTGTCAACTCCAAATTCTTACTACTTTTTTTATCTATGTAACTATCACAGTACTGAGACATTATTAAAATAATGTATATTGGTCAAACTTAATATTTAAACAAGGTACTTAAAACCTAATACACTTAATGCAACTTTTAATCTCTTTAATTTTGATTCTCAAATAATCAACAAACAAATGTTGAGGTTACAGACCCTTTAGAAAAAATATTACATGGAATGGACCCTTGCTTTTTTAGATGATGTGATGTTAGATTAGAAGAGTGAATTTTAAATAATAATAATAGTTATTATATTTTAAATGAAAATTGATATTTTCACAAACAAGTTTTACGTCCCTCTAAAAAATTTGAACATGTTTTAATTCTTATAAAATGGGTGAGTTTTGATTTTAGCTCCTGTACAAAATTATTTTGCTTTTGGTGTTATAAAACTGTATCATTTTTAACTATTAATTACATTGAACAAAAGTTTAAACAAATATTGTCTCTTAACATAAATATTACGGACTAAAACAATTATTTAAAAGTTTAGAGATAAATTTTTTTAAAAAAAGTGACTAAATTCAAAATTACAAATTTGATAATAATTCAAAAGAGTGAAAAAAACTTATAGACTAAAATACAAACTTGATAGTTATACGGGTCAGAAATTTAGATTTATGAATAATTTAAATAAAATGTAATAAAATACATTTTGTAAACCAATTCTAATTTTTATATTTCATTTCTAGATTTGTGTATGAGGAGACGAAGAGGTTTTTAAACATACCGTTTGATTAACATGTGTATCTTCTACCACGAAAAGATGTATACGGAAGTGTATAAATATGAAACGTTGCATTTGATGAATAAGGTGAGTGTTGTTGACCGTCACTTTCTTTCTTTGAAGGATTTATAATTGAATCGCTTGATCTTCAAAATCAAAACCACCACCACCAACCTCATGGCTGAAGAGGCTCTCAACACCAACAACAACCGTGATTATACTTGGAAGCTGGTCAGTGTTAATCACACATCATTCTTTGCAAATCAAAATCAAGGTTTCACCAAATTCTGCAATATATTTCTTAACTTGTTGCAGGCCTATTTCGAAAAGTTACAAGATGATGTAAGGCGTCTTCAACAAGAGAATGAATATCTCAAGAAGTTACTGGTATGCGGTGGTATTGGATTAGTGTTGATAACAGATTAATAAATTTCTGATTTCTGAATTTGCTTCTTCTTCTTTCCCTGTGTTTGTTTGTTGCAGTGGCATTCACCAAATAGTTGGATAGAGAAACAGAGAGGTATGTAATCTTCCTTTTAACAGTTTCAACAATGTTAGGTTACGGAATTGTTGATGATTGTTCTGTTCAGCTGCAGAAATGGTGAGAGAAGAAGCTACGGAAATGGCGGTGGAGACGCAAGGGGAAGATCAATACGGCCCACCACTTTAGACCCATCAAAAGTTTATGGTCCAACTCAGCCCATCACTACTCACATCTTGCTTATGCCGATACAACTTGCTCAGATATATGCTTAATATACTTCTTTAACTTCTTTTTTTATTCTGTTTATGTTTTTATTTTTAAATCATATCAAATATTTGTATCTTCTACTTTGCAATTCAGTTATATATTCAAGATATGTCAATGCTGTTCTCCTTTTGAATTTTTCTCCCTAATATTCATTGAACACGACATAGAATTGGATCGGTGAAAAGGAATGAATCATGGGATTGTCTTTAGATTCTGACTTCTCATATTTAACCTATTCTTAAGTAACACAACGTCATTAGGGTTGTGGTTTGTTTAATGTTTTAATCCCAAATAAAAGTTCCAAGGAACAAGTTCTTGTCCAATTTATAGTTTCAGACTTGACATTAAGTTTGAACATGTATTTATGCCATTATATAAAAATAAATCATGCATTAAGTTTAAAATAAATCATGCATTTATACCATTATATAAAAAAATCTATAATAACTTATTTTGATTCATATTTTAATAAGCCAGTTGTATTTCTTAATAAATAAAAAATTAATTTATTTAATATAATAAATAATAGAATAAATCTTTTTGTTTTAAAATAATTAAATAATTTCATTTTAAATAACGTTTGTATAATCTTTTAAACTATTTGTACAAAATTATATATTATAATTAGTGATTTAATACTTAATTTATTTGTTTAGTTCATTTTAGTTATTTTATTATTTTTTAGTTCAATCTAATTTTCTGATTTTTATATTATTTAATTTGGTTATGTTGTTTAATTGACTGTCTATTCATAATCACATGTTAATTTGTGAAATTTTTTAACTTTTCTTTTTTCATTTGAAAAAATATAAAAAAATAAAAATAAGGTTATGATTATATCATGTGATGGTAGCAATTGTTTTCACATTAATCACGATAAATTTTATCTGTTTAAACTTAAAATCAAATTAATAATTAAGTTTAATTATAATTTATTTATATATATATATATATATATATATATATATTAACTGTAATTAAATTTATTTATTAATTTTGTCTGAAATTAGAAATTTAGAGAGGAAAACGTGAATCATTTTCAGAAAAATTAAAAAAAAAAATTCAGAGTCTAAATTAGAAAAAATCACCTTCATGTCATGTGAATAACATAACTTGTTATGTGACAGTTTATATACTTTTATAAAAGAATTAAAAATTAATAAAAGTTATAAATTTCTTTTTTATTTGACACGTAATATGTAACCTAACGAAAATAATCAACCATTTAAAAAATGTATGAAACTAAATTAAACTAAAAAAATGATGAAAAGACCAAAATGAATCAATGAATAAATCAAACGAAAAAATTAATAATTATATCTTTATATCTATTAAATTGTTTTACTTTTTTCATATTTTAATTTATTTCTCATACAAATAATAAAACTATATATATCTATAAATAATATAAATCAAACCATCACAAAATAATAAATATCAAATTATAATACACTTATGTTAAATTTAAATAATGATGCCAATAACATAAAAATAAATAAGTGTATTATTAAGAAGTGAAGATTACAAATTATTTCAACTTTAAAGATATATAGTAACCTAAGTTTGGTTTTGAACTTCGGCCTCTCAAAAATCGTAAAAGTTTAATAAAGTTTGAATTTGATTTTTTTAAAGAAAATAATAATGACGGCATTTTAATGAAACCTTTTAATGTTATTAAATAATTTTCGCATATTTCAATCCAATAAGAATAATTTCTGTTTAAGATAGGAACCAATTTTGGAAGATGAAGAATTCAATAAATTTTGATGATTCTAAACAATTAACAATTTATTATAATATATAATAATATTGAATAATATTATAATAATATATTAGTACTAATATAATAATAATAATAATTAAATAATGATACTTAAATAATTAAATAATAACATTGTTAATAAATCATTAAAAACAATACTTCATTTAAAATTATAATGTATCTATGTTAAATGTAAATAATCATTTTAAAAAAATTCCAATAACTAAATATAAGTGTATCTTAAAAAATAAAAATTATGAATTATTTAAATTTTAGAAAATAAAAGAAGAAAAAATCTGTACTAATCAAGCTTGAATTTGAAATTACGGATAAAAGTGTGATAATAAAATTTACATTTTGAAAATCAAAATTAAAAAAAAAATTGTAAAATAAATTTTTTCTTATGGACTATTTTAATGTCTCTATCAACAATTTCTATTTATTCTGATTCTTAAAAGAATTTGCATCTAAAACGAGAATAAATGTTAATAACGAAAGAATTTAGAATATTTGTTTCTTTTTTTGCAATATAATAATATATTTTAATTAATAACATTATTTAATAATTATTCAATGACATAATATTACTAGATAAAATTTAAAATATTACACAAAAACAAAAAATAAATAATTAAATACTACAAATAAATTAAGTAATAAAATATTAAAAATAATATTTTGTTTAAATTTACAGTACACTTGTATCAAAGTTAATATCTTTTGAAGTAACATTGTTAAGTTATTTTCTCTTATTTTGATTCATATTGATCATCATCATCGTTGAAATTTAACTTATTAATTATTTTTAACTATCTTGGAAAACAAAATTTAACGAGTTTAAGTTTAATTAGTTTTAATTATTTTGGAAAACAAATTTTAATACTCTCTCATTTTCCTCTTCTGTAATCGCTGTGTAAGTTGTAATCGCTGTGTAAGTTATTAGCGATGATCTCACAAACAAAATTGACACTATCAGAAAGAAATCGTTGGTCTAAACTAAACCGCTCCATTGTAAAAGGAATCCATGGCCGTGCTAATGACTTGCCCAATGCACAGTTACATCGAAGAAGAGCTCGACAAGCGCTTCAACCTCTTCAAACTCTGGCATTTTCCCTCATTCGCCGCCTTCGCCCAAGCCCACGGAGCCTCCGTCCGCGCCGTCGTCGGAAGCATCAAAGTAGGAGTGGATGCCGCCACCATCGACTCCTTGCCCAACCTGGAGATCGTCTCCACCTACAGCGTCGGATACGACCACATCGACCTCCCAAAATGCAGAGAGAGAGGCATTCCCGTCACCAACACGCCCAACGTTTTGACCGACGATGTCGCCGATCTCGCCATCGCCCTTGCCTTGTCCCTCTTCTGCACAATCTCTCACTCCCCTCGCCGCAACCCCGCTCCTCACCTCACACCAAAGGTTTTTCACTCATTTCATCACTAATTTTTTTATTTTGTTTAATTATTACGCGTTTCGTTTAGGGTTTACGAAAAGAGTAATTAAATTTGATATTGTGATTCGCACATTTAGCTTAGTGGTAAATCAGTTGGAATTATTGGACTGGGAAGGATTGGGATGGCAATTGCGAAGAGAGCTGAAGCTTTTGGGTGCCCAATCAGCTACCATTCGAGAAGTGTAAAAGCAGAGTCAGGTTATAGATATTACTCTAATGTTCTTGACCTAGCCGCTGACTCTGAAGTACTGGTTGTGGCCTGCACCCTCACCGAAGAAACCCGTCACATCGTGAACCGTGGAGTTATGGATGCACTGGGCCCAAAGGGTATTTTGATCAATATTGCGCGAGGCCCGCACGTGGATGAGCCCGAACTTGTATCCGCGTTGACCGAAGGAAGACTAGGTGGTGCGGGCCTGGACGTGTTTGAGAAGGAGCCAGAGGTGCGTGAAGAGTTACTAAGGCTTGAGAATGTTGTGTTGACTCCTCATGTGGGGACTGACACGGTGGAAACCTGCATGGCAATGGGAGATCTCGTGATTGCAAACTTAGAGGCACACTTCCTTGGTAAGCCCCTTGTGAGTCCAATCATTTAATGCTTCTTTTCTTTACATTACATTACATCACTCATTCATGTTCACTTCATTCTTGCTTTAGCTTCTGAACTTAATCAGTTTTACTAAACATTTTATTTTATCCTAATTTTTTATTAATTTGTTAGTTTTTTCAGTAGTTCTTTTCTTTCCCGTAACTCTATTTATTTTTTCTGCTGTACTGTTGTAGTAAGAAACGTTCATGCTGCACTTCGTGTTCCTCTTTTGTAGTCTTTAAGACCGAAAAATGGAGAAAAAAAAAACCCAGGTGCAGCTCAAATTCTTGACTGAAGAAAATTCTAGTCACACCAGCAAACACGTGTTTGAATTAGAATTTACAAACTTCATTTTAAATGATTTTATAAACTAATTTTATTTTAGTTAAAATAGCTTTGAACAAAATTGATTATTGTCTCAGATGTCTTTTAAAAAAGTATTTTTATCGTAATAAATTTTGTGTTAGTAATGTCTCAAAAAAGTACTTTAAGATTTATTAATGGAAAAATGATTTTTTACTTTGATGGTGAATTGATATTTTTATGATAGAACTTATAAGTTTGAAACCGTAAACTTTCCTTTTATGTTGAATTTAAACTTAGAACTCAAGCCACGTTTCAACGGAATATTTCTACACACAAGTTTATTTAAAGTTAAGATTTAATTTATTGCATTAAGCAGGTATATTATTTCATAATATAGATATTTTAAATATCCTTCTTTTATTTTTCCTTCTGGCCCATCCGCACCAACCATTGTCCTTGTTTCTTATCCCAAAATATCGTTAAAATATATCTAAAGAGGAAAAGTAGGAAAAGGAAAAGCACTGAACGACCCCACTCATCAAACAAAATATCATGACCCAATTCCAGAACTTTCTTTTCATATCTAATTTCAGTTTCATTAATACTTCATCCTTTATCTTCTTTCTGGTACAACCAAGACGCATCCTCTTTCTGATAATATCCACAATATGAAGAGAAATTTAAGAGGACCTTATCCAAAGCAGCAAGAGAAGAACTGAAGAACAGGAACTTATATATCGTTATATACAAAATGAAAAAGAACATCATTATAACCCTGCACTGCATCCTTCGAAACATTAAAAGGGTCCAATTCCCCAAGCATGAAAATATAGTCAGATATGATCAGAAGCCCCTTTGAAGATGAGGAAATTGAGAGTCTCCAGGGTAAAGTAGACGAAGGTTCCCTTGGAATGGGTGAAAAAGCACCCAAAACTCGATCCCACCACACACTGCCATCCAGAACCATGCTTCGTGTCAAACTCCTATCAGTCCAACAAAAACCATAAACTCCGTCAACCACCAACCTCAAACTCGTGTTACAGAAAAAGTTACACTGAAATTAGTCTCCAAGAACAACAACACATGCAATGGATGGCAGAAAAATGTTACCTTTTTAATGTGGGCAGCAATGGATGTGCAGTCCAGAACATCATAGAGATCAAGAGCTTCAGAAGCAGATGCCATGGCTTGGATCTGCATCTTGAGGGGCATGTCAGTATCCTCTATCACAGCTTTACCTTCCAACATGGTTTCTCACACCCTTTCTCTTTTCTAAGAAAGTGAGCAATAGCAATAACATATCACTCTATATATGATGTCACAATTTTCCTTTGTGAGGGAATAACCCAAATGACCAAAACTTTTTCTGTCCTCACTTCTGCTACCTCACACATTTTGGACTCATTATATAAATGGACATTCATGAATAACTCCCTCTCTCCTCATTTTTTGTCATTCTGGTGACTCACTCAGTCATAGAGTCCTACCATGACAAAATTTATGCGAAAGAAGAGTGAGGAGCTAAGGATAAAGGCGGTGAGGCCATAAATAAAAGGAATTTTCTCAGTTTCGTCCTTTGGCCAGGTGATTCGATTCGATTGAACTACCTATCCACTGAGTTTTGTTTTTCTTCTTTCTCTTGACTTGGACAAATTTTAAAACTATTTATAAAACAATAGTTATTCATCACACTTCATTAATTGGTAGATAAGGGAGTATATATACATTTTTTATAGATATAAAAACAAAGTTCTCGTGTTGGGCACGTAGAAAAAGAGTAGAAAAGGGAAACTTTGCATCAACATCTATATATATATATATATATATATATATATATATATATATATATATTTGTAATGTCACGTAAGTAATGTAATTATTATTGTTAGGAATTTTGATTTAAGATAAAGTGAATTTAAAGTTTATAAATAAAAATAATTTTATCTTAAAAACTGATTGTATAAAGATAAGTTAAATTCACTTCTTAATCATTCTTAGGTCGTTAATTTATAAGGTTATTATAAAAAAATAAATAAAAAAACTAATGATTGAATAATATTCGAGTAATTTATTTTAAAAATACATATCTGTATTATCATAGATGAAAATAACACGGCATGTGCCTTCAATAGATATATCATATTCAAAGTTTAATTACAAAATAAAAGTAACATAGCGTAAAAAAAAGAAATACGGGTTTTCTAAAATATAAAGTCCAAGTATATATCTCTATTTTAAAATAAAGACTAAAATGGTAAATTAAACAAAATAAAATACCTATTATTGTTCTCTCTTTACATTTTCATATTTTAAATTTATTCCCCTTCATTTTCTCTCCACGAAATTTTAAAATTTCCTTCATCAATTGATTGGGACAGTTATCATGCGTCAACTTCATAGAACAATACTTAAGCAACTCTTAAAATCTTATTTGTCTCAAACATAAGTTTTTTGAAAAGACTTTATTAGACATATCTTACAATTTGTCGAAATATCTTACGATGTTCTTTTATATATAAGCATTTCCCAAAACCAACAAAAATTATTTATAAAAATCCATTACATATCAAACACTTTCTAAAAAATATCAGTATTTTGCAAACATTCAAATCTTTAGCACAACTCAAGCCATACAGGGTATTATCCCAAATTCTATATTAAAAAATAATAATAACTAACTGCATGATATCAAGGTCTGAATAATGTATTTACTATAACTTTATATTATACATACATTAAAATTAACCTACACTTAATCGTTAAAAAAAATTAAGTATTCTGATAAAAAGAGAAAAAAACTTCTTCTACTAGCTTGAAGCTTCACCTACCACTTATTGCACATAGTTGATGTTTGTTACAATCAATTGATAAACATATTTATAGTATTTAGATACGTATGTTAAATTCGGTAATTCATATTGGTTTTTAAATATATAGGATAAAATGCATTGTTTCGATTAGAACTGTAAAAAAAAAAAGTTTTTAATTTCACAAGAATAACTAGATTGATTAAAATTATAAAACTTTTTAACCTTCACTTGTAAATTTCTTTTAAAGCTATCCATTTTTTAAAAGTTTGTTCAGGATGTAACTTGAATAAGACCAAAATACCATTGCCAAAATTCTTGTTATAGTTGATTAAGAGTTTCATTATAATCTTAATATTTTGCTAGAATTGTTTCAATAGTTGATTTTTTTTATATCAACGGTGATGCCATTTTTTTATCTTGTTACGCACATTATTTTTTTAAAATTATTTTTAGTTAATGCCAGTTAGAATTTTCTTTAAACAATATTAATTGAAGTATATTTTTTTTTATAACATGAGTCAATATTACTTTCCAATCAACATTAGTTAGAATTATTCTTTTATTCGATGTTTATTGTGGTATTGTTCTGGTATCATTTTTTCTTCTAATAATAATTGACATCATTGTTATTTTCTGTTATCAATGCTAATTAGGATTATTTTTATTGATAATAGTTGAGGAAAATTTTCAGTAGAAATTGATAAAAAAAATTAGTAAAAACAACATTAACAAATAATTTCATAGAAATAATTCTAATCAATATAAAAAAATGGCCAATTAAGAAAAAATAATTTTAATACTATTTAATATAATTTTAACAAATAATAATAATAATAATAACTAAGATCAATATAAAAGATCGTTACTATTTTCTTTAATCATTAATAATTGTTTTATATTTTTTATTAAATTTTTGTGATAATAAAAAATGTCTTATACAAAACATTATCATTTAAAAAATTTAATTTGTTCTATTTAAATAAAACATTTAAAAAAATAAAGTAATTTATATTGTTTGAGGTTTAGCATTATAATGCAAAATTATGTAATGATTTTTTTTATTATATGATTAGATCGGAAACATTAAGAGAGAAGGTCAACACACAATTGCCTTATATAGTAGTATCTGGTAGATGGAAATTGCATGAACCATTCCTTAGATATTTTAATAGCTAATCAAACAAATTCATACCAATCACAATCAATAATTTCATTTCATGACTTCTGTGTGGATGTCATTTCTTTAATTATCTGCTCAATAATTTATCACAATACCACAAATTTCAACACTACTTACTAGTAAAGATAATAATAATAATAATAAATAAATAAATAAATGATGATTTTGTGGTTTTATAAGACATTTTTATATGTTTTTTTTTTCAAACAATAAAAGGTACCTCCAAAGGTAAAACCCATTTTCTACTATAATTAAGTGCATCTTCAAAAGTTCGTGGTTCGGAAACAAAAAGAGAGCAATGAATAATGAATGAGACTACTCTCAACAACAAAGATTTAGAAACGAATATAATTAATTTTTATATCGATGGTTGAGAAAATTAATAATGTATATAAAATTTGTAATGATATAAGTAATATATTAATTAAAAATTGCAATGCTTATAATGAATATAACCATCGTTTAAAATGATGAAAGAACGAATAATGTTCTAATTTAAATGTATATAAGTTTAAATTTTTTATATGAAGCTAAAATTAAAAAAAGAAAAGTGATTATTCTTTTTTTAGTTCATTCTAATGCCTAAATTATAGTAAAATAGTTTTGTTTGCTTAAATTAATATCAAATCAGAGTGGCGCAGCGGAAGCGTGGTGGGCCCATAACCCACAGGTCCCAGGATCGAAACCTGGCTCTGATAACAAGAGAAGGCTTTCCGCTTAAAATTTTTTAATTTATAATTTTCGTATCCAGATACAGTATGGGCTGATTTTAGACTCTAACACTATTTGGGTCAAATTTGGGCCCTCATGAAATCTATGTCAGGACATCAGGAACACTTTAGGCCCAAAAAAAATTCTTTCCAGTACCATCCAATTTGTTTCAGAATTAGCGAAGTGTTGTTTAGTTACTTAATCTGTTTTTGTAATTCGTAATTTACATTATTATCCAGTAGAGTTAAACATCGAGAATATAATCTAGAACGTACCTAAAAAATGATATCAAATAAAATCACGTTGTAACAAGTATAAACAAGAGAGGACCCGTAATATAAAGTAACATAACGTGTGCAAAAAATAAATACAGTTCTAAAATATAAAGTCCAAATATATCTATTTTAAAATAAATACTAAAATTATAAATAAAATAAAAGGACATTTGTAAACATAATATTTTCATAAAAGTTCAATAAATCATCAATTTATAAAATCAAAAAATTGTCATGAGGTGAAAATTTGTTAAAATAAATAAATAAACAAACACAAAGTGTGGGAGAACCACACTAAATCCATGATAAAAATTATACTCTAGGAAATATATGCAAACTATATCTATTATGACAAAAAATATAAATCAAAGGTAAGTATTACCATTTTTTTTTTTACATTTTTATAAGTTAAGAAGACGAAATGAGTTGATGTTTCACATTAGATAAAAGTGAATAAGATGAACATTACATGAATAAAAGAATCCACAAATTATTTGTTTAAAATTTTGGATTGAAATTTGTATTCTGATATCTTATATGGTCTTGTTCATGTCTTATTGATAACGAATATCTGACGTATCCCTTAAAAAAAATCTCATGTGCTATCAATCCATCCTTGTGACAGTTTGAACCAATATGGTATAAAGCAAGTAAAATATCTGAAGTTAAAAGATTGGTTAGTACTATTAATGTATTCGTATTTGAGACGAATGTGTTTTAATTTGAGAAATTTTCACTTGAGGTAAACATTATTAAAAATGCAAGATGAGTTGAAAATCTCATATTTGATCAAAATGGAAATGGGTTAAAAATGATATCTCGTTCTTTTATATGAGCTTACTAATGTCTCATTGGTAGTGAATTTATTTGACGTCTCTCCTCGACAAACCTTTACCAAATATTAAAGTCAATGGTTATTTTGATGGCAACTTGACTAAATGTGATATAAAAAGGTGAAAAACTCCGATACTTAAGAATTTGTTACTGTTAATCGAAATATTCATCTTTAAAAGGAAAACTTTTTAATATAGAAAAATTTACACTTGAAAGAAGTTTTTTAAAAGTTAAGACAAGATAAAAATTCCAAATTAAATAAAAACAAGTAAGTTGAACGATATATTAACAGAATAACTCATTATAATATCAAGAAAACCTTACCTCATATTTTAAAATTTATTGTCATCCATTTTTTCCTCACGTAATTTTAATACTTCCTTTATTCAATTGAGCAAGAGAATTATCATGCATCAACTATAGAGAACAATTCTTAAGGAACTCTTAAAAATATTTATTTGTGTCAAACATAATTTTTTAGAAGATTTGATTAAATATACCTCACAACTTGTCTAAATATATTTTGGAAACACAACATTTTGTCGGTGGAACGATTTTGTGAGTGTGATAACGACGCATACCAAAACCAACAAAATTATTTATAATAATCCATTAAATATCAAATACTTTATAAAATATAGCAGTATTTTGTAAACATCAAAATCCTTAACTTTGATACCATACACACATTGAATTTTGCCTACACTAAATCGTTATAAAAAAACTTAATTATTTTCATAAAAAGAGAAATAAAAAACTTCTCTTTCAAGCTTGAAACTTCACCTATTAATTCATATAATCTCCGTCATACAGACTGTACGTAATTGATGTTGATTAGAATCAATTGAGGAACATCTTCATAGTATTAGATGCGTAATTTAAATATAGTATCAAACACATTTTTTTAGATTATTTTTAGTTAATGTTAGTTGTAGTATTTTTTAAGCACTATTAATTAAATTTTTTAAGACAACATGGGTGAAGATTATTTTTCAATCAACAATACATAGAATTATTCTTTCATTTGAAGTTTATTGTGATTTTTTTCCTATATCAATAATTTGCTATATATTTTTCTTCTAATGTTAACTAGAATATTTTAAATAAACTGTTAATAGTAGTTTTGTCAATCAATGCCAGTTGAGGAAAAATATCAACTCGATTTGATAAAAAAAATTGATAAAACAACCTTAACCAACGACTTCATGCAAACCAAAATAATTGCAATGAACAAAAAATGGACGAACTGAGAAAAAACTTTTTTAATATTAGTTAAAAAAACATTAACAAATTTTGTCTCAAAAAGTAAATTAAAATAAAATACAAAAAAATGATCAACATTAATATTTTATAATTATTAACTAATATTTTATATTTGAATATATTTTTTTAATATCTTATACACACACAAAAACTAAAATTCAATTAATTAAAATTACTTTATTTACATAAAATATGGAAAATAAAATAATTTGAAACATGATTGATTCAAATTTAATATATTTTAATATATTTAAACATGATTGATTCAAATGAAGGAGTGTTGTGTTTGGGATTTAGCATTATAGTGCAAAATCATGAGATGATATTTTTTTAGGTGAATGGCTAATGAAATAAATATTAAATGATTAAATCAGAAGCATTAGAAGAGAAAGTCAATGGTCTTATAGTAACCACCAAATGCTAAATTCATCAACCATTGGTTAAATATTTTAATAGCTGGAATCAAACAAATTGACAACAACCAACATCAATAATACCATTTTATTACTTCTATGTCCATCTCCTTTATTTAATTATATGTTCAATAATTTATCCCAACACCAAAAATTTAAACACTATTTATGAGAAATTAAAGAAAAAAAAAGATGGTGATTTTTTGATTTTATGAGACACTTTCATATGTTTTTCTTTTCAGACAACACATGACATCTTCAAAGGTATAACTCATTTCCTATTAAACACACATTTAATAGGAAAAGAAATGAATGTTTTGGAAAACTTATGTATATATTTAGATTTTAAATCAATGGTTGATAATATTAATGGCATATTTACATTTTTAACAATATAAAAAGTAGTATATTAATTAAAAATATTGATGCTTATAATGGATGTAACCATTGTTTAAAATGATTAAAGAATGAATAATATTTTAATTTGAAAGTTTCATATATAAATCTAAAAAGATTTAAAAAAATGTGGTAAATATTTTTTAATTTTAATTTATTAATAACTAAATTTATCATTGTACAAAAAATTTGAGACTAAAATATAAATAATAAAATCTATTTTACATGAAATAATAACTAAGATATATAAATATATATTATTAATTGTATGAAATTATCAACAAATCAGAGTGGCGCAGCGGAAGCGTGGTGGGCCCATAACCCACAGGTCCCAGGATCGAAACCTGGCTCTGATAAAAAGAGAAGGCTTTCCGCTAAATATTTTTTATTTTCTAATTTTCTTATCCAGATACAGTATGGGCTGATTTTAGACTCTGACACTATTTGGGTCAAATGTGGGCCTTCGTGTAATTATGTTAGGACATGGGAAACACCTTAGGCCCAAAAAATTCTTTACAGTACCCTCTTAAACATACGGTCAGGCTTATCATAATTTCTCAACAGAAAGTATTTATGTATATATATTTATTTATAATACACATTATTATTATTATAATAATAATAATAATAGTAAACAAGAATATACTGTTAATCAACTTGATAACATCATGATTGTAGCATATAAAGTGGTAGACTTAATAATATAATCAGAAATGCCAATGGTTGGATTAAATATTTTACTGTTAATTAATATATCTGAATTAAATCCAAACAATTTTACAAGAAATATTTAATAAGGTTTAAACATTTTATTACTTTATCCAAAATGAACAGAGCAAAACATGTACGGTAAATTGAACTTTGGATTCAAAGTCAAAAGATGTTTCGATACGGTGCAATAAACCCCAATATTTGCTCGTGAAAACACAACTTTACCGAACCCTTTTTCCTGCAAAACTGATAGATAGGGTTTTTGAGATTTCATACACGTGAATTCCCGTCTTGTTTATTTAATCAGACGTTAACAACCTTGCATTAAAATATTTAAATGGTGCAACCAATTTTGTCATTGGGTACCCAAATGGCATTAGCGAAGTTCCTTTCTCGAGTGTTGTTTAGTGACTTAATCTGTTTTTGTAATTCGTAATCTGCATTATCCAACAAAACTAAACGTCAGAAATACATTATAGAACGCACCTAAAACGATAACAAATAACATCACGTTGCAGCATACACAAACAAGAGAGGACCCATAATATAATTAGACAATTGTCCTACTCCTATAATTGAAGGTTCAAGAATTATTTTTGCAGAAGTGGCTCTGCCCCACCAAGAAAAAAGACAACATAAGAAACTGTTGTTTTCTAATTTAAACACTCATATCAGAAAAAAATTGAAAAATAAAAACAAGCTGCCGACACTTATTCCCGACCCTGCTGAATTTGTGCAGCCAGTGAGGTTTGGTTCCGAGCCTTTCAACTCTATTATCCATTGCTCTTATTTATCCTTCAAGCTTAAGTTCTTATTCTGCACTTCACAGTGAAAGAAACACAATTGAATTGAGTTGAATGTGTGTTTGTTCATCATTTATCTATATTGAGTGTTGCATCTTTTGAGTTTCTCACTAGTTGTTCTTCTTTTTTCTGCTAGATATATATATATATATACGTACAAATTCAGTTTGGTACTGACTTCACTCTATATCTTATAATAAACACTTATATCAGGTGTTTTTCTGTATTGTATAGTGATTCAGATTTTGATGATGTTGTCTGCAAAATCTGAATCCGATATCACAAGTTTAGCTCCTTCTTCACCTTCAAGGTCTCCAAAGCGTCCTGTGTACTATGTGCAGAGTCCTTCAAGGGATTCTCACGATGGAGACAAGTCATCTTCAATGCAGGCTACGCCAATATCTAACAGTCCAATGGAGTCTCCTTCACACCCTTCGTTTGGACGCCACTCTAGGAACTCTTCTGCAAGCCGTTTTTCTGGGATTTTCAGGTCATCTTCTGGAAGGAAAGGTAGTAGGAAGAGAAACGATAAGGGGTGGCCTGAGTGTGATGTGATTCTGGAAGAAGGTTCTTATCATGAGTTTGATGACAAGGGTTTCACAAGAAGATTACAAGCATTGATTGCTGTGTTTACCTTTGTGGTTGTTTTCACTGTGTTTTGCTTGATCATTTGGGGTGCTAGCAGACCTTACAAAGCAGAAGTTAATGTCAAGGTAAGAAAATTTATCAATTTGTGCTTGTGCTATGACTTTGGTTAGTTCTTGATTCCTCCAGCCATATGCATAGTTTGTTGTCTGAACCTGTCAATGGTTTACTTTCTATGTTAATCTATAAACTCTGTTTTATTTCAAATTATAACATGGATACCATGAATAAACCACTTAGAAACTTGTGTAGCAGTATACTAAGATTTTTGTTTCAATGTGCATAATTTACTCATTCAATTCCTAGATTATGATCGTGTAATACTCCACTTTTAAGCTGTTATTACTAGCACTGGTATGAGTCATGGGATTCTCATTACATGTCACTTGAAGTAGTTGGTAGTCACAGGGTATCTTGTTGATATTTTTGGTTGTTGCAGAGTTTGACGGTGCACAATATGTACGTTGGAGAGGGTTCAGACTTCACGGGTGTCATCACAAAAATGATGACACTTAATGTGACTTTGCGCATGAGCATCAATAACCCTGCTACATTTTTTGGAATTCATGTACACTCCACACCCATCAATCTTGTCTTCTCAGACATCACAGTTGCCTCAGGCCAGGTAAAAATTATCTCATCACTACAAAATTTAAGAACAAAAAGTAACTCAAATTCAAATTATACAAGAATTTAACACAGTTCGACATACTCTGTCTACGTCCACGATTATTAGGAAGTATTTTTATTTGTGGTTAAAAATGAGAAAATAGAGTACTGTATAAAAATAAAATAAAAATAAAGACCCATAAATCCATTGTCTTAAGGTTTTGGGTTGATAGTGATGTCAATGTTTTGTGTAGCTGGACTCATGTCTCATTGGTGTTGTATCTTCTTATTCAACCCTTCTGTAAACCTAACACGATCTACATTGGTATATCTAACTTGTTGCAGCTGAAGAAATACTATCAGCCAAGAAAAAGTCACCGCATTGTATCAGTGAACGTAGAGGGTACAAAGGTTCCTCTGTATGGTGCTGGATCCACCATAACTGCCTCTCAAACTGGTGTTGAGGTTCCACTCACATTGAACTTTGAAATCCGGTCACGTGGAAATGTGGTGGGTAAACTGGTGAAGACAAAGCATCATAAGCAAATCACTTGTCCCTTGATCATCAACTCTTCCGGATCAAAACCTATCAAATTCAAAAGGAATTCATGCACCTATGAATGATGAATGATGAATGATGAATGTTCATTTTCAGAGACTTATAATCTGTTTTGAAACTGTACCTTAAAATTGCATAATCTATGGTCTGATCCTGGTGGCTTCAGATTAGAAGGTTGGTTTGGTTTGCAAGAGATGTAATATATGCACTCGGAAAAATACTTTACATACAACCACTCCCTTGAATCCATTCTGTAGTTTACTGTCATGAACCTTGTGCCAATAAATGCATGTAAATTTGAGTATGCGTATGAAAAAAATGAACAGAAAATTCGCCAGTTCATTACAGAGAAATTGATAAATCATCTTTAGAGAAAGCCCAAGTGAAATTGCGAAATTGTAGATTGATGAACAATCATTTGAGTCAGTTTATGCAGAACGTTTGAGCAAAGTATCATGATGTAGCTTAATGTTTAGGCATTGATATGGTTCGGATCATTTTGAAGAGAGTTAATTGTGTTAACATTGGAAAAAATTGAGCACAAGAATGATCTTAATTAACTAATAAGACAGCAATAGCAAAAAGGTTCTTCAGGTTATCTTTGTGGGATGCATACAAAAGAGCTTTCAATTTTATTTGGCTGTAAACGTGAATTGTCAAATTGCTCAATAATGATATTTCCACCACCATTGCATAGCTTGGATGGGTGGAAAATGGAAAGAAGATACTGAAAACAAACAGAGGTGTCTACCAAAAGCGGGTCGGATCCAGTTGGATTGGATACAACAACTTGTTCTAGAACGGGCTAGTCCGTCACTCTTTTTCTTATTTTTTTTTTATTTTTAAATTTTTTTTATACATAAATTTGTTTATATAATATATTATATATATATATTATATAATTTAATTTTTAATCATTAAAAAAAAATCGACAGAATAGGATGGACTGACCCGCCTTTAACCTGCCAGTTTGATAGGCTAGACAGACCAAGTTGCTGATGGTTAGAAGGTTGGAAACTTCAATCCAGTTCATCTTTTTCTTGGTGTCTAACGGATAAGTCCAACCCACTTTGACATACCTACAAAACCCAGTGAGAAAATTATAAAAAATTTTAACTGTATTTTTTATTTTATTTAATGATATTTTTTTTTATAAAAGTATGTTAAGTTTTTTTATTTATAAAAAAATATTTTAAGAAGAATATTAGGAAATTAATAAAATTTAATGTAACCAATTTATTTCCAAAATTTGTCTGAAATTAGTTTTTTTTTTCTCTCATAAAAGTCGGTGCTTGTTTGTTTAAAGCCGTTTTTCATAAACAAGATTATGTCACTGGGTCAAAATGATGTGTACACGCTGATTGATGGGAATGTTATTTCTATTTTCAACTTTCAATAACTAATTACAATATTTCCACCATTATCTTTACATATTAAACTTACATTTTTATGCTTTTTTACATATATAGGTTAATCTAGTAGTTGATTTTAAGAAACACTTCTAATACAAGAACCTGTATGTACTTTTTCATTTTTTTTTTAATTTTCAACAAACTGATCAACTATTTTTTATTGATCGGTAAATAAAATGGAGGAAGTTCTCCTGCTCATAAAAATCTGAATTTTTAGAAAAAAAGGAACACTTTGTTTTGTTGTTGTTTTTTTTTTTTCTCTATGGTCAAGAATAGTGGCAGGTTTGGAGTCTCCTGAAATCTTGTTAACATGGTGGCCCTGAAATTAAGGCGCATCCGTAGTTTGTCACTGTGCCCTTCTAAACCATTCTCCGCAGCGTTTTATTTCCCACTTCACGCACATCTTCACTGATGTGCATTCTGCCACTTTTACCAATTTCCCAAACCTTTCACAAACCCCATCAGATCTTGATCCCCGACCAATTCTACTAGACAAAAAACATGTCTACGAGGAAACCCATCTTGAGATTCATCTTCGTCCTTCTCTCCCTTCTCCTCGTACTGAAGTTTAATGTTGCAACAGAGATTGAGGATGAGTTGGAGGAGCTGTTAGCGGTGGACGAGGAAGTAGAGCGTGAAGCCGATGGGGGTGGCGAGAAGTTATCAGAAGCAGAGGTTTTAAGCAAAGCCCAAAGAATCGTTATTGAGCTCAACAACGAAAACACAGAGCGGGTTGTTAATGGAAACGAGTTTGTTCTGGTTCTGGGGTATGCACCTTGGTGTCCAAGGAGTGCTGAGCTCATGCCCCATTTTGCTGAGGCTGCAACTTCTCTGAAGGAATTGAAAGTCCCTATTGTTATGGCCAAACTTGATGCTGACAGGTACCCAAAGCCCGCATCTTTCCTTGGTGTCAAAGGCTTCCCCACTTTGCTTCTCTTTGTCAATGGCACCTCTCAGCCCTACTCTGGTGGTTTTACTGCGTAAGATGCTCTAACTCTTCTCACTTATTATTGGCTTCTCCGATTTGTATCCAATACTGATTCTACTCTTCATTCACATGTATTGGTGAAGTATTCAAACCTTTATTTAAAAAAGGTTATGAGAATGTAATACTGCTACATGATACTTAGAAAACATGTACAATGTAGATTCATATAGACATTAATGAAACTTATCGAAATTGTCCTCTCTATGTATGATTTCAAGAAAGGGATGAGATTTAGAGGACTATTATTCAAGAAGCAACTTTTGATGGTAATGATTTATAATCTATGTTTTTAATAGTGTACTGGAACTATGTTCTTAATTTGGATTTGCTGAACTGCAATTATATATTTACTATGTTTTAAGAGTTTTTGTTCATATCTGGATACAATATACATTTAAAATAATCATATCCCCGTATCTGGATTCGTGTATCCTATCTTTTTGTGTGTGCTGTTTTAGCTTTAAATGTTTATTGGCTTATTTGTTTTCATGATGCTTTCAGGGATGATATGGTGATATGGACAAGAAAAAAGACTGGTACTCCTGTTATTCGGATAAGTTCAGTGGTAGAAGCAGAGAAGTTTCTGAGGAAGTATCAAAAGTTTCTCCTTGGTCGGTTTGATAAATTTGAGGTAAGTGAAATTTTAATGTAAGGCATGCTGGGGTTATCATACTTGATTTTCCATATTGGCACAAGGTTCAAACGAGTGAGAGTTGTGGAGTTGATCAATCAATTAATGTAATATTTGGTGCTGCAGATTATTTTTTGTTAATGAATTTCCTGTTGATAAAAAACACATTTACATTACCCTTGAATTTGGTTGTGTGGTAATATAGCATATATTTTTACACATCGCAGGGACCTGATTATGAGGAATTTGTGAGTGCTGCAAAGTCTGATAATGAAACCCAATTTGTTGAAGTAAATCAGGTAGAGCTTGCCAAAGTTCTTTATCCAGCTATCAATTCTAAAGGTCGTTTTCTTGGGATTGTTAAGAGTGAACCAGAAAGATACACTGTATATGGTAAGTCTGTTTTTGGTTTGTAACTTTCTAGCCATGTGTTGGATTCGCTCTACTATTTCTTCATTAAAATATTAAGTAAAACAGATAGTGATATTAATTGGTAATACGAGTATCACTCAAAGTGGCTATAGCTTAAGATGTGAATTCTATACTTGTTGCAAATTAGAACCATGCAAAAAGAGTAATAAACTAGAATCTCCCGGCTGGGTATTATATATACATATCAGATTTATATTATTTAAACAGTTAAAATTTGGTGGAACTGCATTATGGCATGTTTATGTATAACATGATTTTTTTCCCTCTTACCTCTGTCTGTTTTCAAGCACCCAAATGGTGAGGAGTGAGGACTTACTAAAGCAACATGCAAAACTTTCCTGATTGTGCAGATGGAGCTTTCACAATGAATAAGATACTGGAGTTTGTAGACTACAACAAGTTTCCATTAGTTACAACGCTGACTGAAATGAATTCTGTCAGAGTCTATGCCAGCCCTGTGAAGCTTCAGGTCGGTATTATATCCATATTTAATCTATAATAGATATTCTTTTGACTTGCAATTCATCTTGTTCTTAGAAATAAGGATCATTCGAGTGGATCTAGACCATGATTGATAGTTGTCCCTAGAGAGGGAAGTGGTAACAATGATGAAAGAGGGGCTCTCACTAGGGTGGATAAAGAATGGACTGGTAGGGCTTTGAATAGGGTCACGAAAGAAAGGAGGTGGAGACGTATTATCCTCTTGACCAGAATTAGAGGTGTTGCTTGCCATGAAATCTAACTTGCCTCGGGTACCATAAAAGGCAAACAGAAAAGGAATAAAGATGAAATTTAGGCATAAAATCTGTGTATTTTTGTCTCCAATGATTGCAAGAATATATGGCATGTTTACACACAACATGACCTAATAGGATAAGATAGGATATAAGCATACGCCTATAATATTCCTCTGCAATTGAGACAACTCATATTCTTGTATGTACACTTTGCATTTAAAGAGAACGTATCATGTTGTTCTTAAGCTTGAATTAGGTTCCTCTATTATTACATATGATACTCAACACAAATATTTTTGTCAATATTCAATAAATCTATAACTATAACCAGAGTTAATTACGGTAAACTCTTCTGTGGTAATGAATGTTCTGGTTGAACAATGACTAGATTTTGATTATTTGACATTATGGTTGGTTTTACTTTTAATTATTAGGTATAAATTACTATTTGAGTATGTGATACCAATAAAAATAAATCAGACAATCACTCTAACAAGTCTTTCATCTCATCAAAATCATAATCTCTTCTATGATTTTCCATGTGTTGATCACTTGGTGACCACCTTGATGGTTGATAGTTGATAATTGAAACAAATGAGTGTATATGTAAAGGAAATGAATGTCTTTTTCAGCACTAATTGAGCATATTTCTTTTGTACAAAAGTATTCCGGAAAATCTGAACAACAAAAGAACTAAGTTGTGGTTGTTCTCATCCCATTTGATTTTCAATAACAGTAGTTTGGTTAAAAGACTAAAAGACCTTGCAGAAACTAAGCCACTAACAGACTTACTAAAGTTTCTCCAACTGCACTCCAACAAATGGGCCTTCTTTGTTGTCAATCAATAATAAATTTAACTCATCATGGGCTGTATGGACTGTTCCTTGTTAATTTAATTTTTAATGTTTCTGTTCAAGCTTGCTAATTACTAATAATCGATGTTAATCATTTACTTTTTTCTAGGTTTTGGTCTTTGCAAACATTGATGACTTCAAGCTTCTTCTTGATCCTCTTCAAGATGTTGCAAGAACATTCAAGTCAAAGGTGATTAACTTTGGCCTACATGTGGGGCTTTAAAACCATTTTCCTGCATTTTACAGAACTTCTGGTCTAATTCTTTTATTTAAATGCAGATAATGTTTATATATGTGGATATTGATGATGAGAACCTTGCAAAGCCGTTCTTAACATTGTTCGGTCTTGAAGAATCAAAAAAACCTGTGGTTAGTTTATTAGTTAGTAACAATGATATTTACGGTTGTATTAGTTTAAATAATCTTGGCTACTGATGTGATTTACTTCTTTGTTTGCCAAATAGGTCGCCGCATTTAATAATGGAATGAGCTCAAAATATTTGTTGGAATCAAAACCAACACGAAGCAATATTGAAGTACTATTTGCTCTTCTGTTTATTTTAGTGATCACCTACAAAAGGAGACTAATTAATGTTAAAATGGCATTCTGCAGGACTTCTGCAATAATCTTGTGCAAGGTTCTTTGGCACCTTACTTCAAGTCACAACCAATTCCAGATAACGTGAGTATCATTTAAAATTTTTGCATAATTTTCTTATACGTGTAAGGTATCTTACTCCCTTTAGTTTCAAACAATTCAAGAAATTAGCTGCTGTCAGTGTCATATGTGGTACTTTAGTTTTTTTTAAATCAAATTGAATGCATCAAATATGTCAGATTCATTCTGAGAGATATAGTGTTCTCTATGATTATAATGATATAATTGAACCCTAAAAGAAGTTGTTTATTTTAGTCCTGAAAACTTATTTCAATGTCTTGTTAATTAATGATCACGGCATTGGAAATTGCAGACTGAAGCAAGTGTCCATGTTATTGTTGGGAAGACATTTGATGATGAAATTTTGAGCAGCAAGAAGGATGTGCTCTTGGAGGTTTGCAAAGTTTCATCCCTTCTATATTATGTCATTTGCTCCAACTTCATTAGTTTGTTCGTGTTGGATATAAAAAATAAAATTTTCAAGTGTATTTACTTGGTGGATTTTCGCTCATTAGTCGTGACTGAAAACAGGTGTTTACACCTTGGTGTATCAACTGTGAGGCCACTAGCAAACAGGTAGAGAAATTGGCAAAGCACTACAAAGGATCAAGTAGTCTAGTGTTTGCAAGGATAGATGCTTCAGCGAATGAACATCCAAACCTGCAAGTAAGCGTAATGAAAATCTTTGTTGTCTCTACTTTTCATGGCAGAACAGCTCATAGACTTTTTTGTGAAAATTTAAGATCCTGGGGTTTTATCAAGGACAAATGGTTTTTCCATATTGACTACTAACATGATGAAAGTTTATGTACTGAAAATGCATTTTATCTTTGCTTATTTCAGGTGAATGACTACCCCACACTTCTGCTTTACAGAGCAGATGATAAGGCAAATCCGGTAAGTACTTGTCTGAACTCCGATTTTGGTGATAGAATTTCGGTTTATATAGTTGCCACTCTATATAACCAAACATTTTCTTATGCAGATCAAACTTTCTACAAAATCTGGTTTGAAAGAATTGGCTGCATCCATCAACAAATATCTAAAAGTGAAGAATGTCAAAGATGAGTTATAGAACACAAAAAAGTTCTGGGAGAAAAACATTCAACCATCTTGAAAGTAAACAAACATTACATAGAAAGAAACAAGTATAATTGTTGCCTTGGGAAAGCATTTTCTAATTGGTATTCTTTCCCTTGCCGTTTTGCTTAACCAAATATAAGTCACTTTATTATTTGAATTAGTTCTAGAGATGTCAAATTTGACCAATGTCCATGGGCTAGCCCTGGTCCATTCCTTAGTAACCCTTTGAGAGGGGGTCCAAATGAGCCGACCAAAAAACAGTCTCAACTCTCAAAGTCTCTTTTTAAGTAAGATCAGGATCAAGTCTGTTTGATCCATTAAAATACTTTAACTAATTCTTAAAAATAATATTTTAAATTTGAGTCAAAGATGGAATCAAGCCGTCTCAGGTCGATCCAGATCGAAGGTCAAGACTTGATCACTGGGACAGGTCGAACCAAAGACAGACAGACTTTTTTAATTGGGGGCCTTTTAGTCTTGTGGACTTTTTTAACCACAATCCGCGGCCAAGTTATTTGAACCGGATCAAATTAACGGCTCTAATTAGCTCATGCTAAATCGTGAAAAGCTAGGTATATTATTAGTACGTGATGTACAAGAGAACATCACATGTATCACCATTTTTATTGTCCGAAAAAGGGTTATTGAGCTCTAACCGTTGAGCAAGTTCACGTGCTTGTGTTGGGGAAAATGAAAAATAGTCTGAGTGCTAGTCTGGCATGTCAATAATTATGCTAGAATTTTCAGTTTCCATCTTATCATTTTCCACCAAACATTTTGCCATTAAATACTGAGTAGCAAGGTACAGATATCAATCAAACCAAGACTTCACATTTATGCTTTGAACAACTTGATAAACGTTTGATGTTGACAATGTATTAGTGCAATTGGCCTAACCTAACCCTCTGCATGGACCGGCAACAATAATTGTCACTGCTTATTTTCCTTTCACCATTATTCTTTTTTTTTTATTATTTCTAAAATTGGTAAAGGATTCTCCGATAAGCACGAGTAGTGAGGAGGAAGACAAAACATGTCTAAAACTGAATGTATACAGACAATGTAAAGAAGTATTGCACTATTATTTAATCATAATATATATATATATATAAAAGCTTGTTTATTTTTATTGTAACTATCTTAAAAATAGTAGAAAATATTATATGTTTATCTTATTGACAATTGTATAAAAACTTGCATTGGCATGCCCATTAATACGATATATTTTATTCACCCTCACTCAAAATTTTCATATTTATAACTGAGGTAAATATATTGGGAGTTGCTTTGTTTTTCTGGGGGCTACATAATTCAATGTATGCAGAAATCACATGTGGTATTATAGTTATTGAACATTCTTAATTATTTGGATATAGGCATGATTGGTTGGAAAATGACTACATGCTTATGGGTAAAGTTTCTTCTTCTATACAAATGGTTCATTGGTCATTTAGAGGAAGTCGGAGAAAATGTATAGATATTTATCAACAGATTGAGTTTAAGTATTCTTATTGCAAAATAAATTGAATTTTTTTATTAGAAAATAAGATTTACTGTGTAAAATAGTTCTTGATTTCTTTTATAATAAGTTTTAACGGCCTATGTCTAGAGTTATTTAATTGTTTAATTAAAAAATTTCCTTTGTTTTTACATACATGGATTTGATCCGGTCTTTCCACACTTTTTGTATTTATTTTTTAAAAATATTTTTCATGACAAATAAATAATAAATTTTTTATATTTATTTCAATTACATAGTCTAAATAATAAAAATGGTAATAATTATAATTATTATCACCAGATAATTTAAACTGATAATGAATAAAATTTTAAAAAGGTGGCTTTTAGAGACACTTCATAATTTCCTAATGTGAGAACTAGATCCAAGATACTGGCATGCTTGACAAACAATTAAATGCTGCATTTTTTATGCTTAAAATTCATGACAAAAACACTACCAAAATTAAGACATGGTAAGAAAATTCGAATTGAAAAACAATTGAAAAATGTGAATTAAATAGTCCGTTCCTTGAAATTGAATCTACAAATAGCCTGAATTTCGTTGCTTTAGGCCGCGTAGGTACAAAGGTTTTCAAAACCCATGTACTGTTGATGTTCAATTTTTTGGATCATGTTTGCTATGCCAACACTACCTGCAATGATATAATCGAAATAAAAAAAATGAAACAATGTCAATAAAACATTTGCAAAAATACGAGGTTCTAGGCATGAACAGAAATGCTAATGAGACTTGCCTAGTGATAGTGCACTGACAAAAATGGTGCCAGAGAGGATGAAAATGATGAGTGATGCTCTCCCTAACAAGGCAACCAGCTTTTTCACTAAAACTTGCCCAACAAAGGCCGCAAGAGTGGATACAGCCACAAAGTAAAGAGCTACAAGAGGCCATCAGAGTGAACATTTGAAATTATATATATGATTTGAAACCATAATGCTATTAGTTGCTTAATTAGTTCTACACCAATTATTAATCATTCACCATACTTACTATAAGGAATGGGAAAACGATTCAAAAGGTAGTATTCCACCACTGACATAGATGCAGAAAATGTCATGGCAAAAGTAGCTGTAGCACTTGACACCTGCACAGAAAACAAAATCGCCACTCACAACGTTCTGCAGAAACCTCAATCAACTTTACTCTGTTGTAGAAGGATGAAAAGTGGTACCTGAGGAGGGATTCCTAACTCGAGAAAAAGAGGTCCCAAAATGAATCCTCCACCAAGACCAAGCAAGCCACCAACCATACCAGCACAAATGCCACAGGCAGAATACATAATTAACTGGTGTGGTCGCCATTGTGTTTGTTGATCTCCTTTCGACGCTATCACTGTCTTCCCTTTGTATAAACGCACGGCCTGAAAGGTTGTCACTCCTAAAGCCACAGGGACCTGCAAAAAAACAAGAAATATGATCACTATCATGCCCTTCTCTAACGTTGTTTTTTCCATGCAGAGTTAATTCGAACCAAAAGCAACTCTGTTGCACTTCATGTCATGTGGAAATGATATTTATGCACCTGTAATATATTAAGTATCCAGTACTCGATTGAACAAGTTGTTGTGTGACTCTGTTTGAAAACAAAGAAAGCCATGGTTTAATCAGTATTCCACGTATACTCATGCAACAAAGAAAGTATGAAAATTGCGGATTTAAATTGCTCATCAGACAGATACCAACTTTTCCAATTTCGCATGCAAGTATAACGACCCAGACAGTGAAAAGTATTCCAAGTGCTTTCCAGCGAATATTCCCAACCAGAGATCTCTGCATGGCAGTCACATGCGTCATTCCCATAAATAATAGATTTGTCAGTAGAAGCTGCTTACTGACAAAGTTTAGTGAACAAAACTATTTTATATATATAT
>Ga0214544_1002207_pt1 | contig 41018 bp, 26 predicted proteins | sample CNSS3metaG_FD_160074 | JGI IMG/M metagenome (GOLD analysis project Ga0214544, IMG submission 160074) | Root nodule microbial communities from cowpea collected in UCLA plant growth center, Los Angeles, California, USA - CNSS3 | ecosystem: Host-associated > Plants > Roots > Nodule | place: USA...
TATTATTATATATATTATATATATATATATATATAAAATAATATATATATAATATATATATATATATATATATATATATATATATATATGTGGGAATAGCAGTTGAAAAGATAAATATGTAGACGAAAACAATGGATAAGTGAGAGACAAATTTCATAGTCATCTTGAATAAACTCTAAACTCTACTAGAAGAAAGAATCAATCGTTTATTCCAAATTTTCTATAGTTTTCAACGGTGGTTGCTGTTGCGAACTACACACGAAAAGTCTCTTGCAGAAGAGCAATGTTGAAGAAGATGTTGCGGAGTTCCAGTTCCAGAGGAGGATTAGGAAATAATATGAAGGAGATGATAGTGGCAATGATATTTTTGTGTGTTTGCTTAGTAACAATCGAGTACGGAGTAAGAGTGACGGAGGCAGAAGAGTATTTCAAACCGTTCAATGTCACCTACGACCATCGCGCTCTCATCCTCGACGGCAAACGCCGCATGCTCATTTCCGCCGGAATCCACTATCCACGCGCCACTCCCGAGGTCTTAATTCCTCATCTTAATTTAACTCTTCGCCATGGATGAACTGAAACTAATATAACAGTAAGATGAAACCGCAATTTAACTGAATCATAGAAGTTTTCTCTCTCTTTTATTTTCTAATTTTTTCTCCGTGTTTAATTGAGTTTTGTTAGAGCTTGTTTGCTCTGTTTGTTTTGTTGCTATTGTTTCAGTGCCTCCATCAACCTAGATTGTTCTCAAAAGTCAATTTAGAAACTAATGCTGTTTTTTTCTCAGCATCGTGAATGAGCTTTTGAAAAAAAAAAGAAAAAAAGAATTCGATTATCATGGACATCCGAGATTTAGCACAAGTGAGCTTGCGTTTTGAATTTCTTATTTGTCTGGGTAGAAAATTGAAAACTCTTCTGAAACTAAATCGACAAATTAACCACAATTCTTTTATCAGTCTCGTATAACCATAATAGGATATGGAAGTGTCTTATTGTGCATTTGGTATGATGTTAGATGTGGCCTGACTTGATTGCAAAGAGCAAGGAAGGTGGAGCGGATGTGATTGAAACTTACGTTTTCTGGAATGGGCATGAGCCAGTGAGAGGACAGGTGGAAAATTATATTTCTCCCCGCTTTCCGAGCAGTGACCTTGTCTTGTATCTCCAACTATGTATTTGATATTTTTTATTAATACTAAGTATCAATTTCCTTTTTCTTTTGATGTGCTTGCACTTATGCAGTATAATTTTGAAGGGAGATATGATCTAGTGAAGTTTGTGAAGTTAGCTGCAGCTCATGGACTCTATTTCTTTCTCCGTATAGGCCCTTATGCGTGTGCCGAATGGAACTTTGGGTCTCAGCCTTTTCATATATTATCGTTTAGCATTTTTTTGTTTCTTAAACTTGATGTTTCCATATAGAAAAACAAGAGATTATATGATGATAGTTAATTAATTACACTTCTAAACTGGAAAAATCCTTACTTAACTTTTATGCCATGCTCTAGAAATTTTACATTCTTTTCTTGTTGGAAGTCCTTGTCGTAATGTTTTGTTGTGAGAAACAGTTTTCATTTAATCATTTACGTTTAATGCGAGGCATAATTTATCTTTGTTGATAATATGTCAAATTGGAAGTTAGTACACTTTTTGGTTTATGTATATCAGGGGTGGAAATTAGTGTTAAAGTACAGCCAAAGCACTAAAATGGTGCAACTTTATTTGGAAACTACTGATCTGGTTACCTTTTGTAAAAAAATAGGTAAATGGTAAGTTGTGCTTTTTAGTAGAACTTTGATCCTTTTGTTTTTTGTTTATTTATTTTAGTAATAAAGTTGTGCTTTGAAACAAGGTTTTAGTATTTTTTTTAATATAGAAATTGTGCTGTGAAACTTAATTTTAATATTATTATAATGTAGAAGTTGTGCTTTAAATTAGGATTTTAGTTTTTTTTTTAAGGTGAAGTTATGATTACATGCATAATTTTTAGTGTAAATTAAATTATTCTAAAGTTGTGCTAGCATGATTTTCATTTTTTTTTCAAAATGAAGTCGTGTGCACTTTTATATGGCCTCGGATGAGAATATGGAGAACCTTTAAATTATGAATGGCGATTACTACAGGGCTCACAACAGTCACAGGTTGTGCTATGTTATCTGACAAACATGAGATTAAACATGTTCATTAACTGTGTGTGTATAGTTTGGTCCTACTTGATAACTTAGCACACCCGTGTGTATATTAGCAAGGGTTAAATGAATTGTTTCAGTTGTTGCACCTCTCTTTTTCTCATCGGATGTCAGTATAAAAGTGCATGGATCTTGATGGTTGCAACTGAAGTCATGCTTGTTGGCACGATTTTAGTGTGTAAATTAAATGACATTAAAGTTATGCTTACAATGACAGCTTCTTTGTGAAATCATTCTTTTAAGTATGACTTATCCATTATATGCCATAATGAATTGCACTAGATGTACCTTAAACAATGATCCTAACACTTTGTAGTTTTAAAACTGCTTTCCACTCCTTTTTCTAATGGTTTGTTGTAAACTTATTTTAATTGTTAATTAGTTTTAACCTGTTAAAAATAAATAAACTTAGTATATTCTCAAAGAAGGTTCTTTCAAAAACGAAAATCCAGAGTGAGGATAATTTCTGCTTCACACAAAGGAAATAAACACAAACTTCTACATTGCTGGTATTATTATTGGTACTTGATGGGAACATAAGTTATGTTTTGTCTGTGATAATACATGTTGATCTTGCTTGTTTCTCTATTTGCATATTGCCTGTTTTGCATCACCACTGTCTTGATTTTTTTTTTATCATCATCACCACTGTCTTGATGCTACCCATCTGTTATGTATTGAAACCTGTGTAGTTGGAACAATATGCATAGGGATTTCAGACTTCACGTCCCTCCTACACTCATTGATTCACCTTCTTTAGATTTTGCTTGTTTTTTATTTTTTTTCCTTTGTTTTTTTTTTTTTTTTTCTCTTTTGGGTATATTACACTCACCTCTAGTTTGCTTATTTCTCTTCAGCAAGGCTTATTTCTCTTTTTAAAAGTAAATAAGTATTTGACAAGTTTTTTGTTGATTTATGTGCTGTGTTTGCAGGGGTTTCCCAGTGTGGTTGCGTGATATCCCTGGTATTGAATTTCGAACAAACAATGAACCTTTCAAGGTGGACTGCTTTGTTGGTTGACATTAGTCTCTTCTTTTGTTTGTTTGTAAACAGATTTTTGTCATTTGTTTCTTGTACTCCTTTTTTCATATGTGATTTTTATATGGTTTTTTCAGCATTCTCAGTTATGAACTGTGATTGACTTAACAACCATCTGTTCTTTATTGGGAAAAACTCAAATCTCACATGGGCTAGAATATATAAAAAGGGTTTAGCTAGAACTAAACCCATATTCCACGGTTCTGGAGTTAGCACAAACTCCTCTTAGTGTGTGCTTGTGCACACGCTTTTATATCCTGTAATGCACCTCAATGCTTGAGTGTAGGGGTGGGATTTTTGTGAACTCCTAAAATCATGGAATAAATGTGAATATAATTGGAAAGGATTGTGTTAACATGATTTTGATAGACTTTTTTTTTTTTTTTTTTTAAACCTAGGAGGAGATGAAGCGCTTTGTCTCCAAGTTGGTGAATATGATGAGAGAGGAAATGCTGTTTTCTTGGCAAGGTGGTCCTATAATTTTATTGCAGGTGGGAAAAATGTAGATTTTAGTCATTATATAACATCAATTGATTTTATTTTTCATAGTCCTGCTAGTGAAAAAATTGGCAATGAAATTACAACTGTCTCTATATTATTGTTTCAACTCATTGCATTTGTGTTTCTGTTGGATCCCAGATACTTGAGAAAGAAGGGATTAAATAACAGAGAAATATAGATTTTTATGTTTGTTACTATTAGTCGAAATTCTTCTTTCTTTTTTCTGGTATAGATTATTGAGGAAATGTATTCTTTTATACAGTGTCCTGGTGAAACCAAGTAGGGGGTTATAAAATTGAGTATGCGTAAAATGGAGTTTGGTGTATAAAAGGAGAGTGCTCCTTTTGGGGGTAGACTCGTTTACCTTGGTCATTTTGTATTGTTGGATACTTGAGAAATAGGGGTATTTCAGTGTACTTTTTCTAAAAACAGGGAGGAGCTTTTGTTTTCAAGAAATAGTTTGGTAATTCAAGAAAGGGAGTCGTAACAGTTTCTGTGCTAGGTAGGTTTTATTTTTAGTAGGTGTGAGCTGCTTTTAGATTATTGATAACTGAATACAACACTTCTATTTTTGTCTTCTAATTTCTTCAATGTTTATCTGAATCACCTATCTAGGTGATGATGTTATATAATACAGGTATCCAATATGTAAACTTGTATGTGAGATTTTCGTTGTTGATGCTTGTTATGTGGTTCTTTTTCTGTATTGATGTATTCTGATTACGATATCCAATTTTCAAATTATTTAGTTCTCAAACTTATGAACACACTTAAATATTTCGTGTTAGATAACTATTGATTATGTTTTATTCTGTTGTCTTGGAATTAGCTCATGCAAGTGTTAAATATGATGCTTCCCTTTGTCGAAGGCAATCTTTAACTAAGCATGTGACTGAATTTCCAGATTGAGAATGAATACGGGAACATTGAGAGCTCCTATGGCAAAGGAGGTAAAGAGTATGTTAAGTGGGCGGCTAAGATGGCTCTAAGTCTTGGTGCTGGGGTCCCATGGGTCATGTGTAGACAACAGGATGCTCCATATGATATTGTAAATTATATCCCTTTCCACAATTGAAAACAACTGTTACTGGCATTTACCTATACTTACTAAAATTAAAATGTGTGCAGGTCTCTCCTATAGATTTTGAAAAAATAACAGAAAATGTAGTTAAAATTTTTTGTGTTTCAAAAAACCAACTACTCAAGTGGTTAATAAATCAATATTGTTGTACACAGATTGATACATGCAATGCATACTACTGTGATGGATTTAAACCAAACTCTCCTAACAAACCAACGATTTGGACAGAGAATTGGGATGGATGGTATGAACAAATACATCCTTCGAGGGACTACCTTTTAATATGAGCAATAGGGCTACTATTGCAGCATTACAAGGTGCAATAGAGGCCACCAGTAGCTGCCATAGAAGCTGCTATTCTCTTTTCTGAAACCCTATATTCAACCATATTAATTGGCTCTTTTACTGAAATGGAGTATTATTGCCCTCAACAAGCAGTGGTCTTTGGCAGCAACTCGTGGCTTAGTTCTCAGTTCTCAACATGTTAAATTGTCTACATGGTTCTCTGTATTCTTAAGTATGTTTGTTGTATATTTCTGTATCACCTGGGGGTAGGAGAGATTCTAGTTCTTTATATTATATCTCTGATATGCTTACTTACTTTGTCCAGTCCGAAGGTTTTCTTTCAATTTTCTAAACAGAATTATCAACTCTCTTGTCTTCTTTCTTTGCTACAAGATACTTTCCAATTTTCCACTGTAGCATTTTAAGGAGGTGACTTCAGTGATACAACATTCAACCATTACCTCACTTTCTATATGTACTGCTTGCTTGTTCTGTAATTTTGTAAATTATGTGGTTTGGAGAAGTGTCGTAATATTAGGAAAGTATTAACAAATTGGAGTACCCGAAACAAGGACCTAAAGGGTATATGTCTGATTATACTTTTAATGACTATAAATTCAAGTTTATCAGTCTGGTTAGCCAATATGTTTGCATTTTGTGTGCTTCTGTGTGTAGTTGTATAAACCTATGTTGAACTTTTGATTGGAAACAGAAGGTAAAAAGAAACAGTATGTCGAGAGCTGATTCAGTATTTGACTGTGGTGATAAATATTTTGGTTGTGTCCAACTGATTTTGAAGGTATACACAATGGGGTGAAAAATTACCTCATAGACCTGTTGAAGACCTTGCTTTTGCAGTTGCAAGATTTTTCCAACGTGGCGGAAGCTTTCAAAATTATTACATGGTATGATAACTGTTCTTATTAGAAGTTTTGAGCTAACAATTCATTTTTAGCTTCTTTGTTGTTCTAACGTGATGGTTGTCTCATGAAGGATTCTTGTCCAATGTTTGTACTGGAGGGCTTTTTATTATATTGTTGTTCTTTTGGCACATTTTGCTACATATGTTCCATGTTTCTATCTTACTTTTTCCCATTTCTTGTTAATAAATTTGCTTTGTATTTTGAACATCAAATTGAATCTGTTAGGCAAGAGATTGAACTACCTAAACAACTTCAAAAGTATATGTTAGAAGAAGTAATAATAGAGGAGATTATAGGTGTAGGGTAGTTACGGGTTTTATTAACTCAAAGGTATAAATATGGTAAATAGTAAATTATTAGGATAAAGGTATCTTCATATTGATGAGGAGAAAATATTTTTAAAATCTTTCTATTCATTTTAACATATTTTTACATTCTTATTTTGAAAAATATAATAATCTAGGTGGTGATGCTAGGAATCTGAGTGAGTTTAAGTCTCACATTGAGTAGAAATGAGAAAATTGAGCATCGTATAAGGAAGAAGGCCCATAAACTCATTCCCATAAGGTTATATAGGCTTGGCTCAAGTCTAATTCGTACTAAATCTCTTGGGTGAATCCCCCTCGAAGACCCAATAGTGGTATCAAAGGCGATGATTCAACTTGGTGTCCAGCTTAAACGAGTCAATATGATCTTTGTTTGAAAGTCTTCCTGACAAAGTTTTAGACAAATCTGTCCTATTTTCTTTGAATGGCGGTACAAGGAACGGTCACTAGTAAGGTCCTCGTGGTTAGAAATGCTTTCACTTGAGGGAGATGTACCAATGTCGAAGGGACTTATACTTGAGGAAAAGTTTGACAGGAATTTAAGTTTAAGTCTAAGTCTCACATTGAGTAAAAATGATAAAGTTAAGCACCATAAAAGAAAGAAGACCTATTCATAAACCTATTGTCTTAAGGTTATAGTTGGAGGTAGTGTCAATCTCTTATGTGGATTTGACTCATGCGTTATTGGTATTGGATCTCCCTTGTGCATTCCTCCTCGAAGGACCCAACAGGTGATAATGCATTTCTTTATTTCTTTAAGCAGTTCAAGTATAATTAACCCTCTACGACTAATAAGGACTGGTAGCTTTCACATATATAGAGGCTGGAAACAACTTTTTCTGTAAGGAGTGACCCCTTGAATGGTTAGCAAGGTCTAGCCCTAAGCTTAGGTTAACTTTAATTAGTATGTAGGGAAGCCCTTGAACCAGTATTGAGGAGGTTTAGGGAAAATTGTTATGACATAATTGTAGAAACCAGATGAGAAACTCAAACAAGAAAGAAAACTCAAATAGAGAAAATAGGGAATTTCGAATAGCATCTTCTCCCTCACACTGAGGTAGGGGTGTCAAAATGGGTGGCCAACCTGCCAGCCTAATAAAACAGGATGGGTCATGTTAGAATTTTCAACTCGTAGTCTGTCCCAGGCTTGCTAGCTCGTTTTATTTATTTTATTTATTTTTTTACGTGTTTTAAATTAAAAATTAAAATTAAAATTATTAAAAAGATTAAAGTTTTTATATAATATTTTTGTAAACTTGCAATACTATTATAATTTAAATTATTAGCATTTACAAATTAAGTTCTAATTATTAGCTATAATAGAGTAATCTAACATGGAAATGTAATAATTATTTTAATTTATCTAATTAGAAATATGAGTTAATCAATTAAAAGCTTGAATATATATATATATATATATATATATTTATATATATATATATGATTAAATATTCTTTAAATATTTATTCGTAAGTATATATACAAACAAATTTTAAAAATAAAATAAATGAATATAAAAAATAAAAAGTAAAAAAATAGAGTAGAGGGGTTGGTTACAATTTTTGGCCCATTTTTTTGTGGTTGGCCAACTTGGCCCAACTCATTTTTTGTGGGCCAAAGTCGGGGTGGCCAAAACGGGTCAAACTAGCCCGTTTTGCCACCCTTACGCCGATGCATATACATTTCGAGCGTACGACCAAGCATTGATGAGTGGTTCGAGAGTGACCTGATAGCAAGAATAGACCTAACAAGCAACAATTTTTTCTACGATATGCTCTAACCGATGATTCTGATACCATATTAAGAAGTGAAGTTTAAGTCTAACCATACCCATAAAATTGGTTTGTAAGGTGAGGTTTGCATCTACTTTATATACTGTAAATTGGCCTTATCACTTTGTCAACTGAATGTCAAAAATGTTTCCCTCAACATTGGCCTTAAGGTAAGGCTGCCCTTCAACATTAGCCTCTTTATTAGGGGGAGCCTATTTTAGATCCTGAACAGTACAAAAGATTGGTTAGAAAATTAAATTATCTTATAGTTACTCGTCCTGGCATTTCTTTTGCAGTCAGTGTGGTGAGTCTATTTCTCAATGCCCCATGTCAAGATCATTGGAATGTAGTCATCTGTGTATTAAAGTACATGAGAGGATCTCCTGGAAAAGGTTTGTTATATGGTTCCAATAACCATACAAGAGTTATTTGCTATTCAGATGGTAATTGGGCAGGATCTTCTTCTGATAGAAGATCTAATTCCGGGTATTGTGTTTTCATTGATGGTAACTTGATTTCTTGGAAGAGTAAGATACAAAGTGTTGGGGTGAGATCTCGTGTAGAAGCAAAGTATAGAGTTATGGCCTCAGCCACTTGTGAACTTGTGTGGCTTAAGCAATTGCTTAGAGAGTTATAGTTTGGAGATGTCACTTATATGTGACAATTAGGTTGCGCTTCATATCAGTTCTAATCCTCTCTTTCACGAGAGGAACCAACACATTGAGTTCAACTGTCATTTCATTCGAGAAAATATTGTATCTGGGAACATCAAAACTGAATTCGTTAACTCAAATGATCAATTAGCAAATATTTTCACTAAGTGTTTAAGGTGTCAAGAATTGATTATATTTGTAACAAGCTTGGTACATACGACTTATATGCACCAGTTTGATAGGGAGTGTTAATATATCGCATTTTATGTTAATTAGGGAAACATAGCGTCTATTGTGTATTAGGGAAAAATAGACATTGTTTGATATTGGTGGATATTGTTGATATTGTTTATAACAATATCTTCTATTTACCATATTTATGTTTGGTTGTCATATATACTTTTATCACTCTTTATTATAAATACATTCACCTTATGTGTCTTTTAAACACAAAGATTAACCCTATACAGTTTTTCTCAATATTTAACATGAAAGGAATAGTGATACAGTTTGTTGCAACTTGTTGTGTTTTCCAATGCAACAAGTATCAAGCTTCGAGTCCAGCTTGGCTACTGCAACCATTTCCTATTGCCTTTGATGATTTAAATGTCTTATTTTGCTCTTGCATTCTATAGGATGCCCTGTTCTTTGTTTTGTTCTTCCATTTATTTCTTTATGGTAACTAATTTTGATGAAAATAACCTTAAAAATCAGTATGGTGATATCTTTTAATAGCTGCTTTTCTTATTATATTTCAAAATTACTCAGGATGAATATCTACTGATATAGAGGGTTTATCTAAATATGATGTATATTTTAGTCTCTGTAGATGAGTATTAGTAACCCACATCTTGACAGGCTATTTTATGTTACAGTATTTTGGTGGAACAAATTTTGGCCGCACTGCAGGGGGGCCCTTGCAAATTACAAGTTATGATTATGATGCCCCAATTGATGAGTATGGTATGTGTAAGAATAATAATAAGATTGTTGTTTAGATGGTAGCTAATGCGATTATATGTCCTATAGCAGTTAACATGGTTGATGAACCCTTTTTTTATAGGTCTTCTGCATGAGCCAAAATGGGGTCACTTGAAAGATTTACATACTGCGTTGAAGCTTTGTGAGCCTGCCCTGGTTTCCGCTAATTCACCAACATATATAAAATTGGGTCCAAAGCAGGAGGTTCGAGCTTAGCATGAAATAAATAAATATTTCATAGAAGTTTTAATCATTATGATTTACTGCATTTAATATTTTATTGGTCGTAGCTATAGTTAGAGACCTACCAATATTTATTGGTAGTAGATAGTGACTCACTAATAGCTCATATCTAAAGTCTTCTGATGCAAGTATGTTCGGGATTTGTTAAAGATATTATTTGGAAAGACAAAACATATTCAAGATTTATTTTCACTTTCAAAAAGAGAAAGTCATTTCCGAAAATATTTAAAAGCCTTGTCATTGTTTACCAAGTCTCTTAAGAGATCTTGTGTTGATGATATTTGTAACAAGCTTCTCTCCTATGATGCATATGTTCCAACTTCAGGAAAAGTGTTATAGATGAGTTGATTATGTTAAATATTTGATTTGATTATAATAAATAGAGATTGATATGATGTGATAGTAAAATGATTTTATTAAATGTTTCCCATTATTAGATACTGATTTTATTCCTTATTATTATATCTCTTCTTCAACATAGATAAGAATACTTGTATGTAGGGATGACAAATTAACCAATTTTTGCAGATATTGTCCAATCCCGTCCCAACAAAATTTTCCTGTATTGAAATATTGATTACAACAAAAAAACAAACTCTTAAAGTACTAACCTGACAGAGTGAAGAGTATTATCGTATTTACTGAAAGTAGTGAAAATTAGGTATAGGATTAATTCCCCTTGTGTAGAAAATACACATAGGATAATATATTTATAATAAAGAATAATAAAGAAAAATATGGTCTAAACCCATATACACATGATATTGTAACTAACATAAGATATTGTAAGTAACAATTGTAAACTAATAATATCTTAACAATATTTAACAGTATCAAAGTAACAAAGTGAAGCTGTCTTAAAGCTGATAGTTGTCCTTTACACTAATAGCCCCCCCACAAACTCAATGAGGTTGAAAATTAGAAATAAAATCAACAACATTGAGTTTGGAACACAAAAACAAAAATCGACTTGGAGAAAGTTGTTTAGTAAGAGAATTAGCCTGTTAAATTTTATACATAAAGAATGAATGCATCTTATATATACAAAAAACTATAATTAGAAAATAAGCACAACTTTTTCCTTTGGTTCTAGGTGTCCCATTGATAACCTATTCCTACTATTTCCAAAACTACATTACTGTTATTATTCCCAATATTTGTATTCAATTTTTCTGTGCTTCATTATTCGTTCACAAAGAATGTATTTTACTTAGGGACAATGCTTCTGTATATTTTTCTAGTTAGTTTATTACAGTATGTCTTCACAAGCACATGTAGCCAATCCCACCATGTGCCGTAAGGTTTGCTTGTAGTATGTAAAATTATATAGGTGATTTTATTTTCTGAATCACTTTTGTTCGTCAAATTCAGGCACATATATACCAAGCAAATGTTCACCCTGATGGATTGAACTTGTCTTTCTTTGAATCTCCTAGCATATGCTCAGCATTTCTTGCCAACATCGATGAAAAAAGAGAGGCAACAGTGACATTTCGTGGTCGAAGATACACTATACCACCATGGTCTGTGAGTGTGTTGCCAGATTGCACAAATACAGTTTTCAATACTGCCAAGGTTGGGTTTGCAAAAGTTGGCTTGACATAAATTAGTTTCTCCTCTCTATATATGTGTGTGAAAGTTATTTTATTAATGATTTACTTTTGCTTAATGATTTAGTGATATTCACCTTTATACATATGTATGTGTGTGTATATATATATATATATATATATATATGTATGCAAGGAAGGATAAAGTTAGTAAAAGAAACCTTTTCGAAGTTATATTCATCTTCACCCTTTACTTAACCTAATTTTGAATACTTGTTGGAACCATTAGATTAAAAAAAGTTAAAGGGTGAAAATCTTAGTGTTGAAATAACACCAATATAGACACAATTGAGAGGCTAAAGAGTACTTAGAAAAATAAAAGAGTAATGAATTTGAGAGAGTGAATTTCCCTCTTAGGATCCCATATTTATAATAATTTTGGGTACATAAGATAGAATGTAAGGGAGAGCAAAGAAGAGAGTCTGAAAAAATAGGTTTAGGATTAGGAACTAGGTACAACACAAAGGACACAACAACTTTACGATAAATTATATTTAAGACTATTTATTTTAACATTCTCCCTTATGTTCGAGCTACAAATTGTATGTACTAAGCTTAAAAGAAATAAATCTATCCGATGTCATCTCAAGGGTTTAATATATCTACAAGTGTAGATATTTTAATATTGATCCGACAAACTAAGTCTAGATTTCCTTGGACAACAACTTTTCTTGAATAAAATGACAATCAATTTCTGATATGTTTAGTCTTCTCATAGAACACTAGATTGGAAGCGATGTGGAGAGTAACTTGGTTATCACAATACATCTTCATTGGTTGAATCTTACAAAAATCTAGTTCTCGTAGGATCTATCTTGCCCGTATAAGCTTACAATTGAAGATGCCATTGTCCTACACTCAGGTTCAACATATGATTGGACAACAACATTTTGGTTCTTACTTTTCCAAGAGATAATATTTTCTCCAAAGAAAACACAATTAGGGTTCCCTTTTCATTGTCATTTGTCAATGGTTGTCTCTGTTCTCTACATTGTCACTCTTGTTGTTGGTTGCACAATCATTGTAGTAGTGTAGTTTCATTCTTGTCATTCGTTGCACCCTCGATCTTCACAGCCTTCTTGTGAAGCCTTGGTGTTGCCTTGGTAAGGGGTAGTGTTTTGTGGGAGATGAAGTTTAAGGGCTAGGGTAGGGTTTCTATGTTGGCCTTATGTGTCTCAAAGTCCAACAACTTTTTTGTTATATTAAACATAATAATACTAGAAAAACATAAAAAATATTTAAAATATATAATATGATAAACTAATAATAATGATAATATTTCAGTAAGAAAATATAAAAAGTTATTTGTAACATCATATAACAATTATTTATTATATTATTTACAACAAATATTTAAATATTCTTTTATCCAAAGTAAACTTGTAACTCTTACGAGTTTACGATTTGAGTTTACAATTTGACTTTACGATCCAAGTTTACAATACTCTCATTTGAGTTTACAATTTGACTTTACGATCCAAGTTTACAATACTCTAATGAGTTTATAAAATCTTGAGTTTGAAAACCTTGTCTAATACCATATCAAATTTAGAAAGTAATATATTTCTTTTGGATTTCAATAATGAGGTCATTGGTCCTATAATAAGTACACGAGCCCGCTGTTTATTTTAGGAAATATAAAGAGTTAATTCTAAGGAAACAAATACCTATAATTATGGGATTTTTTCTAAATACATAACTTTAGTTTTAATAGCAAGATACACTTGTAATAACGAATAAAATTATAGCAAGGACAAAATTAAAAACTTTCTAAATACATAATGAGCGGTATGGTTTTGACAAATTGAAATCCTTGTTCTCTATTGGTTTTGCAATTTGTATTGTGAAAATGGTTAATACTACACTTCTAGGATTATTATATTATTTTCGGTTTATCTGAAACTTTCTTCTTTAAATTTGCACAGGTTAGAGCTCAAACTTCTGTCAAACTAGTAGAATTTGATTTGCCAACTGTCTCCAATATTTTCCCAGCCCAGCAAAGTAGCCACCGCAATGGTATCTACTACCTGTCAAAGTCTTGGATGACTACAAAAGAGCCACTCGATATTTGGAGTAAGAGCAGTTTCACTGTTGAAGGTATATGGGAGCACTTGAATGTGACAAAGGATCAATCTGACTATCTTTGGTATTCAACCAGGTCATTATTCCCTGCTGAATACTCTACAATGATACCTGATGTGTCACATTATATATTTTTTGGCTTGTTTTACTTTCACTATATGGTACATGCGCTGTGTATTATGCCTTACTTTTACCAAAAATGAATGTTTTACCTGTTATTTGTCTTCTTTTGGATAAAAGAGGAATTCACTATAGCTATAGGTTTCAAGGACCAACTTTCTTGAAAACTTAAGGGTTTAGGCTAAAGGTCACGGAGTTTTGAAGCATGGACAATGCATAGGCCCACAATACCGGCTTAAGTTTAGCTTTTTTATTACAATGGCAGTGACAAACTACTTGGTCATAGAATGTTACTGTGTCAACGACTAACTTTACTAGAAGTTGAAGTTAGGTGATGGCTTATGAATGATTTTATTTCTAACAAAAGATGCATGAAAGATTGTGGAGAAGATATCTTCAGTACAGTTTTCCCTTTGTATATCTGCCAAAGGAATTCCATCCATGAAAACATGATCTGGATTCCATAAAGCTGCAATAAAATAAACAAAAAATTCATCAAAATTTAAAGTATTTTTAAATTTGATTCAATGGTTTTCTAATTATATTTTCATTAATGTGTATATAATGCAGAATATCCGTTTCAGACAGTGACATTTTATTTTGGGAGGAAAATGATGTCCGTCCAAAACTTACAATAGATGGTGTCCGTGATATACTGCGAGTATTTGTCAATGGCCAGCTTATCGGTAACTGTAGTATTATATGTCTTCTGTTTTAATCGAAGTTCTATTCTGGATAATGCACTATGTAACTTACGTAGAAAGATTCTTGGAAGGAATCATAGCATGTGCATTTTGTTTTGAAGTTCAGCGATGCTTGGGAAAAATAACACTCACGCTCTAGATAGTGTTTGTTTGACACTTCAGATAGAGCTGTCAAAATGGGTTGGAACCCGCGAGTCAACCCGGCTCACCAGGGTTCGGGTCGGGTTAATTTGAAATTTTTTTACAAATTTCAATACGGGCTGATTTTTGACCCGGTTCATCTAGAACCCGGCTCACCCGGGTTGAACCCGTGGTGAGCCGGTTTGGCTCATCAACCCGCAGTGGATCACACAAGTGTTTTTTATTTTTTTTATTAAATTGGACTTTACTTTTGAGTCATATTAGGTTGTTTTTTTATTCAACACAAATAATTTGTATTTTTTTTATTTTGGTTTGTGTTTGGATTGTATTAAAGTTTATTTAGATTTTAATTAGAATTACAATTTAGTTTTGATTGAAAAAAAATAAAAAAATTGTATTTTTTTAATTAAGTGAACCCCTGAGCCAACCCGTTTAACCTGCCAACCCGTGGTGGGCCGGGCTGGGTTCGAATTTTTTTGGCTCGCTAAAAAGTGAGCCGGGTTAGATTGGCTCACTAAATCATCAACCCGTGATGGGTCAAGCCGGGTCGGGCCGAGTTACCCGTTTTGACAGCTTTAACTTCAGAGGAATTATATTATGTACAAATGGTTTATTTGTGTTTATTTATATTAGAGATATGATTTGAGTATTTCATAAATACAGAGATATAATATGATTTGATGAGCAAATATCTTATCTAATATTTCCATTATTTAATATTTATTTTGTTCATATTGTTGTATATATTCTACATTATAATAAGAATACTCATGTACACCACACAATTACAAGCAATCTTTTCAATATGATCAGAGTCTTGCATAGCAAGGTTTATTGAGCCTACTATATCATGCCACACACTATCAAATCCATAAATATTTAGTCCTATGCTTTGATACCATCTTAAAAGGTGGATTTAGGCCTAACTCTATCCTACAATTTGGGTGGTTGAGTTAGGCATAAATCAACATTCTAAGAATTTAGTATCCTTGGACTTTTGTTGTTGTTAGCTCTTGATTGAGACTCTATCCCTTTGAATCTGTCATTTGTTATAAAATTTGGCATGTTTGAAATGTACGGGGATACCTCGGTTAGATTTTGTTTGTTATGAACCACTTATCCCATAAATTTAATTTTTAGGTAAAGAAACGTGAAAGGTTTGATACTATATCTCTTACATGTTTTATCATGCACAAGTTGCATGCACATGCACATGCTCGACTGACTTTTCGGAAATTTAACTTTTTAGTAGAAGAGAGTTTATCCTGCATCACAACCCAATGCTTGAGTTGTTAGCTAGATATTGGCTAAACTAACTGAAACTGGAGAACAACTTGACAAGTGATAGAAACAAGTAAGAAATTGTATTATTATTATCAAAATGTGTTAGAAGTGGAGTTTACGCCTAATTCATTCCTACAAAACTGGCTTGTAAAATGAGGTTTGCATCCCAGTTATATTCTATGAAATTGTTTTATCTCTAGTTGATGTAGGACTTCCAACACATCCCCTCACGCCGAGGTATATACATCTTGTGCGTGGGACTAGAAATTAATGAGTGGTTCGTTAGCAGCCCGATAGCGGGTGGAACAGAATGTCCAAGAAATCTCGTTAGGATAGACTTTTTTTTAAACAATGGCTCTGATACCATGTTGAATATAGAGAAAATAGGATTTGATATTAATCTCCCTTGTGTACAGACCACACATAGAGGTACAACTAAAAAAAGTAACTAAAAATAAATAAAGTAAATAGAAGAAATTGTTTGATATTGTGATTAACAATATCTACGAATATCTTAACAATATCAAACAATATCTAACAAAATGAAAATAGGAAACTTGAGCAGAAGTGCTTTATAATGCTTTGGATGGGTACCAGAGTCACACACTCCTCCTGAGAGATCCTCTCCTTAGCTAATCTCCTTGTTCTTTCTTTTTTCCACTCTCCCCCACTACACACAACTATGCCCATGCAAAAACGTCCTCTCTCTTCTGTAACTAATTTTCATTCCCTGGCCCCACTTTCTTTCTTCTATAATATATTTTCCAAATTTTGGGCTTAACCTGACTTATGTCTCTAAGTTTCTCCTCCTGCTGCGTCAGCCCACTATCCAGGGTCCTATCAGCAAGCATATACAATAGCTAGAAAAAGTATATCCCAAACAATCTTTAATTTCAAATTTACCAGAAATTTTTATGGAATTCTGTATGTTCTGAATATATTGTGTGTCTAATGCAGACCATACAATATGTATTTATACTATTAAATAAAATCTATTACAATAAAGGCACATAATACTATGTAATCAATCATCCTAATATGTAACGGTTGATTTCCAAGACATCTGTAACCACTGATTATATTTTAACAATTTTCTTCTATAATTATAATATCCCTAAACTTACAAACTGTTGTTCAAAGTATAAAAACAGTCTAGCAAAATCTTGAAAATAGTTTATATAATTTCAATGCTAAAATATTATACAATCCAACATATATTCAACACTAGTCTTTCACAGTATAGATATAAAATGCCCAGACTCCAAAATAAAGCCAACATCATTTGAGAATAAGCTGCTTCAACAAATATCCATTAGAGATCCTCTATGTACATATAAGAGCTCCTTGCTCATGTTTTCAACATAGATCCTACTTCCGGGTATAAGAAAGAACCAAGACCTTCCTTTTAGTAAAAGATGGGTTTGCTTTTGCTTCGGTTAGAGTAAAACCTTTAGCCCAGCTCCCCCGTTTTCCAGTGCAAAGCACTTTATTGATGATTGCGGGTGTAACCTTATGGAAATAAACACAGCCTACTCAACTAGTAACCTACAACTCAGCTTTCTAGTGCTTTGGGTAAATAAACGAGAGAGAACACAAAATATAATTAAGGGCATAACAACCTCAGTTCCCAAAAGGGGGAGCAGTAATGGATGAGCAATTTATTCCCTTCAAAACAAATTATAAATATACTATGAAGTTGAAGATGATTACTCTAAATAAATAATGAGTACAAGTAAAAAGAATTATAAATTAACGGATGTAAATATAATGACATTTATGTCACATATGCATGATAAAATTTGTGTGAAGAAAATAAATTAGCAATTTGTAAAACGTATAAAAGTTGCATAGTAAAATACTATTGGTTTAGTTACATGAGAGAACCAAAATGAGGTGTCTCCAGCCTTGTGCATGGCATTGTGTCTCCTTAAGAAGATGTTGTCATTTACCAGACAAGTCTTTCTACTCTCTAATTAATGATCATCATCTATCTTGTCATGTCATCAAGGGGGAATCCCGTCGATAGTTCATGTCATACAGAGGTGGCTCCATTCAAGAGTAGCCTTTTTCTGGATCATATTATAGAATTGTATATGTTCTGAATGTATTGTGTATAATGTAGAGCATACAATATGTATTTATACTATTGAATAGAATCAATTACAATAAAGGTACATAATATGATAGAATCAATCATCCTAATTTACGAGATTATGTAACAGTTGATTTTTTAAAAATCTATAACCGCTAATTATATTCTAAAACATATGATAAGGTCCACTCCAGCAATTACCCCCATTAATATCTATGAAATTACAACATAAATCATAGAGCTTTTCTGTACAAATCAAATTTATTGCAAATGATCAGTATATCAATCTCATAGTTTTCATATACAGATGCCACTCAACACATTGGAAATAATTTTACCTTTAACAGTTTGTATATATAATCATGTCATTTGAACTAAAAACTTTTAATATCAGCATCTCTATGTGTTCAAATATGATATGAAAGACTTGTTTCGCACATAAAAGATATTAAATGATGATACTATGATAAAATAATTAAAATAGGAACAATAGAAAGAAGAAATAAAATAGAAGCTATTCTTCATGATCATTACAATCTTACTAAACCACTCTTTCGGGAACACCAGATCGAGCTAGTTAGTATCCCAAGAATATCAAGTATACCTTTATATAAAAATATGCTAAAAATATATTTTTTTTAAAATTGTAGATTGTGGTTATACCACGGATATTTTTTTAAGGACTAAGTAGTGTTATTGTCTCTATAAAGCACTATCCCTAACTTCAGACAATGGGTCCCCAATCTTTTCAAAACAAAGCATCAGTTGTATCATAATTGTTGTGCTTTAGAGGTTTAATATTTATTTCTTTTGTTTATCTATATATATATATATATATATATATATATATATATATATATATTCATGTAGTTTAATTTCTTGTCCAAGTGAAGGTAATGCTGTTGGCCAATGGATCAAGGTGGTCCAGTCTCTTCAATTTCTCCCAGGATACAATGATTTAACACTGTTAACTCAAACAGTTGGTTTGCAGGTGAAATTCCTAGTATATTTTTAACATTTATCATTTTGTATAATGCAAGACTGTCTATTTTTCAAGTGTAACGTGTTGTGTATGTATTTGGCGATTGCTTAAATTTCATAATTCATACACTGATATTGTCTTTGATCAATAAAACTAGTTCATTTTGATAAGATGTATAATGTCAAATATTATGCCTACGTAATGATGGAAAATATTAATCACATCCATTAGTCTATTAATTATTGCATTGTATTATAATTTATAGTTGGAATCTAGTTCTACCTTGCAAGAACAATTTCTGAAGTGAGGACTATCCAAACATTACAAACATTACTTAAGCCTTAGGTCTAGTTGAGGTGGAACTATATCCACCCATCAAACCTGTAACAATGACGGTACAAGACATATATTAAGGCGGGCCCAGGGTGATGGCAATAAAGGCACATTCAAACATAGTTTTAATTGATACCTCTATCGTTATATGGTTTTAGTTATATATGTTATGCTCTTTGCCATTAGTGAGTTGATGACAGCGGATTATCTAATGTGTTCACATTAATATGAACAGCTTACTCCAGTCCATCTGTGACTTTTCTTCAGCATATTCTCCTATAAAACAATTGAGGGATAGAAATTACTGACTATACATATATTCTCATTTGAAACAATATTGCAGAATTATGGTGCATTTATTGAGAAGGATGGAGCAGGGATCAGAGGTACAATAAAGATCACTGGATTTAAAAATGGAGATATAGATCTTTCAAAGTCATTATGGACCCATCAGGTATGTATATAATATTTAAACCCTGTACTCATCCCAAATAACTATATGAATTATTAGCTGGTTTTTAGAGAAAAATACTACTAGGTCTATGCGTAGTACACTACAGCTTTATTCTGAAAGATTTAGCAAATACACAAGCCCAATGCACATGCTTTCTCTATCTCTCGTTTCTAGATGGTTCCTTATTGAATTTGGACATACCACAATTGACCTTCTGATTTAAATGACCAACTTTCAAATGTTTTCTAGGGTGAGTCAATCAGTTAGTTCCACACAGAGTGTTAGTACTAGATGTACATTAGCTAATTACGAATACTAGAGCTGCACTCTTTGTAAATAAACCTGTGTGCACCAATTAATTCAAGACTATTTCAAAGATAATTAACGCAAATTAGTCAAATCAATTTACAAGAGAAAAATGAAGATACCAGTACTTCCTAAGATGCATTGAACTTAGCTAGACAAAGCATCTAGGGTCATCTAAGCTAACTGCTAAAATAAAAATTAAAAAAGCTCTTATATCCTAATATATTCCCATTTCAAATAATATTTCTGAATATTAAGTTTCTCTTACATGCCCTTGTACGAATATGTTTAAATTTTTTGCCTGTTTGAGGTTTTTTTGTATCTTCAAGGATTTCAACCTTGTCATGGTAAATCTGATAATATAATTTTCGAAAAAAAAAATTCATAGTTTTGATTCTTTGTATGAGTTGGTCATTCTAGTTCTGCCTTCACTCCAATGCTACTTTAGTGGTGTGCTTTCTAGGTGTGTCATGGTTTGATTATCTTTATTCAAAGCTCATTTCCTTGTTCTATATTTTCATCTTATGTCCTTACATTCTATATTTGTGGAATTGTACTTCTTATATTATGAGGAATTTGAAAATATTAGTTCCACTTTATTCAATTTTATCCCAGGTTGGGCTGCAGGGCGAGTTTTTAAAATTTTACAGTGAAGAGAATGAAAATTCAGAGTGGGTAGAATTAACCCCTGAGGGCATCCCATCCACATTTACATGGTACAAGGTAATCATGATCTGTTGAAGTGATTTCTCTGTGAGAACTGTTGTAGTGTGAAAGAAAATAGAAAAGGAAAATAGCCTACAAGTTATTTACATTGATTTTGTTATAAATATCATATCACTCATGAACCTCCGAGGACTTAAGCCCCTTAGAAAGTTGGTTCTTGGCATGGTATTAGCGCCTCTATGACCAAGTAAGAAGTTTCATACTAGCTTCCCTCTTTTTCTTTCTCTTGATGAAGCTTAATTTAAGAAGGCCAGAATACTAACAAAACATTTATAAAACAAGAATCACCCATACCTGATTTTCAAACAATTGTTTTAACCTGATATAGTTCCCCTTTTCAATATTTTTGTGATCTATTTTAGGAAGATTCATGATTCCCGTGCATTTTACGTTGTACCTGTATTTGCCTAAAAAAAATTTAAGTTATCTATTTATTGTAGTTATTATGCTCAACGCACTACTCCAGAATTAGTGAATCTAAAATCATGATATGAATTCTGAGATTAAGAAGGTGCAAAGTAAGCCCATTGGCCATTCTTTTGTAATGCTATTTTGTTTATCTTAACACCTAACAATAACACCTATTTATTTTAAGCAGGCATACTTTGATGTTCCTGGTGGCCTAGATCCAGTTGCTCTTGACTTGAAAAGCATGGGGAAAGGTCAGGCTTGGGTGAATGGTCACCATATAGGAAGATACTGGACTCGGGTTTCTCCAAAAAGTGGATGTAAACAAGTCTGTGATTATCGTGGAGCATATGATTCTGACAAGTGTACAACAAATTGTGGAAAACCGACCCAAACCTTGTATGTAATCTCGAAGGGGCTAAAACTGTTGGTTTCATGATTTCATCTAATTCCACAAGACTTTACTTACAAATTATAAATAGCAGCTCACGGCATCATTTATCTCATGTTGATTGTTATGTACATTATTGTACATAAAGACTAATTACTAAATGAGGAAAATATTATTTTATGTTCCTATGATATTTAATTAATACTTCCTTTATTGAGTTTGCAAGGATTATTAGAATGATTTTTAAGAGTATACCCCATTACTTATTGTGTACATTAATACTGGAAATTTCTAGTATTGTGCTTTCCTTAACTTCTGAGTTATTGGTCTACAGGTACCATGTGCCACGATCATGGTTGAGAGCATCAAACAATTTACTGGTTATCTTGGAAGAAACCGGAGGAAATCCGTTTGAGATTTCTGTCAAGGTACATTTGTCCAGAATAATATGTGCTCAAGTGTCAGAATCCAACTATCCACCTGTGCAGAAGTTGGTAAATGCGGATCTCATTGGTGAAGAAGTTTCTGCTAATAATATGATACCTGAACTTCAGTTATATTGTCAAGAAGGACATACAATATCCTCCATAACATTTGCTAGCTTTGGTAACCCACGAGGTAGTTGTCAGAATTTTTCTAGAGGAAACTGCCACGCTCCTAGTTCCATGTCAATAGTCTCCAAGGTAACTAACTCTATTTTGGATACCTTGTCTAGTACCTCTGAAAAGTAAAATTGTTGACATAGTTTTTATGCAAGAAAGCAAATGCTCCACAAGTTTCTGGGGTTGTGGACTTGGGTAAAAGCTATGATGCAAGACGCTTTCCAAAATTCTTAACCCAATAATTTGTTTAAGTATTACAATTAAAAGCTACTGTTATCACTATCTGTAGGCTTAGAAAGTTATTGCTGCCACTATATAGTCTGTATTACGTAGCGTTTTACGTCTTATAGCCGCAGACTTGTAGAGCTTTGATGAAAACAATATTGTGGTTCAGTGAAAGAAGAAAGGCAGGAAAAAAACGAGCCTAATAATAGTAGTAGGAGCCATGTTTTGCAAAATCCTACCCTTTCCAGTGCCAAAAATCTATTTGATGTTGCCTGATTTTGGGTGACACTTTTGATAATTTGCAGGAATGCCAAGGGAAAAACAGGTGCTCCATCAAAATCTTAGATACTGTATTCGGAGGTGACCCATGTCCGGGTGTTGAGAAAACGTTGTCTGTGGAAGCAAGATGCACATCGTTATTGAGTGCTACTTTGTTTCAAGAGGCTGTAAGTAGCTCCTAAAATGTTGTTCGGTGTGAATCTAATGCATGAGTCAACTAACTAGACAATGGTGCTAATAAATGTTATTATATATTGTGTGTGTGTGTGTGTTTTTACAAGATACTTTAATAAATGTCATTTTTAGTTCATAGTTCTTGTCTTTAAAACATCTGTGGGCAAATAAGAATCCGTTGTTTAATGAAAGTTACAGAATTAGCACACAGATCTCTTCCAACCTAAAACATCTTTTTTTGAAAGGGAAGAATTCCCAGGCAATAAAAAAAGACAAAAGATTGACCTTTCCCATCACTGGAAACTAATGTTTAATCTTGAAACTATACAATGTGCAATAGCTTTTTCACCGTTAAACCGTCTGTTTTTAAAATAATATATTCAAACAAGGTGATTTAAGGACAAAAGACCACAACATATATAAAAAAAATGTTATTTGAATTAACTGAAATTTGTTCATTTGAATTCAAAGAAATGTACACGGTAAAAAGTTAACACTTTTCTAAAATTTTGAAAGTCATACTAAGCTTGTAAAACAGTAGCATTTTTTTACAAACTTTCTATCATCAACGAAGGGTAGTTGAAACCAATAACTCGGTATATCTGATACATTACTCTCCATACAAGCATTTTCGAAAAGGCATAAAGACTACTACTTCCACGAGTTTTTGCCATAAAATGATTAGCTTTTGAATTAATTTTTTAAAATCATCTTAACGGCAACCCCTAACACCTAAAGATACCTGCCAACGATTGTTAAGAAGCAATTTCCTAGATATTTACCTCCTGGGGTTGCATAAGGACAAAACTTGTAAATTATTTTCAGGAAGAATAGTTTTAAATATTCCTACAAATACAAAAATAGAATTAAATGCATTTCCTACATACAAAATTTTAAATGCCTACAAGGAAATGGCATTAACCTTCCAAGAATTCCAAAGTATTCCCAAGAAAATTTTTACACCAAAAATATATTGCCTAGAGAATAGTATTCACAGCGAGCTACTCCAGGGAATCTTAAAAGTTGAAGCAAAGGGTGACCCTGCTACAATATAATCAAAACTCAGTTAAACATCACTCTAGACAGTCCAATACACAGATCAACTTCAAATATTTGGCTGAGATGACTTCCGCTCTGTGAAAGCAAGCAAACCATCATTTCACACAGATGAGGACAATCATAACCGTACTAAACAAGGAAAGCAAGTTTCACTTCAAACGTCTGATCTTTTTTGTCGCGTTGATAATGTTTTGACCAATCTCCGGGTGTTTAAACTCCAACAATTTATGAAGTTTAATAGAAGCTTCAGAGAAACAGTTATCCTCAATACAGGACTCCGATTTGAGTGCAAAATGAACCTCATTGACGTCCTCATCAAGCTGGAGACAGAAAAGGTGCCTGAAAACCTGTACAAAGACAAGACAAGAAAAAACAGTGATATTACAGAATTACTAGACTCTAAGATCTTGCTTTCTGTTGACAAGACATGGTGAGAAAATCATTCCATAATCAATACTTCATAATTAGCACACAGTCCATAACACCATGCAGGGGAAATAAATAGTGAACGACCTAAAAATGTCTCTTCATAAAAGAAACAATAATATACAAGAAAAAGTAGGCTGACATTTTCAATAATACTAAATAGAAAATGTCATTCAAAACCGAAATGATGTCAGTTACCAAGAATGATATCATCTCACATTAGCACCAAGATTATGCCCATAATCATAACGTCAAGCACTAATCAAGTATTAGGATGACCGGATCAGGTTAACCTTTGCCCATCTATATAAAAAGCCCATTTATTACTCATTTACCTATCTCAGACTAATAGAATCTGTGAAGGTCTTGGCCAAGTTGGAAGAGGAGACATTGTCTTGTAGGACCATCTCGGCTCTTGTAAGTACAGAAGCAATATTTGTATAGCATTTGTAATCTTCAACACACAGGCTATTCTACTATCCCAATATAGGATTAATTCTAATAGGTATATTATACGTCCATCTCATTAATGCAAATCAAGATAATTAAACCAGGATTCAAGTCGAGAATCAAAATGTAAATTCTTAGAATTCGATAGTTGTGAAGTCAAAAAGGAAATTTTTAGAGTCGTAAATTGAATTATGTATAGAAGGCATAAAGAAACAATTGATAAATGAAAAATATACAATCTTTTTCAACCTCATGTCTATTGGCACTATCAAGGTTGTCGTATCATATCCGTAGTATTGTTCTTGAACTAGGTGGTTCGTCAATATCTCATTCTGAAAAGGCACCCTCTAGGATTAAGGGATGAAGGTAGGTAAAACACCCTTGACCTAGATTTCTAAATGATATGGGATTTTAGAGCTATTCTAAAAGGGTTGGAGTGTCTACTTGAATCGTGAGAGTCACCATATCTAACATATTGTTTGCTTAAATTGTGATTCAAAAAGGACCCAATTCAGTCTCTGGAGCGATTCAAAAAGCAATTTCCATTGGCAGAGGTTTCAATAGGACAAGTCATATTGTTTACCTGACACTAACTACACCGATGCAGATGATACCATTAAAAAGATATAAGCATGAAAGCTTTCAAACAGCTGAGATTCTCCATCTGAAGACTTGGCCAACAGGACAATATATTGGGATTACAATTTTTACGTTAATAACAAGTATTGCCATTTCACAAAGGAAATCTCATACCCAATTGAACTCTTCAAAATAATTACGAAATTATCTCAGCATCTATGAAATTCCCCAATAAAAAATAAGTCATACGTCAGAAACAATCATAGAAAATAGACTTTAAGCTTAATTCAATCTAATAAAACCAACTTGGTAAGGTGATATTTGCACACTAATTGTATACTATAACTTTATTTTATCTCTAGTTGATATGAGATTTCCAACAAACTCCCTCACACCAAGGATTGGACATCTCAAGTGTGGGAATAAATGGGTCCAATGGCAAGTAGCATGACAAGTCCAACAAACCTTGCCAAAATACACAACAATAATCTTTGATAGCATTTTAGAAAGTAGACTTTAAACCTAACTCAATCTCATACAATTGTAAGATATGGCTTGCATCCACTTATATATTATAATTTGACCATACATTTAATCAATGTTGGATCTCCAACAATTGGTATGATTGATTGTCACCACAGCAATAGTAGGCAAACTTAATTACCTCTTAAATTTGGAGATACACAAGATGCTCCACTAATATGTGGCAATGAAGCTACCATTTACATTGATAGTGTTTGGTGTTTGCCATCATTTTATGTCATTAATGGTGTTAGAATAAATAGTCTTAAATAAGGATTTATTGCATTGTGTGTTGGAACTAGTACCTAGGAGCACGCTTTAGATCTAGTTCCTAGGAGTATCTTCTAGAGTTCTCTTCTCTTCTCTCATCCATTGTATCTAATGTATCCCAAACTACAATAAATATGAAAACCTAAGAGAGGGAAAAATACACCCTATTAAATTCACTCTAAATATTCTTCATTTTAATCTTAAATAATTGGATAGAAAAACTTCAAAGGAAAACATATGCTCCACTCTCTAAGTATGTTAATGTTTCCATGGCCAGATGGGACTTCCATGTTTATACACACTGCCACTTCACGATCTCCTTATATTACCCAACCTTGGGGAACCTTTGGCCATTATAAATTTTGCTTTTCACAAGAAAAGGACAAACCTTATACGATTATAAAGGGTCAAGTGGTCAACATAAGTTTCACTGCCAAAATACCAAAAGCATAAAAAAACTGCATTTAATCGGTTCAAAGGAAAAAAAAAAGGAAAAAAATAAGAGATGCTGTTAAACACGCTAATAATAAATCTTTAATCAAACAAAATAAAGATCCAGACATAAAAACTCAATCCAAACTGAATATCATGGCACTCATTTGTTTACCTTTTTCATTTTTGATAGAGCCGTATCCTTAATGGCTTGGGACCGTGACACCAAATTGACAACGAAGAGACCATTCTCCGACAACTTATCCTTTACAGTCTCAAGAAAAGACTCATCCAGAAAATCTGGAGCAGGGCATGCCAATCCCGAGCTGTACAAAATATGTAATAAATAAATAGGATTCTTTAAAATCATAAAAGATATTATTTCAAATCCTGTGACGGCCTGATACCATTTTTCTTGGCCATGCTTTAATATCTTAATGTAATAACAAAATGCATAATTCAGTTCACCTTGGGTCCGAAGAGTCAACATCAACAATAATAATATCAACTTTTGTAAGTTCTACACCAGCATGAGACACGGTAGAACTTTCATTTAGAGACTCTGTGTAGCTACGGTCATTACTTCCATGAATTTGAGCTGCTCCTGAATTGTCAATCGCTTGGACAAATTGGATCCCATCAGCTATGTGCACCTGGATTCACCGAAGTAACAAGATTCAATAACCCATATTGTGATATCCTATCATGAGACTAATTCAAAAAATTCTAAAATTATAGTGTTTTAGAATTCTGGACACAGTCCCCTGACCCCACAAATAAAACAGAAGTTGTTCAGTCTGTAGTTGCACATGTTTACATACCCTCACATTTGGTTTTAGAAAAACAAAGAAAAATCATGAAACCAAAATTACTTGCAACAGTCAACATTGCATGATTACTAGGGGTGGGTCAGTTAGCAATCAGCCTTCACTTTGCCCAGTCCTAATTTACATTTATGTTCCACAATAGGTCAAGAGAAATATAAGAATACATACTTAACTACCTTTAGTCGTTCATCCTCCACAAAACTGAAGTAATCCTTTGCAATATCAACAATCACGGGGTCTAACTCCACAGTCTGTATATAAAAATTGTTATCAAACCATGTGATATTAATCATTTAGAAGAATTAATCATTAAGGACGTGATCTGAACTCCAATAATTTCCCCTGACTGCACAACTGGGAAAAACATATTACCTCAACTTCTAAAAAGGGGACACAACCATGAAGAAACATGGGAAGTAAACCTGCTCCAAGACCTATTATTACTGCTTTTACCTGAGATATGACACTTGAATATATCAGAAATAATGAACAAGAGAATGTTTTAGAGCATGTAAACTTGCAAAGAATTTGAAACAAGTTAATTTTGCATGTATTTACAATTACCAATTATTGGAAACAACGGTATTAAATGTAACTAGGAAATAGTTTGTGCATCACTTGTTAATTTATCTTTCCATACATGAACTTTCACTCCAACAAAGACAAAATTCCCTGAACTTGATACTGTATCAGACAAGTGAAACGGCCCAATCAGCATCAGGATAGCCAATTCCATAACTTTATCCATTATACATTCCCATCTACTTCAGATATGCGCCAAAAATCACTTCAACCATAAAAGACACTCACTTCAACCATTAAGGTGGTAAATAAAGCCCCTAAACAGAATGGCCTTTTACATAGTCAGCACCAAAGTGATTAACACTAAAAATTTAGGGAATGCGGGTTTACTCTTATAAAATTCCTTTAAAATTAAAGATAAAGCAGAGATTGCACCATAAAAGGTTCTTGGTAAAAAAAATATATAAATAATTAGAGAATAGTTACTGTAATAATCATCAAGTACTCTTTGAACATATCATTAACCGGTTGAAATATTAAATTGTCTAACAGTGGAAATATTTTATCAAAACTAGAAGTTGCTTTATTGCAATTTCCCTGAATAAAAGCCAGAAATACTTGCCATTTTTCCACTTGATGCCACAGTTTCCATATAAGAAGATATCAACGTGAATCCAGAAATAATTCCTGTATGATAAGAACTAGCTACATAGCCATGATAGACTGTCAACTGGTTACTTGCTCCTGAAAAATCAGGAAAAAAATTAGTGGCAAGAGAAACACAAAGCAAATATTGCAAGCTAAAACAGGAACAGTGTTGACACTGTAAGAATCCTCTCTTTTTTAATACTTTCGTTAAACCATTTTTAACACATCATTTTCATCCAAAATCCTCATGCATGAAACAAACATTTTAAGTACTAGCATTTAATGATTTATCTATATTATGTAATATAATTATTTACCAATATTTTATATTCTTTTAAACAGTTTTAAATATTGAGTTTATAATCTTTAATGGCATAAAATATAAAAAAAAAAACAAAAACCCTCCTGGAAAAAAAAGTGTACTTATCTATGATTAATTAATATTGTTTGGGCTGGATAGTGGCCTAATACCTACTGCAAAGTCTGACCTAAAACGCAACATCTAATCTGACCCTAAAAGCAAGGAAACCCTAATCTTTTTCCTCCCATCAGCCCCACCTATCCACCATCTTTCGAAAAAGTCTTCTACCTAACCCCTTTCTCTTCAAACTGCTCACAAGTAGCATAATTGGAAACAGCAAAGGAAACATTGCCAAAAAGTTAGGTTGCATAAGAGAGAAGTGTCCCACGGGATTCAGATCACTCTGATTCAGATTAATTAATATTCATTTTACTTTATGGGAAAGTCAATTTCATTGCTTTTTATTCATGGTTTTCTCTTCTAAAAGGCCTTTCTAGAGAAGATTGTCCAAATAGCCCTAAGACAAAATGATGATATCAGTGTTTCGACCAACACATGTATTGATGATTTAATACATAATTTTCAAAAGACCTCTCATTGGATTCACAATGTTACGGAAGAGATATCAAATTCAGAACTAAAAGGTTTGTCCTACAAACAGTGTCAAATGAAGCATAGGAAGGAAGTATGCACAACTAAATACATAACACAACACTATCCAAAACATTTTATAGAAGAAAAAAATAACAAACTGAAAGGGTTACAATGAGATCACTCCTCTTGGGCTTCGTTAAATTTTCAAAAGACCTCTCATTGGATTCACAATGTTACGGAAGAGATATTGAATTCAGAACTAAAAGGTTTGTCCTACCATCATTGTCAAATGAAGCGTAGGAAGGAAGTATGCACAACTAAATACATAACACAACACTATCCAAAACATTTTTATAGAAGCAAAAAGGTATAATTATTGATTTGGTCCCCCAATTTTTTGAATTGGTTCAATTTGGTCTCCGAGTTTTTGGAAGGTTCAATTTGGTACCCTTATTTTTTAAAGTGGTTAAGTTTAGTACCTCCCACTATATTTCAATTAACGTCGTTTGTATATTGGTGAACTGTCACTGTGCAATAGAAATGTGAGTGAAGTTGTTAATTGGGTTAGTTTGTTTGTTGGGTGTAGTTAACATCATTTTAGTCTTTCTGTTGATGTTTCCTTGATCAAGTGTACTCAGTATGTTATTAAAATTAGTTGTTTAATTTGTTGCAAAGTGACAACTCACCACTATACAAACAGCATGAACTGGAATATAACAGGAGGTATTAAATTGATCCACTTTAAAAAATAAGGGTATCAAATTGAACCTTTCAAAAACTCGGGGACCAAATTGAACAAACTCAAAATTGGGAGACCAAATCAATAATTATACCAAGAAAAAAATAGCAAATTGAAAGGGTTACAATGAGATCATTCCTCTTGGGCTTCGTTAAATTTACATAGAAAATCAATTTTGCATCATGAACATATTTCAATGTAAAATATGAAGCTAAGATTATTTTGGACAAACATCTCAATTATTTTCAATTGTTCAAATCAATTCTACCCAAATATAAAGTAATCGGGCACTTTATGATATGCATCATATATTAACAAACTCGGGCTTTATCAATAATGTCAGAGCAACACTTGGAGGAGTTGCAAAAGCAATAAACAGTTTAAATACACCAGAGTCAAAGGGAAAATAATTACCAACATTGTGTCTCTGAGATCCACTTTTTCTAGATTTGGAAGATGCATTGTTTTTCTTCCTCCCTGTCTCACTAACCAATTTTGTAGGCAGCAGTTCATCTTTTAGAAGAGCTTCAGATTGCACCAAATTTGCAGCTCTCTCAAAAACAAGGCGTCGAAAGACCAAATCTCTAGAAGGAAAAATACAATTGACTTCACGATCAACATTTTCATAAATTACATCTTCAACAATAATTGATCCAGTTAATGAAGATGTGACCTGCAAAACACAACCACAAATGATAAAAGTAGAATATGCCGATCATTTTAAATCAAGCAAGACATCACAAGAATGAGCATCCATGTAAAACGTAGGAACCGCACAATTAAAAGACTCTTAGATCAATAAAGCAGGTGGATAAACAGAAAAAAAAGAAAAAGATAAACATATTAAGAAAAGAGACCAGTAGAGCCCCAACTCCCTGTAATGACCATTGAAACCAAGGGCTGAACACCATAAAAAGAAGCTTGATAAGAAGTAAAGAATGATGTTTCTTCCAGAATGCTAGAGATAATAATCTCACAGCCTTCTTAGGCTGAGAGACTTGAACTACGCAAACAAAAAAAAAAAACCAATTTTATTGATAACAAATACACAAATATCACTCAGAGCTACTCTATTTGAAACAATTAATCTCTCTAAAATAAGGAAACAAAATATACTAAAATAAATAAGAAGATTCTAAAGATATTTTAACCTCTTTTTCTTATATATTCTCTTTAAGTTACCTTGTTCATGAAGGATAAGAGTTCATTCAATATTATTGGCCCTAAGGCTCAATGTGCTCAATTCTTAATTCAAGAGCAAGAAATCACATGACTCCATTTCCTCTTGATTGATTATGTCTCAGCTGATATTTGTTATTTATAGATGAAAATTACATTAGTTATATCTAGGTAATTGATGCTATCAGCTCTAGGTAATTAATGCTAACAACTCATAGGTACAACTACTAACCACTAACATTAAATACATATTCTAACAACTACCTATATTTAATACATATTCTAACACTCCCCCTCAAGCTATAATACACAAATTGTATTTACCAAGCTTGGAAAAAAAAAATTCAATTCAAGATGCCCTAAAGGATTTTTTAACACGTGCAAGTTGATCATTGGATCCAACAAAATTAGCATAAATTTCCTTGGACAACAACTTTTCTCGAACAAAATGATAATCAATCTCTATGTGTTTAGTCCTTTCATGGAACACTGGATTGGAAGCAATGTGGAGAGCACCTTGGTTATCACAATACATCTTCATTGGCTTAATCTAACATAAATCTAATTCTTGGAGGAATGGGTTTACCCATATAAGCTCCCAAGTGAGGGATACCATTGCCCTATACTCAGTTGCAGCAATTGACCATGCAACAACATTTTGTTTTTTACACTTCCAAAAGATAATATTTCCTACAAAGAAAACACGACATCTTGAAGTAGAGCATTTGTCCATAAGAGACCCAGCCCAATCAGCATCACACTATCCAAAGACTTGGGTATTTCCTTTATCTTCATAAAGTAATCCTCCTCTTAGAGCTTTTTTAAGATATTTAAGAATTTGAAAGACAACATTCCAATGATCAATACAAGGAATCTAGATGAATTGACTCACAACTCCTATTGCAAAACATCAATCTGGTCTCGTAACAGTAAGATAAATAAGTTTTCTAACCAGTCTTCTATATCTTTTTGGCTCAGAGAAAGCTTCTCCTTGTTTTGCCATTAATTTTTTATTTGGATCCATAAGATAATCTACTGGTCTACAATCGATCATTCCCGTCTCTTTTAGGATATCAAGAGACTATTTCTTTTGACAAATTACAACTCCTTCCTTTGATTGAGCTACTTCTATGACAGAAAATATTTGAAACTTCCAAAATCCTTTGTCTGAAAAATGAAAAATCATTTGCCGTAATGACTATACCATCGACATAAATCATTAAGTACACACATTTTCTAGGGGAGATGCGACAATAGAAAATACAATGATTTGGCTCGCTACTTTTCAACCCAAAATTTTGAACAATATGGCTGAATTTTCCAAATCAAGCACATGTAGATTGCTTGAGACCATAGACAGAACAACGAAGTTTACAAACTAAACTAGACTCCCACTTAGCAATAAACCTAGGAGGTTGCTCCATGTAAACTTTTTTCTCAAGATCGCCGAGTAGAAAATCATTCTTAATATCTAATTAATGAAGAGGCCAATGATGAATGCTTGCCATGGCATAGGAAAGTCTGATAGTAGTCATTTTGGTCACTAGAGAGAAAATATCACATTAGTGAAGCCCATAGATCCGGGTATGTCCTTTTGCTACCAATCGAGCTTTTTTAGGCAGTCAACTTCACCATTAGGTCCAGCTTTTATAGAGTTCCATGTACTATTATGTTCAAGAGCCTGCAATTCATCAACCATGACTTATTACCATCCAAGATGACCAAGTGCCTCTTTAACATTTTTAGGAATGGTAATGGAAGAGGTGATCAAAGAACAATTTAGGGGCCAAATGATGATAGCTCAGAAAATTGTAAATAGCATGAGGATTGCACGTAGAGTGAGTACCTTTACAAATCGAAATAGGCCAATTGAGATCCTCATTATCAAGAGATGTATGGGATGACGATGGTGAAGGACTAATGAAGAGGACTCACCTTTGGTCATTGGACCACCCAATTACTAGAGTCAATTGTTGGGAGGTGATAAGGGGAGGAGATGAATTTGAATTTTTCAAAGACATTAGAACTATGGTAGGAGTAGGACACACAAAGGGCTCAACAGAAGCCACAGGCAAGACCTGTTAGAAGAATATGGAACCTTATTGTCCAAAGAAGAAGAGGACATTTTATTAATAAGATAGAAAGAATGGCATCACCCCAGTAATGGACAAGAACATTAGCACCAAGTAGTAAAGTATGAGTAGTTTCAACTAAGTGTCTATTCTTTCTCTCTGCTATACCATTTTGTTGAGGTGTGCGAGGACATGTGGACTGGTGTAAAATGCCATGTGAGTTTAAAAGAATGGAAAAACCAAATTGGTACTTGATTTCATTAAGGAATGACACGAAGATATTCAAAAGTTCAGATCGATTTTTTCATTAAGTAAACTCAAGTACAAGAATAGTGACAAAACAGGAGAAACCCAAAGGATGAAACCTAACTAGACCCCAAATATCAAAATTTATCCTAAGTGCCGCCAATTCTCTTACAAAAAGAACATCGAGGATGTTTTTATCCACTTTGAGAAAAGTAAGACTTATTTAAGGAAGAATTCAACAACATTAAGTATTACAGCAACAACCTACACGCCACACTCAGTGCCAACTTTGTGGAGAAGATGTAAAGATGTTCCGCTGACAAAAAGGTTCTTAGCGGCACGACAATAGCTAGCTGACAATGGCCATGGTGGGCAATAGACAGTGGCTAGCAAACAGCTAACAGCAATAGCAGAGAATAATATTGGATGGTGGTGGGCAACCGCAAAACTAGAAAAATGGGATCGACCCGCTCTAATACAACCTTAAAACTGAAAAAAAGAGAAAAAGAGCTTAAGAGATTGATCATCTCTAAATTTATCTTTGTTATTTATAGATGAAAATTACATATGAAATATCTAGGTAATTAATGCTAACAACTCTAGATAATTAGTGCTAACAACCAATAAGTACAATTGCTAACGACTTACATTAAATACCTATTCCAACAACTACCTATATTTAATACATATTCTAACAGCATGACTAGAGACCAATTATTGGAGGTGCAAATGGTGATAGTGTATCCATTTGCAGACCCAAGAATACAACTTAAGAACCATTATATTAAAGGATTTTTTTTTGTTCAACCACTAGCCTAATAATTTATCACTAAAGAAACTCACAAAATATTTAAACTGCTTGTAACATTTTATCTTGTGTTTTTCAAGTCATTGTGTCATGAGGATGATTTTAATTGCTAAAGAGAAAAATGAGTTGTATCTATTTGATTCCAAGGATCAAAATGAAACAATGGTCATAAGCCAACAAACAACATCAGAAACATAGGTTGGTTCCCAAATATGGCTTAATCATAGAGAACTCTTACTTCAGAAACATAGGTTAGTTCCCAAACAATGGTCATACCGAACTCATTTGTGTACCAAAGAGTGCTAAGTCGTTCAAATATGATATTTGTCAATTGCCAAAGCACTACTAGGCATCTTATCCCATTGGTAATAACAATATTACCAATTCCTCATCGCACTTGGGGACTTGTCTAGGAATATATTTCACCTCCTTTCTTATTGTCATGACAAAGTCTGTGTTGGAAATTTCTCCATCAAGCATAACAACCATCTAAATTTTTTCTCCCTTATTGTAAATAGTGTATTATCAAGATATCCTTAATATGTTTGTATTGATTAGTAGAAAATATCTTTTAAATTTAATTGTTATAAATAAAGGTGACGAGAATATAATCAATAAAACAATTTTGTTTCCTTACATAGCTCAAGTTGGCATTAGATCTATTGGACCTATCGTGTCACTCGCTATAAAGACCACCCATAAGTATTTAGTCTCACACCTATGATATCTACTCCTTAATGTGGAAGGATGTGTTAAAGATAACACATGTAATAGATATATGACAATTAAAGTATATAAATGGGTGCACATCAACTTACCACTTGGTTTATAAGGTTGAGTTGGATTTAAAATATAATTTCTAAGATCTCGTTTCAATAAAAACATACTTCTACTGGTGGCAAATTTCCTTTTCTTAAGATTTGTACCCTATTTCAATTATACTCATGGTTCAAGCCATAAGAAATTTGAAGATTCTTCCTTTTTCCATGACTTTAGCAATTAGAGATCTCACATCGACTATAAATAAGATAAATTAAAAGTAAATAAATGGATGAAAACCTCATCTTGCAAGTCGATTTTGTAAGGTTCAGTTAGACTTAAAGTCTACCTAAGATGATATCAAAGTCATCCAAAACCTATCCTAGCAAGATTTGCTTTTTGTTGAGTCTTATCATGTCATCCATTATCGAGTCACTATCAGACTACCCACTGATGTCTAGTACTACACTCGAGATGTATGTCCCGGCGTGAGGGGAGTGTATTGAAGAACTCATCACTAGAGATAAAGCAAATTACTATATATAAGTGAACACAAACCTAACTTTAAAAGCTGATTTTGTAAGATTGAGTTAGGCTTAAAGTCCATTTCTTAAGATTAGCATTTGCCCTGTACATCTTCAAATTTTGGTAATGATTTAATTCAATCCACAACCCATTTAAAATTCCTTATATTCTTATTCACAGAGAGGACCATATTTCATACTAAACATTATGCTCTCAATGTCATGGCAAGCAAGAAAATCTTTTTTCAAAGAGAAAGTGTCATTTAAGTCATTCTAATAGGTTCACAAAAACAGAGAGAATAATAACACTCAGAGATGAACAAAAGTAGGTAAAGATTTTATTAGGAGCTGAATTTCCAAAGAAAACGAAAGATATACACTAAGTGAGACAATCCAATTGGCTTACCAGCCTAACCCAAGTTCCTCACCAAAATATTTCCCCCCCTTCATGTATGGCTCCCCCGCACAATAAAAAGGTTTGCCACTCTCAGACCTTGCCTCCCACTCACTCACTCACTCTCTGCCAACAAGGCAGAACTGTTTCACTAAATTATTGGAAATATCTTGTGGTCGCCACTTATTGGTTTCCACTTCCTTTTCTTATAGACATTTTGTATATGCCTATATGGCCCTCGATATACTCATCTTTATCAACACATTCCCCTTTAAAAATCACCTTGTCCTCAAAATGTGAAAATCAGGGAAGGCTTCCTTCATTTTGGACATGAACTCCCATGAATTTTCACATTCTGGAATGTTTTTCCACTTAACCAAAACTTCCTTCTCTGGTTGCACCTATAACTCTAATTCTTCACTAACATAAGTAGGTAATGGCTGGACTTCTGTTGCAGTGATCGTAGGTTTCAGTAGAGATACGTGGAAAACGGGATGTACTTTGCTTCCCTATGCCAGTTTCAATCTATATGCCACCTCCCTAATTTTTTCTGTAATTTCATACGGGCCATAAAATTTAAGGTTGAGTTTCTAATTAACCTTATTTGCCAATTTCTTCAATTTGTAGGGTTGAATCTTCAAGTACACTATATCTCCCACCTTATGACTTGTCTCCTATGCTTGTCGGCATGTTGTTTCATGCTGTTTTGGGCTTGAGCCAATTGGTCCTTCCAATTGCTTAACATCATTCCTATCTTCAATCATCCAAGCAACCTCTTCTATGGGGAGAAATTCTGATAAGACAACATAAATCCTTCTCCTTTATCATTAAGAGCCTTCACCATAGTTTTCCACAAAGCTTGCGATTTACAAAGGGAGGGATCATCTTTTATCATTCTCTTCTCTTTCTGTTGTTCCCACTTCCACACCAAATTTCTAAAATTAGCTCTCACATTTCCCAAGCTAGCCAACCAATCCCAAAACTATATTTGTCCCTCCCAACTCCATTAAAAAGAAATTTTGCACTATGGAAACCCCCTAATCTCCAATTCTAGTTGTTTGCATATTCCTTTGTTAATCACCTTATCTCTCGTGCCTACTTCAACCACAAATTTTGTTGTCTCATTCACTTCCAGTTTGAGGTGGTTAACCAATTTCTTTGAGATGAAGTTCGATGATGCTACAAGCCACTAGTACTAGAATCTCCATTCCTCCAAGCCTCGCTTTCACCTTGAAAGATTGATTCGAAGTTAGACCCTCTTTGCTTTGGGGTGAGATTTGTAACACTTTAGCTTGGAGGGTTTCAATTTTTTTCCTCCTCTCCTTCACTGCTCTCAGTTTCCTCTCCTTTAGATTGTTCTACTAGTACAAATTTATAGTGTTTCAATTTGCACACATGATCTTGACCCAAAGTCTCTCCACATTTGAAACACAACCCTTTTCTACTTCTTTCTCTCAACTCTGCTTGTGAGAGCCTTCCTCCCTCTACTACTTTCTTCTCATTCCCTTCACTCTCCACCGATTTACTACTTTCACCTTCTCTATTCCCTCCTTTTTCCCACCTCGTGAAGCCTCTATTAGTTTTGGCCATAGATTTTTCACCTATTTTCCTCTCCCAACTCATCAACCCTACTTTCCGCAAAGCATTACTTTTCTCCTCTAATGCCTTATCCATCAACTCCACCAACATGCCCACATGTGGAGTTATAGTTCAATTTGGATTTCCTCCTTCAACCCATTGAGGAATATCCCTTTCAATATAATCCTCTCCTCTTTCTTCAAGGAAGCAGATTCCCTTTCAAATTTCTCCCTATATTTCATAATTGAGATTATTTATTTAAGGCTCAGCTATGGCCTGAAAGGGTTTCGCACCAACCCTGATTGGAACCTTCTAATCAAAGCATCTTTGAATTCCTCCCAGTTGCGTTCTTGATTTTGCTCTTCCTACCATTGGTACTAGTTCAACACTCTATCTTCCAAAGCAATAACGACGACATCTAGTTTTTCTTCTTTTCCACTAAATTCAGTTTAAAATATCGTTTCGAATGAACGATCTACCCGTAAGCATCTTCCCCCCCTAAATATCAAAATTTGCAGTTTCCTACCCCCAAAGTCTTGCGATGAGTCACTCTACTCATGCTTCGAGAGGTGTAGCTTGTTCGGTCGTTTGTCTCCTCACTGTCAACCTCTCCATCCATCCCTACATTCCTTTTTTCTCTTCTGCATGGTCGACGTTGGTGGGGTCTACTACACCGAGACCAGTTGCGAGAAATAATCAAGTTTTTTAGCTCCTCCAGTTGTTGTTCAAGCCCATCTATGCGTTTTTCCATGGCGTTGCGGGTGAAGACCAAGCACTCCCCGAACCGTGCTCTGAATACCAATTGATAGGTTCACGGAAACAGAGACAATAATAACACTCGGAGATGAATAAAAGTAGGGAAGGATTTTATTAGGAGCTGAATTTGTGAAGAAAACGAAAGAGATACATTGAGGGAGACAATCCAATTGCCTTCCCAACCCAACCCAAATTTCACACCAAAATATTTCCCACTCACTCCCTCACTCTCTGTCAATAAGGCAGAACCATTTCACTAAATCATTGGAAATATCTCATGGCCCCCATTATGGGTTTCCACTTTTCATATAGACATTTTGTATTTGCTTATTATGGCCCTCAATATTCTCATCTTTATCACATTCCACATCTCCTTAACAAAGTAACTATCTCATTGACATCTTGTTATTGATATCAGATAACGAAAAATATCGTAGACCCAAAAATCTTTAATGAAGTTATAACGAAAACCATATCAGGTTATGGCAAAAACAAGTTGCTCAAAAGATTTGATATTATATCTAGTGGAAAAGATTTGATATTATATCTAGAAATGGTAGCAACTGGCAGCGGCGGTGGTGGCGACTGGCAAGCAACAAGGCAGTGGCGAAACGGGTTTTCCATGGCGGCCTATTTTCACATGGCGACTAGCGGTGGTGGAACAGTAATGGTGGAAAAAGCGGGGTGGAGAAAGAAGACAAGAACTTGAACAAAAGTGACCAAGAGAAGAAATGGCCAACTGCAGCTTGGAAAAAAAATAAGGCAGCAAAGTGGAAGGGAAGTGGCGTGGGATAAAGAAGAGATCGGCAGCAGCACACACTAACCCTAACTATCGTTATGAGTTTTTTGAGTGTTTGAAAAATAAGGTCAAAAATTGGGCCAGGCCCCAGTAAAACAATTATTTAATCTAACGTAATTTACAAAAGCCCTCCTCTATTATTCTTTTAGCTTTACCCAATTACTACCACCACCTAGGCAGCAACATTATATTTGTATTCTCAATGTTTAAAACACATGGTTCAAAATTTGGTTTGGCCCAATAAAATTTAATTTAACTTATAATACACATAACTTTAACCACCCCTCTCTCTTATTATTCTTTAGCCTCCCTTGAGTTAGCCCAGTAAAATTTAATTTAACTTAATACACACAATAACCATCGCTCTCTTATTCTTCTTCAGCCTCCCTTTGCCCTTGCTACTTACTACCACCAACAGCCATTGCAAGCTGGTTGCCACCACCGCCAATTGCCGTCAGATGCCATTTCTAGACATAATATCTATCAAATCTTTTGCATTAGAATTATATGTGGGATATTATGTTTTATTTTGACAACCTTGTTTCTTCCATAACTAGGGATGTCAAAAAAATCCGTACCCGCGGGTATCCGCAGACAAAACCCGCAACGGGTAGGAAATGAATGTTAGAATTATTACCTATTGTATCATTAACCCTATGTGTAGGGTGTTGAGTGTGGGAAACTACCTACTGCCGTATCTACTATTGCATGTAATCATGCCTAGTATCTTAGAGTAGTCTTTTCATATATTTTCATATGTACTTGCTTGCTTCATTATAAATAGAAGAGGAGGAGAGTGGTACTGTTGTCCACTACTCATATTTTAAAGTCTCAGTCTCAAGTTGGTATCAAAGCGGGTCGATCCTGCTCTGGTTTCTGTCTCATCTGGTCCGTCACCGCTGTCCGCGGTTGATCGCCGTTAGTCACCGCCGTTGTCCGCGGCTGTCTAAGTTCGGTTAACCTCGTTTCTGAACTACCCAACACTGTCAAACAACTTCTCAACACTGTCCGCCACTGTCTGCGTCCTCCGCCGCCGTCCGCCGCCGTCCGTCGCCGTCCGACGACGCAGTTCCGTCCGGAAACCACCGGATCTGAACCGCCTCTCCGTGCGACAGCCAACCCCGCCGGTGTCGCAGGCAGCGCCGTCGCCACACGCCTCCACGTGCGTCTTCTCTGTTCGCTGCAGCCAGGCGCGTGCCGCCCACGCGCCGCCTTCCCGCGCCGCCTTCCCGTCACCTGTTCGTCGTCACGCCACCTCCGTCGCCGTCGCCGGAGCCTCCTCTACCCGTTTTGACCATCAAATCTCTGTTCCGGTGAAGTTCAGTAGCACCTCTTGTGGAAATCGTCCCTTTTGAATTCGAAAATCGTCACTGTTTCACTGTTTTTGTTTATTCTCTTGATCATATCATGGCCACTGGAGGAACTGGGAGTGCTATTTCATTCTCCGGAAGCCCCTGCATTACGTCCGAGAAACTAAATGGCCAAAATTACTTATCTTGGTCTGCTGCCGTCGAGATGTGGTTTCTCGGTCAAGGACACCACGAACACCTTGAGAAAGATGGCAGCCACGTACCTTCTGAAAAAGCTGAACAGTGGAAACAAGCGGATTTCCAACTATGTGCTCTATTG
>Ga0214544_1002209_pt1 | contig 40996 bp, 18 predicted proteins | sample CNSS3metaG_FD_160074 | JGI IMG/M metagenome (GOLD analysis project Ga0214544, IMG submission 160074) | Root nodule microbial communities from cowpea collected in UCLA plant growth center, Los Angeles, California, USA - CNSS3 | ecosystem: Host-associated > Plants > Roots > Nodule | place: USA...
AGTCCACATGAAAGACAAAAGATTTGCGCTGGATTTTATGAAGGAGGAATTTGATACAAAGAAAGTGAACATGAAAGAAGGATCAAAATTAGAAGATAAATATCTTTGGAAGAAAGTAGATGTCCAAGTGAAGAAAGTAGATGGAGGTTCACATTTTAATATTCACAAAAGGTCCAATGCCACTCCAATGAAATCCACACCGAACAAAGAAAAAGAAGATGATGCTGATATAAGAAGAAATATGAAGGATGATGCCAAATTGAAGAAAGATGTGATGCCATGGAAGAAGGAGAAAAACAAATATTGCAAACACAAAAAGAGGAGAAAATCAAGCATCAAAAGATGGAGAATCAAATCTGAAGATATAAAATAAACAGATATTAAGCAAGGAGGAATGTTGAGAATATTACTTAATATCTTTTTTTATTTAAATTAGTTTTTAGAAAATATTTCAGTTTTAGAAATTTGTTATTATTTTAGATTAGGAGTGAGATATTCTAAATATTTTATACTTGATATTTGTTATATTTTGCTCTATATATAGAGTATATCAATAAAATACAAAAACATGTTCCTCCGTATAACATATCACATATATCTCTCATATTTTCAAAAGCCCAAAAATCCCAACAGATCTATGACTTAATTTGATTGTAGTTCTTATTTACTTTTATGTTTCAAACAAATTGTTGATTGTCTTGATACTTTTATGTTTCTTTAAGACTCTGGATGAATGATTCATTTTCTCTTTTGTTCACAACATTTTCCTATCATCCATTTGGAAGTTTGATTTCTTGTTTTCATTTTTCATTGCTCATATTTTCTTTTCTTACTCTTTTTTCATCTGCATGGAAGTGCAAAAAATTTAGAGGAAATTTGATGATACATATTTTGTGAACACATTTAAAGATTTAGTGCACAGTAAAAGCACTTTTTATATATGCTTTATTTCCAATTTTTCACTCGTTCATTTTCAATAACAATAAATTGGATTTAATGTGCATATTTGCTTTAATTTTGTATTTAAATTAATTTGACATTTATTCACTATTTTGGTCATAACTTCACTTCACGTAGATATTATTTTTTGTTAACTCCAATTTAGATTCTACATTTCTGGAGCTTCAAAGTAAACACATGCTTTGGTAGATTTAAATTTCCTACCATTTTCTACGATTTTTAAGTTAAGATAGATTTATTGATAATTTTCAAAAACAACTTCTGTGGATTTAATCCTCCTTGTTTTAATTTAGACTCTTATAATAAATTTATGTACCTAATTAGAACCCACGTCTAGAACCATGTTTACTTTAAATTTTTGAATATATATAACTTAGATATACTATAAACATGAACAAAAATATCATTTGTTTAAATTTCCAATTATAAGAAGTGTCTCTTTCCTCTTGAATTTCATTGACTCATCCTTTCTTCTCTTATCTAACTTCTCTATTCTTCACTATCAAAAAAAAAAAAAAAACTGATCTTTAAAGATCAAATCACAATGAAAATCAAGCAAACTAGAATGTGTTTTCCTTTTCTAATTTTGATTTTGCACTTTGTAATTATAATTTACATTTATAATGTTAGAAACCAAATTAAAAATCTATTAAATCTTAGATTTGATGATTAAATATAAATTAGATTGAATGATATTTTGAGTTAATTTGTATAATTAATTTAATTGGTAAACTAATTAAACAAATCAAATTAAATTTGTTCTTTTCTTTTCTACTTTTGATTTTGACTTTGTAATTATAATTTGCGTTTATAATTCTATAAATTAAATTAAAAATCAATTAAATTTTGATTTGATAATTAAATTTAAATTAGATTAAATAATATTTGGATTTAATTTGTATATTTAATTTAATTAATAAGTTGAGTAAGTAATTTAGGTTATTTTAATTTATATCCGAATCTTACAAAAGAAATTATTGGATTCTTAAATCTATAAATTGACTTTTACCTTGTACTGAATTTCATTTTTCAACCCTTAATTTATCTTCTAAAATTTGACTTTAAGTTATACTTCATATTGCAAATTAGTAATGAAATGAAAATATTTTATTATAAGAACGAAATAGAAAATCAACTTGACAACAAAATTTGGTGACAAACAAGTTCTTATAGCAGTGATAAAGATTACAAAGTTCTTTAAAACCTACTTGACAACCAAAAACTAAAGTAGAAAACGCAAAGTCCAATAACATTTAATATTGAAGACTACAAGAGTTTGCACTCAGAAGTTTGTAGTATGCACAAAATCTAAACTGTTTGTCATACCTAGAAGTATAAAACATGACATGAATGATCATCATGATGCCCTAATGCTCATTGGAGTCGTCAGAAACATCAAATCCAGGAGGTATAAAAATAACATCATCCCAGTTCGATGTAGAATTTTCCTGCAAAAATTATCATTTTAGTCTTGATTTACAAAATAGATTTCATTACACATTAAAGGAATACAGATAATAACAAAAAAATCCTTCGACCAAAAAGGGGAGTAACAAAACCAATCAAGTAAATGTACGCTCTCATCTGCTGTAACTTTGACACTCACCCTCATTTCTTTTATTATATCCTCTAGAGTGGCAACCTGAAAATAAATCATGGGTTAGTCCTATGAAACAATTAGTCATACATTGAAAGGTGTCATGTAGTCTATACCTGGATATCCCCTCGTCTCATAGTGGGATTTAATCTGTTCTGATCACGGGCTGCCGATTTCAGTGTATTTTCCAAATCCTCCTGTGAAAAATTACAAGATGTGAAAAATAAAAACAAAATCTAAGCTTCATTTACAACTACCTAATCTCAAATAACTCAAAGCCGGAAAATCAACACACCTTTCTGAAGAAAAGTGGACGATATCTCTTATTCTCGTTCTTCAATATCAGACTTCTGGACTGAAACTCGCCAATATAACAATTCAAAATCCCAGTAAACGGATTCAAGCACGAAATAAATTAAGGTAACAGGATCAGTTGAAATGAAGCGCAGTCACTAATTATGATAAGATTAGAAGAATCAGTACTCCAGACATACTCGTAGAACAACTCCAGTTACTGTCTCCCACAAACATAGCATCAACTCGATCAATTTTCTTCATAACACAAGCATGACAAAGATGACAAACATGGAAGCACATAAAGTTCAAGATATAAGTCGTACGTGTGAGTTGGACACGTTTGTGTCAAACAGTTAAAATGCTCCTAAGTTAATTTTATAACTTTTTTTTTTTAATTTTATATTTCATAAGTTTACCAACACATTTGAGAATGGCAGGTAGATATATGATAGCCCTTTGGTTACAATGACTTATGGTAACTTTAAAACACCAAACCCTCGATTTCTGTTTTTTGTTTTAATTTTATACTTGATACTTCATTTTGTATTATATGCCCATAATTTTTTAAGTGTTATATTTGATTATCAATGCTATTGTATAAGTGCCTCATATCCTTGATTTACTATAATACCTCGCTATATAAATAGATGTGCTCTCACCAGTCTTATCTTTGCATGAAAGCAGATAAAGGAGGTTTAGCACAGTTTAGAACTTAAGGTTTGCATCTTTTAAATGAAAGCAAAGATGCTGAACTGAAATAGGATCTTTGCTGACATATGGTAAGTGATAAGAGTAAGTCATCCATGGTTCCAAAGTCACAGACAGAACATTGATGAAAGGAATCATGGTCTATGAACTTGTGGTGTTTAACTAATTTCAAGTTTGATAGAGACAAGGCTTCAAGCATGTGCGAGCAGCAATTTATGGGTGGCAGTAAAGTGTAAGAATTTTAGACAGCTTGCAGTTAGGAATTCATGGATAGAACACAAGAAAAATCTAACACTTTTCTTTCTGGGAGAGAATGAATACGGTTTATGTTCAGCAGAAGGCAATGACAAACAGAATATGAAAAGTAACATCAAGAATCAGTAACAAGAAAGAAGACTTTGCTCATAAGCATTCTGCCAATGATTATCATTATAACTTAAAAACCAAAGAAAAAATCAGAGATTCACAATTCTCAGCTATATTAAATCTCAGCATGATTCTGTTATGGTCCCCGTTCATTAGATCTAAGTGGACTTGGAATCATCAAGCATAACGAAATGGTATTAACAGGTGACAGTTATCTGCCAAAATGTATTATCTACACAAAATAGTTGACACTTGGTTCTTCAGTTTAGATAAACCTTACCAAAGGTATTATTTTAGCAACAAAGTTTGGTTAATCAAGAGACCATAGCACTTAATAGTTGACTGTTTCAAATCCTGATTAGACTAGAATTTCTAATATACACAACCAGAGATGTCAAGCACAGGTTGAAATTAGGTATGTGATTCTTTTTTTTCTGTAAGCAAACACGATGTGCTCAACGACTCAACACAAAAAAGTACCTGTAGCTTTTAATTTTTTAAAGCTAAAAGAGGCTCTACCTTAAACGTGAGAAATAAGGTTTTATGAAATCTATAATTTTAGATAATGTATGAAGAGTGTCTTGTTTTTATTTCTAGCCGAGCCTTATTAGGTAAATCACTGCTGGGCAGACAACAAGCATATATGAGCTACATAAAAACTGTTAGAATAAATAATCTTAAATAGAATTTATTGTAAAGGTGTTGTGTGCTCTGTGCTATACCTAATTCATAGATATATATCTTTTTAGATTCTTTTCTCTTCCTCTCATACATTGTATATGATCTATCCAAAGTTATTATAAACGAGTTCCAGCTAAAGGGAAATTCATACTCTCAAATTCATTATCAATTAATTTATGTTTCTCAAGTTAGTATTAGAGTGGGTTGGTCCAACACTGCCTATCTCTTCTGGCAAAGGAACTGTGGAGCAGTGCCACCCAAACCTAGTGGTTGCACACCCAAATTCCGCTCAATGCGTCATCCACCACCATTGTTGCCCTAGATGCGTGTGTCTCACATGCCACCTTCCAATGGTAAAAATCTGTCCAGACCACCATAATTTGACTTGTCAGAGCACTTTGAGTCCTTTTCCACCCTCTACTCTTCATTCTAGAACCATTTGGAGTCTTCTAGTCTTGATCACGGTTTCTCTCATTTGGAACCCTAGGTTTCTCGATTGTATTACAGAACTATCCTTGCCTCTAACTTGTTCAACATGTCTTCAAGGATTATCTCCTTTAACATAATTTCTACTTGTGAAAAAGGAGGCTGTAGCACTAGAGAAGGGTGTTCTTGCGGTAAAGGGCATCCAAAATGCACATATTGCAAAAGAATGTGTGACAACCAAAAAAGATTGTTACTCTTTACACGGCTTTCCTAACAAGGCAACCATTATTTCCAAATCTTAAGTTTATGAGCCAAAGTTCTATAATGAAGAATATCAGGATTATCTCAAATTTAGGTGCTTCTGATCACATTTCATGTAATGTTTCATTATTTTCTTCTATTTTTCATCCTAAAATACCTATTGTTGTTACTTTTAGCCAATAGATCCACGGTTAATTCTTAGGGAGTTGGTCAAATCTCCCTTTCTCCCTCTTCTTGCCCCTGATGGTCCTTTAAATTTAATTTCCTTAACGCAATTAACCAATTTTTTAAATTGTTCCATAACCTTTGATGTTAGTTCCTTAGTTATATAGGAGCATTTGGAATAGTGAAAGACATTAATCTAGAGGACTCTACTATCTTGGTAGTAGACCATCGATATCTTGCTTAGAATCCCCATCTCCAAAGCTTTAGCATGATCACTTAGTTCATCCACAATTATCAAAAATAAAAAGGATGATTCAATATGAAGTGACAATCAATTTCAATATGTTTGGTCCTCTCATGGAACACAAGATTAAAAGCAATGTGTAGAGCAACTTGATTATCACACTACATCTTCATTGGTTGAATGTTGCAAAAAACTATTTCTTGTAGGAATTGTCTAACCCATATAAGTTCACATGTTAGGGATGTCATTGCTCTATACTCTGCTTCAGCAAATGATTGTGCAACAACATTCTGTTTTTACTTTTCCACAAGACTATATTCCTCCAAGCAAAACACAATATCCCATGGTAGAACGTCTATCCATAGGAGAACCAACCCAATCAACATCACTATATTCCGCACCCGCCACCCGTTATAAAAAAAGCGGCCGCCATGGCTGCCATAAGAAACCCACATCGCCACCGCATTTGTATGGTGGCAGGCTAAAAAAACATCCCCGATTTACGCCATAACGCTGCCATAACCGATTTTTAATAACACTGTTCCTGAACAGCAGATTGAGCTTCAACCATTAAAGTCACCATGTCATTGTCAAATTGCTTTAATGAAGCTAGTCAAATAGCCAAATCATAGAGGCGTTGGATATCATTTGCAAATATATTTTGAGCATTTTTCCAAAAAGAATGACATGTTTTAAAGGTCCTAAGTGTACTCAAAATATTGGGCTCTACCGATTGCCAAAGTAGAGCACAAAGCTGAAAATCAGTTTTCTTCCATTGTTGAATTCGATCTTATCGTACTAAGCTTTTGTCTCCTTCCAAATGATCATGAAACCCTTGGCCAAGGAACCAAAGTTCCACAGATGCAGACCAAGACTCAAAAGTTTTTCCATTTAATTGTTCGGAATTTATGGAAGTAGTACTCGAAAAAGATGGTATAATCCCTGCAGACATGATAAGTGAACAGTAGCAAGTAGACTATTCGAAAAACAGTAGAAACGACACACCAAGGGTTCAAGAAAGAGAAACTTAGGGTTTTAGGGTAGAAAACCCTAGGAGACCCACCAAAAGGCTGTGAAACCAGAAACGAAGGACAAATATGGACTCAGTGCTTCAGCGAGTCTGACGAAGGTGGTCTTGAGAATATCCAACAATTGGACACAGTGCGTGAGACTCACACGCCTAGGGTAACAACGACATTGAACGACGCGTGTGACAGAGAACGGAGGCATGACCCCCGGGGTTGGATTGTGCTCCTCGAGGCGACTCAAACCCAGGTGCTGGATGGCAAAAGTCCGGGGAACGACGGCGGAGGACAGCGGCAGATAGAAGACCAGTGACAATTTCTTTGACAAAAAGGTAGAGCAGGATCGACCCACTATGATACCAACTTGAGATTAAAGTGAAGAAGACTTTAGAGTGAATTTGAAAGAGTGAGTTCTCTCCTCTTAGGTTTCCATATTTGTAGTAGTTTAGATACATTAGATACAATGGATGAGAGGAAAGAAGAGAACTCTAAAAGATGCTCCTAGGAACTAGATCTAAAGCATGCTCCTAGGTACATGGTCCAGCACACAGTATAATAAATCATATTTAAGAGTATTTATTCTAACCGTAAGTTTGCACGCATGTGCTTCATTGTTCACCCAATTTAGTAAAGTTGATACTTCCCTCCATAAACAGGTAACCAACATAAAAACAGACTCACCACTTGTGGGGATAAGGTTGCATGGATCAACCTTCCCCAAACCCAACTAGGCGGGACCCTCAAACATTCCTTGAATCCTCAATTTTCAATAGCTTACAATTAAAACACAATTAAAAGGCTAAGAGAAAAACCTGGAAAACTGGAACACCAGAAAAGCCATTGGAAGCAGAGCCAGATTTTTCCCTTTCCTACAAATCACAAGCATACATTATCATTGCTGAAAAGCTCAATGGACAATAGAAAGGTAAATAGAGTGACTCTACAGGGATTACAAGCAATTTTCAAACTTCATGTTGAAGACCTCACATTGACTAGAAATATGACCAAATTATAGTATATAAAGGAGTGCAAATTTTATCTTACAATCGAATTTTCTAATGTTGAGTCAGACTTGAAGTTCACTTTATAAAATTGTATCAAAGTTTATTCTAACAAGGTTTGTTGGGCTTATTTTGCCACCACCACTATCGGACATCTTTATTCCCATGGCATGGAAAAGTGTGTTAAAGATCACATTAGAGATATGACTAAATTCTTACAATTCAGTTAGTGAGCTTGAATTAGGCATGAAGCCCACTTTTTAAGACTTCACACATCAACTAATTTTCAATATACAAGAAAATTTTCTAAGAAAAATGTATCATATTGGCTAACTAGACCAATGTAATAGACAAAAGAGTCGTACAACAGAGACATCAAGCTCTAATTCAAGGAATTAGTGAGAGCCAATCTATAATCTTGGTAAATTTATTAAGAAACTTTTTATCAACAAAGTAATTTTTCCCTCAAGGATGATTTGTCACCATAAATTGCACGCAAAGTACTAAGAGAATATAACTCGAAGATTTTTGTATTATCATAATCCATCATAATGTGAAAGTACCAATGTATTTTTGTATACTTCTCTTCAATTTCAGAATCAATGTATTTTCAAATGAGATATAACTTATCTGTATCTGTGTTCATAGGATATAAGCCATTAGAGAATTTTCAAAACTCAGGTCTCCTTTAGACAATAGAACTAAGGTTTTAAATTACTGTCCCATTTCTTGATATTGGGGAAAATCACATACCTGCAGCCGCGTGGTTGCAGACATTTCCGGTCACATTGCCATCACAAACACTTAAAAAGCCTTGCATTTTATTGGAACTAACGGTAACATAAAAGTTTTAGATGTTTTACAGAGTTTTAGGTGGGTGTTCGCGGTCACAACTTTGAGTCAATCCACCTAAACAATTTGCAAATGGTAAAAACAATAACGAATAAACGACTCACTTTGAGAGCATTCTGTATTTGAGAAAACTCCGGTATCAATCTAAAGGCAACGCCGTTCACCTTGAGCTGAAATACCTGAAGAAACAAACGCACCTTGAGCGGAAACACCTGAAGAAACAAGCACTACACAAAAATAAGCGGATGAGAAGAATGGAGGACCTTGTTAAGCGCAATGGGGACGACTTTGGAGCCCGCGCGAGCGTGAGGTTCGATAAGCGTGACCTGGCTGAGGAGCGCTTCGGCGTCGTCCTTATTGAAGCAGAAGAGACCAAGGTTTTTTCCGGCTGAAGAGCCCGAGACCAAGAGAAACTCTTCCGAAGCGTTGCTGAGGGCGTAAACGGGTATGCCCTCCAAGCGCTCCTCGATTGCCTCGACCGACATGGGCCTGCTCCGGCCCGGTGGGGCTATCCGGGCCCAGGGCGGGCTGGTGCGAAGGGCTGGAAATGAGCTGCGGTTAGGCTGGAGACGGGTGAGGTTGCCGAGCAGCTTGGAGCAGTGGGCCTGAAGGTCCCCTAGGGCCTTCTGGAAGCCGTCCAAGCTCATGTTATTTGAGTCTGTGCGGTGCAAAGAACACGATACTGACAAAGTGAATCAAAGCTGTGTTCATAGACTTATTATACCATTGAAAATACGAACTTTACGTATTTGTGTCAATTTTATTATAATAACAAATGTAATTAAAAAATTAAATATCATGACAATTATTAAAATAAAAAAGTTAACTGAAAAAATAATCATAAAACAAATATTTTTTTCTTAACTCTTCTAATATTAAAGGATAATTTTTATTTATTATAAATAATTTTTCATAAATGATAAAATTAGTAAAATGAAAAGATAATTATTATTTATTATAAATAATTTTTACAAGTAATAAAATAAATTATGTATACAGTTCTATATTTTTATCTAAAGGATTTCTTTTCTAGTGTACATAATTATTTTTAAAATTTATCTAACTCTTTTTTAAATTAGAATAATTATTTTATTATTTTTATCTTTCACTAATAATATAAATTTCAATGTAAAACTCCGTTTCCTTTCTTTTAAAATACAAAAGTCAGCACCACAAACTAACACCCTCACGTTTTGAACTTCTCCCATTTTCTCTTTTCTCTTCCTCTCCAACATCTCATCTTTTTCCCGTTTCTCCTTATGTACGGTTTGCTATACAACCAGAGAAAGGAAGCTCTCCCACTTTGTTGTCTTAGTCAATCTCAAAAGGTATCTACTCCCTCTTCTCGTGGGTCAATTCTCCATCACATTGCAAGTTCCATCTTTCTTTTGCATGTATTTTTAAAAAATCTATTCAAAGCGTCTATTATAGAACGTGAACCCAATGGAACGTTGGGTCATTAATCTCAGTTGTGTTCGTGTTTGTAGAAGACGGATAACACCCTTTGTCTCCAAAAATCCCCCAATGCCATACGAGAACCTCGAAAAAATATGAACACCTAAAGTCTTCAATTAGGAATTGTAAACTTGACACTAATATGAAGGTTTGTTTTTGAAACTTTGAGGTTATTGGTTGTAGAGTTTAAACCATAAGGGAACTTTATCGGTTGTCGACAAAAAGTTAGGGAGAAAGCAAAATAAAACCTTCCTAAACACACACATTTGGTGGGTGTCTTCGTGGGTGCAATAGAATGGAATTAAGGTTCTAAAATGGCAGCAAAGGATTGAGATCGAAAATGGGAGCTTCTACAAACGGAATAGAGATTGGGTAAATTTGAGTCCAAAAATGGAAAGTTCAAGAAAACAACAATGGAAAATTTTTACATGAAAAGGAACAATGGTTTTGTTTGGAGGAATGGAGGTAAATGAATGTGAATTTTTCCCACCACACACGTCTGACGGTTTTACTTTTCCTCTAGCAGACTGGACAACTAAAATATACATTGAGAAAAAAATTTAAAATAAAAAACATACTGCCACATTAGGTAGTAAAAAAAAGTGGTAAAAAATAATAGTCATCAAATCGTTTTCCTTTTAATATTTCAATTTTATAATCTAAATACTATTTTTTGTTTAGATCGTGATAATCTAATTTTTTTAGAAAATATAAATTTTAAATTGTATAATTCAAAAGTTAAAATTTATTTTTAAATTATATAATCTAAAGTTAAAAGTAATTTTCAAATTGTAAAACCTATTTTTTTTAAAAAATTTGACATAATTCGAAAATTATTTTTATCTTAAATAGATTTAGCCTATTCATTTAACTTGACATGGCCAAACGGTTACAAATATACTTCCTCCATTTATAGCTTCAAGTTGGAGATGATTGCATATGTAGCTTTAGAAGAAAATATATTATTACCTTCCCTGGTCGTTATAGCGAAAAGAGGCTCAGCTTTCAGAAAATATGCCTTAAAAGTAATGATTGATAGTATTTAGTATGCCACTTATGAATTGATAAGGCATAAACTATAGTAGCTAAATTTCTGAACCAAACTTCCTCCATGTTTCAACCCAATATAAATAAGAGAAGAATATATTTATTTATTTATTTAATTTAGGAGGTGCAGTTATTCTCATGGATTGACTGCAAGTTGGCTCCAGAGTTGTGCTGCCTCCATATCTGTTTTATCACAGTCTATAGTCAGTGTCACCATGTTGCTTACACAGTTAGCATTTTCCATTGCCTTAATCTGCAGCAGATGAAAAAACTATTATTCTATAAAAACCTGTAAAGTGTAATTACCTCAATTTTATTTTTTAAAATTGAGTCAAACATAATTATGCTCTAAAATGTTTCTATATTACATTTTACCTGTTTATGCAAATGCTCGTTTTCTTTTCTCAGTGTATGTTCCTGTTTGGAGCAACAAAACATGTAAAGAAACGAAAAGATTAACAAACCATAATTGAACTTTGATCTACTGTTTATGAGACTCCATTTTGACATTTGGACAAAAAAAAAAACAGAACAATTGTGTAATTGCATATGAGTGCGACACGGTTCTTCACATCATATGTTCATTTTTTAATAAACCTTAATTGTCATATTCAATACGAGGAACTGGAATTACTCTCAACAATTGCATACCCTTTTCTTAAGATTATCTACGGATTCCATCATCAATCGCATCTGCATAAAAATCTTGAGTTAGACAACTCTGTCTCAAATATAAAACGGTGGAGATAACGAGAATAACTGCACCCTAAAATGCAATTTTAAAACTTCTTATCCTGGCTACAACTGCCATAATTTACAAGGCTTGGTAAAATTTTCACCACAGATACTTCAATAGTGTAAGAGAGAATGTCTTTTCTAAAATAGACCTTTATTTAGTTAACAGAAAAAAAGAACTTGGCAAACAGTTAAACTCACAAATAAAGCTTGCAACAGAGTGGGGATACTAGTTAGGTATATATCGTTACAAAGTTGTTCAATATGAATCTCTTACACAAACATACAACACCATCACTAGAATTGAAAGGATCTTCATACTATAAATATTTCACCCCGAAAATAATGTTTTTGGGTGACTTGAATAGAGAAAAAAAAAATAATCAATCAAGAATTACCTGAATTTATTTTGATATTCATATCAAACACGACACTCCACCAGAAGCCTTTTGTCCTTGAAGTAAAGCTAAACAATAATATACCTTATTTTGTTAAAAGAAACAGTTTTTTCTAAAAACAATGTCTAAAATCTGTTTAGGGAAATTAAGCTAAAGTGCAACCAAAATTCGCCTAGAAAACTTGTGCTTAGCCCCTGCAGTATTTTGGTTTAACTTTCATTTAATTATGAAGAACGCATAACAATAGTTGAAAACTTGACCATGGATTCTAAAAGGATTTGGTACCTTACAAGAAATATACTCACCTCAAAAGCTTAAACTGTGAGTTAGATCGGTTGACCTAAAAAGAGAAGGTCGAAACCATATTATTCTCAAAAAGTGCATAAGGCCTGACCCAAAATCATTAAATTAGAAGAATGTAAGCTAATGATGTTTGTCCCAGGTTATCTTGAGAGAACACTTCAATTTTTTAAAATAAATGTAAAAGATGGACTCATTAAGAGGTAAATTTTAGAATATAGTGTTGGGTATTTCGACAAAGGATCACTTGGAAAATACAACACTAATGAAACATGAGTTCAACTCATACATAAGAAATTGACACTACCGATAGATATGGTATTGTGTACAAAGGAGGGCCAAACAGATAGTTGAAACAGTTAGAAACAGTTAGTAATGTAACCGATAACAGACCTATATAAGTCTGTTAAGGGTTTAGGTGTTTTTTTTAGTCTGTTTTCTGTTTACAGAATTATAGGAAGGGCTGAGAGAAGGTCTCTCAGAGTTTTGTGCGAATTGTGTGTAAGAATCAAGAAGTTCTTTGGATTTTCTCCTTGTCACTATAGTAGGAGATATACCCATATTCAATAAAGCAGGTTGTTAGCTAAGTCCAGCAATTACCAATCCTTTGTTTCCTCACAAATGACTCTTTTTAGCTCTCTACGGACGTGACCCTCCCCTACTTCTAAAAGGGACTACAATTCCTTCTAAAGTTGCTAGTGTGAATCAGCTACAACAAGAACATGATGATATGCTTCAGGAACTCAAAGCTAACCTCTGTAAAGCCAGGATCAGAATCGGGTTCAGGCCAATAAACATTGTAGGATGGTGGAATATCAGGTGGGGGATTGGGTATATCTGAAGTTGCAGCCCTATAGGCTTCGGTCCTTGGCTAAGCGACCCAATGAAAAGCTCTGTCCTCGTTTTTATGGGCCCTATCAGGTGCTTACTCGTATTGGTCAGGTCGCTTACCAGCTGGACTTACCTCCTCATAGTAGAATACATCCAGTATTCCATGTCTCGTTTTTGAAGAAGGCTGTTACACCACTTGCAGTGCCTCAATCCTTGCCTCTTGTTTTGGCTGACGATTATGTGTTGGAAGTTGGTCCTGAGCACTTGTTGGACGTTAGGCGTACATCCCAAGGAGATCTCGAAGTCTTAATTCAGTGGAAGGATCTTCCACCCTCAAACAACAGTTGGGAATTAGCTGAGTGCATTTCTAGGGAGTTCCCTGAATTTCACCTTGAGGACAAGGTGAAACTCCATAGAGGGGGTAATGATAGATATAGTATTGTGTACAAAAGGAGGGCCAAACAGATAGTTGAAACAGTTAGTAATATAACCTGTAATAGACCTATATAAGTCTGTTAAGGGTTTAAGTGTTCTTTTTAGTTTTTTTTCTGTTTACAGAATTGTGGGAAGGGCTGCGAGAAGGTCTCTAAGAGTTCTGTGCGAACTGTGTGTAAGAATCAAGAAGTTCTCGGGATTTTCTCCCTGTCACTGTAGTAGGAGATATACCCATATTCAATAAAGCAGGTTGTTAGCTAAGTCCAGCAATTACCAATCCTATCAATTACCTTTAACCCAAAACCTTAAGGTGATGGGTTTATGGGTCTTCATCCTTATATGGTGCTCAATTTTATCATTTTTACTCAATATTGGACTTAGACTCACACTTGGATTCCTAGCCCCTCAAGTGTGAGTCCCTTCACATTGGTACTACCCCCTGAGCGGAAGCATTTTAAGTCACGAGTATCTCTTATTTGTATTGTCGTTCATCTTAATGGGACACGCTTACCTGACCCACGGTCAGGAAAACTTTTGATACAGTGATGTGAACCCCATTTACACAAGGGCTGACATATGATCTTTAGGGTTAGAACCTTGTAGGAAACTTGGAAAATTTATGAAATGATAAATAGGAAAGTAGCTGATATTTCAGTTTGAACAGTAATTTAGGATCAACGATATCTCGTGCTGTAAACCTCCAATTGAGATGATTCCAAAACAACGTGAAAGTTCACATTCTAAACTTTAGTTTAGGCTTAAAAATCACTAATTTTGGACGAGTAGAACAGGAGTTATGGCCACGAGATATATCTGGGCAAAAGTGGGATTTTTCTGAAAAATTTGGTGAAGAAGAAAGAATAAGAGGTGAATATGAAAGGTGGAAGGAAAGAATCACTCTTCCAAAAGAGAAACACACAAAGGATGGAAAAGTCCTTTGATACAACAAAGGGTTCTTGAATCACTCCATAACTTAAGAGAATCACTCTCACTAAGATAGAAAAGAGATGAACTCTAATATTTCTGAATAAAACTCAATCTGTTTTCATTGATAAAATGGTTCAGCTTATATAGAGACTTTAACCATCAGAATTACAAAAGACTCATTTTGTGCAATTACCTCCCACTTAATCTAATAATGATCCCACTACTTAATGACTAATTGTAACTGAAATTGTGGTAACCCAAAAGTCACCCAAAGATGAATTCTAATATTTATGAATAAAACTCAACATGTCTTCTTGACAAAAATGGTTCAGCTTATATATAGACTTTAACCATCAGAATTACAAAAGACTCATTGTATGCAATTACCTCCCATTTAATCTAATAATAATCTCACTACTTAATGACTGATTATAACTGAAATTGTGGCAACCTAAAAGTAACCCAAAAGCATTTAGCTATGCATCCTCTTGGTCTCCCAAAAGCTGATGACTAAGTTGACAATTTGGCCATTATTACAACTTGAAATAAAACCAAGCTAAAGCCCATTAATTGATTAACCCAAAACATAATGTGGTCAGCCATTTTTACAAATGATTGGGCCATTATTTAAACAAACTAATTACTTAGAAACTGCAACAAAGTAGTGTGTTCGTCCTCCTCCTCCATTTGGGTTGTGATGTAGTTCATATCATACAAAGACTCGTCTAATTCGGTTACCACACGAACCTTCGGCTCTGATATCACTGTCGATTTTTTTGAGAGAGGATCACTATGGCGATGAGTTTATAGGTCTTCATCCTTATATGACACTCAACTTTCTTATTTTTACTCAATGTTGGACTTAGACTCACACTTGGATTAGTAGATTTATATCGATTTCCAAAGAATTCTACTAAATGTGATGGTAGGTTGTAAGATAAAAAGACTAAGTTCTATTAAGTCTCATCTATGACTAGAGCCCTTAAGGATAGAAATATATATAAAAAAAGTGCAAGTGAAGCATATTCATCATCCCAACTAAAGCGAGAGAATAAAATGTGTGAATGGATAATCACTTAATAGATAGTCTTTTATACTCATAGTGTTACAAATTTTTGTAACTCTCGAATGGAGGTATTTTGATTCATTTGCAAAGTGGTACACAATTTGAGGTGGGTTACAATTCTTATAATTTACCTTGGAAAGTGAGACACTTTTGAGATGGCTTTGTGAAGGTAAATAGGTAGGTTTAACTATGGTAATTATTTGTCACCTCCATCTAAAGAACACTATTATTTTGACAACCAAAATATTTTACACGCTTTACATCTACTATTTTATCCTTCAATCTCTCTCTTTCTTTACAAATACAAAAGTTAATATTTTAATGACCAAAATACCCTTAAAAATGGATTGTCAATAGGTGCAAGTGGGTGATTCCATTAGTGTATATTGTTTTCCCAATCAAACCAGAGTTATCGCTTGAAACACATTAGTATAAGATCATGTTTGATGGAAATAAATTTTATATGATTTGACTAGTACCACTTAAGACACTTTTGGGTTAAAAATAAAAGAGAACAAACTTAAGATCTAAAAGAAGGCTTTGAGCATAATTCAATTAGCTCTTCCACTCGCAATCAAGTACAACAAATTGAAAGAAACACCATTAAATCTCTTACGGGAGAACTCAAAAGTACTTGCACATCCATCCCGTTGTTGATTCTAAAGAGAGTAAGAACTATAAAAATAAAGAGTTGACTTAAGAGTTATCATCACAACTCAATTAGTTTCATAGGCGTATGAAAGGCTTCATACTTGTGTGTTATTGAAGAGTTTGCAATTTTGTTCAAAAATTTGTGTGTGATTATTTGTAGTTTTCTCCTGAAAAATTGAACAAGATTTGTAGTTTTTGTAAGAAAAATTGCATGTTAAGTAATGATATTTTTGTTGAGTATTTGTTTAGTGGATGTGGACTTAGAGATGACAAACTACGTTGAATTTATGGTGTAATTTTATTTATATTATTATTTGTGGGTGTGCTTTCGCTTGAAAAGATTATTTTTCTATTATGTAATTCTCAAAAGTGATATTAGAGTCACAATTACAATCAAGGGATGAAGATGAGCATTTTGGCATGCTGACTAGAATCAACATTGTGTGGTGTTTTTTGAAAAGAGGTTAGTGTTGTAATTTTTCTTATGTGTGATGACTTTGTTCATACATGTGTGGTACTTTAAGTCTTAGCCAACCTTACAAAACTCATGACTCCATGTTGAGAAATGGAACCTTACAAAACCGAGATATATAAGGTGAGATTTGTACCTATTTATTATATATAGTAGTTGTGAGATCTCCAACAATTTCTCATTTATTATAGATGTGTTTTAGTTTCAAAATAATTAATGCAAAAAATGTTATACACTACAAGAAAATATTTTATTAGTAACCAATTTTAGTGACAAAATTTGTTAGTTACTATAGTAACCAATTTAGTTACCAATTTACAAAATAAAAAATTATTGGTTACTAAAATAGTCACTATTATGAATAAAAAATTATAATTGGTTTCTAAAATTTATCTACCTTGGTTTTGACTACTAAAGAAAATTGGTCACTAAAATTTAGTACCTAGGTTTTGGCTACCAAAATGAGTTAGTTTCTAAATTATTCTCTAAATAATTAGTGACCAATTTAGTGATCAATTAATAATTTTTAATTTTGTAAATTGGTATCTAAATTTGTCACTATAATGATTAACAACTTTTGGTCACTAAAATTGATTGCTAATAAAATATTTTTTTGTTGTGATAGGAGTGTTATAACAAGAAACGAGTATCTGTTCTTAAAATTAATGTTCACAAAATCTCAATTGAATGTTGGGATTAAAGTTTCTAAAGTGTATCTTTACTGATTAAGTTTAGAAAAGAAACAAAATTTTATCATGCAAAAATACTTTTGAAAATAACAAACATATCACAAAATTTAATTTACCCTCCAAATTAAATTTGGAGCATCCCAAACAACAACCAAAAACATAGCCTAAGTTATCATGTAGAGTTCAAGAAAGGTTTCACGTCTTCCGACTGTTCTTAAAAGTATTGGCAAAAATAAAGTAGTTTCTTGCGAATTATGACCAATTCTACATCGAGTAAATTACTGTACAAGACTTTTCATTGAGGAATGATTCAAATGATGCTTGCTACCTAAAGTGACTTCATCATTTTAAGAAACCCATAGCATAAAGAATGTATACTAGCATCAAATTCCTAGAATAATAACTTTTTATTTAATTTATTTTTTTGTGAAAGATAAAATGGTGTTAGTACACTTAATGAATTGAAGTTGTTTCTCAGAATAGAGTGTAAACCTTTGCTGATCTGATTTGTGAAAGAGCAGTATGAATGAATTTCTCTAGTTCCATAAGGTTAGTCAGACAAAGATGTTCAAGTTCAGAAACACCATATCGCCTGCAATCAAATTTAGATCAGTGATTCGTTCATACCTTAAACTTGCAGGAAGACAAAGGCAAATCATCACCTTTTCACCATTTCAGAAAACGTTGCATCATACAAAATCTCTGCAATTTTAATGTGGCGTTCCTGCGACCAAATAATAGTAATAATAATAACAATGATTACAAAGTCACATTTCTTTTCCACGCATCACTTCTACATTTTGCATTTGCTTCAAATAATTCCATAAAAGGCTGAAACAAAAATATTTGTGCATCACGTTCGTTTGATCAGCCACATTTTAGACTTGTAGAACTTAAAATATAAGTTTGGCTTAGCTAAGTAAAATAAAGCATATATTTTCATTTAGAAAGAAAGAGGAAAGGAAAAAAAAAACACATAGAACTTTACCATTAATGTAGTAACATTAAGAAATATATCATATCATCCCAACATTTCATATTCAAATTTCACCTATTCAACTCACGAGACATTTTGGTTCATATATGTCTATTGTTATAACCTTCTAGATGTTCTTATTGCAGCTATGTCTTGGATTTTTATTTTGTCTTGTATATAAAGAGTAATACATTTGGCATACATGACAAGCTTTATACCTTTGAGTCAACACCACTCACTCCTTTGTAATGCCAATATCGTTGCAGGACCTCGTCCAAACTGAGTCAAACATTAAATTCATCGAACTTTAGTTTTAATAATGAAATTTAAATAGAAAAATTCATGATGATAGAAATTGGTTCAAGAAGATTAACAATATTTGAAATTCTAATATTATAATTTATATGGACTTTCTTATTTTTTATTGTTACAGTTTCCATATGTTATTATGGCTATACCACCTGACTTTATTTTTTATCTCCACTTTTGTGGCCAAGTACCAAAGATTTTTAAACTCTTTTATACTTTGCATTTATGTCTTTCTTGTTGACTATTCTCTAACTACTTGAGTTTTCCAACCAACAGCTTTCCACTAACACAAAATACATAATTAACGTCTACGATTTTACGTCTAATGCAGAGGAATCAGACATTAAAAATGATCGGTTGCAAACTTGTAAATAAGTGATCAAATTTTTACGTTTTGCGCCCTAGGATCAGATGTAAATATCGCAGTTTACGTCTAATTGCATAAGGTCACACGTAAATTTATATCTGACGTCATATGGTCAGACGTAAATTTACATCTGACTGGGTAAAGTCATACGTAAATTTACATCTGATTGGTGACGTCAAACGTAAATTTACGTCTGATTGGTAACGTCAGACGTAAACGTTAAAATTTATATTTCAAATCTTCTTCTCCCGTGGCTTCGACTGCGCGAAAGGGTTAATTTGTTTTGGTTTTCGTGGTGCGCACAAGGGAGGAAATTATCAAGCAATTTCAAAGGTTTGTTTTTTCTTTGATTCCATTTTTGTGTGCCTCCATTCACGTGGTTCTCCATTTTTGTTTCCTGAAACGTTGAAACCCTCCCATTTTGTGCAAGGGTAGTGAATAGTAGTGCTATGTGCAACTGCAACGGCGATGCGACGGAAGGTCTCCTTCCAAGAGGAGCGACGACGAAAGTATTTTCACCCAACTATAGTGACGACACGAACAACAATGGTGTTTCTCCATACCAAAAGCTTGGTTTTTGCATTTTTCTTCTGTGTTTTCTCTCATAAAGATTGGTTTATGTTAGATGTGTTATGTTTTTGTGTAATTTTACATTATCATATGAAGAAGAAGGAGAGAAAAAAGAAGAAAAGAAAAAGGAGAAAAAGAAAGAAGCAAAGGAGGAGAAGATGAACAAATTTGATGCAGATCTGAAAAAAATTAAAATTTTTTTATGTTTGTTACTTTTGTAACAGACGTAAATTTACGTCTGTCATAAATGCAACAGATGTAAATTTACGTCTCTCGATATAATGTCTGACCTACCACAGACGTAAAACGCCAAAAATAGCATACGTAAAAAGCCTTTTTTATGTTAGTGTTCTTAGCTATGGTTGACATGTACATTATCAACAACACACTCAATTATAAATTCTTGAAAATTAAAGCATTTCAAACAAGTTAAGCATTCCATACTGAAGTATATGGTGAGTAGACCTCGTGAAAAATAGGTTCATTTTCTTAAAACATTTATGATCATTAGAATAATTGATTTCGATATATATGAAATTTGCAAGTATGGAAATTCTACTACAATCTTATTAGAAGTGAACTTTAAGTCTAACTTAACCCTACAAAATCGGCTTGTAAGATGAGATTTGCACCCCACTTATATATATTATGAAATTGTCTTATCTCTAATCGATGTATGACTTCCAACACCCTTTTCACGCCGAGTTATATACATTTCGTGCGTGAGACTAGAAATGGGTGGTCTGATAGCGGCCTGATAGCGGGTGAAACAATATGTTCAAGAATCTCGCTAGGATAGGTTTTAACCAGGCTTTGATACCATATTAATGAAGTAGAATTTAAGTCTAACTCAACCCCACAAAATCGACTTATAAGGTGAGTTTTGCACCCCACTTATATACTATGAAATCGCCTTATCTTTAGTCGATATGGACTTCTAACAAATCTCATTGCCTTACCTCATGTGGTGATCTCCGTCGAGATCCTAACTACACTCTAGACGTCGTTGCCACTGGAGCATTGGTATATCGTCAACCAATGTGATGCCTGCAATGCCCATTGCAACACCTATGTCTGCAAGCTTCAAAGATAGGTGCATCTGTCACAAAGACACAATTAAGACTTCAACGCTCCGTTCAGTCATGCCTTTCACCAAACACTGGCAAGAACAATATCGCAATGGAGCTTTCCTCCTTGTACTAGATTTTGTTCTTGTCGTTGTCGTTATAATCTCTAACGACAATGTCGAAACTATGACGAGAAGGATGATGAAGTAAGGTTAACTCCGAAGGCGTAAGCAAAAAGAACTTCCCAAAACATCATAATGACTCCAAAATAATTTGCAACGTACCAATTTTTTCTTCTTTCTTCTCAATCTTTATATATAGATGATCTTTTAAAGAAGAAATGTTGATGATGATAATGACCATGAGAACAATAGCAAATCTACTGTAATCCTTAGCAATCCTCAAGCCATAGTTTGTGAGCAAGAACAATTTTATGTTCATTAACAATCTAAAAGAGTATTCTTGATCTTATATTCAATTTAGGAAATTAACTCTGTTTTAATGAGCGAACCTTGTGGTAATTTAGATTAAGCTTTTTTTGTTTATCATATTCTCTTAGTTAGGAGTGATCAAGTGTTCAAAGAATTCTTAATGTTTGCCAATGAGTGGTTGTATGTTAAAAAAACACTTAATGTTTAGCTAGGAGTTGTTGGACATTCAAAGAGTACTCGATGTTCAGTCAGAGTGGTTAGGTCCAAGGAATACTCAATGTTTAAGCAAGAGTGTTTGGAGTGTAAATATTACTCAATGTTTAGCTAATAGTGGTTGTAGTCCAATGAATATTGACCTTATACCTTAAAGTAATAGATATTCGATACTCGACGTTAGGTGAACCTTAGACTAGGGGCATGGGTTGAGAGTTAGAAAGCAACATTAGGCTACCCCTTAGGTTTGTTAGACGCATGGTCTGCTAGACGCCTAGCTCTAGCAAGAGCATTAGACGCTCACAAGGGAGTTAGATGCCAAGGTGAGTGATTGGTGCTCTAGCTCTATAAGAGGGAAGCATGTGCTAAGTGAGGTTTTACGCCTCGAGAAGTTGCATGGGCTTAGGGTGCTAAGTCCCATTTGAATGTTGAGGTTGAGTGTTCATAACCCTGGGAGGACACGTGGAGGAACAAGATAGGAGATTTGGTTGGGACATAAGAATTGCAATTTTGATACGTTGCCACAGAGACAATGTCAAGCACAAACTTACACTATGGTATGAAGTAGGTTTCTGCTAGGACAAAGGAGCAAACACATTGCAATTGCAAACTTTCTCATTTAGAAAGCTAGAGGTCGAGCCACATTAGGTCAAATATAAGGTGTCATGTCTCCATTTTCTCTTCACTCATCCCCTCATCTTGTCTTTTCAAGTTCTAAGAGTTCTTGTGAGAAGATAGAGCACAAGTAGCTTCTAAGGAAGAGTAAGCAACCATTAGCTACCTAGTGTCATTAGGAGAACCTGTTTAGGTAAGGGAAGCTAACCTTATTCTCTTGTTTATGTTTATGTGCATGTTGTAATGGTGGTTGTATGTCTTAAAGGTGAACTTCGTGGTGTTTTATATTTTCATTTGTATTATGATGAATGAAATGATGAATATTGATGGTGTTATTGATAAGTCTATGACTTCTCATGAGATATTGGAAAACCTTTGATTAGTCCATCTTCAAGCTATGAAGCCATGCACATTAAAGGAGGGAATCAATAAAGGTTGAAGTCGTAGAAGCAAAAAGTAATGGAAAGGAGAAGGCTTAGTTATGGTGAAGGAATGAAGCTCTCATATGAGATTAGGCCAACACTCAAGGAAGAAGGCTAGATGAAGCCACTAAGGGGAATTCTAGCCTAGGTTGATTCACAAAAAGAGACTAGTCTGTTGTCATCTCAACATCATAACTCTACTATATTCATGAATGATTTTACATGACCTAAGGTGTTCTATTTATAGGATAAAAGAGAGCTAGGTGTCTCCAAAAAATGGGAGGAAAAAGTGATCTAGAATGTTGTATTTGGAGCCAAAATGAGTGAATGCACAAAGTGTGACTTGCCACCTAAGCAAGTCACATGCTTCTGGCCTTGGTGCATAAGGAGAAGCTTGATCTCTAAGATTAGTGCAAATTTAGGGTAAAAACACTAATTCTTATGCGTCCCACTCCTAGGCCCAATCTAAAGCCCATCTCTTCTTGGTCTAAAACACTTCTTAGGCCTACAAACCCATCTTGACCCAATTACATGGCTCAAAGAAAATTCTATACTACTGGGCTCGGAATACAAAGCCCAAAATTAAACCTTAGTCTAATATTTAGAAATTATAGAGTCCTAAGTTAGGTCTTCACATCCTTTTTAGCCCAGATGAACTTTAACTTGGGTCTGTCATGCTCAAAGAAAGCTCAATCTTCTTGTATCCTCCTAGCCATAAATTTGGTTGTAGGTTGCTTGGTTAGAGGTATGTCATCAACGTTCCTAGTAGGGGGCCTCTAGCCCATCATCTTTGTCTTTGTTTCATTTCTTTATGTTGACTTTTCTTTTGTTGACTTGAGTTGAGTTGACCTTGTTGACTTACTTGAGTTGACTTGTTGACCCTTTTGTTTTGTTGTTTTTTGTAGGACAAGCTAGGATCACCTTGGAGGAGGATAACACTACTTGGAGTAGAGAATAGGCTTGTACTTGGGACTGCACACCATAAGTGCATATTGAAGAGCTTGGAAGCAAGGTTGGCCTTCTATTCTAGAAGGACAATGTTGCACCATTTGTAGGCTTGGTGACCACGTTAGGTCACCCTCCATACCAAGATGCCACCTTTAGTTGACTTAGCTTCTAGAACATGTTTTTGTGTTTTTTCCATATTGCCTTTAGCTTTGTGGCTTTTCAAGGAGTTCCCCCTACATCACTTATAAAAGGAGTTCTTTTATACTTGTAAAAGGGTTAATATTTGGAGTTATATACATTATATATGACCATTTTTATGATAGCTCTTCTCGAGGGTATCTTCTCCCCAATCTTGAGCTTGGAGATCAAGTGGCGTGCCTCACCATAACCTCCATCTTTTCCCCAATCTTGAGCTTGAAGATCAAGTGGTGTGCCTCACCATAACCTTCATCCCTCTTCTAGACTTCCTTCATTTTACTTAATATTTTCTTCTATTTTGGTTATCATGATGCATTCTATGTCCGATTTACATGTTTCCATTTCCATTCTTGTTTATATATATATATATATATATATATATATATATATATATATATATATTTTTCATATATTTTTTTTTTAATAGGTAAATTTTGAATATAGGAGAAAAGAACAAAATCAAATGATACCAAACCAAGTTCTCTCTGAATCGAGCAAGAGAAAGAACTAACATATTCAACGACAAAAATTCAAAAACTTGAAGAATTATATCGCAGAATTAAGTTAAAGAGCTAACCAATGAGTTGGAGAAATTAGAGAGGAAAGAATGAGTTAATCAGTGAGCCGAAGACGGAAAAATAAAACTAAAAATCATGAATCTTTTTAATGGTAAAATTCAAACAACAAAATACTTAAAACAAAATTTAAAAACAAATTGAGCACTCAATAAAATGATACGTTGAAAATACTCAAATTTTTGAAGTACTTAAAATTAAATTAAGCCAATATATAAGTTAATATGTTAATGCGAAAAAATATAATTATGAACATTGATGTTTGAAATTGACATTCTTTTTATGAAGTTATGATAGATTCATATAAGAGAGAAATAGGCTCAAGAACTAAAAGATTCAAGACTTAGCTTTCATGAAGTACAAATTAAACAAACTTTGGACGGTTGTTGTGTGTTTCATAATGTAAGTGGGCTTAGTAGGAAATTCAAGATGTAGTAGTGTTTTATGAATTGGCTCTCAAAGTTTTACAATTGGCTCTCAAAGTTGAAACACAACTAAGAAAAAAAAATGAGGCCAAGAGGAGTAGCTCATACGATGACTACTACAATAATAGTTGGAAAGGAAATGAAAAAAAAAAACATGATAAGCTTCCTTCCAAGAACTCCCACGACCCACCTACTAAGACCAAATTGCCTAGGGCCTCTCAAAACACTCCTAATTCTTCTCAAGTTTCAAGGTTAGGTTCCATAAAATGTTTTAAATTCTTAAGGTATGGAGACATAGCTTTAAATTCTCCTACCAAAATAACTATGACCATAAACCCTAAAGGAGATGTAAAGTGAACATTCTTCTCTCCCTTGCCCTAATAGTTCTTCCTCCCACACTTCTTCTTTCTCTTCAAGTGAGGACGAAATTAAACCAAGTGAAGGAGACTTGTTAGTGATAAGGCACATGCTAGGACAAGTTCCCAAAGAGTTTAAGTACTCTCAAAGAGAAAACATTTTCCATACAAGGTACCTTATCAATAACAAGTTATGTTTCATCATAATAGATGGTGGCGGTTGTATGAATGTAGCTAGCACAAGGGTGGTGCTTAAGCTTGGCTTAAAAACCATTTCTCATGCCAAGCCATATAATATCATGGCTTAGTGAGGAAGGTAAAATAAAAGTCTCAAAATAAGTCCTCATCAACTTCTTAATAGGAACTTGTAAAGATGAGGTATTATGTGATGTTATGCATATGGAAGCTACACACATTTTGTCAGGGAGGCTATGGCAATTTGATAAACACATTTTTCATAATGGCTAGTCTAACAAATTTACCTTCCTCTTCCAATGCAAAAATATCACACTCTTACCTCTCATCCCTAAAGAATTCAATAAGGACCAAAAACACATGCACACCAAAAAGAATGCGAAATGGCACAAGTGACACATAGGCAAGGCAAACGGGCCAAGGAGAAAGGCATCATGATTAGGGTTGTCAAACTAGGTTAAAACCCATGAGCCAACATGGTCTACCATAGGTTCGAGTCGAGTTGGGTTAAGAAAAAATTGCAAATTTCAGTACGAGCAAGAAATTGACCTAGCCCACTAAGGACCTAGGTTGAACCCGTGACGAGTCAAGTTGGCTTACCAACCTGTAAATGAAAAAGAAAACACTCACTAATTGGATTTGGATGCTTCTTCGTACAACCTTACCTTTTCACTTCATGCACCTAACACCATCATGGTTATATAGTAAATTCAAGTCAAGTTATTAAGTCTTTTTTTTTTCGCATGTGTTTTGTAATGTTCAGGTTGATCTAGTTGTTACAACTACATGTGGCATTGAAGAAGAACTTATAAAGTGCTTTCCACCGACATTTATAGGAGATTTCTCTCTACTTGGGGTGTATATTATTTGTAATTGGAAATGCACAAACATTTGAAATAAAACTACTTATGTATAATGTGCAAAATTGTAATTTATTCCTTTTGGGATTGAAGATAAAAATTGATTTTTTGTTAATTAAATGAGCCAACCTGTTTAACCTACTAACCTGTGGTGAGTTGGGTTCAAATTTTTTGGACTCGCTGATAAATGAGCCAATTGGGTTGGCTCACTAAGTGGTTATAAACAACATAACCATAAAGTATAGACATCTCATTTCTAGGTTAGATGACTTGCTTGATGAGCTATAAGGTGCCACCATATTTTTCAAGATAGACTTGAAAATTGGACACAATCAAATTAGAATCAAAGAGGGAGATGAATGAAAAACTGCCTTCAAGACTAAGTTTGAACTGTATGAGTGGTTAGTCATGCCTTTTGACTTGACCAATGCACCTAGTACCTTTATAAGTGTTGATTGAATGTTGATTTGATAACTGAATATTGATTGAATTAGATGATATTTAATTTTTATAGCTAATTTGGTTAATAAATTGAATCGATTAATTGTTTAAATATGGATATGAATCTTTAGAGAACTGTAATAAAAGGATTGTTTGGTTCTTAATTATGTAAATTGATTTGTTTTATGTTTTAGTGATAGTTTATATTTCTCTAAATTTACATCGAAATATGCAAAAAGTGGTGCATTTAAACATTTTAAAAGACTTGTTAATGTATTGAGAAATGAAAAAGGCTGCAATATTATCACTATTATAAGTTATCATGGGTTGACTTTCAAAATGATGAGTTAAATATTTTTATGAGAAATACGAAATTAGGCATAATTTATTTTTGGACTTGGAACATTATAAAAAAATGGTGTTGTTGTGAAAGAAAGAATAAATCATTGGAAGAACTTCTTAGAACCATGTTGAATGAACCTAATCTACCGACATATATTTGAGTTCATGTAATGAAAATATTGTTAGTCAATCCAAATATTGTCAAGATCTCCTAAGAAAATAGGGCACGCAAAGTTGCAAAGAGGCACACATATGCCCACCAACGACCATATTGATAATGATGAAAAAGGTAAGCCTTTGAACTCCACCAAGTATAAAGGTCTAATTGGCCCTTTGTCATATTTGACTGCTATCATACTAGATATAATATTTAGAGTGTAATGTATGCTATATTTGAGTCTCGTCCAAAGGAATAACATATTTCTATTACAAAAATAATTTAAAAATATCTCAAAGGAACTATGAATGTTGGATTGAGGTATCCATGGTTACATTTATTATGATAAAAAATTTTGGATCCTTGTATGAATGAGTTAACATTTTCATAACAATAGTATCAACACTTTGCAACGAATCCTATGTCTCGAGTTTGAACATCTTTGAGGCTTTTACTCCTATGAGAGTCCAAATTCTCTACTGATTTTTTTGATGTTGTCCTCTGCTGAACATTAAAAATACATTGTGTTGGTATTTTAAATATCTTTTTAATATATTTTAAAACGTCAAAATTAGTGGTAATCAGTGTATTATAAAGGCACAATAGAGAAACAACAAAAAAAAAAAAATCAGAAAATCCAAATTCCTCGTATGAAGGGAGAGTTTCAAATTCACCGTGTTAGGTATCAAACTCTTAAGTAGAGGCGTTTGATAAGGAAATTTGGATCCTCATATAAAGAGGTTAATCTTTTCGTAACATAATATGTTTGGATATTTTCATTATAACTTTGATTGATGTAAACTAGATAGAAAAAACAATTGTGGTACTTGTAATTTACTAGGAAGTAATTTAAGTTTTTTACATGCAAAAACCAATTAATGTTACGATATCTAGAATTAAGTTAATTGTAGTACAACTTAAAGTTGTCGTGCTTAAATTTTGAGGTTGAAGCAACAAAATTTTGATCATAGCTTAAAATTGGATCACATTCCTCGTAAAAGTGATAACACAAGTGCAATTTATTTCACTAAAACGCTATATAGCATTCAAGAATAAAACAAATACACGTCCTTTTTATTTATGATCATATCCGAAAAGTTGATTATGTGATTGAATTTGTTAATACAGACAATCAATCAGTAAATATTTTCATTATATCCCTTATTGTCGAAACTACCTTAGCAATCCAAATTCTAGAGTAAAAGGGTTTAATGTTGGAGACATGAAAGTTAATGAAAGGAAGAACATTTAATTTAACCAATTAAAATGTTTTTAGCTTTGTTGGATTGACATGCATAAACACTTTAACAGATAAAAATAAGTTTTTAATTGGTTAAAAGATCAAAAGTTTTATTAACCTGTTATTTAATTGATTAAAATAAATAAAGAAAACCAACTCAATTAATTTTAACCAATTAAAAATGTGTTTTTAATTAATTAAAATTATTAAAGAAAACATGGATCAAAGAATAACATATTTTGATATCATGTCTCATCCAACAAGCTCTATAGGTAGAGAGCTATAAAATTATTTAGTCCGTCTTTTTTTTATAAAGTTCAAGTAGAATTCTTTAGTCGTGGAATTCTTTTTCCTTTGTAAAATTTTATAGAGTTTAGTTTTTTTTGTTTTTTACAATGCTTGTTGGATAATAACGATTAATTATTAATTATAATAACTGATTTCCAAAAAATATTTTGAGGATTTTGTTTATTTTCAACAAATATTTTGAGGATAATAAGACTCCGTCCATGACTTCAGTCTCCATTTCTTTATTTTTTTTATAGATTCTGTTATTCAACACTATGACTGATTAAATTCTTCTTTCTTGAAATTATTATACGTAATAATCGAAAGTATATTTTAATTGTATTTATATATAGTTTTATTGTCATTCTTTTCATTGATGTTTCATATTTATGCTTATTATTTATTGTACCTTAATCAACCATAAATTAGTTGAAATTGTAAGACATTAAGAAATCTATATAAGTCCTTGACTTAAAATAAGAAAATAAATGAATCATTTGTATGGGAACAAAGAATGATATATTGATCATTTTAGTGATATAATCAATTATATTTAATATTTATTGATTATCTTGAAATTGATTTTTAAACCCTTTCACATATTTATCAATTATTTTCAACATAATTAATTATTATATGTTTAAACTTGCACTTAATGGAGAAAAAATAGATTAGATTGGTCCAGTTTTATTTTCATAATTACACTTAAATTCTATAAATTGATTTAAGTGCCCTGTTATAATAATTGAATTTGATATTACTGAATATACTCTTTCAGAAACTCCCCAAGAAGTGAAAATTTATTCGATTTCACATATTTTTGAGAAAATTCTCTATTTGAGGCAAAATTTGACAAATATAGTTTCTTTTATCTTTGACTTTAATAATTGGATATTCATCACATCAGGTAGGGGATATTCTTCCAAAACTTTTATGTTTTCTGTTACATTCAATGAAATGTATTTTGTGCATTAGGTTTATCTCTCGAAAGGTGTTCAAGCGATTCTAGTTCTTATGTTGTGTGATTAAATGTGTCACACACAAAATTGTTATATAAATTACCAAGGTAGTTCAAACAATCTCATAATTATGAGTAAATTGATATTAGATATAAGTTTAATTTGAATAATTTAAAAATTAATTATGCAATTTCCTTTTCTCTTATCCTTTTATAGTTTCTTAAATATAATTGTCTTTATATATAAAAGAAATTCAATTAGACTTGATGATTCAAAAGTCTTTTCAAAGATTTTTAAATGATAAAAAGTTCTAAATCTCAGTCTGAGAAATTTACTTCTTCTATTCAAGTAATATGGAGGTTACCAGATATGAATCGGATCAAAGTGAATACTGATAGAACTGCTCGATTGAGGTTGGTACAGTATTACTGTTTATGCTGAGGTATTAAGGAAAAGTATATTGGTAGTTTCTCTTCTAAGAGATTCAAAATTCCTTATATATTGAGATCATGGGAATTATTCATGCCATTAATTATTATTGAACTATTAGTTTTTATATGGCTTCGGATTGAACATGTTTCATCCTTAGTGTGTCAAGCCAGTTCTCTCATTTGATGGTTCATTAGATTCTTAGAGGAAGATGAAAAATATCTTTCAGAAAGAAATCATCGTGCAGATAAATTATCTAATATAGGAATGAGAATAAAATTGACTTTAAATGGTATCTTGTTGTCATATTTTGTTATTTTGGATTTTTTTTCACAATAGTATTAGCTTTCCTATATTTGGTTTTGTTTAACAGGAAGTGTTTCTTGGTTTGTCTTTACATGGGTGTGGTGTAGGCTCCATGATTTTGTGTGATGACAAATGAATAATGAATTTTTAGGTGTTAACCTAGATAAGATGTTAGACTTTATAGTGATTCCTAACATGAATTTCATTTTTCTAAAAGGAAAATATAAATTACAAGTTCACTCGTTAGAAATTTTTGCTACAAAGAAGGATACGAAAGAAGTTATACACACAACATACATGATAAATTGTCCCAAAGTTTTGTTGGTGTAGGAAGCCATTTGTAGGGTGTTGAAAACAAAAATCCTTCATGTAACAATTGACGTTACAAGCCCATAAACTATTTAAGTGTCTTCATCTAACCATTGATTAGATTTACTACAAGTAATTTTACTTGTGACTTGACTTTCCTTTCGTCGAATTTAATAATTTCCCGCTTTATGTCTTGCCTTTTGCGTTTACTTCATCTTATTTTGTAGTGTTTTTTATAAGTCAAATAACTTATATTTTATTAAATGACTAAGTGGCGGCACAAGAAATTCAAACTCAGTGAAATCTACAAAATTACAACAAAATAAATGAAAGTACAGCCTGAAAAAGCCAAATAGTGAAACCATAATATGACATAATTCCCCTAAGACCATCCTTCTATAAAAATGTCCAAACTCTATCGAGCAAATTAATAGAATAAATATGCAAACCTTTTCCCCGTTCTGTGGATTCTACAGCACAGGGCATGAAACGTAGGGCATGAAAACGTAACACCTCTACTTTCATAATTTAGAAAAATAATTTTAAAACTTGATTTTTTTTAAAGAGAATTTAAAATAATTTTAATAAAATTTTAAAAAAGTTGAAATTTATAAAAATGTATAAAAGGAAATTTGATAATTTAAAAGTACAAAATTACAATTTTCAAATTTTCAAATTTTTTCCAATTATTTATATTTATGTCTCATATTTTGTTCTTTGCTCAACTTTGATTATGGTATTGTCACTCAAGATATTGTGTACTCAACTTCAATTAGATATCATTATCTCAACCTTATTAAAGCGTTGTTAATTTGACATCATGTTTTAATTGATTTCAATTAAAATTTACTTCATATAAAAGTTTATCAAGATTATTAATGTTGATTTTTTATATACATTAAAATTGTTTCTCAATTGACATTAGTTAAACTTATTTCTCAATTGACATAGTTAAGATTTTATAATAACATCAATGATATTTTTTAATAAATGTCGATATAATTTTTTTTGTTAGTGTCAATTGAAGTTGTTATGTTGATATTATTTTCAGTCAAATGTTGATCACTTATCTTTGACTAACATGGGTTAAGGTTATTCATGTTGAATGTCATGGGATAATTTTTCAACTGACACAAGTCAAAAATCTTCTGGTCAATATTCTTCATTTAATATTATAAAATTTACTTTTCACTAATTTGAACCAATATATATTTCTTGATCAATGTTAATCAAAATTTTCTTAATAAACAATAAGAAACTTATTCTTCAACCATGACATTTGTAAGAGCTATCTATTGGTCAACAATGTTCATACAATCTTCAATCAATGATATTTTTCTTTATAATTAATTACTAAGAGATTTTTCAACCAACATAAATAGAAAAAAAAGTCAACAGAAAATAACATCAACTAAATTTAACTGAAAATAAGTTCTCGACGACCCACATAGATTGACATGATCCTAAAAAGTTGCCTTAACCCAATAAAAATTCAACTTGAATAGGCTAAACCTAACTCAATTTGTCTCAGTTTCATCTGGACCCAACCCGACTTGGACATTATCAGAGTTGGAGTAGACCAAACTTGAGTTGACATGGTCCTACCCTAACTCGTCTGAACATGATTTCACCTCAACTAGGTCTGACTTCCAACTCAACTCAATTTAACCTATGCCAAGGTTGACTCGACTTGACTAGTACAGACCAAGTTAACTCAACTTGAACATAATTTGTTCTTGATTGGACCAGGATCGACTTGGGCATAGCCCAACTTGGACAAACGTGAGTCGGCCCGATTCGGATGAACGTGGACACGCCATGACTCAATTGAATGTGGGTTGCTACAACTCAACTCAACTTGAATCCAGATCGACTTGGCTCCACTTTGGTCCACATGAATTCGACTCAACCTAGATTCAGGTCAACTCAGCTTAACATGGATCTAGATCAACTCACTTGACTTAAGTTCCCTCCAACCTAACAAGATCAATTCAACCTTGTATGAGCCTAACTCGATTCTATCTTACTTAGGTTTGATTTTTATCTAACATTTCATAACTTAAAAATAATTTCATTTTACATAAACCGAGAAAAAGTTTTTGCAAATATAAAATGATAAAATCTTAAAGAACGTTCACTAGAAAATAACATCAATCACAATCAACTAAAAATATAAACTACAAAAAATCATTAATACCGGTAATTTTTAAATTTAAAATATTATTTAATATGTAAGTATATTTTTTTAATTTAGTGATAAATGAAATACTTTATCTAATAAATACATTTAGAATTCATTAAATTTGGATTGCCTTATCAAACAAAAATATTAAAAATAAAAAAAAATTAAATAAAACCAATTTAAATTCAATGTGTCTTAAAAAAATACGAAATTTCCTGGTACAAGGTTAATTTGTATAATTTGTAGATGTTCAATAGAATAAAACTAATTAGTTGGGCTTCTACCTCTGCTCACGAAACTGATTACTAAGTTGATTAGTGGTTGCATATTTAATCAATCTTCTTTATAAAAACTTTTACATAAGGTAAAAAAAATGAGGATTACCAAAATTTAAAATTAGTTTATGTATGAACTAATTTCTAAAAATTATTTTTTATTTTTTGTAACTTGTACGTTAACTTCGAAATAAATCAATTATTTCCTTGTACTATTTATTTTCCTATTAGCTTTAATGAAAAAGTTTGTTGAAACATAATCTTAGTATCCGTACATATTTTTGCTGCAGTATACACCTTAAATAACATGCAATTGTAACGCTCATAATCAATAAAGATGATCCATATCTCTTGACAAACAAATATTCATTTTATAAGACCCACTTTTATTAAGTATCCTAATGTTAAGGATCAAACTGTTGGGCCTAAAGGGTTGATCTATAGGATGCCAAGGCCCCTAAAGCAGTCAAGGTCCCTCAATTGTAAGTCATTTTAAAAAAAATCAGTGTCCTAACTCACCCATATTTTCTCCACATAACCTCTGCTAGGGTTTGGAAATCTATCTAAGTTCAAGTGAGCTCAACCTCCGTCTCCCGTTTAGTTCTCGAACCTAGCCTTTCTAAGTTGTTTTCGTGGTTTAATCCAATCTCCTTTGTCGTGCCACTGTTTCAGTTCATAGATTTGTTCTTGGAGCTACTGGTTTCGCTGGCTTAAGAGTCGAAGTCCAATATTAGCCCTTTTCCAGATAAGGGAAGCTAGGGTTTCACGTTATTTCTATTTTATGTTATTAATGTTTTGTGAAATATGAGAAAAGATTGGGGGGTTTTGGTATATTTTTGAGTTAGGGGTTCAAATATTCATGAAACTGTGACATTTGACGTTATTTCTCGTATTCTGATGCGTCGCACAGTCACCCAACGACGGTGTGTTTTTCTAATATGTGCAGTTTTAGTAAAATTGACTTTCCCGACTCATTAACCGTTGGATTGAGCTCAAATTTTGACAAGTGGTTAATAACATGCTATTTTATGGTTTGACCGGTTGGATCGTCGATTAGATGTCTGAAGCTTGAGAAATGTGTCATGCATTACTGCAATGATTTTGGTTTCGTGATAATAAATTTTCTTGGGAATTTTGGTGTAAGAATTATGGTTGTGAGTTGTGCTTGATTGTATGGAATTGCAAGTACTTAAACGTTGACACTCATTTATTTGGGATGAATACTATTTTGTAATATATGTATGTCTTGGTATGCATTTATAAAATATGAGATGAATGAATCTGCATGAGTGATGTGACTCATGGATTGTGAATGATGAACTTGGATAAATCTTGGCATGCGATTTCAATGAAATGGTTGGTTATATATGTGGTCATGAATTCGATATGAACAATAATGTTACATTGATGGCATAGTATTGGTATGAGGTGAAGCTCTATATCCCCGAATTGGGAAGAATGAGATGGTATAAAATTAACATGGAATATGAATGAGGATGGGTTACAAAAGGATGGTGTGAGGTGTTAAATGAATGATCAATATTATTTGTTTGTTTGGAATGTGATTGGTATGTTGTTAGTACGTAAATCCACGAGTCTCTAGGTGAGACTTCCTGGTCGTGCTTCAGTGGTCAGGACGTAATTCCATGGCCCCTGTTAGTGGGTGTCCATGGTGGTGCCCCATCTATATAACTTGGTAAGGATTCAGGTAAGGGTTGCATCCTGACACTATAAGGAGTCAGTCAGTCTCACTTAGAGCGGACTGACTCCTATGGTAAGAGTAGTAGGAGGCCTGAAACTCATCAAGGACTAACCTTGTGTGTGAGGGAATTGATTTATTGTAACACTTGTAACACATAACTCGGCATAACTCGGGGGTGAGCAGCTCGGAGGTGAGCAGAGGTATCACCACAAGTGCAAGCATCCGCTGAATCCGACCAGGTTATATGTATCCGGATGAGTCGAGTCGAGTCTTAGTGTATTGATTTGAAGGTCATAACATGCTTGGATGATCTGTCTTTTACTCCTTTTGGGTTGTAGGCATTGTAGTGAGCTTTAGTATTTTCTTTTAAGTACCTCCGATAACTGTAAGGAGTGACCTTATACTCCACAGTTTGACTCTTTATTTTATCCGGTGTAAGATTTATTTTATCCGGTGTAAGATTTCATTTAATTATGTTATTATTTAGATGGGATGTTACATTTTGATAACCATATTAGTTTATACTTTTCTTAATATAAGATCTTATAACGTAATAATAATTTTTAAAATAATGATGGTAAAAGTCAACAAATTTATATGTATGATACTTTTTTAGACATAATGGCAGTGTATTAAACTGTTTACAGTGAATATATACGGTTTATTCTTTAATAATTTTATTTATATAAATCATATATATATGCACTATGTATAAAAAATGTTATTGTCTGTCCTAAATTAATGTGTATAGTGAACCTATCACCTTTGTAATAATTCTCTTTAAATTATATTACGGGTAACTTGTAATTAGTTTTACAGTACTGATATTTTAATCCCTCGAAAGATGAAGCTAAGCGTTGTATTAGATACAAATTTGATTGCAAACGATAACTACAGCATAAGTGAAAAAGAGTCAATATATAAATATAAAATATAAAATATATTACAAGATGAATATACGATAAATTGATTTCACTACCACCGTATTAGTTTTATATCCATTGATTGTCGTTCCTACAAAAGGCTTTTGTTAAAGATTTATGATATTTAGACATTAATATTTTATTCAACAATCTTAACATTATATATATTATTATTTTCTTTTAAATTTTACTTATTAACTATTATCATCTAAATATAATATTTAATTACTAAAAACATTGTTAAACATTTGTTTAAAAAGATGTTAAAATATGAATTTCCTTCCCGAAAATTTAAAAGAGGGTGGTGATAGAAGAAAGCAATTGAATAGTTGTTTGGATATCGATTACTTGAATAACAAAACACCACTCTTTGGCACTGTTTTCGTGAGAGATATCCGTACAACCAAAAATAACCTTTTTAATATTTTTTTCTTAAGGAAAAAAAATCACTGAATACCTTAAATTTAAGCGTTTTCTTAAGTGCAAAAATTTAATAAAAGATGTATACTAGTCAGTTCCCGTGGCAGAGTAGTTATATCAAATCAAACAATAGGGCAGCAGGATGGTGCAGTCAAGATATGTGACCGCGAACTTATCCGTTCAGCAACTACTGTTTGTCCTAATCCACATCTAAGGCTTCGTTAATTCATCATTTCCATTTATAGATTTCAACCAATGAAAAGCAAGCACATCGAAAAATCAAAGTACACGAAGAGGCATAAAATGGAATTTAATGAATTTCATGTGCGACGTGAGGGATCCTAAGAAACTGGTCAAGTAAATTACTCTATATGCAATGCTGTTGTACGGAATGGAAACAAATCTTCAAGATATATGTGTACTCACTACTCTTTACAGTTCTGTGCGTTTACCTGTCACCGTTGCAGAGGTCGAAAAGCTTCCCGGTGCTGGAGAAGATGAAGAGCGCCACCTTCGCATCGCAGAGAATGGACAACTCGCGAGCTTTCTTCATCAATCCATTGCGCCTCTTCGAGAATGTTATCTGCCGAGAGCTTTTGTTCTCGATTCGCTTTATCTCCAACTTCTTCTTCCCCATTTTTCTCGCACCAAAACCCTAACTACCTTCTTTTATTTTCTCTTCTTTTATTTTCTGTTCTGATTTCTCGTTTAATATCTCCCAACTCCTATAGTTATCATCACTGTTCTGTGATGCTTTGGCACTTAGCAACAACACTCATTCCTCATCTGACACGTGTCCAAAAGCATATTATTTTACTTAATGATGTCATCTCGTTAACAAAACTAGTTTTTAACCTATAGCGTTATTGTTGAAAGCAGATTTTAACATTTAATATCTGTATCCTTTTATTGTTGAAAGCAGATTTTAACATTTAATATCTGTATCCTTTAATCCATTTTTTTATTCATTTTTAACCTATTATTTATTACTCTTAAATTATCATATTACATCACTACAAAAAATTAAAATAGATAATCTAAAAATAATGAAAGTGATAGATTAAAAGTGGGTAAAAAAAGTGGGTTAAAATATCATTATCCTTAATATTTAACTAGAATTTTGACACGTATAAACGCACAAGTTATATTTTAATGAATGAATTTTGTTTTTTTAGTAAATGGAAAAAAATTAAGAAATATCAATTTAAATATGTTTATAAATGAAATATCAATTTTATCATGTTAATAAATGAATTTAATAATTCTGAATATTCAGGATCATGACAATACTAATTGTAATAATTATTATTTTGTTCGATATAAAGTTTTGACTTTCTGAACATTTATATATATACCTGTTATGATTTCTATACAAAATTTTTAATTGATTTAATGGGTCAGAAGATCATTGTAATCCACAATATAAAATCGATATAATTTTATTAAATTTAAAATGGGATTAAAAGAAATAAAAAAATGCAATACAATAATTGACAAATAACTGGAATAGTATAAGATTAATTTTAATTAATATAATAACATATAAAAATATGAAAATAATTAAAAAAAAAAGAAAAATAAATTAAAAGAAGAAATTTCTTACTGGTCTTCATGAATATCATTAATATAAATTTCTTTATACAATAAATAATAAATAATAATATTAGAATTAATAAATACGAAAAATAATAAATATTAACATTATAATTAATAGATACTAAAAGTTATTATATTTTGGTTCTATACAAAATTATGGTTGCAAAATTGAGAAATTATAATCGTATAATTAAAATCCAATTCAATAATTTTTCAATACATTACAAACTTTTTCAATTAAAAATTAATACAATTATAATTTCTCAATTTTGCAACTACATTATAGAACCAAAACCTAATAACCTTCGGTATTTATTAATTATAACGTTAGTATTTATTACTTTTCGTATTTATTAGTTATAATATTATTATTTATTATTTATTATATAAAAAAATTTATATTAATATTATTTGTGAAGACGAATAAGAAATTTCTTCTTTTAATTTATTTTTCCAATTTTATTTTATTTTAATTATTTTCCTATTTTTATATGTTATTATATTAATTATTTTCATACCATATATATTAATATTATTCGTGAAGTCTGATAAAAAAATTCCTTCTTTTTTATTTTATTTTAATTCCTTTCGTATTTTCATGCTTATTAAACAAAAGCATATATAAATCATTTCAAAATTATATATTAATATTTTACAAAATATTATATTTTAAGTACACGATATAAAATAAAGTACTAAAAAATTAAATTAAATATTAAATTATGTAATTAAGTATTAGTGAGAGAGTTTAAATACTTTCTCTTTTACCAAAATCAATGTTAAAATAAAATCATTAATTGTTCTACAAACTCAGAAGAAACTATAATTATAAAAGAAAAATCTAAAATTTATCATATCGTGGAAAAAAATAGGGTGGTAGATTTATTTCCTTTAAATTTAATTTTATTAGAGACAATTCTTCCATATCTAATATCATTGAAAACTTTTATCTCGTGTTGAATATTATGATCTTCGTAATGTGTGCCTGAACTTGAAACATATATTGATTTTAAAAGTAAGATAGAAATTTTTAAAACAAATATCATGATAATCTGATCTTTTTTTTGTGATGTAACTGAATTTGTAAACAATTTTATCATACATAACACACATTACTTCGATGTCTGACAATCCAATGCTTACTGATTTTAACATTGTATTAGGAGATTACAAAATCATCTCCTGAAATTTATGTGACTTCCTTAAATCAAACTGAGAAATTTATGTGAGTGTAAATTTATGTTCTTTAAATTCTCAGATCTTCTTTTCAACTCTTTGTCTCTATTCTAAACTGAGAAAAACCAACAAAACATCTTTGAGTGAAGTTACGTTCATGAAAAATTGGGTAGGCAAAGTTGAGAGCAAGAAATATCTACACTTTACAATAATTTACCATTAAACAATTAGATCAACACAAAATGCAGCAAATTTCTTTGTTATTTCACCTCGTAAAAAAGCTAGTAGAAGTTTCGTTAAGTTGATCCACATTGTTGAACTTAATTTCTATAACAATTAACCTGATCCATCTTAAGTAGTAAAACTATTAAATTTATACTTTGAAGCATAGGAATGAAAGTAAAAAAGTAAACAGCTTGCTCTTTCTTGTCCCTGGTTTGGATAGATCATCCAGTTTATTCAAAGCAAATCTATTTCAACGTAAATCAGAGTCTGATGCTAACAATTTTCCAAAAGCAATGTCAAAGCTATTTAATTTATGTGCAAAATAATATATAGTATGCTAAACATGTAGAATAAATTTCATGAAAAACTATTAAGACAAATTATAAATAATATGTTAGTGTTTTACCCAATGTATCAAAGCTGTTTAATTTATGTGCAAAGTATGTGTAGTATGCCAAACCTATAGAATTAATTTCATAAAAAACTATTAAGACAAATTATAAATAACTATGTTAGTGTTTTACCCAATGTATCACAAAAAAATATTAAAATAAAAAAAATCTATTATAGAATGAAATGATTAGAAGTATTGTATTGTGTACTGGTTCACAACTTCAACCAGTACCTTAATACAACAATATTTAACATGCCAACCGAAATAAACTAAAGAAAATGGGTGAAAGAGAATTCTATTGCTGAGTTATCTCTTCAAGGGAGTTTGAGAGCATAAAGAGAACAGTACATAAATAAAAATAACCTAAAATGCACAAAATTAAGTATGAGTATTTAAGGGAAAAAATTGATGCTGAGTTAATAATTATAGAAAAGGATGATGAGTTTTACCAAAATACAATTGTCCAAATCTTTCGTCTCCTAGTTCTCTGCCAGGATCAAAGAAGTTTGGAGTCTCTTAAAAGTGTTTACTTCCCTTCTCAAATTCTTCTAAAGAGGAACCATGTGAGATTATTTTATAATTAGATAGTACAAAAGATGTTACTACATGGAGATAATTCTTTTTCATTAGACAACCATAACACAACAATCTGAATGAAAACAGTCAAATACAATTACAGACCAAAATTCTGATTATAATTTGTCTTTAGACAAACAACAACAACACAAATACCATAACATCAATCTTCCACAATAATCTAAATGAAGACAAAATAGAAATGTTGATAATCCAAAAGTTTAGACAATTCATTTGCAATACACAACTCACTTTTGTTTTTTAATATTTTTTAGCAACATCTTCAATGATAACTCATCATTGTATGACTCTAACATAGTTTCAAAATCTCTTTTAAGAGAAGTGGTTGGTAAATCAGTATATAAAACTCTCCAAATTATTGATTATTTAGTAAACTTGCTCAACAAATCCTGATAAATAAATACACATATTTAGAATATAGACAATTGTTGGGTATTGGGCTCCCTTCCTATGTGGAGAAAAGACCCAAAATTTGAGAAGCTCATGTCTCACTTAACCTAGTGGAGAAGGGGCTATAAAATAAAGAGAGAGGCAGAACAATAGAGTCAGAACACACTGAAAGCCCTGACACATAGAGGGAGAGGTAGAGGGAAAATTCTGTTCACGTTTTTCACAGAGCTGTCACAGTAGAATCAGCGCTGCGGATTCGTTCACCGTTGGATCGGGCTGAAATTTTTACAGCAGGTTCGGAACTCATTGCTCTTCATTCTGACTGGTCGGATCTTTGATACGAGGTTTGAGTTGGGAGATATTAATTTCGTATTGCAGCAGTGATTTGTAGAGGTTTTCCTATCTTGTTCTTCTCTATTTTGAAAGCTTTGTTGCTTTGTTATTTGGTTGGGTGTTGGCACTAATTTGTGCTATTGATTGAGACTCTTTTGTACTCTTGTTGATCATAGTGGAGCTATTTCTTTGGTCT
>Ga0214544_1002216_pt1 | contig 40983 bp, 24 predicted proteins | sample CNSS3metaG_FD_160074 | JGI IMG/M metagenome (GOLD analysis project Ga0214544, IMG submission 160074) | Root nodule microbial communities from cowpea collected in UCLA plant growth center, Los Angeles, California, USA - CNSS3 | ecosystem: Host-associated > Plants > Roots > Nodule | place: USA...
TTTTTGGTTATGGTCATGCGGTCAGTCACTTCGGTGACCCCTTTTTTATGGTGGTTATGGTTATGCGGTCAGTCACTCCGAACCATCGGCTCTGATACCACTGATAGGTTATATTTTTTCATATATGAGTTATAGTCATGGTTATTGACATATGGTTATTGGGAGATTATGGTTCTATATGGTTATATGACATTAGTCTTACACATATAAGACCTTAGACACCACTTTTACACCAAAACCTTAAGGCAATGTTGTTATGGGTCTTTATTCTTATATAGTGTTTAACTTTGTCTTTTCTATCCAATGTGGGACTTTTTGACTCACACTTGGACTATTCCCAACAGAAGGGTGAAAGCGCAGCCTCGTGCGCGTGGGTTTTGTTGGAGGCATCAGCTGAGTGAATGCAGGAGAGGATGGGGAGGACCGCGATGACGGCAACGACGTTCAATGAGCGAAGGATCTCCGGCGAGCGTCGATCGGTGGTGTTGCTGCTGCTGTGACCTTCGTAGGTGGTGGCGATCGGAAGGATATGTTTTCTAGTGGCTGGCGCGTTCAGATTTGTGAGGGAGAAGCTTCTGATAGCGCCTCCAACCTTTAATGACGGGCGGGGACGCGTCTGATGGCTTCGGCTCGCCGGCTAAGGCACTGGCGTGGCGTGGTGACCGCGTCAACTACAACGGAGAGTACTAGAGTGTCTCACGTTGAAGAAGGGAATAGGGAGATGGTGTTCGACGTTACCGATGATGACACTGTGGGCTTTGGCTGGCGGAGGAAGTCATAACAATGGCTGGGTTTAGGAGCGCAGGGCAATCTGGAGAGAGCAGCCACGAGATGGAGATTTTACGAAATCGAATACTGTTTTAGCTTGCCAGTCTGCACCAAGGGCAAATAAGAGATAAGGAGGTAGAGACTGAGCACGTGGTCTGTCTCCCAACATGAGGTTTTCAACCCAATTTTACTTTGGTGGTTATTTAAGGCTGTGGGTGCAGGTAATGTTACTCATTTACGAGGAGGAAACTTTTTTTTAAGGGATTTTTTTTTTAAGTGAATTTAATTATTTTTAAGGAAAAGAAAATAATTAGTTGTTATGGCTTTTCACCCAGTGAAATAAGATATTGATAGTATTCTAAATTTGGAAATAGAGAATATGTTGTTATATATTTATATTTGGATGACATGCTAATGATTGATATAAGTAATGAAATAGTCTCTTGAACTAAGATGTTTTTGGAATTTTATTTTTAAATATAAAGTTTTTTCTAGGTGAAATCAATGTGATTTTAGAAGATAGAATCATAAGGAAGGGAAGGGAGATAGTACATGAAAAACTTCTTAGAAAGTTTAGAGACTATTACTTCAATTGAGTGATATTCCTTATGATACTAATTCTAAATTAAAATAAACGAGAATTATTTTTCTCAACCTCATTATGCTAAGATAATTAGAAGCTTACTGTTTTTGACGAGCTCTTTTAGATCAAATATTACTTATGTAGTAAGTAGATTGAGAATGTGCACTTAATATTCTATTTAGGAATATTGAGTTTTGTGAAATACTTAAGATATTCAATGGATTATACCATTGAATAGTGGATTTTCCATTGTATTAGAATGGTTGATGTTAATTGGATCTTTAATTCAGATGAGACAAAACCCACCACTAGTTAAGTATTCACACTTGGGGTGGTGTGATTTTGTGGAGATCAACCAAGTAAACATTATTGCTAGATCAATAATGATATGAGTTAGTTACCCTTGAAATGTCTTATAGTGAAGCTGAGTAGTTGACTAGCTTCTTAGTTAACATTCCACTAGGAATGAAATGTGTCGATATATTGTGATTGTCAAGCGGCAATAGCTAGCTAAAGAGTGGAACAATTTCCATTGATTGTGTGAAGTCAAAATGGAATTTTGCAAATCCTCTAACAAAACCCTAGGAAGAAATATGATTAATGAAACATCGAGGGGAATGAGACTTAAGCCACTTGAAACAAACAAGTGATGGTAACCCAACCTTTGTAATTCGAGATCCTATGAATAAGGTTTATATGGGTAAAAACAAGTTACTTGTTAGTTCTGATAGCACTAAATTGATTTTAAATCAATTATGTCCATTCCTATGGTGTGTGAAAGTGCTAGAGATTGCATTATTGAGAAGTTAAACTTTGTAATTAAAATTCTCTATGGTGTAACAATTTTAGTGGAAACAAAGTGTAATGATTTTTATATCCCTTATGGGTGGTGTATGATTTGCAGCATATTGGATGAAATCACCTATATGAGTATCGAGTGGAGCCGCTTGAATGAGATTTTGACATGATCTCTAGAGTACTTATAAATACTGGGCACGCGCATGGCCTAGTAAGTGCAACAAACGATAACGATAGAAATTGTGGGGGTATATTGTGATTGATAAACTGCTAACACACAACAAGTGTCTTTAGTTCATATAGCTTGTTACACCAACTACAATGTGTGTTAAGTTTCTCTGTCTAAGACTGGTTCATATAACTTGTTATGCCATATGATGCATTACATCTTATATGAGACCTAGGTTCTTCTTTTTCTTTCTATCTTTGACCTTTTGGAACATGTGGGGGATTGTTGTAAAATTAGGTATTCCAAAAAGATCCCTGTTCTTCTCATCTGCATCCGAAATATCCTTTCCCCACATATCGCAGAAAAGTAGGAGTTTGTTAATGAACATTCTGCACAACCTTGACCATTTCCAGAACAATTTCACTGCTAACTGAATCTTCTCTCTTTTCTTCTTTATTATCCTGGATATTTATTCACTCTGCTGAGAGATTATCTTGCTAGATTCTGGATACCTCGAAATTAATCGAGAAATTCTTGTTATATCCTGAAAAATTTGCAAACATAGCGAATAAATCCTTAACTTAAGGATAGTGTTTTTACACGGCTTAGAAAATCCATTTATTTTGTGTTCTTAACTCTTTTCTATGCAGGTTTGACAGCAGTCCAAACATATATTAAAATATATAAATGTGACTCAAAAGTACTAGCGTATAGTAATATGTTACAAAGACTAATCTAGCCCAACACATCATATAGCCCCACCACTATCTACCTATAAGGTCCCAAACTCCCTAGGTTTCTATCTAGATTTTTCTCCATGTGGAGTGACAAATGATCATACCTTGTTGTTTGTTGTTCCATATACAAGTTATATAAGATTTTGGTGTACTAAGATGACTTGTTGGTAGTATGATTAATTCATTTGGTTTTAATTATAATATGATGAGATTATGAGGTGGCTAGAAATGAAATATCATTCATCAATTCAAACTGAAAAATAAAAATGATTAATATATAAAAGAAAATAAGAAATAACAACTAATGCATCAGATACACAACGTAAGTTTAGTTACAATAATCACTAACCCACCACAGAACTTATTTATATTTTCTGAACTTTTTCATCACTCAGTCTTGGAACACACAGAACAAATAAATATACATGGTTGGAATCATATGTACAAACAATTATTCGTGTGAACTAAATTTCTCTTCAAATAACATACATTGAACATTTTATGAATTGGGTGTACTTTAACCATCCATGATGCTCCATTCATCGTAAAGATTTGAGACTTGTTTCACCTCGGCATACCTCAGTGAAGGAAACAACTCTCTCAAATGCTCCATATCAATTTGAAGATTCTTTAGGTATTTCAGACGCAAGATCTCCACCTTACAATATTCTAATGCTCTATTATTTTCATTATGTATGCTCCTGAGTTTGCCTCCTATTATGTATAGTTTCTTCAATGCAAGAGGTAGGTGGTTTATCATCAACCATGTTGGAGTTTGCTCACTAGGAAAGCCTTCAATGTTTAACTTTTCCAAACCTTGTGGGAGAACGATTTCAATATCTTTGTACTTCGTGTTAGATGACACACCCCATGATATTTTGAGACATTTAACTTGTGAGTTGCTCAGGCTTTCAAACTCTTTATCTTGGATCACAGCCTCACTTCCAATGTGTATGCTCAATCGTTTCAACTTTTTAAAGTTTGCAAGATCCGATACTGTAGGAGTCTTGTTGGAACTGCCTACTACAAATCCCTTCAGTACTTGAAGCTCAGAGAGCTTCCCAATCCCCTTTGGCATACTCTCCAACAAGTAGCACTGTGACACATCTAAGTGTGTGAGCTTTTTCAATGAAGTAATTTCATTAGGTAAGGTTTCGAGATTATGACAAGCCTTGAGGTCAAGAATTTCTAGGCTAACAAGTTGAGCAATGGAGGGTGGCAAAGCTGATATTCTTGATATACCACGAAGACTGAGATATTTCAGATGCTTTTGAGCTTTTGAGTCTGTCATGAATTCTATACCAGCAACTTCAATGTGATGTTTAGGAGACTCTTGCCAACGACCAAGCTGAAGCACCACCAACTTCTTCATTTTAGCCATCCATTGAGGTTCAATAGTGAGATAACTCGCATGAAGATTGAAAACACTTCTCCAATGGTCAGATTTCGAAGCAAAGTCGCCACCTATCTGAACTTTTGTCTGGTCAAGTACTAGGCAACCATAATCAGCCTGATTTTGGTGGGAAGAGGTTGTTATTTGTGAATAAAATCTAAAGGGTTGCTTATTTTCTGCCAGCACAGATGATACCAACATGTGGCGGATCCAAGGATTAAGTTTGAATTTGTTCACAACAGGACACTTTCCCGTACCATGTGGCACAATCAGATTAGAATTCAGAAGCTCGTCAAAAACATCCTCGCCTTCTTCTTCAGATGTTTTCTCTGTTGACTTCTTTACAAACCCCTCGCCAATCCACCAGTAAATTACATTTCTTTTCATCATAACAAAATTTTCTGGGAAAATTGAGAGAGACAAACAGCAAACTTTTGAATGAGGATTAAGGGCATCATAACTGGCTTGGAACCTTTTCAAGACTAGCTCCACATCCTCATGGCGTCGGCTTAAAGACAGTATGGGGTAATGCACTGTCTTGGATGTTTTTCCTTTTTCTGATGATTCATTAGCCTTTGTTTCAGTTTCACTAACACCGAGCTTTTTAGTTGATTTCTTGATCTTTTTATTAATGGCCTCCACCACTTTATCTACCACCTCCTCCTTCGAAACTTTACGCTCGACATTCTCATCCGAGACTGTTTTGTTGGTGTTTCTGAGAAGATTTTCCTCATTTTCCTCCAATTTTTTTGAATCTGCCTTCTTGTTGTCTATCTCAGACTTCAAACTCTCCACCTTTTCATCATCATCTGATACGTCTTTTTCCAAATTACGGACTGAAACAACAATTATAATTGAAAAATGTAAGTTTTTCAAGCTATTGTAATATGTCGTGTCGTGATTGTAGTCATATTTTTCTCTAGTTTTTCATCATGTCAAACGATGAAAGTTTTGCTATTACATTTCTGGGCAACTTTTCACTGTATAAAGGATTAAGATAAAACCAAGGTTATTACTAATTATATGACTGATGTTTATACAAATAAATACCTTTAAGGACTTGATCCTCCAACTCTCCCCTTGATATTTGGCTTGTTAGCTCTGAACCTTTTGTTCCACTTGGGTTTGCATCTTCTGCGGGAATATCAAAGCTTTGAAGATGATCTTCTAGGGTTCTTAACGTTTTACGCATTTCTTCATTTTCCTTCACTGGGGAAAACTTGGCCTTCATGTTGTCTAGTTCCAACTTCAAACTCTCCAACTTTTCATCAATGGGTACATATTTTTCCGGCAAAGTTTCTTCTTTTGACTCTAGGGTTGAAGATGGTATATCCACACCTATGATCACAAATAAAATATGGAATTTCAAGACATAACAGATAAAAAAATGCAAGAACATTGTACCACACAAATCATTTTTTGAATATTCACTTTTTTGAACATGCTAGAACATTCTTACCAGTGGCTTTGAGGCCTTGGTCCATCGACTCATCATCACTTTTCCTTTGTGTTGGTAGCTCTAAATTTTTTGTTTCACTTTGATTAGAATTGAATTTCCGAATAAGATCTTCCACGTCTCTTAATTTTTGCTTAAGTTCTTCACTTTCCTTTGTTGTGGAAGACATCCCCTTTATTTTGTCTAGCTTGGACATAAAACTTTCAAACTTTTCTTCTATCGTTCTATCTTTTTCTACATTACTCTTCTTGTCTTGTGTCTCTTGGCTTGAAGGTGGCTTTTCAATACCTATGAGCACAAATAAAATACAGATATCAATACATATGCATAGAGAAATTATCTACAGGAAAAAAAAAAGCTTCTTGATAAACTCAAATCAATTTATACAGTAGTTAAAAATTATATTTTAGATAAATTAATATGAAAAAACCCGTACATAAGATGACTTAGTTTATATATTGACTTGGCATTTTTTTATTTTTCTCACTTAGAGATGTTTAAGGTTAAATTTTGTCCAAATACATCAATTATATTTATTACTAAAATAAATAAGTAATTGATGGTTTTATAAATAACATACCATTGGCATTTAGGTCTTGATCCACCAACTCATCCCTTGATGTCTGGTTTGGTTGCTCTGAACCTTTTGTTTCACTTTGGTTTGCATCTTCTGCAGACTTAGCAATCTCCTCCAAGTTCTGAAAAAGATCTTCAAGGGTTCTTAACGTGTTCTGCTGTTCTTCATTTTCCTTCACTGATGAAAACTTGGTCATCATGGTTTTTAGCTCCGACTTCAAAACCTCCAACTTTTCATCAATGGGTACATCCTTTTCCAAACTCGTTTTGCCTTCTGACTCTTGCGTTGAAGATGACTTATCAACACCTATGAGCACAAATAAAGGATAATATGATATGGAAAATTACATTATGATTCTCATTTTTTTTATTTTTATTTTTTATCATTTTTTATTTTCTGACGTGACTTAGTGTGAATTATTGATTATTTCAAAGAAAAATATAATGGTACAACAAAAGATAAAAGTATAAAAGTATGATTGTAAAAAAATGAGAATCATCATGTTATTGTCTATTTTTATTTCTCTGATATCACCCGCCGAAAATGGAATTTATAATTAAAATCTATATAAAACAACAAAAAAATTATTTTACTTTTATTTAATTTTACATGTGAAGCAAGTATGATTGCAAGTTGGCAACATAAAGTGTTATTTTACCGGTGGTTTTCAAGGTTTGATCTACCAATTCATCCCTTGATGTTTGGCTTCGTAGCTCTGAACTTTTCTTGTCACTTTGATTAGAATCCTCAATGGAATTTTCAATCTTTTCTAAATTTTTAGCATTGAAGTTTCGAAGAAGATCTTCCATGACTCTTAGTTTTTCCCTGAGTTCTTTGTCCTCCTTGGCCGTGGAAGACATGGCCTTCATTTTGTCTAGCTTAAACTTCAAACTCTCAAACCTCTCATCAATCCCTACATCTTTTTCTACAATACTCTTTTTGTCTTGTGCCTCTTGGCTTGGAGGTGGCTTACCAATACCTACGAGCACAGATAAAATATATTATAAAGATATCAATGTCATAAAATTTTTCAAAGAAAATCTTTTAGAAGAAAATAAAAAATAAAATAAATTTCTTCCCTAATTTAAATTAATTTCTACGTTAACACAAAATAAATTTTACAAAATAATTTATATATAATCTGATTTCAGTTTAAAAGAGGTTTTTTTTCTCTCTATTAGATATGCTTGGAGAACATTTATGTCCAAATGTCAAGCTGAGAGGTTGATCCCATCTCAGGTTTATAAGTGAATTTAATGTAAATTTAATCCAATTTAAATTGGATTGGAAAAATTCAAATAAAGTTGATCTTGTTAAAATATATCTGATTTATAAATTTAATCTCTTTTATTTAATTAGTATTGGATTTAGAACTGAATTTTCAAAAATCTAATTCATAATTACCCTTAACTAACATCTATACATATAAGCAACATTGTCTCTCACATCATCTTTTGAATACTGACTTCATTTTGGTTAAAATCTATTGGAAACAATAAAAAATTGTGAGTCTTATTTCATATAGAGATGAAATTTCACATATAATTTTCTTGTTTTCAGCAAATTTTAAATAAATAATATATTACATATTATGTTAATGAGAGACTTTATTCTATAAAAAAGAAATTTATGTTCTTACCAGTGGCTTTCAAGTCTTGATCTGACTCATCCCTTGATTTTTGTCTTGGTAGCTCTGAACTTTTTGTTTCACTTTGTTTAGAATCTTCTGATGAAATCGCAGATGAACTTTTAACTTTTTCTACGATCTTCTTGTCTCTTGACTGTTGGCTTGAAGATGGCTTATCAGTTCCTATACACAAATAGAATATGAATATCAATGTGATAGGTAGAGATGTTTTCTATAAACAATTTTAGGAGACAAAAAATAAGTTTCTTAACAAAAATAAAATTCATTTATACATTAGTTAAAATTTATATTTTAAAAATATCAATACAAAATAACATTCACGACTTAAATTAAATTTTTTTTTTTTTTTTTACCAAATATGATTGGTTATTACTATATATTGTATAAGAAAATGGTATGTTAAGCACCTCCAGTGAAGTGTTGATTCATCTCCTCCCTTGATGTTTGGGTTGGTTGTTCTAATCCTTTTGTTTCATTTTCATTTGCATCTTCTGCAAGCTTAGAGTTGAAGTTCTGAAGGAAATTTTCCACTTCTCTTAACTTTCTTCGTAGTTCTTCGTTTTTCTTCAGTGTTGAAAAATTGGCCTTCAAGTTCTCTAACGTGTACTCCAAATTCTCCATCTTTTCATCAATCGTTTCATCCTTTTTTCCACTCTTTTCTTCTGCCTTTTGACTTGAAGATGGGTCTCCAATCCCTACAAGTCCATATAAAATAATAATATCAAATAATATGATAACATTTCCCTAACAATACTTTCCTTTGGAAAAAAATATATATATCAGTACATGCCAATTTGCATAGCATGTTTTTCTATTATATATAATCTCACAAAAACAAAATAGACAATGAAATTCTCTAGTCTTCTCAGAAATTTTAAGGATTTTAATGTTGAGATGCATCTAACTAAATTGATATATTACATTTGAATTACTTGTAATTATTATTTTTTTAATTTGAGTAATTTTATTTTGATAAAGTAATTGAAAATTTCTTTTAAGATAAAATTTTATTTTAAAAATATGTATTTTAAAATTTAAAATTTAAAATATTAGTCAAATTTAAATATTCAAATAATATTTAATAATTTAATTTTTTTAGTACATATATGTGTAATTTGTATAAAGAAATGTAAGAAGGGAATGACTAGTTGTCAAATTTCAATTTTTTTATTTTCTTTTTAATGGAGTTCAAATTTTATTATTTTAACTAGCAAAAACATAAATCCTTTAATTTTTAAAATAGGTGGAAGTGATTAATTTTTTGAAGATCGGAATATATAATTAATATTTAAAATAGTTATTAAATATAAAATTAAAAAAATAAAATATGTACATAATTTTTTTTAAATAATTATTAAAGATAAAAGAGATTATTAGAATAATAAAAGAAGTTTTTAAAATAATAGTTAAAGATAAAATATTTATAAAATAATTAATTTTTTAAATAATAATTAAGAATAAAACTGAAAAAATAAATATGAATATCTTTTATATATTTTTATAGATTATTCTAAAGTACCTTTTCAATTTTAAATTTAATTCTTTTTTAAAATTTCTCATTCAAACAATTCAGGTTATCTAAAAAAAATTGATAAATAAATTACTCTAATAATAAATTACCTCTTTCGGATCCATTAAATAAATCAATTTCTCCAAACATTCAATGGCTGTAATAGCAACCAAAACCCTAATAAATCAGAAGCAAAAATAGAGAAATGTACAGCATGCAGTCATCAAATTGGAACTGGTAAGGGCAAATCAAATTACTCAAATACATATATGAATATCAGACACCATGATCTCATTCCAAACTAACATCATATTTGTAATGATAAAGAATATTAAACATAATATAAATGAATTTAGCATGAGCTCACCCTTTTGTGGATCAGCATTTGTGGGTTTATCTGTTTCCAAAATTCGCTTGGAAATGTCGAAGAATTTATCTGTTTTGAAGTTGCGAAGAAGATCATCCACAAGTTTTAACGTGTCAAGGAGTTCGTCTTCGTTACTTTTGACTGTTGAAAACAAATCTTTAATGGCTGTTAGATCCGCCATTAACTTGTCCAGTTTATCAGAAATATTAGACTCCTCTCTGCTCTTAACTGATGTTAACCTTCTCTGCAGTGATGCCACTGCTTTCATGCGGTTTGTTCTGATAGACATTTTTCCTCACAACAACAAATTTCTTGCTTTTTCATAAATTCAACAAGATAAAACCAATTCATATATATATATATACATACATAACTATGGCATCAGATTAAACATTATACACAAGCAAGTGAAGGAACCAAACTGCAAAAGTTCCACGTTATTCTTTCTCTTTCACTTTTCTAAATCCTTGTCTTTATCTTTACATTCTTTAATATTCTTCTTTTCATGTATCTTGAATTTCAAATTTAGAATATTGGACATTGTTTTGATGTAAAATATAATTAGATAATATTTAAATACATAAATGATATGAAGTCTTAAAATAAATTGAAATAAAAAACAAAACAAAAATAAAACTCATAAATGATTATTCAAATTTAATGAACCTGAAACAAAATTAAGAAAACTAAAAGCCCGTAAATGTAAACATCAACAAAAATTATTTGTTTTCCCTTGATGTTCCTTAATTGATTAGAATTTTAATCTCTTTCGTTTCTTCAAATTTCAAATTCCATTGCTTACATGAAATGATATGATTTCTAATAAAAAAAGATAAAAGAGCATCCTCTTTTTAGAACATTTGAAAATACATGATAAAGTTTTGTCTATAAAATCAAGCTAAGCTTTTGTCTCCTCTCATGTCATGTGAGAGAGATCCATTCAATGTTAGTATCACTTCATTAGTTTATAATATCCACATTTTATTCAGTTATAGAATATTATAAGAGTCTATATTATTATTATTATTATTATTAGCAGTTCTCTTTTATCCTTTATTGGTTTCCTTTTCCAAAATTCAAATTAAATTGTTCATTCCTTTTATTCCCTTTTTTTTCGTATTGGTATTGACCAAGCATCCCAAATGAGTGTGTACATCTCTTTTATAACTTAAATAAAAAACAAGTTGGGTGGGTCCCTTTTTTAATCGTGTAAATCAAAGCTACCGAAACACCTTTTTTGACACCAAAACATAATTGGAGCAATGTTTAATTGATCTTTACAATTTCAAACTATAGGTTTTAACTTATTTTTCAAAGACATCGTTGTCATACTCAATTTCATTATGCACACTATTTTAGAATTGAGGATGAACATCGATCATAAATACTTAATGGGAAAGTGACAAAAGTAGAATAACTAAAATACGCATCCTTTAGTTTGGCCTTTTCTGAGCCATGTTGCACCCGTGACATGCCACCATTCAATTGATACCTTACATTTTTTTTTTCAGATAAATTAACGAAAAGTGATATTACAAAATGGATATAATTATTAATTTAGTCTTTGTTCATTTAATTTATTTTGGTTTCTTTATTATTATTTTCTTTAATTTTATTTTTAAAGTTTAATTTTATATTTTCGTTAGTTAACATTAGTATCGATACATAACATCTATCAATTCATAGAATTTTAATTTTTTTTAATTCTTTTAAATTTACAAAAGTCCACGTGTTAGATTATAGTTATATCACGTGATAGTGGTTGTTTTCAATTTATTTTTTCTGTATATATTACTGTAAACACAGATGTGATAGTACATGTATGTACTATATTTTAAATATATGTAAATTATTTAAATTTTAAAAGTAGTAATTAAAATAATAAAATTGAAAAAAATAAATAAAAAGGTGTATATAAGTATAGATATAGCTATGCATAAAATAACTTCTAGTTAATAAAATACAAAATATTATAATGTAAATAATATTGTGAGTAATTATTTAAAATTGAAAAAGTAGTTATTAAAATATAAATGAATAAAGAATCCTTTTGTAGTGAGTAATTATTTGAATTAAAAAAATGTAGTTCTAAAATAATAAAACTGAAAAATAGTTTTTTATTTTATTTTAAATAATTATTTAAATTAAAAAAATAAGAATTAAGAGAGTAAAATTGGAAAAATAAAAGTGAACATCAAAGATGTATGTCCTCTTTATATATAACTAGTAGAAACACCACGTGTGTTCTCGCATCAATATGTTTGTATTTTTTAAGTCTTAAGAAATAGATATTGAAAGTAATAGCAAGAAGTATATATCAGTGTAGCAAGAAGTATATATCAGTGTAGAAACTACAAATATGATGAAAATAAAACCCGTGACAACTTTAGAAAAAATAAGAAAAATAGCAATTACTAAAAAAAGTCAATTAACAATATTATAAAGGATAAATTAAAATTAAATAATATGTAAAAAAAAAAAAATGAATCATCTTTACATGTATAACATACCAAAGATATAACAACACTTGTATACATTAACATACACGTGGATGTGACAACATCTTTGTGTATAATTTTTTAAGTTTTAAGAACAAATAAATCAGAAATAATAATAAGAAATACATGAATACTAAAAAAATTAAAGAAAATAAAACCCATAGACAGAAGTTAAAAAAAAGAAAAGAAAAGTAATATATATAAATAGAAATCTTCTTTTTCTTTTGCGTCTACTTTTTATTTTTTAATTTTATTTTTAATTATTATTTTAAAAATTAATTATTTTATAATTAATTTATTTTTAATCATTTTCTTCAAATTTCTTTTATTTTAATTATTATTTTAAAAACTTTTTTTAATAATTATTTTATTTAATAACTATTTTAAAATTTATTATATATATTTTAAAAACAAATATTATTCATCTTAACTCAAATTCTTATAAAAATAAAAAAATACCTCAACAAAAACGCTACCAGCTACGTTTTCCCTATTATATAAATAACGACAGAACGAATTTTTGTTGTACCATATTAACTCTGTACCAGGTATTTTCTCTGCAAAAATAAAACTCTGTAGCATTAATGAATGATAAACTGGTGGTTTATTTAAAGAAAAATTCAAAACGAAACAAACACTACTTGAGTGAATATTATAAACTAATTAGTCACACTACACAGTGACAAAACAAAAAGTGGTGCACACTATTGCCAAAATCCACGGACCTGAATCACGGCGTGGTGAACAGTGATGATGATGATAGATTCCTGAAGTACATTGTTGTCGTGCCGATCCAACGTTGTTGCCAGAGGTTTGTGTTGACACACAAATGGAACTGAAACTTCTTCTAACCGTTTTATTGATTCATTCTGCAACTGTTGCTGCTGATTACATTCGACCTCCGCCTCGAAAAGCCTTGCATCTTCCATGGCATTCTCAACCGTCCTCTTACCCTCAACAGGTCACAATCTTCATCACTCTGTATTCTTCAATTAAATTTTTTTATATACCCTTTTGCTTATGGCTGATCAATGTTACTATTTTCCATTCTTTGTTTTCTTGTGCTTTTGGTTTCAGAATCTGGGTTTTTCTAAGGAAAGAGAAAGAAAAATTAATATGGGTGTGTTTCATTTTTATTTTCAAAACTGTTATTAACTTTGAACATGCAAGTAAACAAGGTTGTTCAACCAAGAAGATCACGCTTAAAACTGGGTGGAATGGACTTGATGCCTTTTAAGTATAATCTCGGTTCTATGTTTTGCAGTCGGAATGAGAGAGCCAGTGACCTAACCAGATTTTTTGATAAAGATTAGTCACTGACAATCTAATGGATAATCTATACCAGTAGAATGTTTAGCGGACGAAAAGGTTGTTCAGAAAGTTGGTGCAGAGTGGTGTTAAGCACATGGCTGTGTAGAATTGAGCGGAGATAGGTTGAGAACATGAAAATTAAAGAAAAATGAGAGAAAGCATCTAAGTGTTTGTATTTTTAGGATTTTAGATCACTTGTTTTGGATATAATTTTCAAAACATAATAGAATTTTCATGAGAGATTAATTGGTAAGTAGTGTGAAATTGTTGTAGAAAATAGTTTTTAATCTCATAAAAACCGACCCTAAGTTTTTATGTTTCTGGTGTTCTTAATTTAGAATGTTTTCCCTTTACTTTGTGAATTACATATATGAATGAGGTATTTCAAGGTTCGTCCTCTTTGATCTCGCAATTCTTTGTTCTTCTTCGTTTTCGGCCCTGCTACTGTAATGTTTTCTTTGATATTTTTTCCCTTAGGGATTTTAGGTAATAGAAATTGTGATATAAGGAGAGTTGTGAAGTGAAATTCAGTAAAGCCCCACTAGTTTGATTTGTGACTATACTTGGTTCAGGTCCGTGACATTGGACTAGTTCATTAGCAGCATTTTGTAATTGGAGTCATTTTTGATTTTCATTATGTTATGATGAAAATTTCTTTGGGAGGTTGGCGCTGCTATGTGGAAGGTATTCAATGTGCACCCTCAATATGTTTGTGATTATACTTCTCATTAAAACAGGGTGTCTTATAAGTTGTGAGGAATCATTACATGATATCTGTTTGTAGTGATTGTTTGTTTGTTGTAATGCTTGTACTCTGCAAAACACTTTCATTGAATGTTTCTTATTTGAACTTAAACTTCCCTCCTTTACTTTGGTGAAATTTATGCTAATTCTTGAACAATTTCCTGTGAAATGTGAACCATGAATCTTTGTTTCATATCTATCCTTTTTAAGCATGTTAGTATTACTTTGTGGCACTCAATTAGTATCAGTTGATTCAGATTCTTATGATCAAAGTTTATATTCCAGGTACACATTTCTTTAGCGGGAGACCAGCACATGAGAGTTACTTGGATCACTGATGATAATTCTGCACCTTCAGTTGTAGAATATGGAACACTGCCAGGGCAATATGGCTCTGTAGCTGAAGGAGAGACCACCTCTTACAGTTATGTGCTCTATAACTCAGGAAAGATACACCATGCCGTTATTGGTCCTTTAGAACATGACTCTGTGTACTATTATCGATGCGGTGGACAAGGTCCCGAGTTCCAGCTCAGAACTCCTCCAGCTCAACTTCCAATGACTTTTGCTGTGGCTGGGGATTTGGGTCAAACTGAATGGACTAAATCAACATTGGATCACATTGACCAATGCAAGTATAATGTTCACCTACTTCCAGGAGATCTTGCATATGCTGATTATATCCAGCATCGCTGGGACTCATTTGGTAGGCTAGTGCAGCCACTTGCTAGTGCAAGACCATGGATGGTAACACAAGGGAACCATGAAGTAGAGAGCATACCTTTGTTAAAGGATGGGTTTGTGTCCTATAATTCCAGATGGAAAATGCCATTTGAGGAAAGCGGATCAAATTCAAATCTCTTTTATTCATTTGAAGTTGCAGGTGCTCACATTATCATGCTTGGGTCCTATGCAGATTATGATGAATACTCTGAACAACATAGATGGCTCAAGGTTTGTTGGTTTCTCTAATTGATTAGTAGTTACAATATTCAGACAAGTGTTGCTTTATCTTTTGCCACCATTGAGTAGTAAGTTCTTGGAGAGAATAAATGTGGAAAACAAAAGCTTCTTCTGTGCTAGGTTATCATTTTCTAGTTTTTGGTTTTAGTCTGCACTTTCTTAACCTGTCTTGCTGAAATATCTTTGTGGACACAGACCTAATGTTCTTGTCTATGATCTGTAGGAAGATCTTTCAAAGGTGGACAGGAAAAGGACACCTTGGTTGCTTGTGTTATTTCATGTGCCATGGTATAATAGTAACAAGGCTCATCAAGGTGAAGGGGCTGATATGATGGCAGCTATGGAGCCATTGCTTAATGCTGCTAGCGTCGATTTAGTTCTCGCTGGTCATGTGCATGCTTATGAACGCTCGGTATGCCTACAGAGTTTTGTTTCTTTTAAGTTTGATTGTGTTAGGATTTTCAACTGTACTTTGTCTCATTGACAGAAACGTGTATACAATGGAAGAGTTGACCCTTGTGGTTCAGTCCATATAACCATTGGGGATGGAGGAAACAACGAAGGCTTAGCTCATAGGTAAGTCTGATTCAGCATAACCAAGTATGTGTTTCTCTTAACCATTTGTTATCCAAAAAAAATCTATGTAAACTCAATTTGTCAAAACTCAATTGCTTGTCAAAATCTTCTGTCATTCTTATGATATTTTTGTGGTCACATCACCTTATTGTTTGTTGGCAGATATATAAATCCACAGCCAATATGGTCAGAATTCCGTGAAGCCAGTTTTGGTCACGGTGAGCTAAAGATTGTAAACTCTACACATGCTTTCTGGAGTTGGCACAGGAATGACGATGATGAACCAGTAAAATCTGATGATATCTGGATAACCTCATTGATCAGCTCAGGATGTGTTGATCAGAAAAGAAATGAGCTCAGGAATAAACTTATGTCTCCTTAAAATCCCCTGGTCTTCTTATTCCTCAAAAACAGATTGGCAAGAGGTTGGTCTTGTGTGCAAATCATGGGGCTATTCTTCATATTAGTAAATGGCACTAAAGTATCAGCTTGAATGGTTTGACCTTGTTTTGTCCTTGGAGTGAGTAAACTGATATTCCAGTACTTGTCTTTTCATCTTTACCTGTATTTATTGTAAGTGCATATTCTATAAATTAAGTATGTATTAGGCTAGTTGTATGTTTTTATGGTATTGTTTGTTATGACATGAGTTAACTCTATAGTGATAGCAGCTTGAGTGAGTTGACATTGTGTGGTTGGAGTTAGTAGAGACTGATATATCAATACTTTGCTTGCATTTGCTCTTGTATTTACTATAAAATACATGATCTAGAATTACATATAAAGATAATTTTGGCTTTTATCACTCTCTCTGTAGCACAGTGCTGTTGTTTGTTATGGGAAAATAGTATACTTTCTTTAATATTTTGGATTATGAAGAATGCTGGCTAGAACCTTTTCATTTTAAAAACTGGCCAAGATTGTGATGTCGAAGGAGGGAATGAACCTGTGGTTTGCATTTGGGAAGATGATGAAACTTTTTTCCATGGATAAGTCCAAGCAGTATTTTAAAACTGATAACCAGATATCAATTTGTGCTTGTGGAGCATGGAAAGTTGGTGAAGTTTCTTATCTATAAATTCGAATGTTAACAAATTTAAAAAATTGGTAATCTTCTAATTCACAATCAAGAAAGGGACATTCTTGGTGAAAGAAGAGATTTTCTACCATGCCGACATTTTATTTGCAACAAGAATAGACATTTGTAGTGTAAGAATAAATATGGGAAGTTATTATAAAATAATATATAAATCAATTTAAGTTCAGAGCATGTTTGTTACAATAAAAAACTAAAATGAAATATTATATATTATTAAAATTGAATATATAAGAATTTGTAAGAAATTGATTTTTGAATTATAAACTAAAATATGAATTTTTGGAGACTAACCTCAAACCTAATACATGTAAAGTGTAACCAATAATGCTGTTTAAAGGATCAAGAGACCAATATAAAGAAACTGAACCTATATGAGCAACCTAGAAATATTCTGATCATACAATTGTATTAGAAAAATAGATAACCAAGACATTTAACTAAAGTTATCGGAACTTAAATATCAAAGGCACTGCAAATAAGAACTCTCAGAAGATTAATTAATGTCTTTATGTAGTGTCTTCATAAATTGAGATTTTTATCCCTATATACATATATGTTTAGCTGTAGTTCTTGCTAGTAAACTATTTTTATAAACTGAAAATAACTTTTATAAAAGTTAAAAATTAGTTTTTGTATAAAGTAATAAAAAAACTTCTAGATATTACTGTTTCATTATTCATTATTAGTTAGGTGCATTAATTAAGTCTATCTTACTTATGAAATTTTTGTTTCTTATTTTCTTCTTACAAAAAATGAACAAATTGAAAACAAGATTCTGATCAAATTGCAAAGAAATAGAATTCACTTGTGAAAGAAAGGACAGGTTTCGACAACTTAGATGGAAGAAAAGAATAATGAGAAACTTTTATTATTGGATTCTTTGCTTGACATGGATGTAATTCAATTTAAAATTTAAACAAATTAAACGAAATAGCCCTCCTTCCAACCATTTTCTAAAGCAGAAAAATGCCCCAATTCAAACCATATCTATTAAGAAATTCACTATTCAATATTCAGTTATTAATTATTAAATTTAACCTCTCAATTTTTTACCATTAAATCAAGAGAATTTACTTAACTTTGCAAATGACCTAACTTTTGTTGGAAGCATATGCAGAATACATAAAGTAATTGAGCCCTATAGAGAATGACGTGAAGCTCTTGTTTATTTATTCCTTCCTTGCAAAGTATACAAAGTTTATGTTCATCACATGGTTAATCAAACCTGACATGACTATTCTTTTTTCTTTCTTTCTACATATACAACAATGCTCATTCATCCAACACTTTGTTAAAACTCTTTTACTATAAACACTTCATCGAACACTTTTCAGTGTCTCTCTTTGATTAATGTTCTCTCTTCTGTCTCTTTGTCTTGTTTGGTGTCAAATACATTTGTAGCTGTCACAGTCATTTTTACACACAAAACATCAACTTGAAGCTACAAAATCTGGCAACACTGCTCCTTGTTTCATTGCTGAAAAATGTCTTTTCGAACAAACCCTAAGAAAGCAATCCCTTTTGTGCTGAAGCGTCTGAGGATGACCAGGACAACCTGCAAGACATTGGACAAATCATGTGATGACAAGTTGGAAAAGTTGACTTCCCAAATAGACCAAATCAAGGATTTGTTCATGGCAGTGAAGGGGAATGAAGATGAACTCCTTGACACTTTAGCACTCCTAGATCGCCATCTTCGCACCATAGGTAACATAGACAAGGAGAAGTTTCAGTCTGACATGGAAACTATTTCCCAAAGAATCAAGGACTCAACTGAGAAGTTGCTGCCAAAGGGTTGGGCTAGTCAAGGAGAAACACAAGCATCTGTTTCACCAAAAGTAACAACATCATCATCTCAGGATCACAAGACTGCAGAGTTGCACTCAATTCCCTCTTCAAGCCAACACAAGGATGAGTTGCATGAAGAAAACTTGAGTCAGAAAGTTGAGGTCAGTTTTGAAAAACTTGAAACACATCTAAAACCTTGCTTGCTGTCTCTCCTAGTTTTCCCTGAAGATGCTGTCATAAACAAAAGACACACAATTTACTGGTGGATTGGAGAGGGTTTTGTGAGAAGTTCGGGAGAGAAAACAGCAGAGGAAGTAGGTGAGGGAGTGGTTGAAGAGCTTCTGAATTGTCAAATGATTGTAGCTTATGGTAATGGTTTGAATCCCGTTGTGAAAAAGTTCAAAATCAATCCTCGTATCCGTGTTGAGTTGATGACATTAGATTCAGAAAAAACGTTGTCTTTCCAAGAATTCTCAAATCAACGAGCTTGGTTAGAGCAACGTAAAGTTGTACTAGGTGGTGATGATAAGGATAATTTAAAACCTAAGCAGTGGAAAACTATATTCAATGTTGGTGCGAGCTATCTGAGTTTTGAGCCTGAATGGTTGGCTAAAATGAAGAGTTTAGAAGTGCTTCAACTTGGTCGGTGGCAAGATTCACCTTCACATCACATTGAAGTGGCGAGTGAAGAATTTCTGAATGAGTTGAGGGTTCATAAGAGATTGAAGTATCTTAGTCTGAGAGGGATATCAAGAATACCCGAGTTGCCACCCTCCATTGCACAGCTTGAGAACTTAGAAATCCTTGACCTCAAAGCATGCCACAGTTTGGAAGCACTTCCAACAAACATTGCATCAATGAAAAGTCTGACACATTTGGATGTATCAGAATGTTACTTGCTGGACAGCATGCCAAAGGGGATTGAGAAGCTCACTCAGCTGGAAGTACTGAAAGGATTTGTGATAGGAAGTTCTAGCAAGACACCATGCAGAATCTCAGATCTTGCAAATCTGAAGAAACTGAAGAGATTCAGTGTACATATTGGAAGTGAGGCTGTGATACAAGAGATGGAATTTGAAAGCCTGAAGGAGTTGAGTGCAGTTAAGTGTGTAAAAATATCATGGGGTGTGTCTGGAGAAAAGTACAGTGATATTCAGGTTCTTTTCCCATCAAGTTTGGAGAAGTTGGACCTTGAAGGGTTTCCCGGATCAGCAATTCCGGAGTGGTTGAAGCCTAGCAGGGTACCGGGGGCAATGAGGAAGCTGTATATAAAGGGAGGAAAACTGAAAAGTTTGGATCATGGTGAGATTTGCCATAAGTGGCATGTGGAGATTTTGCGTCTCAGGTACCTAAAGCAACTTCAGATTGAGGAGCGAAAATTGCACAAGTTGTTTCCTTCACTAAGGTATGTTGAAAGAACAAAGGTCCTGAATCATTCTTTCCCGGAATGGAGACTTGAAGAGTGAGGGTGAAAGCAACTCCATGCATAAAACGATTCATTTATGTTACATTTCAATTATACCTTGCAATTACGCACCTTGTTGTAGATATACTTGATTTCTTGTATCATTAAGTGTATATGATCATAAGAAGGTGATGATGGTTGAAAATTGTAGAAACAGAGAGAGTATTGGTGCATTGTTGTCTCCTTTTAGTCTTCTATTTCCAAAATGGTTGGTATGTTTCCTCATTGAATCAATAATATGCTATATCTTCATCAATAACTTGGAAGAAACCAAGATAGTATATTTAAATTCAACGTAATTTTAGTATATACTTTCCATACAAAGGTAAGAGTCCCTTCATGTGTTTTTGTGCATAGTATGTTCTTATAACATCTTATTTTAACATATCCGAATTAAATTAAGAAAATTTGGACATAAAATATTTTATATAATCGTACAAATCTACAATATCTACAGCTTTACATTTCTCCTAGTAAATGGATGTTATACATTTCTAACTTGTTTAATAATCTCCTAAAAACCTATATTGTCATAGCTTTGTTAAAAATATTGCTAGGTGATTTTCGGATCGAATATGTGACAATGCCATAATATTATTATCAAGATTCTCCACATGCTTCATATGATTATGTTAGACAGAATTGTGAGTTATGTCACATACAACTTTATTATCACAATTCAATCGAATAAAAAGTGCATGTGCATATCCTAAATCCTCAAGAAGTAGTCTGAACCATAAACCTTCACAAAGTTCAACTTTTGAAGTGAATCTAACTATAACTTTCTACCTCTTACTTCTCCATAGGACAAGGTTATCTTTCACAAATCTAAGTATCCAGAGATTGATTTTCTATCATCAAGAGCACCTACACAATCTGCATCATTATAAATCATCGCATCTTTTGTAAGTGAAGTTCCTTGAACATAACTTCTTTACTAGGAGTAGTTTTTATATGTACCTTAAAATCCCTATGATAAAATCAGTATTTTTCACATGAATTATGCATGAATTGATTATCCACACCAATTAACTTATGCTAAATATGGTCTAATGTGAGAGATGCATCAATCTCCCTATAAAGATATGGTATCTCTCCATGTTAGTTGGAGTTTTGATCTTCTTCGATACACAACTTCAATCCTCCTTTAATTGGAAAACTTTGTTGGTTTGCAAGTTGTCATCCCAATTTCTTCCAATAAATTCAATGAATATTTTCTCTAAGAGGGATAAATACTAAAAATACCTAATCTTGATTTTAAGACCTCAATTCCAAGAAAGAGATCCTCACCAACACATCACTTATCCACTTCACAACTTTCATGTCAGGTGGTGTAAAAGTTTTTGTGAATAATTTTAAGAGGTTAATGTCAAACATAGTCTCAACAAAGGTTAATTTCAAAATTTATGTACATAAATTTATATCGGCCCATAAGGGGTTTGACGTAAATATTTTCTTATATTTATATCCACATGTTCTTTTCTCATTCTTATTGCGAAAAAGCACACCAAAACACTATTTCGGCTTAGGGTTTCATCTCTAGTGACGAAATGTTGCTGGTTTAGTGGTACTTTTCGAACAAGTCTTTGTCTTTAGTGATGAGCATCTCATGGGTAATACTTCTGTCTAATGGGTTTCATCGTTGAGGTTTGTTTACTAAAGTTTCATATATTTTTTTGTGACTATGATTGTTTTTGGGGAACTCAATCATGATTTTGCATGAATGTCCTTTTTTTGTTGTACTCCATGTTTATCAAAATCGAACATTGGTTTATCTTTTTACCAATGAAAAAAACTATAATGGAATGGATTTTTTTAACGTGTTTCAATTTTTTGTGTTGTGTATGTTGGGAATAGTCCAAGTGTGAGTCAAAAAGTCCCACATTGGATAGAAAAGACAAAATTAAACACTATATAAGAATAAAGACCCATAACAACATTGCCTTAAGGTTTTGGTGTAAAAGTGGTGTCTAAGGTCTTATATGTGTAAGACTAATGTTATATAACCATATAGAACCACAATCTCTCAATGACCATAACCATAACAATGACCATAACCTATATGAAATATAATATAACCTAACAGTGTATCATGTGAATGGTTTTTTTCATCAAGTTGAAGAAGAGTTAGTCATTACCAAAGTCAAATTTGAAACAGAGGTTGGATCACTCAGGAGAAGATTGAGTTGTATAGGTTGAAGAGGGTACTTAAGTGAAGGATGAAATTCTGCTTCAATATCATTGAACATATACAAATCAATCTTCTTTCGGGATGATCCAATCTCTATCTTAAGTTTGGTTTCTCTATTCACCAACTCTTCTTCAACTTGGTCAAAATCCTTTGTTTCATAAGAACACGCAAAAGTGTAATGTTCAAAAAGTGTTCATTTCATTGTAGCTTTTTTATTGGATGTAGAACTTTTTATGTTGATCCTCCTAAAAAACTAACATAAATTTATGTTGATCTTTGATAAGATTTGATGTAAATTTACATTAGTTAGTAGTAGAGTGTGACATAAATTTACATTCTTTTTTTAACATCACACCTTCGTCAAACGTGAATCCCTAAAATAACAAACATAAAAAATAATTTTTGTACTAATACCTCCATCTCGAATTCTTTTATATGTGTTCATTTAAATCTTTGTAACTATTATATCATCAACATAAACAATATATGCAATTCAATATTAAGTTTAAATAAAAGAACAATTTTTTAAAAGTTACAAGCATACGGATAAATCATATTTGAAAGCATAACTTCAAAATGAAGAAATTGTGCTTCTAGATATTACTTCACTTCGAAATTTCTTTTTTTTTTTCTTTCGTATTCAAATCGAGCTTCATATTATGATATTGTGTTTTTCTTAAATCATTATATGAAGTACAAAAATGCAGTACTAAAAATTTTACATGATATTTTCTTACAAATTTGTTAAATAAATTTTTAGGAAAAGACTTTTTTCTGCTATTTTTTTTAAGAATCATAATTGATAAGTAATTTTTTTGTGGGTAATTATTTCTTACAAAATTATAAAATTCGTAAGTATTTTTTACAAAATTTATTGTAAAAAGTGTTTTATACAAAATATTTTACAAAAACAAATTGATAGCAATTTCCTACAATTTTTTTTTCATAACAAAATTTATAAGTACTTATTATGAAAAAAAATATTCAAAAACATGTTTATTTGTGAATAATTTTTATTATGTGTTGCATATACATCAATTCTTTCATGTGACGTAGGTCGATGCAATCAAGTTAGAATCAAATTATTATAAAAGTTTATGGCTAGGCCTTAATGTTGTAAGAAGAGTTGTGAGTCTTTTTTTTGTTAGAATTTTATATGTTTCATAAATAAAATTAAAAAAAAAAAGTTCTAAATAAGAAAAGAATTCACATATAAGCACAAACAAAAATTCAAAATAAAAAAATAATAAACTAAAAGTAAAAACGTGCATATATGCATAATTAAAAATAAATAAAAATGGAAACTTGCACATATGCCCAAGCTTAAAAGAGCACATTTTGTAAAAAAAATCGTGTTTTGGGCAACGATTTCTAAAAGAAATACACAGCTTCAACAACACAAAAATAAATAAAAATTCAAACCGAAGTTTGAAATACAATTTATCCATATTTCTGTAATTCTTAAAAATTTATCCATTTACATAGATTTAACATTAAATTGCACCATTTTAATAAAGTTATACATGGTGTATATCTTCTTCTTCTTTTTCTAACTGCACAAACTTTTCATTTGTGCTAAGTTGCCAGTTCCAAGCAAATCAAATGTTATATAAACTAAGAAAAATAAATAAATAAAATGTTGTAATGATTGGATTAGGCTTATTTATTTAGATAACTTCTCTCTATAAGTTTTTTTTTTTTTAAATCAATCTTTTTAAGAACTTTTACATATTCATCAAAAGTTAATTTTAGGCTAAAATATATATTTGGTTCTTATTTTTATTGTGTTTGTTTAATTCGTTCTTTATTTTCAAATTTAAAAGATAATTATAATAATATCAATTTTAAAAATAAATATATAATATTTATAAAAAATTAAATTTGCTCTCAATTTGACACGGACAAAATTGTTCCGTTCTAACAAAAACTGAAACTAAATTGAACAAAAATAACAAATATAAGGACTGAATTAAATAAAAATAACGAATATCGAGACTAAATTGAACAAAAAAAAATTATACAACCACAAATTGATACTTGACACTGATATTAACATGTGACATAATAATGATTTGACACATGGACAATTTCTTTGAAATTAAAAAAAATTTTAAAAAAAAAACAAGAGCTAACACATGGCATGTACGGTTCAAATATGTTAACTATTTAAACACCCTTAGTGAAAAAGATCAAAATGACCAAAATTTGACGAAAATGAGAATTTAATTGAATGTAGAACAAAAATGAAGACCAAATTGAACAAACACAACGAAAAATAGGAACCAAATGTGTATTTAAGCTTTAATTTTATTTTTTTCCTTTTATTTTACTTTAAAATAGTTAAGTAAAAAGCCACTCAAACATCTCCTTCACGAATTATTGAAACAGCGAAGTGAAGGTCCTCTATTTTTCTTTGACTAATTTAGTATAAGAAGATGCTCGTACAAAGTTTTATTCGTGGAAGAAACCATCCTCACATGTCTATCTTTATTTCTAAGTTATCCTCAAAAGAAAGTTTTGTAAGTGGACAAAATGGTGTACATGTAATGTTCCACACACTTCAAATTTTCCACTTGTGTTAGCCACCCAACCACACCATCTAATCAAATAAATGGACCACCAAAAAATAGCAATTCTTTTAGTCCAAAGCATCGGAAATTGCTCTACCAAGCTTTTTGGCTCACAACAAACGTAGAGGGAAAATTCATGGCCAAATATGTGACACAAATTTTATGTAAGTTTCTTTGAGAATTCAACAACACCACGAATCCTTCTTTCCCACCACATCATTTAGTCTTCTCCTACTTCCACAAAACCAGAATTTCTTCCCACAACCACTATTGAGTACCTCCAATTTTTCTATATCTTGCTCTTTCCCACTGAACAATTTGATTCTTCTTCATTCTTCAACACTTCCAATGTATTCCTTACCCCAACACAAGCATACACCAAACTTGCACCTTAAAGTTTGCAAGAATAACTCACCCTTTCACCCATTTCGGGTGTATTGTTCCGCCACTTCTACCCCCAAATCCAATGTCAAGCCATTGGTCATTGAGCCTAGACTCGTGCCTGTGGTACCAAGGGTCATCACCACCATCGATGAACATCGTCCAATGAACAATGACACTGGTTTGCAATCAACATGGTCTCATAGAGCATGGGTGACAATTGGGTGCACAACTCTGCTCATTTCCTTGGGAGAGTCTATAAAGGGTGCAATGGATTCGAACATGTGGGTTGAACCGATTATAGCAAGTTGGGTTGGTTACATTTTAGCTGATCTTGGATCTGGGGTTTACCATTGGGCTATTGACAATTATGGTGATGGCTCGACCCCAGTTGTTGGAGCTCAAATTGAAGCCTTTCAAGGTCATCACAAGTGGCCTTGGACTATTACCAGACGTGAATTTGCTAACAATTTGCATGCTTTGGCACGTGCAGTGACCTTCGCTGTGCTTCCTATAGCTATATTTTGTCATGACCCCGTTGTTCAAGGATTTGTTGGAGTGTGCTCAGGCTGCATCATGTTCAGCCAACAGTTTCATGCGTGGGCACATGGCACGAAGAGCCGGCTTCCGCCACTCGTGGTGGCGCTGCAAGAGGCTGGCGTGCTCGTGTCACGGTCCCAGCATGGTGCACACCACCGGCCACCGTATAACAACAACTACTGTATAGTGAGTGGAGTGTGGAATGAGTTTCTGGACAAGCATAAGGTGTTTGAAGCCATGGAAATGGTATTGTATTTTAAAACTGGGGTTAGGCCTAGGTCATGGACTGAACCTGCCCCGGAGTGGATTGAGGAGATTCAGACCTCTTCTCAAATTCAAACCCAATGATGTTTATTCTCTTCTCCATTAATTTCTAAATGATTTATTGTACACATGTGTCTGAATGTGTAGCTTTTGGCTCGTGTAATTTACACTATATTTGAAAGGTTAAATATATGAAACAAGGGGATGTTTATGTTGTTTCTTTGTGTCAGTTTATTTTAACGTGTGATCTCTGGTTGCAGGTTGAGCCAATGGTATTAAGTATAAATTGTTTTAGTTATTGAGAATGTTTTGATGCTTCTTAGTTACAGAAGTAATATGTTTCACTTTGTTTTATTTTCAAAAACTTGTACTAAAAGTAACAATTGTTTTTCACTCTGTTTCACTCTAGTATAAAAGGGGCTTTAGATAAAAACAGAACTATTTTGAATTGAGGTTAGTAAAATTAAATGATACCAATTAACTATCGCAATTATTATGAAATTAATTATTTATTTATAGTTAACTTGAGAGATAATAAAAATCAAACTCACTCGATTCTATTATATCATTGCGCATTATAAAACATATTAGGTTCCATTTGCAATGCTTTACAATAGCATGGAGTTATTTGTCATGGAATAAACGAAGAATATATTAAACAAAACTAATCATCATACTGGTTTGCAAACCAGACATTCTAAGCACAAGTGGGTCATAGATTATTGTGCTGGAACTGGATATAGGTATGCACATGATCAATGCTTCCATAATTTTAATAAGTGGGAAAAATGGGGAAAGAAACTGAACATAATCCAATTAATTGTACTGCATTTATGCAAGCACCGTTACAGAAAATGAAGTATATATTTCCAGTTCCCAATCACCATACATACAAGTGTACACTAGATTAACATACAACTAATCACATTTTAGGACAGAATTCAAGAAAGCAAAAGAAATGATAAAGCCAATTTTGAAACAATCTAAACATACACCGGCCTCTAAAAATCAGACCAAAGTTTCCTTTCCACTAAATTTATTAGGAATCAACTGCTGTTGAAGATGAGATAGGAGACACACAAGGAAACCAGTACCTCCGTCTACCATCTCTATGGCCATCATCAATCATAGCAAGTCCTTCCTGCATCAGCCAACAGTGTTTCTTTATTGTATATGATTTGAAATTGGAGTGTGTTAATAAGTTAAGAGAAAGGAAAAGATTTTTCTTGTATAGTTTTTGGTTATCTTACATCAAGTAATGTATCGAGGGCATCAATGGCTCGGCCAGAACTCCAAGATAATCGTCTCTCTACTTCATCGACTGTCACAAATCCTTGAGCCTGCAGTAAAGAAAATGTTATGTTCAAATAGCAAATGATGCATAGCTACTTTTGCTACATTAGATAAATGAACAGAGGAAGTCTTTTCTTCACAAGTAGGAAACCAAGTGCTAACTAATGTCTAACAAATTAAACCACACCATGCGTCAAGTTTCTTGACTACATGATAAATTTTGGTAACAAAATTAAAATTAAATCATATAACCCCTCACCATTGAAAACATAGATTGAAATTTGAAATAAAGGATCATATATAAATTATTAGGGATTAAACCTATATTCGCCGAGTGACAACTTCTTTCTTCTATTAATAGTAAGCCACAGATAATTACATGTTACCAGACAGAGTAAAGATGAAGTCCATAAGCAACTTGCTCTTTTGTAAGCCAAAAGAGAACATCAACCAACTAGTTTGGTATCATCCTATTTGATTAAGCCACTCAAAATATTCAGTCTTATCCTCAACAAGCAATTAAAACGCAAGATCAAGTAAGTTCATAGGCTCACGGCTCTTAGAAAACATGAAAGAACAAGTAAACAGTGATAACACCTTAAAAATTAAACCAAGGTCATAGACGTGAGGATCCAATGAAAAAACATATACATAATCCAAAAAAGAAGAAATAGTTGTTACCTGGGCAAGTTCTAGAATTTCGTTGTGGTCTTTGTTCAACTCAGTTGGAACTGAACGAACAAGTTTTTTCTTTCCAACAGTAATTACTTCAAACCCACTACCCAACACCTGAAATTTTGGTTACACATCAGTATGAAACACCGTGGGCTCCAAAAGGACACATGTAATAAATCTCTCAACAAGTAGTGTGTATCAAAGGTGTTCCAGAAAAATTATAAAAAAGGAAAATATACAGCTCAAACAGACATGCACTCCACAATTCAAATGCTCTTCCAACATACACATGCAAGTTAGGTTCACTGTGTATAATTTAGTTAACCAACCATAAGAATAGTCATCTTTTACTGAAAAAGACACAATAAAGATAAAGATTGGTTAATTATAACACTGGCGTCTTTAGATAAGCACCGTGATCCATTATGGGATATTCAGTAAATAGTGTGGTTGCACAGATGCTAAGACCTTGTAAATATAGTTTTTTTCTTTTTCCAAAATGACTTATTATCTAAGAAATACTTGGAAACATAAAGACCAATAAACAATAGTTGTTTATCTTCTATTCACAATTCACACATTTAAGGAAGAGTTTTGTCCTATAAAGTTTCCCTATTTTACTCAAAGAAAACAGAAGGTCATTCTTACAACTTTGGGCCATATTTCCAGCAAATCCAAAATTATTAAAATAAGAGGATTCCTCCCACAAGTAACCCTTTCACATCCCAAAATCTCAATTTCCCTGTTTACCCCGAGCATTATGAAGTTTCTTATGCTTTCCTGATACACGTGTTTGACCATTACCATTTGTGATTTCTGCTCATACCATCATCGAGTTGTCCCAAACTGAAATGTTGTAAGGCGTGACAACAGTTAAAAGAAATCAAGTTATGGTCAATCCTGCTCTAAAATTAGTAGCATGTTTACATTGAAAAATGCATTGATGTGCATACATATGGGATAACAGAAACCTTAAACACAACGATTTTTGAGTTAAGCATACATTATCTATACAAAACTCATAAAAAGTGATAGTCATAATCTAGTTTATAGGCAACCACCTTCAGCTTACTAATAGCTCGCAGGCAATCATCCTCTGAAACAACTCCTCGATCACTTTTTCGTCTCTGGCGAAGGAGATGGCAGAGTTCCTGCAGGTTGATCAATCCTCCATTATGCACTCTAGTAGCCAAGCAAATATCCACTATTTGAACTCCTGTCTAGTCAAGTAGCTTGTCTTAGCATACATACTAAGAAAATGGTGAAGATAACAAACTTGGATTTAAAGTTAATTAAAAGTATAAAATCAGTACCAATTTATAAAATATAAAAGATAAACACTTCAATAATCATAAGTTTGTCACACGGTAAATTAAAATGTTTTGTGAATAAAACCATAATAGCAACCACCAGGAGATAAATGGGCATATGCTAAATACAATTCAGATCAATCAAAGTAACGTGTTCATGTGCACTGCTAAGTATGATATGTTTGCATATATCAGATAGCAGTTTTGATAACAATCTTCCTGATGCTAAGTCTGCTTCCCTAAAAGTGAACTTGGTAAATAGGATGACAAATTCAGGCAATCCTATTGTTCAAAATTCTGAATAGATTCAGACACTACAAACTCTAGCATTGGGGCTCTTATCTATTATTTTTTTTCCTCAGGTATTCTATGCTAATTATCATAATATAATAGAATATTTGTACATACAAGATCCATACATACATATCAAACTTATTTCAAACAAGGTTAAGAAATATATCACTAACCCAGTTCATAATAGAAGTCACCAATTCCTAACAGCTCTGCCCAGAAACCCTTGTTTGAGGCCAAGGGATCCACTCCAACTTTAGCACACATCTCATGAAACTGTGATCTGAATGCAGGGTTCTTGCGTATGTCATTCTAAAAAAATAATTCACCCATTAGAAACATTAAATTTAATCTAATTGCAAAATAAGTGACAATTAAAGTGATATTTCATTATAAGGCCCACACTAGAAACCATGAACAATGTGTGTTGGTACTCATTAGGTAACCACAGCCCCAAAGTTTCAAGGCTATCATATTAGTCAAAAACGCCCTTTAAAAGAACTCCAGCGACAGCTAAGTCAGCAATCAGCAAGCAACATAGCTAAAATATTTCGAATTCCTCTTATTCCTACGTCCCCCTATTAGAGGATGAGTTATTAGCATTTCTCAACTTTTATAAAAGACAGTCAACAAAGTCAATGCATTTTATAAAAACGAATTTACTAAGAGTGTTGGTCCTATTAGAGGTCTACATACTGTTATCCTAACCGAAGAACAGAACCAACAACATTTAAGTTTGTCCTCTATTAAGTACCTAAAAACATCAAAAGTAACTCCTTTTCCACTTAAACCATCCAGCTCTAAAAACCCAAATGAAACAATCTGACACACAAATGACAAATAACTTGATAACATATCAGACAAATTATACAATTCAGAAACTATACCAATTATATCAAGACAAAAATGAAAAATAAGCACCATGTGCAGCATAAAAAACCAAGTCATCATAGCACCACAACATGGCTTTCATTGTCCACAATAAAAACCAAGGGTAAAAAAGGTGGGGTGAAGAAAAAAAAAGAGGACCTTGTGTTTGCGAGCGAAATCTTCGAGCTGAGAGCGAAAGGTGGCAAGCTGCTCTTTCATCAAATCGGTTCGGATCTTCGCGACATTTTCACCCAACAAACGGAATTGGTCCCTTGCAGCAGCATGCGTCTGCAACCCTCCAATTCCTGGTCTTCTTCTCATCTCCCTATATCCTTCACCGAATCGTGGTTCCAATTTTATGGCTTCTAACAAATTGGGTTTTCTGGGTGCAGATTTGGTTGATCAAATTTAGAAGGAAGTGACGAATCTGCTTAGAGAAAGAATCATAATAACAATTGAATATATTTTTTATTTCTTTATATCGAAAACTGGGGAGTTTGATTTTTATGTAATACATCTTTTCTTTAAACTTTTATTCATGTAAAGTTTGAAATAATAAGTTTTTAATATTTATAAAATATTTTATTTTTTTATTTTTTTTCTTTCTTTCTTTCTTTACAATTTAAATTAGAGATTTTAAGTCATAATATTCATTTTAAGATGTATAAAATGATACATATTTTAAGAGTGTCAGATATTTATATTATATCACATTAATAATCAATATTATTAAAACCAGGGAAAATAGTGCGCTTCACTTTTTTTTCTAATAAAGATAAAAAAATTATTATTATAATTATAATTTTTATAATTTTATTGTGAATAGTTTTTATTTATTTTATAAGTAATTTTTTAATTAAATAAATAGTTAAGTTTTGAAAAAGAATAAAATAAAATAAAAAGAATAAATAGTGAAATAATTATTTTAACTTAAAATAAAATTATTTAAAGAATAAAATTGAAAAGTAAATATTTACCGTAAAAAGGAAAATTAAGGTAATTCAATGTATATATAATTAACAAGTATCAATAGATTAAAACAAAAAGTAACACTTTTTTCGTTTTAGAACAATTAGTAACAAAGGAAAATCTTATATGAGAACTAAAACTAAAATATTTGTATTTTATAAAAGCTAAAAACATATATGAAACTTAAAACTAATTATCATTAGAAAAATATTTCAAAACCATATAAATTAATTTACAATAATACATATGATGCATAGTAAAATTAATCCGTAAATATAAACGAGTAATGTTTTTTCTATTTTTTTTTAGTTAACTTTTATATCTAATTATGCAATAATATAAAAAAAAATAGTGTTTTTTATACTCTATAGTTTCATATATTTTATGAATTTCTTTGACCTTCTCACAAGTTTTTTAAAGATAAAACTGATTTTTAAAGATAAAAATACAAAGACATTTTAAGCTCATATGCAGAAAATAGTTAGTTAAAACATTAACGTTAACAATAAGGACGAAAACGAAATTTAAAAAATAACCTTAACTTTATCTTTCGACGAGAAATTTAACGATTTTAAAAAATTGAAATATTTAGTAATTGAATTATTTTAAATTGATTTTTTTTTTATTTTTTAAATAATTAATTTTTCTTAAATAATTAACTTTTTTAAAATAATTAGTTTTTCTTAAATAATTAGTTTGGATGAATTAAAATATTTTTCTTTTGGATAAAATAATTTAATTTCTATTTTAGAGAGAACTTAATTTTACCTTTAAATCTAACTTAAATTAATTCGACATTCGATTCAGTATGACTTGTCTTGATTTTTTATTCAAGTCAACTCAAGCTAATTCGACCTTAAATTTTCGACCTGGGTCGATTCAATTTCGACACAAGTTGAATAGATTCAACCATAGTCAATTCGACTCAACCTTTTGTCAAGCCGACTCAACTTTTTTGTCAAGCCGACTCAACTTGACCTTAGTCTCGGGCTAACTTGGATTGACCTGTTGTCTAGTCTAACTCTGTTTGACCTTCGACTAGGCCGACCCAATTCAACTGCCAAATTGAGCTCAAAGCAATATTGTCCCAACCTTCGGCTAGGGCCAACTAGATTTCATATGAGGCCCGGGCAGACTTGGTCGACCTTTAATCCGAGCTGAATTGGTTTGACCTTCGATTCAAGTCGACTTGTCTCGACCTTTGTCCCAGGTTGGCTCGGTTTGACCAAACTCTACCTCGATCTTTGGCTTGGACTGACCCGATTCAACTTTCGACTCAGGTTGGCCTGGCTCGACTTGGGGCCTAGGCTGGCTAGGCTTGACCTTCCTCATAGGCCAAATACAAATACAAACCAAAATCACAAAAATATTAGTTTACATTTGTCAACCCAATATGTTGGCTAAAAAAAAGTCCAACCAAATCCAAATACAAAAAAATTGTGTAACTCTTTATTTGTGGTTGGGTTGGTGAGTCAACCCGACTCATCACGGGTTCAACCTGGATAAATCGAGTTCTTAGTGGTCTGAGTCAAAAATTAACTAATACTGAACTCAAAATGGACTAAATTGGGTTCTGACTCACTTTGACAGTTTGCCATAAATATTCTAAATATTGAAAAACTAGTCCTCAACCCAACTAAATGAATATTTTGTTTAATAAATCTCTTTCGAATTTTGCCCAAATATTCTAAGTATTAATTAAAATAATACATTATGTAAATGAAAAATAGTGTATTGACTAATAACATTCATTTATCTAATAAAACAATATATTATTTTGCAATAAGTTCTTTAATATTTACATTTAAAGTCATTATATTTAAAAATCATAAAAACAGAACATATGTATAAAACTGTTATAAAAAAAATGATGTGAAATATTTAAAACTTACACTCAATGCTCTTACAACTTAGCCTTAACACTGACCTATGATTTTATTAAAGTATTGATACCTTAAATCAACAAATCAGAGTGGCGCAGCGGAAGCGTGGTGGGCCCATAACCCACAGGTCCCTGGATCGAAACCAGGCTCTGATAAAAAGGAGAGGCTTCTGCTATTTTTTTTCTTTTTTTCTTGATTTTTCACACTACTGAACTGTTTAACCTATTTCACACTTCTGATAATACCTCCCTGTTGTGGTGCATATAATGTGCATGTTTTATCAATTCAATTGTTGAATTATATATTATATTCATTGTTTGTTTTAAATTTTATGAAAATTGTTAAGAAAAATTATAATCTCATATTTCGTATTTGTATATATTTTAAGAACAAAAGTATATCTTTATAACGGTGAGCTTTTGAGACTTGAACAAAAATGAGAAGTGTTTCAGCAAAATGCATTCAGATGAAAACCATTTTGACAGATTATTATCGAAAACCAAACTCATTATTCATCTACAAGCTTTTAGGTAAAATAACGAGTATGAGTATCAACCAATCACCTTTCCAATTTTTCATGTAAAATGGCCTTGCTGACCAAAATTGAAGTTCAATAGTATATACAATCACTATGACCCAAGTGTGTGTAAACCAGATTAACATGTTACCCTCATTTCTTCTGAAACTTCCCCGTTTACATGTGTAAACTATCAACTATGGTAGTCCTAGAATGTCTAATGAAGTTAAGCCAATGGTCATAATCTATGTTGATGAACCAGTAGCTTCTTTTGGTATCAGAAACAGAAAAGCAACTGGGATGAAATTGCACAAGGAACGAATTATGATGCCCAAGAGAAGATTGTCAAATGATCCTGAATCAATGTTCAACACAGAAGCCAAACCAGCACCCAAAAAAGACCCTAGTGTGCTTCCCAAGTTGTTTATTGACATGAAAAGGGCAAATAAAGTCCCTTCAATTCCTGGAGGACATAGTTGTCCAGATAAGATCAGGAAAGGCATAAACCTGCAGTTTTTTCCAGAAAAAATTATGGTTAGGAATTGAAACTAAGTTTGTAACTCAAAAAATGGTTCAATTCATTGTGACTCCAGCAGAAAAAACATTGACACTATCAGTGTACTATAGCAGTTGAATACCCTTTCAGATCCTTAAAGTGTATGTCGTCTTTTGTCTAATATAAAATCTATTATTCACATTAGTCCCTTGAATGGATGGAGTTAATTAACTCTTAATTTTTTGGCATGGGATGTTATATGGCATGTCACCTTCCACCATGTCTTTCACACGAGTGTCAAGTTTGCAAGGACCAAACTAAATTATAATTAAAATTAATATTTAATGATCAAACAAGCTTCTCTTTTTCTTTGTCTTGAAACTAGACCTTCTTCTTCCTTTTTCTTCTGTATATTCTCCCATTTTTTCTTCTTTCTTCTTCTTCTTCTTCTTAATGTTCTTGTTCTTCTTAAAATCTCAATAAAGCACACTCATTTTCTTCTTGCCCCTTCCTTTTTCTTCATTAACGGATCTTATTTTCAGACACTGATTTTGAATTTCAACACATTGAGGGACTAAACAGAAAGCCCACACTACTTAGGATCTGAAAGGGTATTCAATATACTCAAACTATATGCATATAATAACAAGTTTTTCAAGTTTATAATGTTTTTCTTGGACATAATTTTCACATATACAGCCATATGCATAAATAAAAAGTGAAGCAATAACTAACTTGAATTGATTGACACCATCCGCAAGAGCTGAGCCAAAAAGCACCATAATCTTGTCTGAGATGCCAAAGGCAATATTTTTCCTAGAAACCACCACAATCTGCAGAAGACTCAAGAAGGCCAACGCAATATGGGCACACCTGTTATCAGGAATGAAACCATATCAGTATGTTAAATATTCATAAGTTAGCCATCCACAAAAGAAAAATAATCCTTAGTTTCTTACATGAGGATTTTTCGAAGGGTCATATACTTTAGGAAACGATTATAGACGAAGGTTCCCAGCATAAGTCCCATCCAACCAACAACCTTTGCAGTCCCAAGGAAAGATGCTTCTAACTTTAAAACCTCCGTTTCAAAGTAGAAGATGACAGTTGAAAGATCCGGAATGGTAATGTGAGCAAGGAAAAACCAAGACATAGGTCTGCCCTCAACAACATACGACAAAGATTATTAGTGACCAATGACCATGGCATGACATAAATTAGCTTCACTAGGTAAGGCCTTACACACAAACACACACATGCAGAGGACTATAAAAATGTAGAGCATAAATATCTCATGTTTTTATTAGTGTTCTGTTAAATTACTTGTTAGTTTGTGTAGAAAAAAATTCAGGTTACCAAGTGCAGATTACTTGGTTCATTAAATATTGTGGAGTTATTAGGTTCTCCGTTTCCTAGATTCTTTCCCATGCATTTCTGTATATAATTCAGGGTACCTTATATTAGACATTTAGGATAAAAATGGTATCAAATGTTCAGTGTTCTTCAACAAATCATTCACCCAAACTAATTCATTCACAGTTCTGAACCATTGCAGAAAATCATTTGATGGTAACATCTCTTTGTTTGTAGAGTCAATAGGAAAAAGTGTGCTAGAGAATTTGTAAATAGTACTCCACTTCTTTTAAAGATATAAAGGTCATGCATGATCTGAAGAAAGATGGAGATAATTATTTTAATAGGCTGCAGTTTACATAAGTAACCTTCCGTGTCTATGTAGTTAGATGGTTGCAGAAACTAGGGTGAACATATTTAATATCCGAAGTACCATTTTTAAGAAAGAGGTAAGAGGATTCAGGTTGTAGATTTACTCAAACCATACAAATAAATAAACCACTCAAAGAATTGAAAATATTCACACCAGACAAAAACTATAAAATATTACGTTAGTTACCTCCAAATCATTGGCTGTCTAAATGCACGACACAAATCATAAATAGCTTCTTTCAAAGAATGGAACCACTTTGATACCAAGGAGTCCTCTTTTTTCGAAGTCCTTGAATTTCTGCTATTTACTGATCTCCCCTTTGGGTTCTTTTTGCCCTTCTTTCTTCTTCTTGTGTTGCTGTGGGACTTTTTCGTTAAAGGAATATCTTCATCTAGAGTATTCATATGTGAATCTGTTACAATTGAATCCTCTTGTGAAACTTTGCTGTTTAGTGAGTTCTCATCCACAAAACAGCATGATAATAACTGGATGCATGGTAGCACACAAAATAGAAGAAAAATAACATCTATCCGCAAATTGGATAATGCATATCCTCCTAACAAACTCCCACATATTCCTCCCAAAGCCATAGAAAACCATGATATTGACTGGAGATCTCCTGCAAAGGAGGCCCTGACCAACAAAGCATGAACTTAATCAGGCTGCAAGAAAAGCATTCAGAAATATTACATGAACAAAGATCATACTCCAGAGTCAAACCGAAGGTTATATACCAATATAAGATATAGAATATCCACCATTAGGGTTCAGAAACCCTCTAGGTCAAACCTTATCTATGGGTCTGATAACTGAACTAAGGCTAAGTTAAAGGTAAGGAACAAAAGTTACAAAATTAACTATGTACTGGTAACAGCCTTGATTAATCCATTATATTGAAAGATTGGAAATTTGTGTGTTCACAAAAAGAACTAACTATATATAATTCAGTTTCAGTGAGATGGATGACCTTCTAGTATAAAATCAATATAAAAGTTTCTTGCAAAAGAATACAAAATATTTCATTGTCTATTAACTTGAACAGGGTAGCAAACAATACGGAGTATAAAAAAATATGAAAAGCAAACACTCATTCCCTGTTCCTTTACAAAATTTCATTGCTTTCAAGTGATCAAGAATCAACACGCACACCATTGACATTAACATGTTCACCATTGATCACACAGTATTTGATTTTATCCTTCATCCTTGTTCTGAAGATTGAAAATTTTGAAAATAGGCAACAAATTTTGAACTGCAATTCTAATGTTCTGTGCATCTTTTTGTTTCTGCATTGTTGTTAATTTGTTGTTCCATATTTTGAATTACCAATACGTCTATAGGTTGGAATACTATTCAATATGAAGTTTGTCTGCAGAAAATGAGAATCAGGAACCTGTGATACAAAACATACCGCTCAAATCTTACTGCCTCGGCTATCATTGCATCAACAACAACATCCGCCATGGCTGAGCCCAAGTTTTGTGCAGTCAACAATACCATCAGGTGCCATGTTGAATCCCTCAAGCTTGAATTTAAGCCTAAAACCAACCATGGCACAAGGGAAAGCACAGTAGCAATCACTAAGTAGGGACTCCGTTTTCTTCCTTTAATTGGAATGCAATCAGAAAGTATTCTGTGTATCAGTAGCCAAATCAGATTGCAAGGAGATAGTGTAAAATTGATTCAGTAAACCAAAAAGGCTAATTAAACTGCAGCATTTAACAGTCAACACACTTCTGTAGATTGGAGAGGTACATAAAAACAATAGTAAAATTTCTAATGATGAAGTTACTCTTCACTTCACTCTGAATTAAAAGGTTACTCTCATTCATCCATAGTTTAGGATATTGCATTGTGCATCTATGTCACATTTTTTCCATTTGATGTAAATATCTTTCATTTTTGAAAACCTCAAGTTCTTGTTTTAATGAAATGAAAAAAAAAAATACAAAATCTACTCTAAGATAGAGAATACATTAGTTTTGTAATTACTAATTTCTATGCATGACAAACCTTCCTCTGTGTATTGGTGTTTCTAATCAATTTGAAAAAGCAATGATCCATACCCATATAATGGTTTAATGCTCCATGGAAAAAACGCTACTGAAAACACAAATTGGGAAGCTGAAGGTGACAACTTCAGATTATCTTTAAGCTGGTAGGAAATCGCTGTCCACACAAAAGACCTAAAACCCTGCTTTAGTTAATTGAAAGGACAAAACAAAAACGCAAGACATTAGTTACCCTTATATAATACTATGTCATCATGTCACTCCAGCAATCCAATATCAGCTGGTAAAATCATAAAATAATCATTTCTCAGAAAACGTACAAAAAAACCCTGGTTCAGAGAAACTTTGTCCACAGAAAAAAGGACAAAAATGAATTGACCAATAATACCCATTTTAACAAAACCACAACCAAAACGATCAGAATGCAGATCTTACAGAAAAGGGGAAAGTAAAATAAAACCACATCAAATCCACGCAAAATTAAAAATTTAGATGAAAAGCAGACAAAGGGTGGAGAATTGAGACCTGGGTGAAGTAAATCAAGCAAATCAACCAAAGAAAGGCAGCCCCAAATGCAGCATTCAACTGCTTCGTCCATTGGATCATTGTCGACACAAAACCTCACTCTTCGGAACACTTTTTTGCTTGTGTTTTCTTGTGTGTTCTCAGTTCTCACTACGAAGATGGTGCTGATTCATTCGAGTGTTGTGTTTCAAAGCAGGAACAAGACAACAATTTCCGTTTTCCCTCCCAACGGTTTCAACAGGTCTGGGAGTTATTTATTTTGACGGTTTTGTCCCTTCCTATGACGGTTTGAATACGGCTTCAACGGGGTTATCTCCGTAATTTCGCTGTATGACTTCCACGTCCATGAATCGAACCAGATTTTGCCACGTTTACAACAGGGACCCACTGAAAATGACAGTGACAGTTTGACTTTTTTCTTAAAATGGCCTTTGATCCAATGTATTTGTATTGACTTTTCTTTTAACGTGTAAAAGTCAACTTCTCTCACTTTGACATGTTTTTTATTTTTCATTTGCACTGAATAAATTTTATTGATTTTTTTTTCTATAAGTTCATCTCAAAACAAAATTTCTTCAATTAAACATATGTTAATATTATTTACTAAAATAAATACGTTCATGTAAGAATTCAGTTATAAAAAATCAAATTCATAACGTGAAATAGTATAATTAATACTAAAAAATAAACTGAAATTCAACTTTTGAAAAACTGAATTTTCAACCGTGAATAATTTAGTTAAATGTTAGAAACCTATTTGGATTTCGGTTTTCAAAAAGTTGAATTTCCAATTATAATCAATGTCGTCTAACTCATAAAATTTACTCAGAATTTGATCATGACAAATTTTAGTGAAATTTTTCATTTTTTTTTTCAAAAATCAATGAAATAAGAACTAAAAAAAATTGGAAAAAAAAATAAATAAAAACCTCATGTTAACTTCGACCAATTTTTCAACAATGTTAACATTCTTTCATAATGCAAATTTGGCTTGTTGGAACCGAATTAATTGGGGAAAATTTTGTTTGAATCATAAAATTGTGTATTTTTTTCAGAGATATACACTCTTTTCTAAAAAGGTATTATCCACTTTATTTACCTCATTAAACATTTTATTGCTCAATGTCGGAATCATGGAGCAGAATTTATGATCATTCTAAGATTAGTCAGAATTTAATTTTCGAAAAATTGAATATTGATATGGTCTTTCACCTTATTTTTTCCAAAGAAAACCGAAAGAAGGAATTTCTTAAATATGATTAATAAAATATAAAATAATTAATACAAAAAAATTTTAAATGACAATAAAATTAAATTCATATAATAATTTATTTAAATTATTCTATGAATATGTTTGATGAATAATATAAGGTAATAATTTGAAATATTAAATTCATGCAATAATTTATTAATTGTGACAAATTATAAAAACTTTACTTGTCTTGTTCGCATGTATCTATTGGTCAATTTATGAGGTCAATTTTTTCCTAAATTAAAAAAATAAAAGGACCGTTAAATGATTAATCAAAATTAAGTTACATAAAACTGAAATCAACACTGCACAATAAGAAAGTTCATATTTGGTCACACTTGAATAAACAAACTAACGTCCCATTTAATTATTAAACGAAATTAAAAAACACGTCACACAAAAATAGTAATGTAGAGTAGTCATCTAGTCCTTAACACCACCTCTACAAACTGGGCACACCACGATGTCAAAGGAAACCACATAAAAGTTTAACAAAATGATAGTAGGATAGTAAGACAAAGCAATACATGGGCCGTAGCCCTAAAGGAAACCCATGAAGAAAAGAAACATAAAGTCCAGCCCAGATGGTTAAGCAGCGGAATCGCCATTTCCTTGCTGACCGCGGGAACCTCGCCCATATGCTCCCATCAATTAAATTGATGATCATCGCAAGAAAGAAGAGCCACATACAAGACAACCATACAACAAACAGGGTAAGCTAGAGCCAACAACATTTTCATCATACAGTCAAATATACTTTCACCATCC
>Ga0214544_1002218_pt1 | contig 40980 bp, 11 predicted proteins | sample CNSS3metaG_FD_160074 | JGI IMG/M metagenome (GOLD analysis project Ga0214544, IMG submission 160074) | Root nodule microbial communities from cowpea collected in UCLA plant growth center, Los Angeles, California, USA - CNSS3 | ecosystem: Host-associated > Plants > Roots > Nodule | place: USA...
CTAAGCACTTTCAAATTATATAAACTTTAAATTATTATTGTGTAGTACAATCATATGTAATTAGTGCAATTCGATTCAAAATAGTGTAATTCAGTTCAAAAAAAGTGTAATTCAATTCAAAATCAATGCAATCTGGTTCAAAAATAGTACAATTTAGTTCAAAAAGAGTGAAGTTTATTCAAAATCAGTGCAATTCGGTTCAAAAACGGTTCAAAAACAGTGTAGTTAAGTTAAAAATTAGTGCAGTTCAGTCCAAAAATAGTGTAGTTCAGTTCTGACGTAGTGCAATTCATAAAACAGTTCAGTTTGTAATAGTTCAGTTCAATTTATATTATAGTGCAGTTCAGTGCAGTGCAGTTCAGTCCAGTTTATTTTTAAGAATAACAATTCAGTTCAGTTCATCTGAATTGTTTTTCAGTTCAGTGCAGTTCATGCAAACAGTTTTTTAGTTTAGTGCAATTTTTGGTAGTGCAGTGCAGTTTGGTTTATTTTGCCCAGCTCTAAGAAATATTATACGTAATGGCTTTGTTTGCATTCGTGCAGCCTCTACATTGTGGTTTTATCTCCGATAGTGGAGGCAACAAAATTAATGTTCACTGGTACAAAAGGAAGCAAAACCTCCACCATGTAAGTTCATTTATTCTACCATATATTTCTTAATCAATAATGCTCCAGAAAATATTTCTAATTATGTAATTTTTTATGGTGAAACAAATCATATTTGATAGAGATTAACCACCTACTACTACTACTATTATTATTATTATTATTATTATTATTATTATTATTATTATTATTATTTATCAGCAGATTAACCATCTTATATTTATATTACTTTATATGAACATAGGTTTGGGATCATACCATACTTCAAACAGAAGTTGACAGATTTTATGACTCAGACATGGACGAGTTCGTCGATGCAATTCAACAGAATATTACGGTATTGTATAATTTTTGTTTAGTTTCAAAATAAACAAAAAAGAATGGATTAATCAAGAATTTGATGGCGCATAAACTTGAAAAAGAGAACAAAATAGGGAAAAAGTAAAATGAACATTTTCCAAAATGTTAAAATTAGTTTATATGTAAATTAATTTGCATAAGTTCTCTAAAATAACCCTTTAAGGTTTTATTTTTATTTAACTTATGTATAAGTTAATTTTAATCTATAAAAGAAATTATTTAATTTTCTTTTCTAAAAGTTCTTATAGAAAATTTTTTGTAAAACATTGAAAGTATATAATCTAGCTAAAGCTTGATTTTTGACTAAATATTCAATTTAATTCTTATAGAATTGAGACGTTGAGTAAAGGTTCCTAAATAATTTTTGTACTTAAATGGCTTATTGAAGTTTTTTTTTTTGTCATGGAGTGAAAGTTTTAAAAGAAATTCACATCATTTGTTAAATGTTGTGATGATAGATTTCTCACTTTGATACGTGAGTATAATTCTTATATGAGGTGTGTGAGACTATATATATAAAAAAAAAAAAAATATATAATATATATATATATATATATATATATATATATATTAAATAATTTATCAATTTTGCTTATAAGTCTTTTTGATATATTTTGAAATTATAGATATAGATTTTATTTGTGAGTATTGTTGGATTATTATTTATTATACATATTATTGGTATAATATTGTTTATGTGGTTGATTTAGGTTTCATTATTTCTTTATTTCCACTAACCAATAAAGAGTTTTATGAAAGGAAATTATGAACTACATTTTTAATATTTCACAATAATTTAAATCCAAAACCATTAATTATTTAAGAATATATTCACATGAATTTAAATCTTGTTTTACATTACCCATATAAAAAAGCCACAAAAAATGTAGTTGCAATATATAGTGATACATTGCTACGACTATACATATTTATGTGAAGAATATCAAAAACAAAAACAAGGACTTAGATGCAGATGGAAAAAAACTCCTAACTACTTTGAATAATTATTAATTTACCAGAAAATTAAGTATTTACTTTTTGATGTTCTCTCAACTTTTTGTTTGTCTTTTTCTTAATCAACAGAAAGTATGGGCCGATGAAGTAGAAGAATGGGAACACTGCGCTGACAATGACCTTCCATGCGCAGCTCTGTATGTCCCACTATATATTATCATTTATTAAAATATCATATATATCCAAAATAAATTGTTTCAAATGAAAATATTATTCTTCGAATAATGCACACCATTCTTTTCAAACACTCATTATTTTTATTGGATGCATAAGTAGCAATTAACATGGTTAAATTTTTGTAGATATGCATCTGAAAGTACCATAGATGCTTGTAAATGGGCATATAAAGATGCCACAGAAGGTTCAGTGCTAAAGGGTAAGCTTTCAGAACTCTGATGATACAAAAAGAGAAAAGAGAATTAATTTATCTTTTACATTTTCTGATATTCTCTGAAAATATACTCTGCAGATGATTACTTTCTTTCACGTTCACCAATAGTCAATTTGCGGTTAGCTCAAGCAGGAGTTCGTTTGGCTGCTATTCTCAATCGTGTTTTTGACAGAAAGCTTTCATCGTCGATGTAGTTTATTGAAAGAGAGTGAGTCCACAATTTGGTTAATAAAGAGGAATAAAGTGCCGTCTAATTCCTAAGCTTAACTTTAAGTGCACTAGTCTTTCTCATTGTTGAGTTTATATGTTTATGTAAACATTGGAGAAAATGAAGTCTAGGAAACTTCCAAGTCTTCATCTATTAAATTGGAATGCATTTGGTTATTATCTATTAAACCACTCCAATGTGATTGGTCGGAAAAGATTCCTAATCACATAATCTCAAGGACTTATACAAGACATGATGAAATCACAAAAATAAAGTCGTTAACTAAAGATAATTTAGAAAAAATAATTAAGAAATAAATACGTAAAAGAAAGTGTCACAACCTAAATTACAACAGGATGACAAACTTAAAAATAAATTAATTAAAAAAAAAGAATTGAAGTCGCCACCATAGTTTATTTTAGAAAACTATGGAAGACCATAAAAATAAAATAAAATCTGTAAAAACCAAATTTAGGGTTCGAGAGTCGGTTACGCGTAGGGAAGGTATTAACACCCTATAATACTCATCAAAAGAAGATACCTTTAATTAAACAAAATTATTTTTTAGTGAAAAAGACCCGACAATGAGTAACCTTGCCTCTACGTATTCTCATTAAAAATGAGAAATCAGAATTACATAGTTCTTTATAAAACTATTTGGAAATGACATCTTGAAAGTGCACCCGACAAGGTCTAACCTTGCTCCTACATATTTCCATTAACAATAGAAAATCAGGGATCATATACTTCTTGACAAAAAATTTAATTTTAATTTTTAAAGTTGTCTCTTGACATTTTAAAAAATGAGTGTCATGCGACCCGTGCAGCCGGGTTGACACCAAAATCACTTTTTATATTTTATATTTTTGAAAAGGAATGTCGTGCGACACAAGCGGTCGATTAGACACCAAAACATCTATATGATTTTTATATTTTGAAAAAGAGTGTCGTGCGAAGCGAGCGGTCGATTAGACACCAAAACTATTCTATGATTTTTATATTTTGAAAAGGAGTGTCGTACGACGCGAGCGGTTGATTAGACACCAAAACTATTATATGATTTTTATATTTTGGAAAAGAGGGTCGTGCGATGGGAGCGGTCGAGTAGACACCAAAACTATTTTATGATTTTATATTTTGAAAAGGAGTGTCATGCGACGCGAGCGGTCGATTGGACACCAAAACTATTTTTATAATTTTTGTATTTTAAAAAGAAGTGTCGTGTGACGTGAGCGGTCGATTAGATCCTAAAAGAAAAGAAATAAAGAAAATAATTTTAAATTTTTATTTATTCTTATTTTTACCATTTTTGAAAATTATTTTAATTTTTATTTCAATTTAAAATATTTTTTAGAAATTATATGATTGAAATGTGAGATTTAATTAGAAAATGGTAAAATTGGAAAATAGAAAATGGAGTCCATAAGTGAGAAATGCGTAATGCATAAAGTAAACGCATCCTTGCCTAAAAAAAGGAAATTAAAGGAGTAGGGTGTGTGCTTAGTGAAAATGCGGTACATGAGGTAAAATAAAATTAAATACCAGGGATGTGGGGTTATTACATGGGGAATGCATGAAGTAAATAAATAGAACCCAAATTAAATTGAGGGGTGCCTCTTGAAACAATAGAATTAGTAACCCGATAGAAGTATAAAAATCAATTATGACCTACAAACAAATAATAATGGTTAATTAGTAGCAAAACTTTGGCCCTCCTACACCATTCTATCACATGTGTTAATAAGAAATACTAATAGAAATATGAATAGAAAATAATTAAACTTTAAAACACTAAAAAGATCTCACGCACGCATGATTCCAAATTATCATTCAATGCTTAAAAGAAACATGGGTCCCACCTCCACCATTTTTGCATGAATTGAAATATATTGTCTTATACTTTTTATGAACATCTTAACAAACAAAACGAACCCATAATTCTAGACTCAGTTTGCATGCGAGTCTCACACTCCATATATATAATTTGCACTTGGTTTAACACAAACATAAATCTCTGTACAGATTCCAATCTAAATCAAAACCATGGACCAAGCCAAAATATATATCCTTACTAATAAAAAACCAGAGGATAGGTTCAAATATTTTCCAAGTTCAAATGTATACCCCCACCGATAACTCCTTGGAAAATCTCAACTAAAACAACCACCATCAAGTTCAGCCATAATGCAAACACCGACATGCATTTGAAGCTAATGCAAACATAAAGAATTGTGCTTATATAGGACTTTAAAGTCATGATAAATATCTTTATAGTAGGAGATCTAGAGCATAGTAAGACATACATTTGAGTTGATTATACATTTGTATCTTCTTTTAGAAAGGAATAAATGATTTGGTGTATAGTGGAGTGAATTAATTTTATTTTATTTTTAACATGTGAGATGTATATCCACTTTGGTCATGGTCCTAACCCACTTGAGAGGGAATTTTGGATGTTGGAGTTTTTTCTTGGCCTCCTCATTTAGGCAACCTCCTAAAAGGCAACTTAGCAAGGAGTGACAAGGATTGACCCATGGACCATTGGCCGAATTGATGCCTCTAATTGTAGGTAGTTGGTATTGGTAAAGGTTGGATGCTGTCCAAATGTGTGACATAACATAATGAAAAATATACCAATCTAAATGTGCCATGCATCGATGTGTTGATATAGAAGTGGAAATATTTTAGGAGAGTTTAAAAAGTAAGTAAAAAGGTGTGTATACATTTAAAGGCATTGTACTATTGGTTCATGGAAAAGGAAAGCATGAAAATAAAATGGGATGGTGTAAAAATGGTAAAAAACATTCGGGCCTTAACTTAATAAAAATAAGGTGTGGATATGAAAAAGAGTTGTGTAGGTGATGTAGCTATTATAATCGAAATGAGCCTAATAAAAGAAAATAATAAAAAAAGGTGTAAAAACAAAATAGGGATGATGTATTCACCACTTATTATTTATTATTTATTTTTGTATTTTTTGGAAAATAAATTTTATTCATCTAGACGAAATTAGGTGTTGATAATTTGGTATGACTACCTTGTGTAACTTATGTTTGATAAATAAAAATGAGATCAAGGACATTCAAATATAGTTGATTGAAGGTTGAGAATGAGAAAAGAAAAAGGAAACCAGTCAACAAAGGAGCAAGTCAATGATAGTTTGGCAAAAACCTGCAAAGTTGACCTCTAAGTTGACTTTTTGCATTTTAACTTCTAACATTGTACTACTAGTGAAAGACCTTAAGGGACACCAAATGACACTTATGTTGAGCTAAAGTAACCTTGGAAAAGAGCTAGAGCTGACTCAACCAACCATGTTCTCATACACTTGAAGTGGTCAACCAAGCTTGATAACATGCACCCAGCCACGCTTATACCCCTTTTGAGATGCCACGTGTAAAAGTTTTTCTTTTCAAACTTCAAAAAACAATCACTGATACCATCCTATTAAATAAGAATTTCCACAATTACTTTATCTCAAAATAACACATGCCAAAACTCTGACTGAAACAAGTTCTATTCTCTAGAAATAAAGATTGTTCAACCACTAACTAGTTTAAATCATCAAAATGAAACTTAAGACAAGGTCTTTCAAGTCCAAAACGCAAAACGACTAACTATTACGCTTTACTCGAAATAACATTTTCAAATGAAAAAGAAAAGCTCCCAAAAGCATCCCCACGTGTTCCTCACAGCTAGGCTTCTCCAACTGTATCTATATCAACATCTATTTCCGTATAACACAAGTTATATGATCATCGCAGGTGTAAACCACAACCACATACATAAGGGTGAACTAACCATGAAACATATCAGATAACAATGTACATCAACATACAACTCACCTAGTATTACCGTAGTATATCATCACTCATCTAAGCTATCAACTATCACATGTTCTCAAAGCCACAACATGTAATCATCAAAATATTACCACCAAGTAATATTAAACAGAATGACATTCTCTCATAATTAACCACCCAATCAATTCTCATACACAATTTACCAAAGATGTCCTTTCCCATTACTCTTATAACAAGCCCCGACGAAGTATACAACTTCCATAATTAACCACCCAACCAATTCTCATACGCAATTTGCCAAAGATGTCACTTACCATTACTCTCATAGTGAGCCCCAACAAAGTATACAACTTCCCATTACCCATATCAAGAGCCCCGACGAAGTTCACAACTTCCCATTACTCTTATCGAGCCTCGACGAAGTGCATAACTTCTCACTACACTTATCGAGAGTCCCAACGAAGTGCACCTTTTGTACAATTTACGTAGAGATACCTTCCAATACATTCATATCCAAGTATACACTATCTCATCATGATCACACATCAATCAATAATCACATCATTGTCCGCATTCATGATGAATAAACACATAAGCACCTCAAGGCCTCATCGTCACATATGTCACAACACATTGACATCATACAATCCTTGTATCATTCATCATGCCCAACATCCAATATACTACAAACAAAACTATGCTGCCTAGAAAAATAGTGACGCCCAACGCCTAGATACCCGAGACCTAGCGCCTGGCGGTAGAAAAGCAAAGCCCGGTAGCCCCAAAACCTGAGACTTAGGGCCTAGCGGACGGAAGCCAGTGCCCAACACCCCCTGTGGCGCAAAAATACAAAAAACCTCATTTTTTTCATGAACAAGGCACCTATTTTTTTCATGAAAAGCAAAGCTCGATAGCCCTAAAACCCGAGACTTAGGGCCTAGCAGACGGAAGCCAGTGCCCAACACCCCCTGTGGCACAAAAATACAAAAAACCTCATTTTTTTCATGAACAAGGCACCTATTTCACACAGACCAAGCATCCAAAACATGTACAAGCTTACCAAACATGTACTATCATCTTTGCTTATCTCAAGGAATCCAAATACACCCATCACTAATCCCCTTTTACAAATTTCACCGTATACAACTTGGAATTTGCAAAACAAAACTTTACTGCACACTATTAATCCACACTTAACCATCCATTAAACCTTTTGACTTACCTTTTCAACCTTTTATTTTGAGCACCAAAACAATTAACTAATACATCAACACATCTAATGCAACCAAGTACTACACTCAACAAATCATTGCCTAACCTCACGATTTGTGATTATTATTGAACTTTTACTGCACCAAACATCCAAGATAATTTGCACACATCAAAACTATATTCACTTCATAAACCTTTCACCCAAAATGACTAAAGTTAACGCCAAAACCATTATCAGCTCAACTCAATACCATTTTCTATGAAAAGAATGAATTCCCTCTTGCATCATTTCCCTAATTTTCATTAACAAAAATTATTAAAAAATATTTCCAATGTCTATATGCCAAAGTTCATAGCCATCAAAACTACTACTATTAAATTTACATTAATATTCTTCATGTAATTTTCTTGCACCTCTTTTAACAACAAAAATATCAACACGCCAAAGCTATATTAATTCCAACCAACTTACCTCCTAATGGCCTCCTTCACCCACTCTGACTCTAAGTATCCACGTGCTCACCTACATCAACCTTTGCTCCCATATAACAAGTTACATGATCATTACCAAATACACACAAATAGGGTGAGCTCAAAAATAAAATATACATCATAATGTACATTATAATAACAAATTAAAACCCCTAACACTTCTGATACAATCCAGTTTTGGACCCAAACTTTCCCATCTTCCTCTGGACGCCTTTTAATTGTACACCCTTTGATGATTACTTGATCGATCCTTGCTGCCACGAGTGTCTATTCGCCCCTTCGACTACATGCCACCACCTATAGTCCACACATGGGAATAACTTTGTCACGACCACAATCCGTAACACCAAGTGGAGTTCTCCAATATGAACCACAGTTCGTATTTGTCCCAAGACTACCAAACTTTTCGGATATCGCCGAGGAGAGCAATCTTCTAGAACTCATCCGTATGAGCCACGATCTCGCACACTCCACTGGACTTTTAAAACCACCAGGCTACAACCTCGAGTGGTCATGTGTTACCCCAATACTAGTTACACTCGTAATTGGGCCCCCAACAAAGCATCACATCAAGACCTCCATCCAAAGCCGTGTATAATCCTTCTCGTAGTCAAATTCAGCACCTAGAACCGCTTGACACCTCGTTCGCATCGCCTACCGAAAACTGGTTCCAGATTGCCTAGTGCTCACCTCACGCCACCAAGCACCATACGCCTTTTAGTGCCTCTCTGCCTGACCATTTTTGCCTCGTGGAACCACCCTTGCCGCTAGGCGCCACACATCTAGTGCTTCCCTATTTTTCCCCTATTGCTTGGCGGCTCACCCCGTGCCGCTAGGCACCACACTAGTAGCGTCACTACTACTGGTTTTTGGAATTTTGGAACTGGTTCTCTATGAACCCAAACAATCCACCGGCAATCCAAAACAACAACCACACTTATCCAATCATATTAGCATGACTGAATCACAATTCAACACATTCATATACCCAATGGGTTCATAGTTGAGATCATAACATTACTCAATTATTAATAGAATTCATTACATATCACATGAAGCAATCCCTATATATTCATATATATACTCCACCATTTAAATCCATGCTAGCATTCATTTTCAAGTTATGAATAATACATGCTCATATCGAATATAAAGTAGTAGCACTCTAATAACATAAGCACACGAGTCTATGCAGCAATGCAAATAATATAACACTTCACACCTCTGATGCAACAATTTCCTTTATATTGATACACATGCATTCACCAATGAACTCATTCTCAACATGTGACTAACCCAAATGAACATTGAAATTAATGGAGCCTCACAACATAACCTAATCATGCTTCCAACTCATGCGACATTAAACTTACCTCCAAAATAATACCTTCACACTTCATTTATCCCATTGCATCACACTAAAACCAATATTTAGCACTCTACATGATCATGTATCCACACTAATATTCACATTAGTAGTTACTTGAAATTATCATGAGATTATTCATGCATTTTAAAGACTTCCAAACTAGCAATCATGCGTATCATATATATCCAACTACAGGCATTCAAAATTAGATCACATCGTACAAACTAAAGAGAAACATGTTATGAACCCGCTGTCAAAATTTCAGCTAAATCGGACGTTTAACAAAACGAGAAACGCAGTTTTACGAAAACTACGCAGACTAGAAAATTGGTCACCTAGCGCCTAGAAGCCAGGAACCTGGCGCCTGGCGATACAAAACTAGCGACTAGCGGTCCCTACTGTGCGAAAATATGAAAAACAACGTTTTTCATGAAAGATGCCTATTTAACACATCCCAAGCCTCTAAATACGTGATCCACTCATGCAATTGCTCGAAAATTCAATCAATCATGCGTCCAACATTCATACACATTCTATTAGAGTACATTCATACAATTTTAATTCCAACATTGGCACCAATCATCATACTCATATTCAAATTCATTTCTCAAAAGCCTTCCTAGAAACCTTATGAACGTACACTGTTCAATCACCAGACTAGCATCAACTTTAGTAATTTATCATTAATTGATCATGAAAATCATACAATACCATCACGCTAATAATTCCAAGACATTACTATTTCCCCCAAACTCCTAAAACTCATAAATCCGAACCACGAGGCTCATTTCACTTGGCGGTAAGGGAGGCCCGCCAGGCGGTTTCTGGGTAAAACCCAAAAACTACGTTTATGTTGCATGCATCGCTTGGCGGCGTTAAAGGCCCGTCAGGCGGTTTCTGAATTTTCCAGAAAATCACCGATATCTAGAAAAGTGTGAACAATTACTAAAGGATTGCACAACCATTCAACCAATTCATGTTTCATGATAATTCCTATACATATAAGATTATATTATCACGTACCATGATCAAGCATATTATTAAAATAATAAAACAATTAAATTAACATGCAAATGGCATACACAAGACTCGAACATAAATCCTTTCATGATAGTCAAGTACCCTCAACCACTTGAGCTAGTATTATTCCTTGTCATCTGTCTCCATATTAATTAACTTAGGGATTCTTGCCCTCGCATTTATTAAATAAATATTTAATTGTTTATTTAATTTTTTCGGGTCTTACAACAAACATTTATCTTCTTAAAAAAACCACTAACTCATTGTGATTTTCCATTTGCAAAAGAAAGAAAGCACCACTTTACTCCATACCCCATCAAAACAAAACATAAAAAATAAAACAAACTAGTTTTCCTTACAATTCCATGGAGAAAACCCACACTCAATACATGTTCATAAGATCAAGAAGAACAAGGCTTAGCACCCTTTACCTAGAATTCCTGCAATAGTACCATCTTAGCTTTGCTATACTCATCCCTTACTCTTCACGTTCTGACTAAAAAAAACGTGTTCTCTCTCTCTCTCTCTCTCCCTAAACCACGTGTTGCCTTTCCTTTCTTCCCAAACCCCAACTTTTTAACTTAGCTAAAAAAAACCCTTTGTTTTTCCCTTCGAGGCAATGTAAAAAGAAATTAAAAATTATTTTTAGACTACATAATCCTTTTCCTCTCCTAACCCACATTACTAATTTTCTGCCCAATTACTCACCTTTTCACCTTCATAGGTGCTTTAGCTAGGATTCGAACACACAATCCCTATGATTAAGCAAGCATCGCAATACTCATATCAACTATCATTCAACACACATATCAACATTTTAGTAACATCCACACATTCAATATATTCAAGAACAAAATCAAATATATTTTAAAAAAAATATAATTGCTCCAAATGCATACATTAGGAATCAAACCCTTGACCACCAACCCATGACTAAGGCTTTAACCAATTGTGCCACTCTTCACTTCCATTTATGACCTTTCATATTAATTCAATTAATATTCCTCACGTCAAATTATCACCTTAGAAATATAATTATTTTTCTAGGTTTTACAATGTCATCTAGTAAATAAAAGCTATCCAAGAAGCTAGAGCTTGGACAAATAGCTTAATTTATAACAAAGTATAAGATTAGAATGTGAGCCATGAATTTAGGCCTTACTTAAAATAATTGAGTTGCACATTAAAATTAGATCATGAAAAATCACTTAGCATTTAAATTAGGCTTCAATAGATCTAATTCAAATGCCAGGCCAAGAATCATCTTGTAGAACACCACACATTTAACATATTTAGTACATGGTGCAAAACATGGTTCATGTGAGGTGCCACTTGTCACTTGATCCACTTTTCATGGCTAAGGAATTAGAAAACATGTGCTGAATTTTTTGAATTTCCCTTCCAAAAAGTTGGACGAAATTTGGAGTTCTCCTTCCTATAAATTGAGAGCTCAACCCCATGTGTAAACACTCTTGACTGTGCAATGTTATGTTGTTACGGTTACTTTCACATGAACACTACATTGTCACTGCATCAGTTTTCTGGTTTACCTATGATTTTTGGTTTCCATGGTTTTCTTTAAGTTCTATATCCATATTCTAGTTGTCCTTGGTGTTTGGGCCATGTTCTATACACTTGTATTAGTTTAATGATTATTAAGTGTAGTTCATAGTCATAACCCTACATTCTTAATAGTGTTTTAGGATTTTACTTTTAGATATTTCCCCTACATAGAGGTTTCATACATTTGCATCTTCATATTGTCATTCACATGTATTGATACTCAAGGTTTCCTTATACTACATTTTACGAGAAAATTGGTTTTGAATGAACTTGAGGCGACTAAAAATTTAGTTCATGAAAGAAAAAAATGTCAAGTTTTTCAAGTTCACTTCCAAGAGAGTTAAATCACTTGCATTGCACAAATACCATGTCCTTCCTAGCCAAAGTTCACCTCAATAACTCTTGCCCAAAACTTATAAAGGGGAATTAATTTAAAGATTAAGTTGACACACACGAAGCTATAAAGCAAAAACAAACAAGCAATGCAAATGTGTCCTAATGATGAAGCTTGTTGGAAGTTGTAAACCTTCAAGACACACTCACCGTCTAAAGTGTTTTTATTAATATTTAAAGAATTTCTAATTATGAGATGAGAGAACACCAAAGGCTCCCCCAAGTTACCTAATTAGGCATAATACAACAAGTGGTAAAAATAAGAAAATCACATAAAAACAAAAAGAATTTTGTCTCAAACTATTTCGCTCCTCTTCTCCTTTTATTCTCTTAAGTGTCTAGTTGATTATTCTTTGTGAAATTTCCTTCAAGCTTTGAGTTCCACTTTGGCTTCCACCCCCTATGATGCTACCTCAAGAGATTGGTCCATCTCCAAAAAGAGAGTCTACACAAAAGATATAAACCTAAACCAATAGGAGGCCAAGGAAAGCAAAGTAAGAAAAGGCTTAAAATGGATTACATGAGTCAAAAGTAATGATAGACAAATTAAAACAAGCAAGAAACAAGGGAAAGAAATAAGTTTAAGCACACAAATTAAGAAACACATAAGGAATGGCACCATAATAGATTTCAAAAACCAGAAATCAAATTAGATCAATGGATTGCTTCTAGTTCTCGGTTTTCTGAATGCTAATAGTGCACAAGGTCACTCAAATTGCTCAATGTCGAGACCAATGAGGGCTGAATTCTCAAGAAATAAAACTTATAAGCTCAAAACAAGTGAAACAACACCAAATTAAGTAGTAGTAGTGGTCCTAGTCCACATATTTTGAAATCTTCTCAATAATTTACAACGAAATAATTGAACCACTACTCTATCATTTTGAACATATGAAAAATACTTGAAACAAAGAAGAGAAAACATGCTACTCAAAAGAAATCAAATCTAATGGAAATAAATTTGTAGAATAAGAAACTCAAACAAACATAACAAAAACCTAATGTTATTAACTTGATAATGAACTAATAAATAGTATGAACTCAAATATGAAAAATAAAAGCACTCAATAGGATAATTAACATGTGATTTGCATAATCAATGACAAGAAACATTGTAGACATTATATTTTTGCATTTTTAATTGATAAAACTAAGAAATAATTACATGAAATGGACTAAACTTAACTCTAAAAAACATGTATGGATCTCAAAATGACAATTACTAAAAACGAAAGTGAATTAATTGAACAAAATGAAAGAAAATTCAAGTAAACACATAGGCACTCTCAAATATGGAATTATAGAAGCCCAAACATAAAACTAGATGTTTCAAAGATGAATACGAAATAGAACCATCATATCCAAGCAAAATAAATGGTATAAACTCAAGAAAAATAAGGAATAAACATAAGAACAACACGAAAATGAGAAGAAAACTACGTACTTAGCTCTTGAAGACCGTGGATGAACCAAAGCTCTTGATACCACATGATGACTCCTCTTATCCTAAGCATTCTATGTGCATGACATGAAGATAAGGAATAAAGATATGGAGGTGATGGTGGTTCAACAATGGTGAAATGGTGGTGTAGAAAATCTCTTAATAGAGGTTAGGCCACTCTCAAAGAAGGGTGGCTAGAGGAAACCTAAAGGATATCTCTAGCTTAGGTGATTCACAAAAAGAGGAAAAGTTTGAAGTCATTTCAATAGAGTTTCTCTACTTATTTAAGAATGATTTAACAAGAGGGGTACTTATCTATTTATAGGAACAAAGGAGAGCTACTAGTCTCTAAAAAGGTGAGCCAAAATTCAAATTCAAAGTTTAAACTTTGGAGCCAAAGAAGACATGCATCTAGTGTGGCTTGCCCTGTGGAAAGGTCACACTTTCTATGCCTTGGGATGCCTATGGAGAAGCTTTCACTCCAAGCTACAACATATCTAAGGTAAAAACCCCTAATTCTATGTGTCTTACACATAGTCCATGATGAAAATCACCCTAGAAGGCTTTCAGCATGGCTTAATGGTCTGGCCCAATTAGTTTACTTACTTTTAATTAATTAAATAATTTTATAGGTTTATTATATTTGTGTGGTGGTATTTTGGCCACCTTTTATTTCTTTATTTTTTTATTTTGGGTCACTTTGTAATCTACTTTGCATCGTTGGGCCGAAAAGCCCAACCTCTTGAAGATGTCATCTAAGCCAATTCCAAGTTGAAGTTGCAACCTTTTTCTCCAACGTCAACAACCCATTCTTCCTTCCTTCTATGTGTGACTCTATTTGGGCCAACATCTTGATTCAATGCGTCATGCTCTTTAGTAGTTGGAAGCATCTTTCAACATTTGTTGTTGGGCCTAAAGCATAGAGCCCAAATCCACCAAATACACAAGAGGCTTATGCGTGATCCACCAGCAAGAATAGGGGTAGTCAAGTTTCACTTAGCCCATTGCATGAGATGCAAAGAAGCAACTTTTCATATGTTAGGGTGCCTTGTTCCTTAGTAGCACCTCACCCTTAGATGTTAGGGTTCTTTGATGGCCAGCCTTCTAGCCGTTAGGCTAATGTTAGACGACAACCAATTTCTTTTACTTCTATTAGGGTTCTTGTTTTCCATTTTCCCTTTCACGGTTGCCTTCTTCTCTATAAAAGGCATGCCAACATCTGAAATAGTTAGCTTTGATGAATATAGTGTATTTTTTCCCATTTTTCAAAGCTCATCTATTAGAGAGGTTTCTCACCTTCTAGGGTTCAAAAACACGAAGAGTGTTTATGATGATCCTTGTGAGAACAAGAGAGAATTGCTCTCTCACTAATATACTTGTGATTCCACTAAGAGTGATTATTTGAGTATTCCACTGCATTTCGAGTGCAATTCCTCGTGGATTATTCTACAAAAGAACTACCTCATCAATCTATGTCTTCTAGGCCCAAAACTACACTACAAGGCCTAAAGCCTAATAAGGCCCAAATACATGGCCCAAAGAAAACCTTATACTACCTGGCACAAAATACAAGTCCAAAGAGAAACCTATTATAACATTTACATACAAAGTTGGCCCAAAAGATAAGAGCTTGGGCCCACTCAGTAGTTGAAGCTCACTTTCTTATATGTATTGGTCATGACTAGGGCGTTTATCATAATTCTTCTAACACCAATACTCATCTAGTGCCTTTGTGTGTTTGTGTTGACTCGCCTAATGTTTTACTTTGACTCGTCTACTGCTTGTAGAAGTCTAATGCCTTATCTCAGTATGTTGACTCATTTGGTCAATGATCTTATTAATTGGGTTCCCTAAGTTAGAATTATTGAAGTTGTCTCGTGATCTTGGGCACTTTAATCCCTTAAGTCATATGGTCCAGCTTGTGACTCATTTGACTTAGCACTTCTAATTAAGCTCATTTAAGCTTCACTTTCTTTAATGTTAGCTTTAAAATTCAAGTTTCGTCTTCCTTTGTGCTACTTATACTTTGCTATGCTTAGCTTTCACTCAAGGAACAAACATTAGTACAACATATATATATATATATATATATATATATATATATATATATATATATATATATATATATATATATTTTATATATAATTTTTTTTATATATATATATATATATATAGGTTATCTAATGGTTATTTAATAGCTACATTTTCCTATTTCCATTATTTTTTTAAGAATATAGTATAATCATCTTTAGTTATCCAAAAACATTGTTCAAGCTAAGATTACATGAAGTCTTATCATTTATGAAGAATTGTAAGTACTATGTGATAATGTTAATTTTTACCATTATCCAAGTTACATTTTATTAGCAAAATCATCTCTTCTAAAGCTTTTAACCTACTTAATCCTCAATTTTACCTTACTTTTGTAAATAAATACATTTTGGGTTACATTGATCTAAAGATACTACTAATCCCCATTTTTGTATCTATTTATAGATTGGAAGCTTTGTTCCAAAAATCCAAAAAAATGAGTGACCCAAAATAGCAAGGAAAAGATAAATATGTCATAAAAAGGAAGCAACAGGAAGTGCCAGGTGGTTCAATACCAGTGTTAGGCGCAAGACCACTTTCAGGCATTCAACGCCTGGTGACACAACGCCAGCGCCAGGCGACACCATGCTTCCAATGACAAAGGAGAGCGAAATCCATTGTGTTGGGGTTAGTTGTAGCCACTGAATTCTCATGTATTTGTGGATGATTTGAATTTATATATGCTTCTTGCATTAATTGCTAGTATCCTTGTTTATTTACTTAAAGCTTGCTTTGTTTTAACCATTCATTGCATGATATTTGGGTCATTAGGTATTGGAAAATATCTCTTGAAACCTAGAATTGGAACAAGATACCTAATGGAACTTGTATCTAGGAATGAAATTTGACCCATTAGTTGTCTTAAACCCTAGCTTGTAAAGTGGATTTGCTTATTTAGGGATTCAAGGAATTAACTCTTAATAAGGAAACCTAAGCTCATTCAACTAAGGGATTAGGGTTTGAGTAGACTTGTGGGTTGACATTAGTAATTTAATGGAGAAGAGTTTTATTGTTTTATATACATTAGAGTGAAGTCGGTGAAGTCTAACCCAAATAATATCAATCCATTGCATTTCTAGTCTTTTCCATCTTCTAGAGTTTTCAAATATCCAAGTTCACCTTTTACTTGTTTATGAAATATTTACTTGCTTGCACACAAAAACCCAAATTATGGATTTATTCTTTAGTTTAAATTAGTTATTAATTACACGATTATTTAGTATACACGAGTCTCTTGGGAAACGATATTCCGGTCTTATCGGTTACTACTTGCACGACCTGGTACACTTGCCGAAGTCTTAACACGCTGATTATCCTTAAGGCTTTGATCCAGTTATGGAAGATTAATGAAGAACAAAAGAGTAACAAGCACTCAATGATCGAATTTACACAAATTTCTATATATTTAAATTACTCTGGTGAAACAAAAAGAAATAGGAAAGGATAAGAGAAGTGATACACACGAAGTGAAAAGAAAGGAGAAAGAAAGAAATAAATACTATTCATATATTATCAAGTCTAGAAAACACAAGGTTGATTTCTTAACCATTTTAAGAAATTGTGAAGTATACCCTACGAGCTTAGATTCTACTATCTTGAATTGAGAGTGTTATTATCATTATCATTCAGTTTTAGAGTTCTTAATCTCATGGGAAGGTTAAAAAGGTATACTTAAAGAGGTTAAACTTTTAATACCTAGAGAGGTTGATACTCGTAATACATAGAGAGTTTGATACTCATGAGACCTAAAGAGGTTTATATTGTGTTTGGCAAGATTGTACTCATGATACTTGAAGAGATTAAACTTGTTTTATGATCAAAGTTGATTGATTAGTGGAATGTATTAAGTAGTGTGCTTAAGAGAGAAGTCAATGAAACTTGTAATGCTAGGTGAACTAGTATAAAATTTGTCTTAATATTATAAATAACTTAAGTCCTAATCAGTTGTGGGATTTGATATACAAATATTTTTTTTAAATTATAATATATTTAATCACTTCACATTTATAAATACCTATAAAAAAATTGACTTCCAAAAATATTTTTTAAAAATCCACCATTAATTCTACTAGTTTTGGTTTGTAAATTTACAATTGATTTTTTATTTATTGGAAAGTATATCTAGACATTTGTCCATGAATAGTAAAGCAACAACTAAGTTTTTCTTCATTATTATTGTTTTTCATTTTAAAAATTATTTAGAAAAGTAATTGAAGTGAATATTTCAAATCTATGATGTAATTTTAAATGTTGCTTCCTTAAGTTGGGTACTAACTAAAGTGGAGTTTCCTATATAATAATCGTATATATAAATTTTTAGATGAACTAGTGTATATAATACCATCATTATAGTTTGGCCTTTACTATATGCCAAAAGAATGTTCAATTAAATTACTATAAAAAGTCTAAAAGAAAAGCCCAAGCATTTGTAGTCCAACGGTTAGGATAATTGCCTTCCAAGCAATAGATCCGGGTTTGAATCCTGGCAAATGCATGTAATAAATTTAAATTGATAGTTGGGTTCACCTATTCTTTATGTTTTGTGATCTTTTCACAATGAAAAAAAAAATAATTTAATGGTAGAGGATATCAAATAATGTTTTTAACAATACATTTCCTTGTACGATATCAAGTTTGAGTCTCTTATCTTTCTTTGTTTTGAGTCATATATCTTCATTTTATTTTTTTCTTCATAATTTTGTGTAATTAAGTTATGTTATGACTCTAACAAGTGTACCAGGTCGCGCAAGTAGTAACCGGTAAGACCAGGATATCGTTTCCCAAGAGACAAGACCGGGATATCGTTTCCTAAGAGACTCGTGTATACTAAATATTTGCGTTATTAGTCACTAATTTAAACTAAAGAATGAATCCATAATTTTTAGTTGCATGTAAGAAAGTAAATTTTGCATAAATGATTAAAATTGAACTTTGGAAGCTAAAGGCACTTAGTGAATGGAAAAGATTCGAAATGATATGAATTGATATTGCTGGGGTTAGAATTCACCAACTATGCTCTCATGCAACTACAATTTTACATCCTCTACATTAATATGCTAATGTCAACCCACAAATATCATCAAACCCTAATTCTTTAGTGGAATGCGCCTAAATTTCCTTATTAAGAGTTCAAGGTATTAAGAGTCAATCCCTTGAACTCTTAATAAGAAAATTTGCATTATGAACTAGGGTTTAAGACAACCAATGGGTTAAGCCTCATTCCTAGATACAAGATCCATTGAGTTTTCTTGTTCCAAATCAAGGTTTCAAAAGATATTTCCACACCCAATGAACTAAATATCATGCAATGGATGGCCAAATCAATGCAAGCATTAAGTGAAAAAACAAGAAGACTAACGTTCAATGAAAGAGGCATTTAAATATTCAAAAGCATTGCAATTACAAAAGAGTGTAGTGGCTACATCTAACCCAAAAAAAAAAAATAGGTTTAGCTCTCCATTGTCATGGAGAGCTCAAGCTTACAAATGAAGAATGGAAGATGAAAGAAATACAAAGAGGAAGAAGGACCTATTCCCACAAGCCCTAGCACACCTCCAAGCTCTCCAAAATGAGTTTTTCGTGCCTCCACACAGCCACAGATCCATTCCCCTTGAGCTAACTAGAACAAATAGGTTAAAATTGCCACATCAGCACAGGTGCCGCTCAGTGTTGTCCCTGCACCGCTCAATGTCAAAAATTGCGAGCCAATCAACGCGAAGTGTTGGCTATCTAGCGCTCAGCGGCCAAAAATGCAAACCAAATGGGACTGAGCGTTAGAGCTGAGCGTTCAGAAATACGAATCAACTAGTGTTCAACATTGGAAAATGCGAGAAGAATGACGCTCATCCTTGAATTCTAACACTCAACCTTGAAATGCTAAGTTCATATCTTCAATTTTGGCTTTTTTTTCTTCTTTCTTCTCTGGTTAACAACTTCTTTGGCTTAAGACAAAAACTTCCTATCATTAAATTGGACACAAAAATGGGGATTAGTGGTATAATTAGATCTATGTAACCCATATTGTATTTATTCACAAAAGCAAAGTAAAAGTGAGGATTAAGTGGGTTAAAAGCTCAAGAGGAGTTGATTTTGTTACCAAAAGATAACCAAGATAATGGTGAAAATCTACATTATCAAGTTATAGATAATTTTTTTGTTTAAATTTCACTTTTTGAGTTTTTGTAATTGAGTTCTTAAGATTTTAGGTGTAAGAGTTGAAGTGATGCTTTGAAACCTTATATCATTTATTTTAAATGACTTTTGGGCTTATCAAGAAAAGTGACACCAAAAATAAGTTGCTTAACATTTTTGGATTAGGAAGGTGCTGACGTAGTGTCCACTAGGACCAAATATTTTCATTGACAAAGTGTCCACCAGGATCGAATATTTCCATAATTGTTACAAACTACTAGTTGACTAAAGATAAGTACCTAAAAAAGCATCAAAGTTTGAGGTCAAAAGTTCACTTAGATTAAATAACAGGTGATTTAAAAAAAGATTGATTTACTCAACCTAACATTAAGACTCTTTTACATTGTACTAAAATTTGTCTTACAAATTTAGGTATGTTGGAAAACTTCTAATCCTTAAAATGTTTTTATTTGGTTTTTTTTTTCTTTTACCTATTTGTCACTTGCTAAATTATTTATTACGACTCGTCAATGTCAACATAGTTGAAACAGAAAAGAAATGAAGAAGCACAAAATGTTATTGTAAATTTACAATCACTTACAAAATTTCATACAAATATACTATTTTTAATCATTCCCATTGATTCTCTTATATTGGACTAAGTTCAAGGTTCCATTCAAAACTCAAATGAATATGAGAAATAAGAATTTCAATCACTCTTTGGAATAGATAAGCCTAGGAGAGTACGTTGGAAAAACTATGAGAACATTAAAATTAAATAAAAATGAAGAAATTTTTTATCTTAAAGAAAAGCTTGAATGACCCAAGTGTTGATGAAGATGTTTTTGATAACGTTTGAAGATGTTGATGCTGAAAATGAGTCTTAGAGTCTAACTTTCCTTTAATTTTTTTATTGTCTTCACACAAGGTATTCACAAGTTTATTTTATTCTAACACTCGATGAATTAAAAAAGGGAAAATGTTTTTCTAAATATAAAATCAAGTTTAGCATGTCTTTCGACATTTAGTTGTTTAGATTTTCATATGATATATTAAACAATCTTTGAAAGGTTTTCATAATAGAAAAATAAATTATCGAGCTTAAATGATCACTTAAAATAGAAATATATTTTAGATCTAAGTGTTTCTATAGAGATGAACAAAATAATAAATTAAGTGTTTTAATAATTTATAAAATTAGTCTTGCACATTTAATGTGTAAGACCCACTTTTCCTAATTTAAAAAGGCCTTGAGCTTGGCCTTACTAGAGGGCTCAGGGTTAGCTCACTAGGGACCTCCAGAACTCCCTTTCCAACCACTAACTCTCATTTTTGTCTCCTTTCCAAAAATAGTCCACATCTTTTCTTTCTTGTCTGAAACATAAGCTCTGCTAGGGCACAATAAGATTCTTCCTTGAGCTTATTAAACATTATCCTCTACGTAAGTAGAACTCTGAACTTGTGCTCCTTTTCGTTTCTTTTCTGTTTGGAAGCTTCGGTTCCACTTCAACCTCTGCTAAAGTATTATTTTTCGCCTCCTTTGGTTCTATTTTCAAGCTCCGTAAGCTGTAATCGTGTCGTGGTGCTCTTCTTTTAGGGCTTGTTCTTGGGTTAGCACTTGTAAAGGTAAGGGAAGCTAGAACTCCTTATTTTTCTTTGAATTGAATTGTACTTATTTTTGTTTTGGAATGTGCTAAGTATGTTTGATTGGTCATTGCATTGAATGGGGATGAATTTCATGTTTGAGTATCTATGGGTTAGAGAATTTTAGGTTGTTTAGAAGGCAATTAGAATGAGATATATTGATTGTTGCAATTGTTCAGTTTGGTATCATCTATAAACCACTTTGAAATGAGGTTGAGAAGATAAAAGTGCAAGATACCAAATTGTGCAGTGGAACAAGTCAAAATCTCATAACCAAGAAGCATATGATGTGGCGCTACCCATTTGCCTACATTACACATGTTTCGTAAAATGAAGGTTCCTACTTCGTTAACCGTTGGATCGAGCTAAAAGTTTAACAGCTGATTTTAGAGACATAGTTCTTGACTTTGACCGATCAGATCTTTAATCGGATAGCTGTAGTGAGAGGAGTGTTTATCGCAAGGCTCTTGTAGTTTTTGTTGTTGACAACATTGACCTTTGTTGCTTATTTACTGTAGAACTTTCTCTATAGTTATTCAATTAAGTTGGTTCTTTTTGCATTTGGTTCTTGATTCAATCATCTTTAATTTGAATACAAATACAAAAATTTTGAAGCTTTACACAAGCCGTAGTTTTATTTCTAAAATCCCAAATTGTTTGCATAATGTGTTGTTAAGTTGGATTGGATAAAAATTATATGAATTAGTTATTTTCCAAGAGAGACATATGTTGTATGGTTTTTAATGTGTTTTTAAATGCTTGTGTGAGAATATAGGAGATTCCATGGGGGAAATCCTATTTGATTTAATTAGTAGTGTGTTCATTGATGTAAGAGTCAGTACTGGAGGTTTATCATGATACTTTAATGCTCATTCAAGACTCATGTAGAGTGGAATGAGTCATGTGATGAGAGGTGCAGAAGGTCCTATCTTTAAGAACAACCTCAGGTTTCTTATGACGATTGATAATGTTGTCGTCAAGCGATCAAATTAATAATACTTATCTATAACAACTTTAGTATTATTAAGAAAGTAGCCCAAAAATTAATATGGGTTAAGTCAACCCTTCGTCGTCTCCCAACGAACACGAAATTGCTTTTTAACAAATTAGTTCTATTATAAAATCTATTCGAAATAGTTAGCCAAATAAAATAATAAAATATGAGAGATAAAGATAAAAAGATATAATAAGATAACAAAAATAATAGAAATTAAAAATAGGTTGATTCCACTGTTTTTTTTAAAATAGGATTCATCATTTTAGTTTCCTAAAGATTATTGGTATTGGTTTCTTATTTAAGATTTCAAATTAATCAATGTAACTTCTAAATTAATTTGTTGGCGTCCTTACTTTTAACCAAAGTAACTTCTCAATCAAAAGCAAGAACTTTGTAGATTAATCTTAGAAAATTTAACCAAAGTAACATCTCAATTAAATATTACTAATCCTAATCATATCCATTCTTTTACCTCTTATATCTAGTAAACAGCTAATTAACCATAGTAACTTCTTGATTAATTCTAAACTAAGTTTCCACCTCTAACCAAAGTAACTTCTCAATTATTAGCAAAAACTCATGCAACCATATGAAAGTTTCTAAAATTTATCAAAGTAACTTCTCAATTAAAATTTAAAAACCCTTGGACTCATATGATTGTTATGTTGTGTAGATTTAACACCGTGCTAACTTGCTACAATGTAAAATTCATTACTTTTACTAAATTAAGAACCAAAAGACATAGATGAAAATAAATCTCAATAAGAATCAAAAGAACAAAACAAATTTATTCAAACCTCAGAATCCAAAATTTTAGAACTCCATGGATGCAAAAGTAAAATAAAAATAGAAGAACAATAGAGAGAGAAAGGAAACCAAATTCCCCCTAAGGGTTCCTAAACTCCGAAGTCTTGAACTTTTCTTTTTGCTTTCCCCTTGGTCTCTTTTTATAGGACTTAGACTGGGCTTTTCTGTTAATGATATATGATAAATTATTACCAACTAATATTTGTATTAATTTTTCAAATTAGTCATTTTGAGATCTAATAGTCTAAATTTGCAGAGACATCCAAAAATATCAATATTTGTAGTTAAACCCCTCTAGTTTGACCTTGACTAGATTTGAACATTTGACCCACTTTGACCATTTTAGTGTCCATTGAGAGACGTGGCAGTATGCTTTTCTCTCCAAAATTTGGGTTTTCGCTGCAACGAACGTGCTAAGCTGTTTGAGCATCGTTCTGTAATGGTGGCTGCTGTAATGGCTTTGCATTTTCTACTGCCCAATCTGTGGTGACCAGTCAGCAAGCTGCTACTCCATGGTTCTCTCCCAGGTGCATTTCTGCTGCTGCCAAACGTAGTTTTTGCCAGGTATGGTTTGCTCTAACGGTGATGGCAACGTTGTGTTTTTCTTCTTCTCCTGCGACGTGCCTACAATGATGTGTGAAGATTGCAGGTGTTACTGCTTCAGATGGTTTGCGCTCGTTGCTGCTACGTGTGTGTGATTAAGGTCTCCGTCAATGGTGAATCTGGTGTCACGGGTCTGAACTGATGCCGGCATGAGTGGAAGCTCGCATGGTGCAGATGCAGGTTTGCTTCGTAGGTTGCGTTATCACTCTACTACTGGTACGCGATGGAGGCTTTTAGCACAAGTTGGACTACTTTCATCGTGGTGTAGATGCAGATTCATGTCCTCGTATGCGTGATGGCAACGTGGTTGGGTTGTGTGAAAATGATTGCGGTGCAGTTTGTTCACGTTCGTTGCAATGGTTTGGAGACGATGGTAGGCAGACTAGCATGGACGCGTTGGTAGTTTGTGAACGATGGCTGCAAGTTGCAGTGAAAGTTTGGGTGTGGAGTTGATGTAGAGGTGTTGCTAATCTGTTTGTCGCGCGTTGCAGCAATTTTTTTTGACGATGACGGCGTAGTGGCTACCGATGACAGATTTGGTGGTTCGACGTGGACTCCTATTGCATGAAGGTGCCTATGGTTTGAGGGAAGAAGATGACGATGACATGACACTACTTCATTGGACAGATTCCTTAGTTGAGATTATGCCCATGTGGCTTGTTCTGGTTGGTCAACTCAATTAGTGGAGGATTGCCACATGCCTGTTTTGGTTGAGTTGGGTTAAAGTAGTAGGAGGGGTGTAAATAGACATATTAAGGGTGCATAATAGGTTTTTGGTGGTCCATCTGGAAAAAAGGAGAGTGTATATAATAATTTAGGAGGTGCATAAGTGATTTTTCTGGAACATGTTGATTTCAGCCTTATTGGAAGGTGTTTTGTAAGTTTAATCAATTTATTTTTCACACCTTAAATGAACTTAATTTTGATATCAGCTACATCAACAAACATTAGAATATCCAGAATAATTTATGCAACTAAAAAATTACTTTTTAAGACATTTTTATCAGACAAACTCAATAAGCCCAATTATCACAAATTCTAATTAAATCACTCTTTAAGCACAAAAATTAAATCCCCAAATTTAATTATTAAATGAGGGCAAAAATTTGAACTCGCCAACAGGTAAAGGGACTAACCTTGTGTGGTAGGGTGAAACCCATTGACAATGACTCTACAGGTATTAGAGGACACCATAAGTGTAAAATCCACCAAGAATCATACATCAATGTCTAGATCCGGATAATTGAGTCTAGAGTGTCATCTTGTGTGATAGGTTAGTTGATATTGCTTAGCTTGATGTAATTAGTGCGTTGTTCTACAATTCTTTTAAGTGTTATGTATATATGTGTATTTTTTTTCTTTTTGCAATTAGTTTACCCTTTCTCTATTTGTGTTATGTTTTCTTGTGGTGTTTTCCTTTTTGCAATGATCACCAAATATTTGGTGTAAGCAGATGTGGCAGCTCGTAGTGATTGTAGTGATGATGAAGATGCTGTAGTTTAGTTAGGCTTGTTGGATTTTGCTCTATGATGGAGCCCCTTTTTAAGTACTCTTATCTTGTAGTTTCTTGCTCCGTGAGCAAATTTTCAGTTTAAACTAATACGTGTTTAAATACTATTTATGGCATGTGTTTTGTGTTTTAGTTTTCTTGTTTTGTATATTTTGGATGACTATAAAAGGTTAATTCTGATATGTTTCTGCCTTGGCTCTATTTTATCATGATTATGCGAATATTTTTATTAGATTTATCTATTAAATGGGATGTCACATTTATATGGTATCAGAGCCTTCGTTTCTAAGAGTCTGTGGGCTTATGCTTGCTTAGCTTTCGTTGTGTTTTCTTGGTCATGTTTTAGCTAAGTTTTTGGTTTATTCAAGTTAGACTGATGGTTTCTCCTGTGTGAGTAGAGATATGGCACCTCCTCGTATAGCTCGTCCACCCCCTCAGGGCGATGCGCCAGATCTGGCTAGGGCAATTGAGGTTATGGCTACGACCCTGACCCAACAAAGTAATGCTATGATGCAGCAGCATGAGGCTTCAATTCAACGCCAAGAGGTCATAATGCTCAAGGGAGAGATTAATCACATGTTCTAATGATTAAGTTTGTCATAACATGTTTTAAATAAGTGTTTTAAAACTTTATGAATAGATATTTAATATCAATCTTTACAATAACTTGAGAAATCATTTGAACAAGTTCAATTGATATTTTTGCTGTAAACAAGATACTTGTAATAACTTCTAGTATGGAGAACCATTTGGTAAACTCTTTTTTGTTATTTTATGAACCATGTTCCAAATTTGATACTTGTGTTGTTAATCTGTTGAAAAGTTCCAATAGTATTTTTGGATTATTATCGTGCTAGAGATTTTCCAATGGTTGTTGTGTGCTTGACACAAGAGTTTATGAGGCTAATATCTTCTTGGAGACTTAAAGAGTGGATGAGACTAAGATCCTCTTAAAGCGTCTTAAGAGTAGATAGGGAATATGTGCACTTTAGTATTAATTGATGATTGATGTTCTCTTGGTTATGACATCCTTTTGAGTGAGTCAAAAGTTGATTTATTGTGATGTTGAGTTTGTGGTTGCAGGTTGTATTGTACAAACTTAGTTTTGATAGTGGAACTAGTGTTTCCATGGTTGACTCACACTTGATGCATGATCCAATCATGATGAATGATCTCGTGTTTTTATGAGACACTTGATGCATGACCCAATAACGAATGCTGAAAATGATATTAGATTTACTTTCATTAGAATCTTCAAACACACAAGTATAAAAATATAACAATGAACTCCATTTTTCTATGATAACTCCCTTTCGTTGTAAGCTCTCATTATGAAATGCTAGGAAAAACAAATAACAAAGAGACATGATCACGAGTCCAGAAATAATTTAAACACATCTCCATTGACATATGAAAAATCCCTCCCTTGAACATCATAAAAAAGAAATAATAATAATAATAATAATAATAATAATAATAAAGAAAGAAAGATAAGACCTATTTAAACATGTATTAAATAATTAATTGAAACTTTCTATTAATCAATTATGCTAGAAGAAAGATTCATTTAAGAAAATACAAATCTCTAGAATAATCGGTTAACACCACTCATAATCAATTATCTTTGACAAAAATTCATTTTATGAAACGAAACCACTAAAAAATCGATTAAGCCCCCTTATAATCAATTATTTGGCTCACAAATCATAAAAAAAAAGAAATTTCTGGTGATTTTAATCCGATATTTGGAATTTTAATCTATTAATTTATTATGTTAATAAAGTAATATGTGTTTTAACATAATATATCATGAATAGTTGATGAGTCCATCTTCAAGCCATGAAGCAATGCGTATATAAGGAAACAAGCCATGGAGTTTGAAGGTGCAAAAACAAGGAGTATTATTGTCTATGATTCAATGATGGTGAAATAGAGATGCTCTCAAGTGAAGTTAGGCCAACACTCAAAGAAGGGGGCTACAGGAAGCTACTAAGGGGAACTCTAGCCTAAAATGATTCACAAAAGGATAAGTGTCTACTATCATCTCAATAAAGTTCCTCCAATATATTCATGAATAGATTTTACATGACCTAAGGAGTTCTATTTATAGGAGAAAAGAAGAGCTAGGTGTGATAACTCAGATTTTATAGTCGTGCTTAAAGTAACAAAACCTGTAAGACCCGGGAAAATTAATTAATTAAATAATTAATTAATTAATAAATGCGTGTAGTGGAAGCCTTTATGGCTTTAAATTCTGACTTATATGACGTGGAAAAGTACTAGTTCAAGTGGTTGAGAGTACTTGATTGTGTGAGAGGACTTGGGCTCGAGTCTTATGTATGCCATTTTGTTGTGTTGTTTGATTATTATTAATTTTAATAATATGCATGATTATGTTGAGTGATAACATAATTATAGAATTATGTGAATTATCATGAAATATGAATTAGTTGAATGGTTATGCATTGATTTGACAATTGGTATGGTAAGGGTTCAAACCTTGGTGAACCCAAATTTAACTATCTTTTTGTTAAAAAGTAGTCGAGGAGTGTTTTGCTGTTATGTTTAACTCGCCTAGATGAAAGATTTGACTTCTGAGCTAGGTGTTATGCCTCATAGGTGGGCTGGTGTTCCTTGAGTTGTGGCTCGGGACAGGGGTTAAGCATGTGGCATTCTCTGAGTGGTGGCTCAGAATTACGTCCCTTGAGTTGTGGCTTGGGATAGCGGATGAACACGAGGAACTCTTGAGTTGTGGCTCGGGTTGGCGAGTGTTGCTGGTGTGAGTGTGCTGGTTGTGGCCAGTACAGATGGGTCCAGATAGACTGCCCTCCTCAGTGAATAGCTGGCAAGTACAGATGATCGTGTACGCGCTACACGTGAACAGAGGATATTGCCAGTAAAACTGGTGAGGCTTAGGCTCGGAGCGTGGGCTAGCTGGGAGAATCTTATAGAGTTGTCTTATTATGAATTTTTAGATTATAAACTTTGATTTTGAATATGGTTTTGTTTTAATAATAAGTTTATGATGTAATTGAGATACTTTAATTTGGTTTTAAGTTTAAATTTCTCGCATTTTTGGGAAATGATGTTTTATTAAATGAGGCTATTGAATTATTTCCTTACTTTATTATTTAAATCTGTAATATCCGGTCAGGATGTTACAAAACCAAAACTCCCCTAATGAAGTATAGGGAAACTTTGGGTATCATATACAAGGAAATGGTGCGTATCAAGCTGAGCTTGAATAATTTAATTCTTGCTAAAAATAAGTAAAACTAAATAGGGAAAATAAATTAAAAATAAAGAAAAGTAGAATTTATTAGTTAAAAACTAAACTAAATGCATGATTGAAACCAATGAAGAGATGCAAGTTTAATGTAAAATGTAGAATGCATGAAATTCCTATGGGAGAATGAGTTGAACTTTAAGAATGAAGGGGTGCCTAGATGAATGAAGCATGCATGAACACATTTTCCATGATAAATTTCCACTACAAACGAAAAACAAAATCAACATCAAATTCATATATGGAAGAAGTAAAATAAGTGAAACAGAACTAAATTTATGCCAAATGCATATGTAGATGCATAATCTAATTCAGCAGAGAACCAATGCATTTTGTTTCTAACATGATGAGTGCAATAATAAGATGTTGGAAATGAATGGGATATGCAACAATGTGGTTTTACAGCCAACCTAATATGGTTCTTTGAATTAAAAGAATGATCAATCACTGAAAACTACCCAATTCGAAACATCTACTTCAGGACCAAAATTAGAGCAAACAGATATGCATAAGTAAGGTTGGGTTTTGGTTCATCTCACAACAGTATAACAACTATAGCCAGATTGAAATCAAAAATTTTTCTCTATGTAAAATTATTAAAGCAAAACTTATTTTAGCAGAGTGTGGATGCAAGGATGACCAACCAGATATTCGTTGAGAAGTCCCTACACTTTGTTTTCAAAGTGTAGAACAACCAAGCAGAATATGAAGCCATCTTGGCCAAATTGATATTAGCCAGGGAAGTCAGAGTGCATCAGGTAATATACAGAACCGATTTGAGACTTATTGTAGGACATTTGAATAATGAGTACCAGATAAAGGACCCAATGTTGCTCTAGTTACCATATGGTCTGAGACATTATTGATACCAACTTTGACGAGATACTAATACAACATGTTCCAAGGAGTGACAACGTCAAGGCGGACGCACTATCCAAACTAGCTAGCATGAAGAAAAAAAAGGGAAGTACAAATTGTTGTTTCAGCAGACGTTGATGGCACCCTCAACAAGCAACACTTGCATGAATATAGATAGCAATAGAGGAATTTGAATGGCACCATATATACAATACTTGAAAATAGGGAATATGCCGGACTCAATGGATAAAGTATGGTTGGGAAAAGCAGTATGGTACACAATTATAGGAGAAAAGCTATGCAAGTATAGTACATGATAAAGGAGATTCATGAAGGGATCTGTGGTTACATCGGACCATGGCCACTAGGATTCTGCGGGCAAGCTACTTCTAGCCAACTATGGATGCAGATTGTCATGACTTCGTCAGACAAAGAGAATTGCGAGAAAAAATGCAAATCTGAAACATGGCAGCTAAACAAAGAGCAACAAGAAAGTATAATTCCAGGCTTCAACCACGTGCATTTGTGAAAGGATATCTCGTATGGCGGATGGCCAATAGTGTAAGAAAGAAAAATGGCAAATTCTCGGTCAATTGGGATGGGCCTTACAAAATTTGGGAAGATGTTGGAAATGGAGCCTATAAACTAGGAAAAGCTATCCGAAGAATGTAACGTCCTAGCCGGAAATTACTTATTTAAAATAAATAAGAAATAAATTTAAATAAAATCACGTCATTTATTCTCAAAAATTTCCAAAAATACGGAAAATATTTAAAACTTTTATTAACGTGCAATAAAAGCACTAATCCATAGTTTATAAAACGGAAATGATATTAAAAGGACTCATGAGAGTTTACAAATTTATTTCCTAAACATAATAATTAAAAGACTCCCATGCTATCCCCGCTTCATGTCTATGCACCAGCCTGCTCACCTGCATCAACATCTACTCTCATATAACAAGTTACATGATCATCGCCACACACACACAAATAGGGTGAGCTTGTGTAAATAAAAGCAAACAAATATCATAAACAAATACATCAACTCAAAGTTAACCCCGGGTTAGTATTCTTCTCCCTTTTTCCTTTCTTCTCCACTTCCAGCACTTGCATTAGACGTCTATCATTTCTATACCCTTTAGGTGAGATCAATGATCGACCTTTGCTGCACGAGTGTCTACTCGCCCCTCCGACTACTGGTCACCACCTGATAGTCCACATATGGGAATAACTTTGCCACAGCATCTCACCGTGACACCAAGTGGAGCTCCCCGAAACAAACATAATGTTTGTAGCTGTTCCAGACTACCAAAACTCCATCAGAATGCACTAAAGAGGGCAATCACCCGAACCTCGTCGTACGAGCCACTACTCGCACACTCCATTAGACTTCCTAAACCACCAGGCTACAACCTAGAGTGGTCACGTGTTACTCCAATACGAGTTACACTTGTAACTGGACCCCCAGCCAAAGTCTCGCATCATGAACATCACCTAAAGTTGTGTAGAAACCTTTCCTCGCGCACCGACCTAAACCAAATCCACCTGGCGCACATCACATGTCGCTAGGTGGAAACTGGGTCCAGACCCCCTGGCGAGCATTACACACCGCCAGGCACCACACGCTTGTAGAATCATCACTGCACCGTCACTGTCGGGCAGACTCCACCATGCCGCCAGGCGCCCTGCACTATTCGTCACCGCCTGGCGCACCATCACACGCCTCTAGGCGCCAGCCTCCCTCCAGACCTTCTGTTTCACCATTCCACCTGGCGGGACCATCCCTACCGTCAGGCGCCCTACGCGCAGTGTGACTACTGGCACTGTTTTATGTTTCTACCGCTTGGCAGCTCGCTCACGCAGCCAGGCGATATACTAGGATCCCAATTCATACAACACACTAAAGTATAGAACAATTAAGTCACACCAAGGACGATTCTATTCCATATTATCATCCACACCATTTAATCATGCAAATAATAACTATCAATGTTGCACACACTTCTTAAAATAACTCAAACAATGTAACATATTAGCTACACCCCTAATAAACATAATTTTCATGCATCCAAGCCTGTTCATCAAACTGAAGTTGCAATTTACACCTTGCACTTGGCATTTTTCTCATTTATTAGCATACCATCTCTTCAACAATAATGCTACATGCTTTTTCACACTCTTTATTTTACCAAGATACCAAACTTTCTGTATTATAACTCATTTCATAAAAAAAAACCAATTAACACATCTACTACATCATATCATCATCTCCACTTCGCTTGCATTAACCTTATTCAATCCCTATCATGCCACTTGCAACTACATGCTCCATTTTAATCATGTACATATTAATTCATCATTTAAATGACTAAAGATGCAAATTTCATACAAAATCACATAGCAAATTAGACTGACGAGCCGCCTTGCGGCAGTTCCTGTACCGCCAAGCGGTGCATGCATAACTGGGTTCTGCCAGGTTCTCCCAGCACGGGAATGAACCCCAATATCTCAATTACAACATCCATTACATTGTCATAAACTTCATGGCACACATCATACAAGAATAACTCTATTCTCATGAACACTATTCGTTTTTATACCACGACTCATATATAAATTACCAATTCCAAACTGATTCATCCCTCATCCCAATATGAACCCTAAATTCCCAATTTCACGCAACATTCATACCCTCAAGATATCAATATTCCCTGCAGACATTTACAACATAGAATTCATGTTCATGCACATCACTCACCATGGAAATCATCATAGAAGACACCAAAAATATCAAAGCAACCAAAACTGGGCGACGCAGCATATGTCGCCAGGTAGGTCACCCCCGGTCGCCAGGCGGTTCATGGTGAAACCTAGAAAAATGGGCGAAAACGTATGTGTCGCTTGGCGGCTCATGAACTGCTGTCAGGCGGTTTTTGGAAAACCCAGAAACGTGGATAACTAGAGGGAAAAACATATTCCACAATTCCTTTATGATTCAGATCATACATTCACAAGATAGCTAAATAAAACAAGCAATAAGAACTCCCCTAACCTGGTTTTTCCTTCGCTTAAAGCTTTGCCAATTTAGAAGTTCTCCCTACACCAAGTGCCTCCTTAGCCTCTTCTCAATTTAGCCCCCAAAACTCACTCAAGCCTCACTACACTCAGAATTCGTGCTTGGTTTCTAGGTATAATTTCAGCCTTGCCAAAACCTTTCCTAATACTCCCATTTTACCTTTTAAATGGTGCTTTAAAGTTAGGTCAATAATGCAAAACGAAAATGCAACTTAATTGGTGGTTAATTGCCCTTCATTGTTCCATTATGGGTTTTTTTACAGCCACCCTTGGCTGCTAGTTTAGTTAGGGTTTTCCTTTAACCCTTCCCATTCCATCCAAATCTAACATTAGCAAAAATAAAGTTTAATTTAGGTTCCCCAATGCTTGAACCCACAACCATGCAATTACTAAGTCAATACCAAACCATCATACCAATTCAGATTTCATGCCAACTAATATAATTCAAATATTATATTCTTAATTAACACGCACAATCATGTTATTAAAACAATAATAATGAAATAACACATATTTGGCATACGTAGGACTTGAAATCAAGTCCTCTCACACAGTTAAGTACTCTCAACCATTTGAGATAGTACTTCTCCACATCACATAAACCACTATTAAATGCCATAAAGGCTTCCACGACCCGCATCCATAATGGCCAAATGTAATCCTGGGTGTACTCTTTTTCCTCACCCATTCTTTTTCCCTAAGGAGGGTTTTAGCCGAGAGTTTTTAATGAGGCATCCCCATCAATAAAATAAGTTTATCTTCTTTAACAAAAATATCACATATATACTTCTCTACTAGTGTTTTTTCTTTATTCTGTGATGGGGCTATAAAGACGAGTGGCCAAATGTAACCCTAGGTGTACTCTTTTTCCTTACCCAATATTTTTCTCTAAGGAGGGTTTTGGCCGGGAGTTTTTAATGAGACACCCCCCCATCAATAAAATAAGTGTTTCTTCTTTACTCGAAATATCGCATATATACTTCTCTACTAGTTTGTTGTCGCCTACATAAGTAGATGGTTTTGGGTGAACAAAATATTTATCACACGTTCCCTGCCACTAAGTGATCTTGGTTAAACAAAGCGAGTTCCCTACCACTTAGTTAAGTAGGCAATCTTGGTTGAACAAAACAAAATACCTATTACGAGTTCCTTACCGCTTACTTAAGTAGGTTGTCTTCGTCGTCTCTATCTTTTCCTCGTCCAACAATTGGCCTTCAAAAGCATCCTCATTAACATCGTAGTGAGGGTAATCAATAATCATCTTGCTATTGAAAAGTGTTGCTTGCCGTAGACCCTTGTGGAAGTCATTGATATGCTCTTGCACCATACACTTCTTCAAGTCTCTTAGCTTGGCCTATATGCCTTCATATTTCTCCTTCAACTCCTCGTTATCAACCAACAGATCCTTTACCTTCTCCTTAAATTTTTTCTCAGAGTTCAAGCATCTAAGTTTCCAGGAACTTAGATGCTTCTTCTCGACCACTAGTTCTTGTTTTTCCTTTTTCCTATGACGCCTTTTCCTCCTCATGTTTGGCCTATAGCAATGCAAGTTCTTTGGCCATTTTCTCAATCTTCTCCTTACCCCTTCCTTCAATTCCTTATGCAGAAGCTCAACACTAACCCTCTTCATGTCCTTCCCCACTCCTCTCGAAACAAGTTTCATCATTTTTCTCTTCGTTTCGCCTTGCACGCAAACCTCCACCAATGGCTCCTTCATGTTCGGCACCTTTGGGTCCCCGACTTTCTTGGCTTCTTCTACTAGTTTCTTCCTTAAATTACAATACAAACTCAAAGTTTTCTTCCCTTATTGAACCATATGACCTACATAACAAAAATACCAATCATCAGCGCCTATACTATAAAGAAAGTAAACAAGCTAAGAAAAGATACCTTCCAAATCAACAAGAGGATTGACAAATAAATGAACACTAACTAGGGCTTTAGTAGGCAACTTATTACAAAATTCTCAAGTACCCTCACAATATGCCTATCCTCCATTGATAAATCCTCATTCTGAATGCCCTTATAACGCCATGGATTATCAGTCTGGTAAAAGGGAAACTTTGTAATCACATTGTTGTCATCAAAAAGCAAATGGCTTGTCGATTGCACCACATCCTTGAAGAAGTTGTCCTTGAAGTGTTTAAAGGAATGGGAAAAGGCATCCAAAATGCTTATTCTAGGCCAACTGACGAAAGATAGCCACGTAATCGAATCTTTTGGAGGAGTGTCATAGAAATAGAGGAAGCATTGAGGAGACAAATATAGATACTGTGATCGGCACAACAACCTGAAGGCCTATAAATACCCCAACTATTAGGATGCAACTGAATGGGTGCAATATTCAACAAGTGTAACACTTCTATAGTGAAATTATCAAATGGAAGCCGCACAAGGATCTGGGAGAAGTGACACATATACATATAGAAAAAATTCTCCTCGGATTGTTCTCGTCCATGGCACACGCTTTCCACAGCGTTAACCTGCTCCAACGACACAATGTTCAGGGATGCATTCCTCTCAAGCACACATATGCATCAAAGCCATAACTCTAGCAATCGAGACTATAACATCCCGGTCGGATATTACAAATTTAAATAATTAAAATAGGAAATAAGTATAAAATCACATTTATGACAATTCCTTTACCCTAAAAGTGGGAAAATTTAAAACATTTATTATACCGCAATAAAACAAAATCCACAAACTATAATCGTCGATTACGAATTCCGAGTCTGGTCAACATCATATGCTCCTTTGTAATGCATTACACGATCATCGTCAAACACAAGAAGATAGGGTTAGCTTAACAAAATAAAAGTACATTACACAATATAATAAATAATCATTCATTATTCCAAACACATTTATTACTCCCAAGTCTCACCATATAATATGCCATTCTCTCATAACCAACCAGATTCCTTTCTTGCGCCCTAACGCATCTTGGAAGAGAATTTCTCCCTTTGCGCACCAATGCCTCGTAGGAAAAACAAGCAACAACCCTCACTTGTTCACCAAAACCCGGTAAGAGCGTTGCTTTTCCTAAGACTCATAAGCCATAATCCTTAATCATCGACTTCCAAAATTGCCCTTGAGCGCATCTTGATTCTACACCCTTTAATGATTACATTGATCGATCTTTGTTTCCATGAGCGTCTACTCCCCCCTCCGACTATAGGCCACCACCTAATAGTCCACACGCGAGAATAAATTTATCACGACCACAATCCGTAACACCAAATGGAGTTTCCCAATACGAACCGCAGTCCGTATTTGTCCCAAGACTACCAAACTCATCGGATAACACTGAAGAGGGCAATCTTTTGGAACCCATCCGTACGAGCCACGATCTCACACACTTCATTGGACTTTCAAAACCACCACGCTACAACCTTGAGTGGCCACGTGTTACCCAATACAAGTTGTACTCGTAATTAGGCCCTTAGCAAAGCATCGTATCAAGACCTCCATCCAAAGCTATGTAGAATCCCTTGCGTAATCCATCACTACTTCCAAAACCGCCTGGCGCCACGTAGCACATCGCCAAGCGAACTCAAGCTCCAGGTCGCCTGGTGTTGTGTTTCTCCTAGAGCTTACCTACACCCTCTATCGCTTGATGGCTTACCCCATGCCGTCAGGCGCCACACCAGTAGCATCAATGTTACTTATTTTTGGCACTCCAAAACAGATTCTAGTGAACATACTCACCCTACACGCAAACTAGAACACTAACAACATGTTGATAAATATACCAAAACTCAACACATTCCACAAGTCATAAGAATCATGCACATATATTTTTACACAAGGATTCATGCATTTATACCCTGCCAATACTTGGTTTTATACAAACCATTCATGTTGTAAGGAAATCAAAATTGGAACCCGATATGCACCCAACTCATGAAGTTTACAAAATAGCTCAAACATTAGTTATAACATTCTCTTAAATCCCACATACAAACCCAAATTCAATCTTGTCACATGAAAATAATTTCATACATATGAATCCCACAATAGCAATCTATTCATTTTACAATAATTTCCCATGCATTATGCCAAGCCCTCAATTTATCATCTATACATGATCATGCACTTTAAAACACTTCCAAACCAACAATCGTGCATAACATATATCTCTAGCTACAAACCTCTGAATCAAATCTCCATCATTCAAAGTAAAGAAAATCATGTTATGGATCACCTGTCAAAATTTCACCTAAATCGGAGGGTTAACGAATCAGGAAACACATTTTTATGAAAACTACGCAGACTAGAAAAATTTGTGGTGCTCAGCGCCATGATGTCAGGAACCTAGCGCCTGGCGGTAAAAACTAGCGCTCGGCGATACCTGCTCCATGAAAACAAGAAAAAAATGTTTTTCATGAACAAAACACCAACATGCATCGCTTGGCGACAACTCTTCACTGCCAGGTGGTTCTTAACATAAACCCAGAAACTAGGTTGTTTTAACATGCGTCGCCTATCGGTAGTTCATGCGCCACCAGGCGGTGCATACAATTATGGAAAAATCCTAAATTGTTCTGCATCTAAGTAAACCCTAAAACTCGTAATCAACAATTCCAGCACGCGTTTTGTCATAATTTTTAATGTTCCAACATCATAGAGAGTTCATGCTTATTTAATTTAGAATTATTTACATGAAACATATTATAATCATAAGCCAAGATCATGTTTAGTCATCCCTAAACCCCACAAGAACCCTAACCCCCAATTAGGTCACGATTCATCCCAATTACATATAAAACATAAGTCCAAGCCCTTAATCATATCCAATTCAAACATTAAATCACCTCACACACTGAACAGAAATAATATCATGGTTGCATATGATAAAAACACCAACCAGAACATATAAAACTCAATTTCAGACTCGCGTCGCCTAGCGGCAACATACAACCATCAGGCAGTTAATAGAGAAAGCCCAGAAACTGGATTTTGGAGCATGCATCGCCTGGCGGGTCGTACATGACCGCCAAGCGGTTTCTGGAAATTCCAGAAAACATGAATAGATTGCGTAAAATTGATAGAATCCAAGTACCACATGCATACTTACATCACCGAATCATTTATCAAAAATAGAAACAAGAGATGCAACTCCCCTAACCTAGAATTCTCAGTCCAAAAGTGCTCTTAGAATCCTTCCTTGCACCACAAATGATCTCCCCTTTGATCTTCACCCTTGAACACTCCTTCCAGCCTTGTAACATTATCCTAAGTTCTGTTTTTAGGGTTCTAAAACTCTCTTGTTGGCAGCCACACGAAATTCTTTTGTTCTCCCTCTTTTTTTAGCCCTAAAACTAATTAAATTAAATTAAAAACGAATTAAACCTCTTTGTCTGTGTCCATATTTGTAGAACCTATCTCCAGCTCTTCTTCTACTCAAGTCATTTCCAAGGCATAAAAAATATAAGATGCTATGATTTTACTCTAGCCAAGGTTTAAACCCACAACCTCTCAATTACTAAGTACATACATAACCATCAAGCCAATTCGTCTTTCTTGGTAATTCATATTTATTTATGATTTTATCATACTCCTCTAGTCTTAAGCATACACGTAAAATAATAAAACAATTTAAATTAACAAACAATTGGCACACACATGACTTGAACCCAAGTCCTCTCAAAACCACTCCACACGCTGAACCACTTGAGCCACCGTTACTCTTTGTCTTTTCTTTCCACATTTACTAACTTAGGGATTCTCGCCCTCGCATTTATTAAATAAATAATTATTTATTTAATTAATTTTCCCGAATCTTACAGAGACCATCTAAATAAGGAAAATTGTTCGGTCACAGTTGGGGGCACCCACTCGTACCCACCCATTCGAAGAAAGTCTGTCTCAGCTACCTCTTTAGTCGGGTCCTCCCTAACATTCGGAAAAACCTTCATAGCTACTCCTTCGTCCCAAAAGTATACACACTAGACGACTCATTTAATGGACGACTACTTCTACTACCCACACCCAGTCCAAAACAATCTCTAAAATCACTATGAGACATACCTTATGAAATGAAGTTGTTATCACTAGAAAATATGTCAAACAGGAAAACCTTCTGAGTAGGAGCAGACACACAACTATTCTCTTCAACGATCTTTGTCAAATGAAATCAAGTAATCACTTTTGACCCCAACGTCCTTATTTATAGCATCAGTGTCGCAACTTTTCAACTTTTCCCACCTAAATATGCCATCATTACACTTTACAAGTCCATAAATTTCACCATAAATTTCACTTCCTCGTCATAACCTCTGTGTCTCTTTTGCTCCTTGAGGTTGGGGGGCTACCATACGCTGGGAGGATAAAGACCAAAGAAAGAGGATTTTTCTTTGCACAACAAAAATGACTGACATATGCAACATACAAACCAAATAAATATTTATGACAACCTTTAGTGTATAGATCATGCTAAAGACTAGGGGGCTGATATACTATAGTTGTCGGACTGGCCGCTATTCCAAAAGGTCGTTATCCTTAATGGCCGCCAACTCGGAGGATCGTTAACTCAAATGACCGCTAAACCCAAAATACCATGGACACTAAGGTCGACTGCATAGCGACATAACAAATAATAAGGTGCCCAGCCACTAACTACACCACATTGGCACAAGGCCACCTATATTCTACTAAAACTAGTCAACTATCTGGTCCCATTAGTTGAAGAAGAGATATGTATACTAACTAGACATATATGTGGACGACAGGTTTGTAAATAATAAAATCTATTATTCTGGTATGTTAGCGAACCTACTCTAACTTAAACGAAAACAAGGAAAAATCTAACTAAGCATTTTCAAAGAATATTCGGCCTTTGGCATAAGCCAATTAAGCTCAATTAGGCCCAATAAAGTTAGGTCAAAGGCAGTTAAACATAGTCAAAGCCCAGCCCACAAGTTAAATAAGTAAAGGAACCACAAGTAGTCAATCTTCTATAAATAAAGGTGGATCCCAATAATTAAAGGTACACAATTCATTTGTGTAATAATATGAGATTTGACTTTGATAGCCTTTGTTGACTTGATCATTAGAGTCTTCTCTGCACCTAACCTTTTTACATTCCACCAAGTATCATGCAACGAAGACATCACGAACAGGACCACAGAGTATCCATATGAGGAATCCAAAGATTGTGGTAAGATAAGATTTGAGTCCTATAATAACTTAATATTGTCCATGTAGGAACATATATCATACCTCATCATCACAAAATTAACCATACATCATCATCATATCGTAACCCAAACATTGTTTCTTTGCCTTGAAGGATTTTAACATATAACTCACCAAATATTCTACACAAAATTAAATAGAAACAATAACCATAATTTTGTACCGAATAATACAAAAATAGCAAAATTTTTAAAACAGCAACAACACCATTTTTAAAAACAACAACACCCAATTTATTTTTTAAAACAACAACACCAATTTATGGAGCAACACAAACATCCAATTGTAAAACAACAACATTTTAATTTTTAAAACAACAACAATAACATTGTACTAACTTTAATTTTACAAAAGAAAAAAAAAAGAATCAATAGATATCTATTATTATACCAAAAACTACCGTACAAAAATATTCACGTTATGTATAATACATATATAATATGTTACTTGATACAAATCTTCTTAATCTATAAAATATAACATTATAAAAATTTCTGTATTTCATAATACACCCCACAAAAAAAAATGGAGAAACCATTTTATCTTTTACCCCAAATAAAACATCAATGCTTAATGTAAGGCCCCTTTTCTTTCTGTCTTATATGTATAGGGCTTGGCCTTTAAGTTGGGCCCAAGGTCAGCCCACTTAGTACCCTAAGACCCCTTCTAGCCACAAAACTTTTCATTCTGCTTTCTTTTCGCAAGACAATTTCCCTTACCTCCCCCATCTTTTGAGTAAAAGCTCTGCTAGGGCACAACTAGTTCCCCCTTTGAGTTAATATTTGCCCTCATTTAATATTTAAATTTGGGGATTTAATTGAATTTTTTGTGCTTAAAGATTGATTTAATTAGGATTTGTGATTATTGGATTTATTGAGTACGTTTGGTAAAAATGGCGTAAAAA
>Ga0214544_1002220_pt1 | contig 40953 bp, 39 predicted proteins | sample CNSS3metaG_FD_160074 | JGI IMG/M metagenome (GOLD analysis project Ga0214544, IMG submission 160074) | Root nodule microbial communities from cowpea collected in UCLA plant growth center, Los Angeles, California, USA - CNSS3 | ecosystem: Host-associated > Plants > Roots > Nodule | place: USA...
AAGAATATAAAAATGTAATAAATTTAGAAGAAAGTCTCCCACATGAAAAACATAGCTTGAAAATAGGCCTAGGTAGAATAGCTTGTTTGGTTTTTAGAATAAGTCTAACCTAGGGTAGAATAAAAAAACCCTAAGGAGTGTATATGTTAGGAGCAATCCCACACTCTCCTTAAAGGCTTGGAGTGCAAGGCTCTTAGGCTATAAAAGAGCACCTCCCCCTCATTTAAAATCACCCCTTTTGATTATAGAATACACTTTAACTTGAAAACTTGAGAGTGAAGTTCTTTCGTGAGAAGAATGAGCTTGGTTGAGTTTTCCCAAGATCCTCTCCTCTTGTCTTCTTGGACTTTCCAAGTTGAGTTTTCCCAAGATCCTCTCCTCTTGTCTTCTTGGACTTTCCAAGAAGAGTCTCAAGAGACCCTCAAGGATCTTAGCTGCACTACCCCTAGGCCCTAGGGTGTGTACATCTCTAATAAGAAAATACACCCTTCCTCACTCCTTTTCCATTTCCACTTGCTATCATCCATTGTCTTCTTATCCATTCCATTTCTTGCATTTAATTATGTAATCTTGTTCAGGTTCCACCCTTCTACCCTTTCCATATCCTTTAGCCATCAAGATACACCCCAAAAGTATAAACACCATTTAGCCATATACACCATCCATCAACACTCACCAAAACACCATACCTAGATCATTCGACCATTCCTTTCCACAACAAAACCCTACAGAAAAGATGGCCAAAAAGATCCTATCATCTTCCAAGACTCACCTTCTTGAAAGCTTGTTTCTCTTATGTGTCTTTTGTTCTTGGGGACTTCGAGTGGACTTTCCTGGTCAGGAGGCTTCAGACGGCCTCATCAATGAGTTTTTGTGTTTTTGATGTTCTTGGTTTCTTTCAGGAAAATATCTTACCCTCTACACTTTTTCACTCATTTTTATTTTAAAATAAAAATATTTTTTTAATTTCAAAGATAATACATTTAATGACAAGACTGACCCAAGACAAATGTTGATGAACTTTTGGGTATCACCAGAAAGGGGAGCACCACCAGATAGTATAAAACGGATACGGCCGCCCAGAATAGCTCGGACCTTTTTGAACACAAGAAAATCCCAAAGAGCCTTTTCCAAACCCCAAGCTCCAAGCCAACTACCATTAACTGCTTGCAACCTCCGGGCATAGGCTAAATAAAACAATTTCTTTGGCAATCCTCCTGTTGCATTTACCTGCATTGACAAGCTTTTAAGTCCTCAATCTTGCCCAACAAGACCGTGTTTGGATAAACTTCTCTATAAATAAGTTTAAGAGATAAAACTAAGATAAAATGCATTGAACTTCTCAACCTAAAATTAACTCATACAGTTTAGTTTCTGGAGAAGCTAAATAAAAACTAGAACTTTTATATATGTCAAGTGTATTAGTTGATTTTGGCTAATGCATCAATTCATTTTACCTTCATTTGTTTTCTTCTATATGAGCAATAGAAAAGTCCATCCAAACAATGCAACTAGCTTTCTAACATACATGTACTCTTGACGTGTTCAATGTAGGAGTGCAATCACACAAGTCACAAATCAAAGTACCTTTTTGAATACTCCATCACGAACACGATCAAGAATTGCTGGTACCGCTGCCATTAGAGTTGGACTCAGTGCAGTAGCATCCCCCTTTGTTCCTTTCTTTATCTTGTTTGATGTGTCAGTAAGGGTCAAAGGAGATCCATATCCTATAGGAACTCCAACAGCTGCCATCAAATTCTAACTCGTATGCAATTTGTCAAAACATGAAATAAAGGAGAACAGAAGAAATTAATATGGAAATAAAATCAATGCCCTTAAAAATAAATATTCATGGAATGTATTCAGGAACACTGTATTCACATACCTCAGCTGCTAATTCTAAGATATGAGCCATCGGCAAGTATGCAAGATATATATCCTTTGTCCCAATATCAGGAACAATGGTCATCACAGCAGAGAGTGTAGCTAAGACATTGCCGTGTGTCATCATCACACCCTGTGCAAAAGAAAGATTAAAGAAATAGCAAAAACAACATTAAGGTTAAACTACTTACTTGATCCTAGTTGTCTCCATTTTAAGTTTTAGTCCATGTACAAGAAAACTGAAAATTTAGACCCAGCCTAGTTTTTTTGTGACAGCAGATGATTTATGTGGCGGTTTCACTGTCAGAAATTGTTTTCTAATGCTAGTAACAAGGACCAAAACTAAATTTTTGTGCGTGCACAGGAACTAAAACTTTAGTTTTCTTGAGCAGAGGCTAAAACTTAAAATGAGGGCAACTATTAGAGCAAGTGAATAATTTAACCCAGTATAAACAAGAGAATAAAAAGGGAACAAAAAGAAGCAAAGAAAACATATTTTAGACATTCTAAAACATTATGTAGAACAGTCAAAGATGCTTCTGACCTTGGGTAATCCTGTACTTCCACTTGTATACATTATAACTGCAACATCTGCTGAAAGTGGTAAATCAGCTTCAACAGGGTTTTCTCTGCCAAGTCTCTCAACCTCAGCGAACGAAGTGATTGTCCAGTTATATGCAATAGAAGAGGCATCAGATGGGATATCATCATCCATACAAATCACACGTTTCACTGTGTCAAGTTGTCCACTTATATTTACTAGTGTTTTCAATTCTTTTCGCCCACAAATCACTGTTGTAACCTCTGTCTGGAAAAGTTTACTGAAAGTGAGTTCGTAACAAAACAAAGAGCACACAAACTTAAACAAGGGCAAATACAAAAAACATTTCAGCTAACCATATAGTAAGTTCTAGAAAGTAAATCACAACTGTGAGAACAAGCTCTGGCTATATAAACAACTTTATGAGACAGATTCCAATTTCGGAAGTTAAATAAACTATAAATGATAGAACTTGTTGGTTGAGGAGCTGTGTGAGGTTCAAGTATGCTCACCAAAATATTGTGAACAATATCTTATTTTATTTCTTTAGAAAACCTAAAAACTAACTATAGCCTTGTGTTAGCTGCTTATATAATGCCACCTCATGATGTAGCCAAAATTTGTTTGGTGCACTGAATTGAAGAGGATTTACAAATTGCAAGAAGCATTTCATACATTGGCGACATTTGCTGTGAAATAGAATTGTCTTCATGATATTCTAGTGTTCTACCGGATAGCCAGTCATTGCTACTGTGCATTTCCTAGCAAAGTTATTATTTAGCATACATCAAAAGAGGACATATTGCATTACAAATTTAATCACACCTCTTTCCTTTTTTTCTCACATGTCATACGTGACAAGTACTAAAAAATTGATCCATCGTATATATACAATCAAACGTGGCAAACTCGTATTTATCCAAGGGTAAGATCCACTGGATTGTGACGAGGATATACAGCAATTAGCAGGACATCCCAGGCATAGATGTGAGAGAAATAAGAGACAAAAGAGGAGTAACAAAAACCTCATTCAATGAATATGATAAAGCTTCCTCTCCCAATGATGCATACATAGTCACTACTGTCACATTTCGCCTGAAACAACCCTGAAAAAGCAAAAAGAGGGAAAGAAAAAACATGCCAAGTTATTCCCCTCTTATTATAGGGAAGAGTTATCAGTACACAATATTATCCTTCCCGTGCAAAGAAGTTGTTTTCACATTTAAATTCGTGACAACTTATATCAAAGTGCAACTTTACCCGTGGACCAAGTGTAAACCTTCTTTAAATGTCAAGAGGGTGTAGTTTCTTTCTACCTTACTAAACTTTAAAGACAGATTTTCTATTTCTTAAGTAAGTTTTTCCAATCAAATTTCCCACTTGATAAATAAAAGAATGGCGATGAATCTACTGTGTAAAAAAACAATTCAAGCATTAGGATAGAAGTGTGACCAGTTTGTGTGTAGTGAATGAAATAAGTAAAAATTAAATAATTGCCACCAACATTTCATTAAATAGAAAATAAAAAATTCACAAAGTCGTTGGAAAAAACTATATGGTCTTTAAAACCAGGCAAAGCAAGGGTGAGAGTGGTCTAAGCAGTCCTCGTCATACTATGATTAAGACAAAATAAACAGAACAGAAAGTGTGATGCATATAATTTCGTAAATTCAGATAAGGATGATATTTTGATAATTTTTTACTCACTTTTAACCCACAGATCATTACATTAGACTACTAAAAAAATAAAAATAAAAACTCAAAATAGATAATTAAAAGGTTATTAGAATAATAAATTAAAAGTACATCAAAATATGATTATCCAATATCCTAAACAAAAATATTTTTCCTAATATTAACACGACATGAAGTGTTAGAATCAAAATGAAAGTGTTTACAAGTCAAGAAATTTGTGCAGATATAGAATGTCAAGCGTAAACATATATTTTTATAATTACGTAAATCTAATCTTACTCTTTTTTACACAAAAATCCCATCTTACTTAATTACTTAATAAATTTAAATATTTCCCAGAAAACTTACTGCTTTAAATACATTTTATTTTCCATACTTCTCAATTTCGTGAACTTATCCCGTAACTTTTTGAAAAAATTTCATTCTTCTACAATTTTAATTTATCCTTAAATTTAATATTTAATACTTGACAAAAATCTTGATGTAAAATCACAACATTGTCATAACATTTATATGACTGACATTTCAGTATATTATCACATTAATATTTTTTATCAAATAAAAGATGTTAAAGTAATTCATATAATAAAAGTGTACACTTAAATTCGTAGAAAAAGCAAATAAAAAAATATGAAATTAGCGAAATTGCTAAATTAGAAAAAAGAGTAAATAATTAGTCAATTTTAAATTTAATTAAATTTCTTCATCAATAGTTTAACCAGGCAGCAGAACCTGAAGCGCCATAAACCACTCTTGGCGCGTGTCAGCGAAGATGGCGGCGCGTTCCTCCCTGGCATGTGCGAGGAAGGCTAACCCGGAGGCGAAGCTGGAAACGACATCGAAGGCAGTATCGTAGGAGAGCCAGCCGTAATCTCCCAAGTGAAGCTTCTCGAACGACCTGCCGTCGGGGCCGCTCTCCAGTTCCCTTGCCAGCACCACGCGCGTGCCAAGGAAGAGCCTCTCAGAATGCGTTTTGCACGCCTCTTCGAAGAGCTCCGCGAGCGTGGCAACGCCTTCCCACGCGCTCTGGACCGGGGACTCGAGCCGGCTGTTTCGGATGACCAGACCGGCCTCGCCGCTGGTTTGGACCGGAACGCCGCGTCGTTTGGGAGGATTCTTGTTGCGTACGAGAAGCGTGACGAGGAGAGGGAGTATGACTCCGAAAATGTAGGGACTCATGGTCGCGTGAGATGTGTGTGTGTGTGTGTGTGTGTGTGAGAGAGAGAGAGAGGCTTAAATTAAGTAGACGGAACAGAAGAAAGAGAAGAGAGTGTAGCTTTGGGAAGGACGATGCAGTGAACGTCGTTGGAGTTTCAGTAGGGAACGAGTTCCCCAACTTGGTTTGGCTCAAGTGCCTTCAGATTTGTTTTGTCGTCAACTTCTCTGTGTGTATTTTTTTTTTTTTTCTTTCTTTTTCTTTCAACTTTCTGTTCGTTGGTTTTCCTTGGATTAGGTTGCCAACGTGGAAACAGATGCCTACCCGCAAAAGCGGAGAATAATGGAAAGAAATTATTATTCCACCAAATTACACTAAAGTCTCCAAAAATTCTTTCCTTCTTATCTTTTAATATTTATAACATTTTCTTGAAGAAATATTACAGCTGTCGAATGATGACGTAATGACGGTAATTTTTTCACACAAATTATAACGCTTTTTACATAATTTTACTGTTTTTGTATATATATATATATATATATATATATATATATATATATATTGTTTTTATTGAGCGAAAATAGTAATTATTTTGGAAATAAATTAAAAATTAAAAACTAGAAAATTAATTACACGTTAGAAATTGAAAATATCAGTCAAATTACTTTTTTTTAGAAAACGTTATTTAAAATGAAAAAAGGTTTGATGTTAAATTTGTATGTAGTCAAAAATCAATTTAATATATAAAATTACCTATATAATTGTAACGTGCGAATTAAAAGATATTAAATATTTCATTACAATTTAAGAAATTTTAAAGGGGTATAGGAGGTAGTTCATTACAATTTTAGCCGCGGCTAATTTATATTCAATGATGGTTTGTAAATATGAAAGTTTTGTGTTTGAGCGTTGATCGTATATCATATGACATTGCTTGTTTGTGATTATAGGACGGAGGCGTTTAGGTTAGCACACATGGTTAGAGATTTGTTAGTCAGAAGGAAGTGAGCCACCAGGTGAGGCATATGTATGACTTTTTCGTTTGGGTTTCAAATTACTTTGGGTTTCTTACAGGATCAAATCACGGAAAATTATCTTTCTCTACATCTTTTTTATATGTGTTAGGGCAAAAAACATACATGTATTTAGGTCTGTACTGGTGTGTGATATTCCTTTGTCCCAATTACCTTCAATTACCTCTTTCTTGTATACAGGGAGATATGGTCTCTAAGCAAAATTTTGAAAAGTTTATCTTACTACTTTTGAGGAGTGCAAAATCATTTTCATAGACGAATTATGTTAACAAAAAAGGTATAGACCACTAACACATCTAGACACTTGTAAGAAACTTGATGTGGCTTGGAGCATTTGTGTCAATTAAGGTAAATTCACTTGGCAAAAGGTTCTACGAATTTGTTTTTTCTTCTTAGAAGACATGCAAAGGGTCTTGACTATTGGAACTTGGAATTTATCTCCTGACATTCTTTTGTGTTTTTTCTTGGGCAGAATGTTTTGTCCCCACTTCCATGAAATTCACGAAAACTTAGTGTTAGGTTTGCATAACCTTCCTTTAGAGTATTGGCAACCAAAAGAGATTTCCTTGTGGGGTTTTGCATAACCATTCAATGTTAGGTTTGCATAACCTGCAAGCTCGCGACCCAGAACCTACGCGGGGTGGGCCAGACTTTTGAATCTGAATTTTCAAAGCGGCGCAGGCTAGCCTGACCCACATATTGCGCCACATTGTCACCCCTAGACAATTATGTCTAACATAAACTTAATTGTAATATAAGTTATTCAAATTAATTTATGAATAAATAATATACAAATAGTATGTTTACATGTAAGTATATCATTAAAGTTTAGATTTTAAAGAATTTTATTACTAATATTTCTAATTTATGTGCATTTTATCTAACTAGAAAAAATAAGTTAAATTTTGATCTATGTTATGACACAAGTAATGTGATGATTGAAATAAATACAATACAATCCAGACTTAAATTAAAAACAAAAAAAAAATGGATGGATCACATTTAATAAATTATTCAATTGTATTATTCCATTAAAGCTAAGAATATTCAATTTAATCCACTATTTATTTGTAATAATGATAGATTAAATGTTTATGTCTAACTATTAAATCATGCAGCTGAGGTCTTTTTGTAAAAATGTAGTCTAATTCTAAAAGTTTATAAATTAATTATTAAGTATGTAAATTGGAGTATGATGTTTACATTCAACACGTGTTTAAATGGACAAGGAATAAATGTAATTTGCTTAGCATTAGAGATGGCAAAATGGCCAAGTTCGATGGGCCAATTTGCTAGCCCACCCCAAAAAATCAAGCTAGATCAGAGTTTTCAGCCCGTGAACCTGATCCTGCCTGGCATGCCTATCCCGTTAACCTAATGGGTCAACCCATGGATTATGTCAGGCCATCCTTAAACTGAACCCGAAAACTACACTAGTAAATTCAGCCAGTACACCTGATCTGTAAACTCGGTCTGACAACTTGACTCGTAAACTCGGTCGGTAAACCTATTCTACAAACTCAAGCCATAAACACAAGACGTACAATTGAATCGTAAATTCAACGGTAAACTCAAACCGACAACACGACCCATAACATTGACATAAAATTTGTCACCGTAAAAAATAAGCCATAATCACGATCCGTAAAGTTAACTAACCTATTCAAATTGTAAAACCTAATTCTTAAACCCGATTCGTAAACTTAGTTGGAAAAGTCAAAACAAAAACCCAACAAGTAAACTAGACCCCTAAACATATCCAGTAAAGTCGACCCATCAACCTGACCCGTAAACTCGGCTCGAAAACTTGACCCATAAACTTGGCTCGTAAAATTATCCAATAAACTTGATCGTAAACTTGTCCCATAATGACAACCCATACAATCGACTTGTAAATTCAACTGTAAACTCAAACACGAAACACGACTCGTAAAATCAACCTGAAAATTCGTCATTATATAATACGACCTTAATCACGACCCGCAAATTCGATCTTTAAGCTCGACCTATAAAATCGATTCGTAAACTCGACCAACAAATTTTACCAATAAAACATGACACCTAATCTCGATTTGTATGCCCAACCCATAAACTTGCCAGTAAACTAGACTCATAAATTCACCGGTAAAATCGAACTGTAAAATGGATCTCTAAACTGAACCAAAAAACTACACCAGTAAACTCAGCCAGTACACTTGATATGTAAACTCGGCTTGACAACTTGAGTCGTAAACTCAGTCAGTAAACCTATTCTACAAACTTGAGCCCTAAACAAAGGACGTACAATTGAATCGTAAATTTGATGGTAAACTCAAACCAACAACATTACCCATAAGATTGACATAAACTTCGACATCGTAAAATATGAGCCATAATCACAATCTGTAAACTTGACTAACCTATTCGAATTGTAAAACCTAATTCGTAAACCCGATCCGTAAACTTAGTTGGAAAAGTCGAAACGAAACCCAAGAAGTAAACTAGACCCGTAAATATAACCAGTAAAGTCGACTCATAAACTTGACCCATAAAGTCGACGCAAAAACTTGACCCATAAACTAGGCTCGTAAACCGATCCAATAAACTTTATTGTAAACTTGTATTGTAATGATGACCCTCACAATCGACTTGTAAATTCAACCGTAAAATCAAACACGAAACACGACTCGTAAAATCAACCTGAAAATTCATCCCTACATAATACGACCTTAATGAAGACCCACAAACTCGATCTTAAAACTCGACCTCTAACATCGATTAATAAACTCAACCAACAAATTTTACATATAAAACACGACACCTAATCTCGATTTGTAAACCCAACCCGTAAACTTGCCAGTAAACTAGACTAGTAAACTCACCGGTAAAATCGAACTATAAAATGGATCTCTAAACTGAACCCGAAAACTACACCAGTAAACTCGGCCAGTACGCTTGATCTGTAAACTAGGCTTGACAACTTGAGTCATAAACTCAGCCGGTAAACCTATTCTACAAACTCGAGCCATAAACACAAGACGTACAATTGAATTGTAAATTCGATGGTAAACTCAAACCAACAACATTACCCGTTAGATTGACATAAAATTCAACCTCGTAAAATATGAGCCATAATCACAATCCGTAAACTTGACTAACCTATTCGAATTGTAAAACCTAATTCGTAAACCCGATCCGTAAATTTAGTTGGAAAAGTCGAAACGAAACCCAAGAAGTAAACTAGACCCGTAAACATCACCAGTAAAGTCGACTCTTAAACTTGACCCATAAAGTCGGCCCAAAAACTCGACCCATAAACTAGGCTCGTAAATCTATCCAATAAACTTGATCGTAAACATGTACTATAATGACGACCCTCAAAATCGACTTGTAAATTCAGCCGTAAAATCAAACACGAAAACACAACTCGTAAAATCAACCTGAAAATTCATTCCTACATAATACGACCTTAATGAAGACCCACAAACTCGATCTTAAAACTCAACTTGTAACATCGATTAATAAACTCGACCAACAAATTTTACCTATAAAACACGACACCTAATCTCGATTTGTAAACCCAACCCATAAACTTGCCAGTAAACTAGACTCGTAAACTCACTTGTAAAATCGAATCGTAGACTAGATATCTAAACTGAACCTGAAAACTACACACGTAAACTCGGGAAGTACACCTGATCTGTAAACTCGGCCTAACAACTTGACTCGTAAACTCGGCCAGTAAACCTATTCTAGAAACTCGAGCCATAACAAGATGTACAATTGAATCGTAAATTCGACGGTAAACTCAAACCGACAACATGACTCATAACATTGACATAAAATTCAACCCCGTAAAATATGAGCCTTAATCACGATCCGTAAACTTAACTAACCTATTCAAATAGTAAAACCTGATTCTGAATCCTGATTCGTAAACTTACTTGGAAAAGTCAAAATGAAACCCAACAAGTAAACTAGACTCGTAAACATAACAAGTAAAGTCGACTCATAAACCTGACCCATAAATTTGGCCCGAAAACTCAACCCATAAACTCAGTTCTTAAACCTATCCAATATACTCGATCATAAATTTGTCCCATAATGACGACCCTTACAATCGTCTTGTAAATTCAACTGTACACTCAAACTCGAAACACGACTTGTAAAATCAAGATGAAAATTTGTCCCTGTATAATACGATCTTTAAACTCGGCCTGTAAAATTGATTCGTAAACTCGACTAACAAATTGTACCTATAAAACACGACATCTAATCTCGATTTGTAAAGCAAACCCATAAACTCGCCAATAAATTATACTCGTAAACTCACCGGTAAAATCGAACCGTAAATTGGATCTCTGAACTGAACCCGAAAACTACACTAGTAAACTCAGCCAGTACACTTGATTTGTAAACTCGTCCTGACAACTTGACTCGTAAACTCGACTAGTAAACCTATTCTACAAACTTTAGCCATAAAAATAAGAAGTACAATTGAATTGTAAATTCGACGATAAACTCAAACTGACAACATGACCCGTAACATTAACATAAAATTTGACCCCGTAAAATATGAGCCATAATCACGATCTGTAAACTGGACTAACCTAATCGAATTGTAAAACCTGATTTGTAAACTCGATTAGTAAACTTAGATGGAAAAGTCAAAACGAAGCCTAAGAAGTAAACTAGACCCGTAAACATAACTAGTAAAGTCGACCCATAAACCTTACCCATAAAGTTGGCCCAAAAACTCGACCCATAAACTCAGCTCGTAAACCTATCCAATAAACTCGATTGTAAACTTGTACTATAATAACGACCCTCACAATCGACTTGTAAATTCAACCGTAAAATCAAACACGAAACACGACTCGTAAAATCAACCTGAAACATCATCCCTACATAATACGACCTTAATGAAGACCTACAAACTCAATCTTAAAACTTGATGGATGTCTTTGAAGGAGAATTGGAAGCAAATCCATGGAAGACAACAAGAAGAAGATGAAGTGCAACGAAATTTATGATAAATCCATAGAAGGCTCTCCACAATGGACGTTTTTTGTGAAGATGAAGAGTAGAAGTGATGCTATGGTGTGGAAGGTGGCTAGAGGAGATGAAGGAGAAGGATAGCCATGTATGCTCTCAAATTAGTAGAAGTGTGGAGTGATCTCAACATTAGCATCTACTAGCAATTCAAGAGTAACCATTACAATAGTTGAATGGCTCTATTTATAAGCACATGGTTAGCCAAATGAGAAGAAAATGCAACAAAGATGAAATGCAAATGTAGCTTAGAGGAGAAGCTTGATTGGAGGCCATGTGATGTAGTAGATGAGTCTTGATGATGGCAAGTGGCATGTCATACTCTCCTTGCCAAAGTCACACGCTCCATGCTACCATCACATGCTCCTTGCTTTGCTCATCCTTTGCTTGCATCCAAATGTAGAGAAGCTAATGATTCTCGACCAAGATAGCAAATTGGGCTCGGCCCAATTGATCCAAAAGTGTTCTAGCTTTTTATTGAAAGCAAAGCCTAAACAACGACCCAATTTAAATCTAGACTACTTCCATCATGCATCATTTCATATTTTAGAGATTTCTTTAGCCCATGTGAATAGTGTAAAAAGCCCATGATTGACTTGATCATCTTGTAAGAGGCCCATGTGAATCTTTCTCATCATGCTTCTAGTGATTGGGCCTTGATGTGGGCTTGGGCTTGGGCTTGGGCTTGTTGATGCACTTGAGCTTGGGCTTGTTGGAGTCACATCATCCCCTCCCCCTTGAAGAGGATGTGCCCTCAAATCTTGGTGGTTTCCTCTTCATCAAAAGTACCTACAAAAGGAACTAAATCAGTAATATTGAAGGTAGGATGCACACCATATTTCGCAGGAAGATCCAATTGATAAGCATTATTATTGATCTTCTTTATGATTTGGAATGGACCATCACCTCGGGGACTAAGTTTGGTTTTTCTTAGGTTAGGAAATCTTTCCTTCCATCTCCTTCATTAGAAGACCGAACTCTCTTGCCCTGTTTTTAGAATGAGCAATCTTTTCAACTTGGGCTTGAATTTGGTTTTTAACCTTCTCATGAAAATATTTTATGAACTTGTACTTAGAAACCCCTTCTTTATGAACAAAGTCAAAAGAAGTTGGATGAGGTAATAAGTACAATGGTGTGAGAGGGTTAAATCCATAAACTACCTCAAAGGGTGAGAGTTTGATCGTGTTATCGACCACTCTATTGTAAGCAAATTCAATGTGGGGAAAATAATCATCCCAAGATTTATGATTCCCCTTAGGCAAAACCCTAAGCAATGTGGAAAGAGATCTATTGACTACCTCTGTTTGCCCATCAGTTTGTGGGTGACAAGAGGTAGAGAAAGAAAGTTTTCTTCCTAGCCTAGACCACAAGGTCCTCCAAAAATGGTTTAGAATTTAGCATTCCTATTACACACAATTGTTTTGGGTAAGCCATGGAGGCGAACCACTTCTCTAAAGAACAACCTTGCTATGTTGCTAGCATCATCTACTTTGTGGCATGGTAAAAAATGTGCCATTTTAGAAAAAACGGTCCACTTCCACAAATATAGAGTCAATACCCCTAGAAGTCCTTGGAAGCCCTAGGACAAAGTCCATGCTTATATCCTCCTAAGGGGTGGAAGCAATAGGCAAGGGAGTATACATCCCTGTAGGCATTGCGCTAGACTTAGCATGCAAACAATTAAAAAAACTAACGCAATGGTTTTGTATTTCCCTTTTCAGATAGGGCCAAAAGAATTTCTCTTTAATCATGGCCAAAATTTTGGCGACCCCGAAGTGACCCATAAGTCCCCCTCATGCATTTCTTTGATCAAAAGTTTTCTTTGAGAACCTAGAGGAATACATAGGCGACCTTCTTTGAAAAGATACCTATTTGAGAGATAAAAGTCGCCTTGGGACTTAGTGAGACAATCATGATAAATGGTAGCAAAGAAGGGATCATGAATATACAATTCACATATGTTGTCAAATCCAAGAATTTGGGATCCAAGCTTGGCTAAGAGAGTATATCTCTTTGATAGTGCATCAGCCACCATATTAGCTTTCCCTTTCTTGTACTTGATAACATAAGGGAATTGTTCCAAGTACTCAACCCACTTTGCATGCCTTTTATTCAGTTTGTGTTGGCTCTTCAAATACTTGAGAGTTTCATGATCACTATGGATAATAAACTCTTTGGTCACAAGATAATGTTCCCAAGTGTGAAGAGCTCGCACAAGGGCATATAGCTCTTTGTCAAAGGTGGGATAGTTACGAGAAGGACCATTTAGTTTTTCACTAAAATAGGCAATTGGATGGCCTTATTGTAACAAAACCGTACCTATTCCACCCCATAAACATCACATTCTAACTCAAAATTTTTCTCAAAGTTTGGAAGAGCAAGTATGGGAGCTTGGGTGAGCCTAGCCTTAAAACTATCAAAAGCCTTTTGTTGTCTTTCACCCCACTCAAAATATATGTCTTTCTTAACAAGCTCATTGAGGGGTGAAGCAATGGTGGAGAAGTTGGGAACAAATCTTCTATAAAAACTTGTTAATCCATGAAAGCTTCTAATTTCCTCAACATTCTTTGGCACATGCAATTCTTGGATGGCCTTGATTTTTGTAGGGTCAACATGTACCCCACTCTTATTGACCACAAATCTAAAAACGATGACACTCTTTACACAAAAAGTGTACTTATCAATGTTAGCATAGAGTTGGTGGTCTCAGAGAAGAGATAACACAACTCTAAGATGTCCCACATGAAGACTAGAGCTTGTACTATACACCAAAATGTCATAAAAAATAGACAACCACAAACTTTCCTATGCAATCACGCAAGACATGATTCGTTAGGAGCATGAATATACTAGGAGCATTGGTTAGGCCAAAGGGCATGACTAACCATTCATATAGACCAAATTTTGTTTTGAAAGCGATTTTCCACTCATCACCTTTTTGAATACGAATTTGGTGATAACCACTTTTGAGATCTATTTTTGAAAAGATTTGAGCTCCATGTAACTCATCCAACATATCATCTAGTCTTGGGATTGTGTGGCTATATTTTATGGTGATGTTGTTGATAGCCCTACAATCACAGCACATGCGCCACTTTCCATCTTTCTTGGGCACCAACAACACAGGTACAACACAAGGACTTAAACTTTTTTGAACCCATCCTTTGTCTAGCTACTCATTCACTTGAGTTTCTATCTCCTTGATCTCAATTGGGTTTGTCCTATAGGCGGGTCTATTAGGAAGACTTGCCCTGGGGACAAAATCAATTTGGTGTTCAATCCCTCTAAAAGGCGGGAGACCATGGGGGTCATCCTTTGGAAAAATATCTTTAAATTCATGAAGGAGAGCACGAATGGAAGGAGGTAGATCCTTAAGAAGGATGTTCAAGACAAGTAATGATTGCTTGACAAAGTAAGAGGAATGGAGGTTGCTTATTATGAAGAGTGTGCAAAAGAGTTTTATAAGTTAAAAGGACTTCATGAGCAACATCCTTAGAAGAAGAAACTTCCTTTACCTTTGTCTTGTCCTTAGAATCTTTAAAAGCATTAGAGTTCTTGAAACTCTCTTCCTCTCTCCTAGCTCGCATTTGAACTTGATCACTAGCAACTTGGCTAGAAGTGAGGGGATGCAACACAAAAGTTTTTGAATGATGTTAGAGGGTGATCTCATTGGTGTGGCCATTGTGTAAGGTTTTATGATCAAATTGCCAAGGCTTCCCCAATAGAATATGGAAAGCTTCAATTGGGATCACATCACATAAAACTTTAACTTTAAATTTCCCAATCGAAAACTTGACTTTCACTTGATGCTCAACTTTGAGATTCCCATCTTCATTAAGTCAATGAATTTTGTAAGGTTTGGGATGGGGTAACAAAGTCAAGTTCAACTTCTCAACCAATCTTGTGCTACAACAATTGCAACAAGACCAATTATCAATGATCAAAGAGCAAGTGTTTTTCAAAACCTCACATCTTGTGTGGAAAATATTTTCTCTTTGGTCATTGAGAGGAAGGTTAGATTGGTTATTGAGAAACCTCCTAATCATCAAAAGTTTCCCTTCATTTGGATATGAATGTTCTTGAGAATCACTAGAATGGGAAGTGTCGGAGTCACTTGAAGATGACTCCTCTTGGCTAGTGTAGAGGTCTTTGCCCTTAAGCACAATGGTGCGTTTGGTAGGGCATTGGGTGGCCACATGACCTCTACCTAGACACTTGAAACATTTGATGTCACTACCTCTTTTGTTGGTGGAGGATTCACCTTTGTCACTTACCTTTGTAACGTTCTTATGAGGGGACTCTTTTTCTTTTGAAAAATCTTTCTTTTGAAAATCACTATTAGAAAAAGAGGGAGAATCCTTGCGAGAAGGATGTCTCAAAAGTTGTTGCTCCACCTTGATGCTCATTTGAACAAGATCATTAAAATTGTGGTAAGGAAGCAACTCAATTTTATCTCTTATGTTGTAATTGAGTCCACTTAAGAACCTATCAATGGTAAGGTCCTCTTCTTCTTCAATCCCGACTCTCATGATGTAGAGCTCCATCTTTTCTCTATACTCTTCTATAAACATAGATCTTTGTTGGAGCCTTTGGAGCTTGTCCAAGAGCTCTCTTTTGTAGTAGGAGGGAACAGGGCAGGCATGAAGGGCTTCCTTAAGATCATTCCAATACTCAATATCATATAGCCCTTTTCTCCTTCTTTGGAGGACTAAGGAAGTCCAGCAACTAAGAGCATGGCCTTGAAAGTTAAGAGTAGCTAGAGATACACACCTCTCTTTCTCCACAACATGACTCTCAAATAATTGTTCCACTTTTGCAACCCAATCAAGAAATGCCTTTCCATTAAAATGAGGCAAATTAATTTTGACTTCTTTAGGGTCAGGAGGTATATGCCTTTTGCCTTCTTACACGAGGTGATTGTCTAACATTGATGCGTTCATCTTCCTCCTCTTCAAAATCATACTCATGCCTTGAAGGGGCACGAGAAGGCCTAGGAGAGGCACGAGTATTATGGTTGAGAGGGGTAAGTTGATTAGCAATCAATTGAAGATTGGCTTGCATGAAAGCCATTTGAATTTTAAGGTCCCTAACCTCTTAAGAGAGGTTATTTAGGACTCTGGGATCAACCTCAACCTCCTCATCACCACTTGTGTGGACGTTGTTTTCATCAACATGTTGTTGATGTTGGGTACTAGCACGAGTAGCCCTTCTAGTGCTCATGGTGATTGAAAAAACTTAGAACTTTAACAAAATGGTGAAAGAAGAAACCAAGCACAAGTAGACCTCTAGGTTAGGCAAGGTGAGTCTGAAAGACATCTTAAGTACCAAGGTCAATCCTTGCCAAGATGTACTTGCAAAAGGTTTCAAAGATCACACAATTGTCTAAGGCTAAGTAAATAAAATCACATGAGACACTAAGCACAAACAAACACAAACAAGACTCAAACAAAAGAAAAGACTAACACTAAGAACGAACCCCTAAATGGCAAAAATTTCAGAGACTTTGGTCTCACAAATTTAAACCACTAAGCGTCTAACTATGCAACCTAAAAGCAAAGTGAGAAAGCACTTAGAACTTTCAACACACTCACTTACTAAAACGTAGCACTATGATATGAAAAAGGTTCTACTTAGGAGATAGGATTGAACACCTTTGGTTCCCCAAGACACCTAGGTAGGCCTAGGATACAATTGAGAACTTCAAAGCAATTTTTGTTCACTAATTTGGTACTCAAAATGAAGCAACCTCTAGACACCTTCCACACCATAGCACCACATCTACTCTTCACCTTCACTAAAAACCTCCATTGTTGAGAGCCTTCTATGGATTTATCATCAATTCCGCTGCACTTCATCTTCTTGGGTTTGTAAACTTCACCTTCTATAAAACACGACACCTAATCTGGATATGTAAACCCAACTCGTAAATTCACCAGGAGACCAGACTCGAAAACTCACTTGTAAAATCAAACCGTAAATTAGATCTCTAAACTGAACCCGAAAACTACGCTTGTAAACTCGGCCAATACACTTGATATGTAAACTCGACCTGACAACTTGAGTCATAAACTCGACCGATAAACAAATTTTACAAACTCGAGCGATAAACAGAAGACGTACAATTGAATCGTAAATTGGACGGTAAACTCAAACCGACAACATGACCCGCAACATTGACATAAATTTCGACCCCGTAAAATATGAGCCATAATCACGATCCATAAAATTGACTAACCTATTTGAATTGTAAAACCTAATTCAAAAACCCGATCCGTAAACTTTGTTGGAAAAGTTGAAACGAAACCCAAGAAGTAAACTAGACCCGTAAACATAACGATTAAAATCGATCAATAAACTTGACCAGTAAAGTTGGCCCAAAAAGTTGACCCATAAACGCGGTTCGTAAATCTATCCAATAAACTCGATCGTGAAGTTGTCCCATAATGACCACCTCTACAATCAACTTTTAAAATCAACTGTAAACTCAAACACCAAACACGACTCGTCAAATCAACCTCAAAATTCGTCCTTATATAATACGTCCTTAATCACGACCCGTAAACTCGATCTTTAAACTCGACATGTAAAATCGATTCGTAAACTCCACCATCAAATTTGACCTTTAAAACACGACACCTAATCTCGATTTGTAAACCTAACTCGTAAATTCGCCAGTAGACTAGACTCGGAAACTCACTGGTAAAATCAAACCGTAAACTAGATCTCTAAACTGAACCCGAAAACTACACTTGTAAACTCAGCCAATACACTTGATCTGTAAACTCAACCTGACAACTTGAGTCATAAATTCGGCTAATAAACCTATTTTACAAACTCGAGCGATAAACACAAGACATACAATTGAATCATAAATTCGACGGTAAACTCAAACCGACAACATGAACCGTAACATTGACATAAAATTCGACCCCGTAAAATATAAGCCATAATCACGATCCGTAAACTTAACTAACCTATTCGAATTGTAAAATCTGATTCGTAAACTCGATCCGTAAACTTAGTTGGAAAATTTGAAACGAAACCCAAGAAGTAAACTAGACCCGTAAACATAATGAGTAAAGTCGATCCATATAAACCTGACCAGTCAAGTTGGCCTAAAAAGTCGACCCATAAACTCGGCTCGTAAATCTATCAAATAAACTCGATTGTAAAGTTGTCCCATAATGACCACCCCTACAATCAACCTCTAAATTCAACTGTAAACTCAAAACAGAAACATGGCTCGTAAAATCAACCTAAAAATTCGTCCTTATATAATACGTCCTTAATCACGAACCGCAAACTCGATCTTTAAACTTGACCTGTAAAATCGATTCGTAAACTACACCAGCAAATTTGATCTATAAAACACGACACCTAATCTTGATTTGTAAACCCAACTCGTAAATTCGCTAGTAGACTAGACTCAGAAACTCACTAGTAAACTCAAACTGACAACATGACCCGTAACATTGACATAAAATTCGACCCCGTAAAATATAAGCCATAATCACGATCCGTAAACTTGACTAACCTATTCAAATTGTAAAACTTGATTCGTAAACCCGAGCCGTAAACTTAGTTGAAAATTCGAAACGAAACCCGAGAAGTAAACTAGACACGTAAACATAACTAGTAAAGTCGACCCATAAACCTGAACCGTAAAGTCGGCCCGAAAACTCCACCCATAAGCTCGGCTCATAAACCTATCCAATGAACTCGATCGTAAAGTTGTCCCATATTGACCAACTCTACAATCAACTTGTAAATTCAACTGTACACTAAAAAACGAAACACAACTTGTAAAATCAACCCAAAAATTTGTCCTTATATAATAACTCCTTAATCACGACCCGCAAACTCGACCTTTAAACTCAACCTGTAAAATCGATTTGTAAACTCGACTAGCCAATTTTACCTATAAAACACGACACCTAATCTTGATTTGTAAACCCAACTCGTAAATTTGCTAGTAGACTAGACTCAGAAACTCACTAGTAAAATCAAACCGTAAACTGGATCTCTAAACTGAACCCAAAAATTACACTTGTAAACTCGGCCAGTACACTTGATCTGTAAACGCGACCTGACAACTTGAGTCTTAAAATTGGTCGGTAAACCTATTTTACAAACTCGAGCGATAAACACAAGACGTACAATTGAATCATAAATTCGACGGTAAACTCAAATCGACAACACGACCCGTAACATTGACATGATGGAAGATGCAAGTAACAACAACTTTGTAGAATTACTTTGTACTGTTAATACCACCCTCCAATGCCATCCGAGATTTGCTGAAATCCTAGAATTTAGAGCACTTTGTCAAGAAATAGAAGATATGCTTCTAAAGTTAGCCATTAGAGCTGAACAAATGTCAAAAGATTTAAATCAGCTATTGACAGACAAAGCTATGGAGGCCACCTTAGAAAAACTTATGAAGACAATAGTTGAGCAAAGGGATGAAATGATAATGTTAAGGAGCATGAATCAAAGGATTGAACAATTGAGCACTGATGTGAATGAGTACACGACTCAAATGTTAGATCAACCAACACTAGAATCACATCACACTGATATATCTACTGATAGATATAATGATGCTTATAGTAATATGTCTACTGATGGACATATCAATTTTGCTAAAGATGTTGCTGATGAAGAAATTGAAGATTCTCACACATACATATCTACTGATGGATATGTTGATAATGCTCAATATGAATATAATTTTTTATCTGTTAATGATGATATGAGTACAAATGATCTTTTTCATGAGCAAAGTTGTGAGAATAATACAATGGAGGAACCAAGTGAAGTTGAAGAGCCAACGATATTCGAAGATGCACCTGAAGCATCTACTATTGCAACTGACTTGGTTAATGATGAAGCAGCAAATTCAACTACTTCAAGTGAAGATTTTAGCTCACAAGATGAGATTAGAAGGATTACTGATGATCCGGTTAACCATCCGAATGCACCTGATGATGCTCAAATTGAGATGAAGCCACACACTTCACACATCAAGTTTATTGATGTGAATGATGAAAATAGATTTTTAGTGGTGATTTTTGTTGACTTGGTTGCGGAGCAAAAGTAAAGGTTGCTTCAAAAGGAAAAGAGGTTAGATTCAAATTCTTTTGAAAGCATTGTTGATAGAAAAGTTAAATTGCATGCATATTTGTTTTCTATTTCTAATTTTAGTGAAAAATTTAAAAAAAATTCAAAAATATGTGTTTTCATTTTTAGTTTTATAAAAATAAAAATGTAAAAATTAAAAAAAATGGTACAAGCTGATTTGTACTTTGTAAAATTAAAGAAAATAAATTTTGACATATGGTCAGATTGAGCCAAAAGTCATAAAACTTTCCGTTTCCTCCCCCAAAATAAGTCCATCAAGGACATTTTTTTTGAAATAAGTGTGGGTGAGATAAACTATAGGTAGGATTTTTTTTCTTTCTGTTTTTCAATTTTTTGTTTTTGTTTTCATTAAAAAAATTGTGATTTTGAGAAAATTGTGAAAGTATTAACTTTTTACTAAGTGAAACTTTTAAACAATATGTCTCATAAGAAATCCACCAAAATTATTATCCTGCTTTCAATAAAACATATTGACATTGGATTTTGGATTTGATTCAATAATTGGGATGATCATAATTCTAGAAAAATAAAGGTTTTGTTGATATGAGTGGTTTGTTTCTATGAATTGCTAATTGAGTTGATTTGAGAATTTCTTGATTGAATCTTTTGTGAAAGAGTTTGACCTTGTGAGTCTTGAGCCTTAATGCAAAGGATGGACCGCCATGTGCCATTCCTATTTTTTCTTTAGTGACTTGCTCATGCTTGTATATACTCAAATATTTAGCTTGATTCTTTTATTTTGCAACTTAGGTGAATATGCATGATTTGATATGACTGAGGCATTTCTTGTTTCTAGCTACTTGGCCAAATAAGCCCACCTTGATATTAATCCATTGGTAGCCCCTTTGAGCTTTAAACATCTTTTTTCTTGTTTTAAGCCCATTGTAAACCCTTAAAAAGAAAAAGACCATGTTTTTTCTTATCTTAGGAAGAAAGAAAGGAGCTAGTGGATTATGATAGGATTGGTCGAGGAATAAAGTGTGTGGGTGAGTACCTCACCCACAAATTAATAAAAATGGCAAAATGAAAAATTGTTGATGAAAAAGTGTTGAAATGAAAAAAATAATTGCTTTCTTAAAAAAAAAGAGAGCAACAAAGAGCAATAAACGAAAAAGAGTTGTTTTCGAAATTATGCTTCATTATTCTTCCTACATTACTATTTCAAAAACCTAAAACTCCTAAAATTTTTCCTACCTTTGCCTTGGCCCCATTATAACCTGTAAAAAAGTCCTCATGATCTTTGAATGTATGTTTTCTGAAAGTTTGTGAATATTAGAGTCTTGTTAAGTATTACGGGTGTTTACTTGCATGACTATTTTGAGTGAAAACACAAGCCAAAACACTTGAGCGAATTTTAGTAAGAATAGTAAAAATGGCCAAATGGATTTACCAAACAACACCTTAGCTCTCGGCCAAACTGATTTTTGTCATGAAAATACTTTTTCTTTTCAAAACTAGGTATTTAAGATGATGAGAAGGATATTTTAGGGTGTCTTGAACACTTAGTTCCTCAAAATTAGGTCAAAATCAATTTCAAGGAGCATACAACAACACAAGCATAGATCTCATGCGATATCTCAAATACTTAGAAACAAGAACAAGAAAACTCAAAGAGCATATGACAAGAGACTCAAAAGTAGCTAGGAACATTTTAAGAAGACTTTCAACATGTGAAGAAAATTTTTGGCATGGTAACAACTTAGTAAGCTCACGACCAAAGGAAAAATAAGCACCAAAATTTCATGTTTTCACTTCACCAAGCAACATATATCAAGAGATAGAGTTTTTGGATACTTTAACCTCAAGTGAAGTGGAAAAATTATGTGCACACCATCTTGAACACCACAAGGCCGATAGGTCTCCAAGCCAAACAAGCCACCAAAAACAAAGGTTAGCATAAGAAAAACACCATATTCAAGATAACCTAGGCTCTAGATACCAAATGATGAAGGATTATCTTGTTTTCTTTTAGAGTTATGAATATGGTGAAGTCGTTTAAGAAAGCTTTTTGAAAATTCTCACTAGACATTAAGATAGCAAGTTATCTATATGTGAAGGTTCATTTCTTAAGCTCATGAAAGGAAGAAGAGAATTGGGTTCAAGCTTAAAACACACACGAATTTAACAACACTTAAAGAGCAAAATGAAAGAAGAAACAGTAAAAATGGAAAGCATAGAAGATGAGCAATGGATGAAGCACGCCACTCATAGGGGGATCTAAGCCAACCAAACCCTAGAGATGAGTGATAGTGCCGCCACTTGCAAGCAAGATAAGGCAAAGGTGAGATCACTTCTAGGAAGGAGAGCTCACGACAATGGTGGTTGAAACACAAAGTTTATAACAACAAATGATCAACCCTTTTACAAGATAAGGAGCACCCTTTAAAAAGAAGTTCATAGGGGTCCTTTAGCAAATACATAATCATGAAAAGGATTAACTAGCAAACCCTAAAAACCTAAGCTAGGATAATTCTCAGCCAAAGTGAATGAATGTGGTTGGTGGAAGCATTTCCATGAGGATTCTAGGCCAAAAGAGGAAGGAGACCAAGTAGTCTTCTAAGGAATAAACCAAAAAGGCAAAAGGAGATAAGGTACATGTCTACTTTTGCTTTTACTTTATGCTTTTTTGCTTTCCCTTCTCTTCCACATCATCCATATGCTCCAATCACCATGTGCCACCTAGCATGCTCTACTTTCTCTTAATTACCTACAAAATAAGACAAACAAAGATTAGCATGTTGGTTTAAGTTAATCTAATCTTGATCAAAGGTCAACTTTGGGTCAAAGTCAACAAGTCAACCAAAATAGTCAACTAAAAACCAACTTAGGGAATTCAAACTAAAGTGATGCAAAACAAAGATAAAGGTGATGAAATAGAAGACTCCCCTCTAGACATGCTTCTAGTGATCTTTCTTGAGGGAGCTTCTATGGAGGTGTCATGGTTGGTCACGCCTTCATCAAGTTGTGTTCCTTGGAGTTCGCTGGTGAATTTTTTTGTGCGAATTGGGTTAGTGGGCAGGGTTTCCTCATTTGAATTGGGTGAGGGGGAACATTTTAATGTGTGTAAGGGAGAGTTGATAGGAATCAAAGGCAAATAATTTATTATAACTGTGAAATGGGGTAATGGTAAGGGTGGGAGTGGGTGCACATTGTATTGCAAATCGATATCAGATCATAATGTCACATGAAGAGTAGGAAAGGAACTTTATTTGAAGAATAACTAAAGAATAGTTAAGAATAGATAATAAATGAGATAACATTTAGGTAAATTAGAGATTTTGCTTGGACGACAATGATAATATTTCTTATATTGGGATAGTTGTGTAACTTACGATGGTAGTGTTAAGTTTAGCGAATAGTGACATGTTTCAATTAACAAATGTAAGAGGGTATGGTATGCATAGTAAGGATTGATTTAGTGACATGATTAATTGTTCGTCTGGTAATCTAGATATGGAACTGTGCTTAGAGTACTATATTTGTACTACAATTTTTGGTGTGTTGTATGATTGAAGTCCTTTGGAATCTGTTTAAGTGCCAAAAACCAGTAGCAGTTGCGCTACTAGTATGGCGCCTAGCGGCGGGTAACGAGCTGCCAGGTAGTAAGATCGCAAAACAGTGGCAGTAGCCACTAATTAGGAGTGGCGCCTGGCGGCAGGTTTGGGTCTACAAGGCGATGACGGAGCAGCGCAACTCCTGTTTGGCGCTTGACGCCTAGTAGTGAGGGTTGTCCGCTAGGCGGTCTGGAACCAATTTCGCCTGGTGGTGTTTTAGGTTGCGCCGGGTGAAATTCGCTGTTGTGATTTTTGTTGTTGTAGTGATCCGTGAACTTGAAGGGCTAAGTTCACATACCTTGGTGTTTGGGCTTGAAGGACTAAGTCCAATAAGGGTCTGGGATGTGCTTGGTGGTGGGACGCATGATGGGCATGGAATTAGTTAAGTTTTCGTCGGCTGCTAATGGGCGAGGAGTCCTTAGTATGCTGATTACATGCGTCGAACGCACGATGAGCAAGGAACAATTATGTTCCCGTTGGCTGCTATTGGGCGAGGAGTCCATAGTATGGTGATTGCGTGCGTGCCAGGGTTCGAGCGAGGAAGGCTTGGATGTTTTGCTACATGCGAGGAGTCTGTGGGACAAGACTATGAGCGTGATAGGCTCGTAGGGTTGGACCACGAAAGGGTTAGTTTCGTGGGAGTACAATAAAGTCCCAAGACCTAGATTCATGCATATGACTCATGAAGGACTATGAGATCAGGGATGGGTGATTTTGAAATAATGAAATATTTACATAAGATTTATTTTCTTTGGGATGGGTGTCATATTTATGTTATATATGTGCATAGCTCACCCTATCTGTTTGTGTGTGGCGATGATCGGATAACTTGTTATCCGGAAGTAGATGATTTGATTGGTGAGCCAGGAGATGCTTGAGTTCAGAGAACGGGATTATATGGGGATTTGAAGACTTTTAATCTTTTTATATTTTCATGTTTCGAACCGTTGCCATTTCGGTTATTTTATGATTGTAATAAATTAGTTTTTTTTTAAATCGCGGATATTTATAATGTATGCGATTCCATGGTTTTAATTTTCCTGCGTTTTTGGGAAAGTATGGTTATAAATGAGGTTTGACAGTTGATAATTGTTTATTTATTTTTCTATATATTTTTTAAAAATAATATTCCTTAGGGATGTTACAACATGAAACACTAAAAGATTGAATGCCGTAAACCTTATCCTCTTTGATTTCATATTGAAATTTGTATATCGGTGTGTGTCTAACAAACGCATGGATTAGGACACCCTACAAAAACAATTTCATATATGACATAATAATATCATATTGTAACTATAACAATAACGAAAAGTAAGAAAATGACAGGCGTTTATACAATCTCCATGGAAAATGGAGATTTTCCTTTTGTGTAATCTTCAACAAACCATAACCTTACCACTCTTGCAACGATATTCCAGCTTTCCTTCTCCAGGTTCAGTTCTTGTAATAACTAGATTTGTTTTTGCAAAGCAGACATGGTGTAAGGAAAATGGGAAATTAGACAATAGTGAACAAAAGAAGGTATGGATAAATGTATTTGTAAAGAACCTAAAAACATAAGAATGGTCTGATGTATTTGTAGAGATAATACATTAAAACTAAAACCATATGCATGTTGTGGTTTTGGTTACACAAATTCAGTAAAAATCGGGAAAAGCAATTGTCAAACATATGAAGAGGACAGAAGAAAGAAAAACACCTTTTTTCAAATGCCTAAAGATTCATTCAAACCAAAACCATACGCATACTCTGGTTTTGGTTTCCCAAATTGAGTAAAATTTGGGAAAAGCAACTAGTCAAACATATGAAGACTAGAGAAAATAACAAAAACTCTTTTTCACACGGCTCAATGTTGTGGAATAAAAGGAAAATATGACAGAGAGCAGAAGAAAAATAAAAGTCGCTGGATATTTAAATTCTTGCAAAAGAATGAAACATAATTTAAAAAATGAAATAAAAATCTGATTTGAAATAAAGATCTTGTTTGAAGGTTTGAAGAAAAGGAAATATGAAGACAAAGAGAAGAAAAAGGAAAAAGAAAAACAAAATTATGAATAGAACATAAAGCTGAAAAAGGAAAGAAGTGACATGATGCAGTCATGTAACTTTTTTATATCATATAAGAAGATAAAGGAAAGAAGTGACATGATGTTGTCATGTACATTTTTTATTGTTTTAGTTAACTGAGGACTCCAACATAAAATATAGGAAAACCTACATAAAATAAATGAATAATAAGGTTAGAAATAAATTAAATGGTTGAATTAAATAATTAAAAGATAGTTATTTTAAATTAATAATCAAATTATATTTCAAACAAATTATAGAGATTGTCAAACTCTGTTGCTTTTTATCGTGATATTTACTTTCTTAGACATATATACAATTTGATGTATTTATAGTAAAATTAAATTAAATATGACAATTAGAGTTATTGTTGGGTACAATGATAGCATGGTCATATTTTGTCTAATTCAATGTCAAGCAAATACATACTCATTTAATTGATGTTTTTCAATCTCATGGACAACAACTTTTGTTCTTGCTTTAAGCTCGTCAAGCATGACCATGAGCATAGCAGCTGGCCATCTTTTTTGCATAAAATTGCAACCAACATTCTCTCTTTTGCATAAAAAAACATTACTTGCTTTGTCTTGAATTCCAACACTGCTTGAGACATCAGATCCACCTTGGGTTCCAATCAACAAATCTGAGTAAGTCCTTTTAAAAAAATCAAAAGCAATACAGAAATCAAACATATAAAAATAAATTTGTACGGATTTAAGTGCATAACTTGGAAATCCAGAAAAACTAAGATCACAGAAAGTAAGAACATTTTAAAACTACTTAAAAATTAATATAGTTACTTCTAATACAATACAATAACATTAACAACTAAGAAATCAACAACCATCAACCATGAATGTGAAAAAGAATTTAATTTCAGGACAATAAAAGATGAACATAATGAGTTGAAGCAAAATTAAAATGATATCTTTGAATCAACAATACAACAATAAGAAGAAAAATGATGGAAGAAGATGAAAAAAATATCAGATTATACACACATGTACTTAGATAATGGAATACTCGCCTCAAAATGGATAATGGAATTCTCTGTAACATAATTTAAAAATATCAGTTTCATAAAACACATAAAAATTAATGAAAATTATGAATATGAATGCATTTAAACAAAACTCAATGAGTTCCAATGAGTTCCAACTTCAAACTAAACTCATCAATGTCATTTTGTGCATAATTCTGTGATGTGTTTGAGACAGAAAAGGTAAACGTGATTTCATATTAGGGTATCTTCTTCGACCTTGCATCCTGTATATCAATCTCAAAAACCTACAAATTAGGTAAAAAAATTTGAAATCATGAATATGGTGATGAGAATAAAGTTAAAGAAATGTGAAATAATCACTCAAAATGTGAAATCATCCTGTATAACAATGTTCTTCGTCATTCTGTTCACTGAAGGCGTACCCAAAACGCAAAAAGCAAATAAAGATAAAGAAAACATAAAAGAAATAAACTGTGAAAGCATAATCAAAACCTGATCTTTGGACTTGACGACTTTTCCGATCATCTCCTTTGTTAGTGAAAGCATAACCAAATCATAAACAACAACAAAGATAGAAAAAACACAAAAATAATCATGTAAACAAAAAACACCAAAACCTTACGAAGTAGTGGTCGAATATGATGAAAATCAGAAAATACAGTGTACACATTTCGTACAACATTTCCTTGATGACCGGAAAGTAACAGATTATGAATGCCTTTATATCTTTTTCGAACTTGCATCCTGTATATGAATCTGAAAAAGCGAGAAATAAACCCTAAAAAATGTGAAATCATGAAAAATAAAAACCATAACCAAATCAAAAACAAAAATGATGATAGAAAAAAAATAAAGGGTAAGGTAGGGTTTCATTGATGATTGGAGAGTAACAAAAGTTAGGGTTTCAGATGATCGTGTTGTAAGAGAAAGGTAGGATTTCAGTGTTGAATATATAGGGTTTTGTTGATGATCGGAGTGATGAATATGGACGGTTTCAGTGAGGCAACGTAAGGTGTGAGGCAACATAGGGTGTGGGTGAGAGAAAAGTGAAAAAATGGAGGCACAGATGGTGACGACAGAGAGTGAGAGAATAGTTGAGTGTGTGTGAGTGAGAGCAAAGTAAAAAAATGGAGGCAGAAGATGGTGACCACATAGAGTGGAGAAGAGTTGAGTGTAAAAGAATTAGGGTTTAAAAAATGCATTGACACGTGTCATCACCAGACGTTGCCACTTGTAAAAAAATAGTGTTTGAACTTTCTATTTTGAGTTAATTATGTGTGTTTTGCTTTTTGTGATTGATGGAAAAACTTACTATTTGTGCTACTGAATTGTATTATTAATAGATATATAATAAATATATAATTATTATTATATTATTATTATTATATGATTCCAAATTAAAATTCTATATATTAAAGTTATTTACATAAAAAAATTTATAAATTATTATAATCACAATAATTCAAACCTAGAATTCATTCATTACAAACACAATAATAATAAAATACGAGTCTGAAATCGTAAAGCCTAAATTAGATAGCATTGGCATATAAATATTGTTTCATACTACATGCCCTTTTGTTCGGGGGTGAAGTTAAGGCAACAGCTGAGATGGTGCAGATATCACAAGTGAAAAATGATTGGCACTGTACAGAATTTGAAAAAATAAAAAGGAAAAAGGGTGAAAAGGTGTCCAGACTCAAGTATATTTGGAAGGAACAGCCTCTTATGAATACAAGAGTTCCCGGATGGTGTTGTAGAGATGTAGCTCTGAGTTGAAAAAGAAAAATTCCTTATTGGAGGATTGGAGAAGCATTTTTTATTCTGTATTTGATCTTATGAGGTGAATGGTAGTTGTTTAGCTCCTCGCTCCAATGCATCTCTCCACATTCTGTATCTCACCCCAAGCTTATCATAGGGTACTGGAAAATTCCATACATTTACACCATCGTTCATTCGTTCCTGTTGCCCCACCATTACCCGCAGATCCTCATTTATAACCTTTTAGTAAATGAACATCAAAACACCGATTAGTACAACATGGAGAAGGAAAAGGTAACATTTGTTTAAGGACAAACTTACATAAACTCTTTCATGTTCTTGTTATTAACTTTGTCTATTTAAATGATGTCATGTGTTTCTTTTCTTTGCAACCTACTGCTATCCACATATAGGTCGAGAACATGATAAGTCATAATGAGAACACGATCACTGTACTAAACTTATGCCCTTTTATTTAACTAGAGAATTGTACTTTAATAAATAATCAATACTAAAAATTCAAATCACATTAAATAGTGTTATATGAAGAATAATGACAGATTTTTAAGATTTCCTAGAGGCAAATGCACATTATGGATTATGGGAGCAAGATTTTTTATTTCGCGATTTTTTATTTTATTTTTTAATATATAAAAAATATAGTTTTTTCCCACTTTCTCGTATTACAACTGTGATCAAAGTAAAGCATTTTGTATTTCCTATTTCAAAATATAATTACTTTGTAAAACCTTTTGATATTTTACTTTTGTGAAAATGTTATAATTATACTTTATTCCCACGTAGAGAAGTTTTGCTAGTGTATCCTAAGTATGTTTGAATAACCCAATTTATGACGATATCTGCAGAAAAAGCTGGTAGTCCTCTGGACATAATTTCATTTTGGGTAAATAATTTTATTAGTCTCTAATATATTAAATTTTTTCGAATGGATCCTGAAAGCGAGGAAATTCCAAATAAACCCCTGAAATTATGACTGTTTTATTTAAGTCCTTAAACTTAATTTATTACTGTCATTTTGGTCCGAAAGATTATCACTTAAATTACACGTTAGACCAGGGCCGGATTGAAGCCTTGAAGCTTTTATTAATTTCTTTTGGTTAAAGACAATAAGCACGCCTAACCCTTCCTACCCTTTTTATCTTCTTCTGTTCTTCCGCCCTAACTCAAACCTAGTTATCGAACATAGTTAAATATAAATTCATTGTTCGAAAAAACTCTACCTGGTCTGCGAAATGCCTCCATAGATACTGAATAAAAGGTATACGCTTAAGCAGGGGAGCGAAATCCAGTGACATTCTATATAGCAATCTTGTCTTTTGTTTCGAAGATGGTAAACAGACATGAAGTTGGTGCAGGTGCGTTGAACACTCTTTGGTACTGGTATTTTGTCCCCCCAGTTTCCCAGGCTTTGAAATTCCAATGGTTGATAAAACCATGCAAGGTGGTCGAAACTCCATATCAATAGGATAAGGGTCCCAGTATCCATGCAGGCCAGATGCAGGTGTCAAAAACTTCACCAAGCTGCAAGTTCAAATTCATGCAAGGAGAATGAATAAGCTAGAGAATTAATATTTCAGACATATAACAGAAAGCTGAAATATTCCATTCATAAGCAATGCAAGATAAAAGTGTTACTACAGTATGATATTTAGCTATTAACCCCAGAAAAATACCACTTTCCAATGCATTTGCCATAAAATTGACAATGGAAGACTTCGAAGAGGGCATTGTTACAGCATAATGTATATCTTCAAGAACACTCCAAGTCTTTACTCAGTAATCATTTTTGCTTTGTCCTAGTGTATACTAGATGCGTAAAATTTAAAGGGAAGTTGTAGGAAAGGGAAAGAGGATTTTGATCAATTTGAACGAATCTGAATTGAAACATCCCCCAAAAGCATTTTGATCCCTTAATCACTTGTTGTATCTTCCGGATGACAATTGCTTTTAGTTTTTAATGGTATAGACCAAACAAACCTGGGAACACTCCATCCCTTAGCGAATGTTGAAGTGTGAGTAAAAGGGGCATGGGCAAGATCCAAAAGATTGTCCAAAAGTAAACCATGTTCGATTGGAAGTTCCATCACAATCTGTATGTACGAAGTGAAGAGCAACCAAGTAAGAAGTCACATGATTTTTTTTTTTAATCAATCATATAATTTTAATTATTTATCTTGCATTGAAGACAACACCTAGTGGAACAGATTCTATCCATAACGTACCTCAGCATGGATTTCAAATCCTGAAGGCGGTAGTAAAGATGGAAGGGTAGCTGTTGGTGGGTCATTTCCAGGCCAAATCCAGATCATTCCCTCCTTTTCAAAGCATGGAACTGACTTTATTTTCACATTTAGAAGTCGAGTAGATGGCATTTTTTCACATTTTCCATCAGTGGTATATTCCCAGCCTGATATCCAACCATTTGGTAATTTTAGAGTCTGTAAATTTCAGTGTACATCTGTAGGCTATATCGTGTCTTGTGAAATTACAGGCAAATTGTCAAGTATCAACAAGTGCAAACAACTCATACATAGGACATAATAATTTGTTCCAGTGATGACTAACCGTGGTAGGGGCATTGGATACGACCCTCATTTACTGAACCAAGGTGCAGAGGACAGGCTCTGTGTGCACAAGTATTCTGGACACATCCAGGCTGTCCATCTTTCCCTCTGAAGATAACCCATGGTTCCTCAAAACATTCTATTGGGATCTGAGACAGAAAAAAAGGCAAACACGCTACTCAGAATTCACATTTTAGCTTAGACCATGTCTATCTTTCACCGGACATCACCTCGTTACCCCCAAGAAAAACTGAAAACAACAACAGAGAAGCGATAAAATAGAAAAAAAAAAAAAGTAATATGAAATATTGAAACGTTTATATTTTCTACCACTCAATGTGTCACAAAAAGACATTTAGTAGCCAACATGGGTATAGTCAAATGGGGAGATTAGGATAGAAACCTTAAATTCAGCTCTATAATAGTTGAGAAAAAGAAAGAGGCAGCCATATCAATCTGAACATATGTCAAATCTTCATTTTGTTTGATTGAAATTGACTACACAAGAATAGTAAGTATATGATAGATATTTTTCCAGAAAAGAGAGAGACAGTTAGACACATACGCACATACCATGGTATCATCCTTTAGGTCCCTGGAGAAAGTAACAGGATACCAGAAATTCTTCAAGTGGGGATGGTATGACTGAACTGGGCCTGATATGTTCAAGCTTTTCCGTGGCTGCCTTCTCTTTTCTGTAACTGGAGAATTAGCAGATGTACTGGGAGAAGATGATGTTTGGGCAATTTCAGCTGTGCTTCTGTCTAGTAACAGCCTATCATTTACCAATTCTTCCATGTAAGCAAGCTTATCTAAAGCAGTGGTAACCCTTGCTTCAGATATATGAACCTGTTTTATTCATTTACATAAATTTAATGGCAGATGAGTAACGAATTGACAAGTTTCTGCCAAGTTAGATCAATTAAAAAAGAACTCAGTTTCACGTTGTGTTGAGTGGTTTATCACAGCTAAAATTCTATACCTGTCTGTGTGCATGTGCTAATTCATCCTGCAACCCAGCTAGCTCCTTTTTCAAGGTGCCAATCGATTTATATTCACGAGCTAGAGGATTCAGAACTTCAACCACCTAAGCTCATAATTTTAAAGGAGTAAATCAACACATGGTGGAAAATGATTAGCTCAACGAGTAAAAGGGTAAAAGGGCGTGTAAACAAAAACCATATTGTACTAACACTCCAGTGACCAAGATTATAAATGTTAAAATTCTAAACATCAGCAAACATCATAATTCATTCAGGCATCAAACTAATTCTATACAGCAATAACATAAAATGAAACCGGTTGAAACCTTTTCATGGAGGAGCATGATTGAGAGCACATCTTGCCGAGCTCGCCAGTCTAAGTACTGAATATCATGTCTTGCCACTTCCAGGGCCTGATATATATCCAAAACCTTCCCTTTATTATGTGGAATCTTTGATCTTGGATCCTCAACATCAAACAGCGCACCCCATGCATTTTTCTTGTCTTCTTCTCCAAATACAGCAAACACCTTAAATCTACATTTCAAATCCTGAAATTTGACATGCCCCAAAAACTTTAAGCTAGAGAATACAGTAATCAGAAAATCAAGCCCTTTTGAAGGAAAAACCTGCTAATATTAACAACTATAGATAACGGTTTAACAAGAGGAACACGTACGCAACCACTGCTAACAAACCAAGCCTTTATTAAACAATGCATATTAATGCATTTTACCGATCATTATACTTCAAGCTACAATTGAGCCTACACTAAATACACATGCCAACTTCTAATCTTCAACTCAATTGTGCACATACAACAAAAAAGAAAAAAAGAAAAAAAATCTAAAGAAGACTAGGATCAACAAATTTCTCTCCATGTCTACTTTGTACTTCCAAGGGTAGAAGTTAAACATGGTAAACTAAGTTCACTTTATTTAAATGTATACACTTGAACGAGAAAACAATTTAACATCACCATTCAATCACAAACAATCGTTGCAAATAATGATTGGTCCAACTTTTATGATAACTATAGTAGCCTTTTTTTGTTAAATAACTAACTTAAACTTTACTTTTACCATCACCTTAATTAAAAGAAGGCAGCTAAGTAAAGTACAAGAAAACACACGTAGAAGAAGAACGTTACCCGTCTTGTGTCAAATTTGGAAGCTCTAAGGAAAATTGGAAGAGAGAGAGCTGAAGCAGTGAAGATCGCATTCATGGTGGAGAAGAAGGGAGAGTGGGCGTGAAGAAGAGAAGAGAACCATGAGAAGACATTGACGAGGGAGATTTAACATGAGGATTTTGTTGATAAGAGGTTGGTGTTGCGCGCGATCTCGCTTTGCCTTCCGTGGAGCGCCACGTGGACTCTTGGTTGCACACGTGGCGGCTGTTTCTTCCACATGCTTCTCGAACTATCTTGCCAGCGCAGGCCCACACTATCCTTACCGCGCTCTGTTTTTTGTCCTTCCTAGGATTTTGATTTGCTGAAAGAAAAATAAAAAGAAAGTGTGGCATTAATTGCGGCCAAAGATTTTTGCACAGGGAACACTGGAAAAGTCCTTCGCCATATGTGTGTGGTTGTGCTGTGCCTACGGCGATTTACTTTGGAGTTTCCAAGGTCACAAAGAGAGATATTTTAAGGGCCCAAATATTCTTGTATATTATTCCCTTAATTACACTTAGTATGTTCCAATTTTTAATATTTTTTAAAAAGTTGGTATTACTTTTTTCTTGTGATAATTTATTTTCAATTTTGTCTAACATTATAGATACTTTTAATCTGTTTTTCTTAAGAACTAATTAACCTAATTCTTTACTATCGCATATAATTTGCAATTCACACTTTTTCACATTGTTATTATCAATTTTACAGAAGAAATATATCCACTTATTTTTTTAAATAGTGAGACCGATAAACATAACAAAATTGAAGATATATTTACTGTGTTTTAATTATTTCTTTTAAATAATCTTAATTAATTAAGGTACTTTGTTAAAATATTAATAAATATTTGAAATATATATTAGTTTTTTTTGTTAATATATTTTTCTTTAATGAACACATGTTAGACATCGATATATTTTAATATTACAAAGCACATATAATATTTGTTATTACGTAAATTCTTTTATTAAAAAAATAAATTTTATTAAAAAGAATAAATAAATAAATAAAATACAAAATATGAGGAATTAAATCAAATCTATAAAATACAAATGCAATGACAAGAAACTATAAACAGTCCGAAGCATAAGCAATTAATAAATATCTATTATGGAAAACAAATCCAAAATAATAATAGTAAAAGGCATAACATAATACCATTTATACATATTTCTAAATTGATCAGCAGCATAACTATTTATTTCTCTAAAAATGTGTGATACTTTAAACTGGATATGACTGTAAACGTGAAAACATCAGTTAAGTAGAAATTGCTTAACATATTTCGGATGAATCACATTCCGGTCAAAGTTTCATACACTAATATTCTAAGTATGCTCTAGAAAAAATATATATATATATATATATATATATATATATATATATATATATATATATATAATCTCTATACAAAAGAGAATTTTAAATCCTTAAAGAATAATAGAAATTACTAATATATTATTGTATACAAACTCTAAAAGTCTCACAAGTAGCCAAATTAATTCATCATCTAGTCAGTCTATCAAGATGATGAGTTACTCTTGTTGATTATAAAAGAACAATGTGTTTGTGTTAAGTTGTTTAAGAAAATCTTGAAAAGATCCTCGCTGAATATTAAGATAACAATGTTATCTAGATATGAAGCTTTGCTTCAAGAAGGTCAACTAGAAAGAAGGGAAGAGGTTAATGTAATGAGGCTCTAGAAAGGGGGGAATGAATCTAGCATGTAAACAAATTCAAACTTTACGCGCACAAACAACCAAGCAAACAAGCAAACTATTAAAAGTAAAAAGTAGGGATAAAGACAATGCACACAAGAGATTTATATTGATTCACATATACTTGAGGCTATGTCTAGTATCTTAAGCAACTTGCTTAAGAAATTTCACTAATCAACACCTTTGACGAGCAACGAGTATCACTCTCCAAGTTATATGAGTTTCAACCTCTCCAAGTATCCTTCTCAATCTCCTCCTGAGATGAAAAACTCTTAATTACAATGACTAATTTGAAAACACTCTTACAGCAGGAGTGTATCGTAAGACTCAAACAAATTAAATAAATAAATAAATAAATATTTATTTAATTAATGTGAGGGCGGGAACCCCTAAGTTAATAAATGTGGAGAGAGAAGACAAAGAACAATGTTAGCTCAAGTGGTTGAGAGTACTTGGTCATCTTAAGAGCACTTAGCTTCAAGTGCTTTCTATGCCATTTGTGTGTTAAAGTAATTGTTTTATTCTTTTGAGAGTATGTGTGGTCATGGTTGTTGGAACAAGAAAGCTTGAAGCAAATAATTAATAAAGCCATGTGGATGAAGATTATAGGTGTTTGATGAAGATCCACTTGAAGATTAAGTTTTAGTGTATTAAATTTGAAAATAACATGTTAAATGTAATTTTTTTGTTGTTATATCATGTTGGTATGCTATATGGCATAGATTAGATGTCTTGTGTACCTTAGTATGTCTCTTTTAATATCTTAAAATGGGTTTTAGCAGGTTAAAAGGCTTGTAGTATATAGTTTCTAGTAGGAAGGCATTTAGTCAGGTTAAAAGGCTTGTAGTATATAGTTTCTGGTATGAAGGCATTCAATAATTTGAATTATTTTTCAATCGACTGATTTCACTATCAAGTGAAATCAACTGACTTTACGGAATATTCAATCGATTGTTTTCACTTAAACCAAACTATATATGCTGTGTTTTTTAGAGCAGAGGTACAAATCTGAGTTTTTGAGCACGAAACTTTGTCATTCTTCTATGGAAAACTCTCTCTCTTTGCAATACACAGCTGCAAATCGTGGTTTGAAGATCTTGGTTAATCTTGGAGGCATTTTGGTTTGTGAGTAGCTTGAAGAACACATGTATGGTTGGGTAGGGACAACCACCATTAGGTTTGGATGTTTTTATGCCTCTGGTTGGTTTGCCTGATGTGATTTCAGGTCTATAAGTGTGATTCTTACAGGGTGTGTGTCTAGATTTTTGTGTGAGTAAAAAATCTTGTGTGTTTCCTTTTCAAAAGTATAACCTTGGTATGTGATTTGTAAAACTTTTGAATATAGTGCAAACCAGGCTCAAGTTGTTATGGTAAACTAGATGTAGCTTTGTGATTGAGTGAACTAGTATAAAAACAACTATGCAATTCTCTCTCCCTTATCTCACTCACTTTGAATCTCTTTAAAAACTCAAAAACCAAGCAATTCGTTCTTTGGTGTGATTTAATGCGTTCTTGTATAATTTGAGGTTATATACTTGTTAAAAATATTGATTAGTCTTGTATGTAAAAGATTGTTATTTGAGTTAAATCTGCGAATTCTGCATTTTGCATAAATGTCGAGATTTTAGCTGCATGATTTGTCTTTTTAATCTCTTGTTTCATAGTTCAAGAATAAATTAATCTGTTGTTTTATGTTTTAATCGATTAACGGTGTACTAGTCTACTACTTTTACATCCTAACTTTTCAATCTATTTGATTCAATTGAAAAGAGGTTTAAGCTTTCGAAAAAGTTTTATAAAGCTAATTCAACCCCCATTTATTGGCTTAAATCACCATTTCAAAACTAACAATTGGTATCTAGAGCAACGTTCTTAAAAGGTATTCAAGTTTGATAAAAAAATCTTTTGAAATGGCTGAAAGTAAACTCCCTTTTGCTGAAGGTGTCTCTATTCATAGACCACCTATGTTTTGTGGCCTAAAGTATCAGTTTTGGAAAATAAGGATGCAAATTTTCATTGAATCTATAAACAAAGGGATTTGGGATGCAATAGTTAATGGACCATATACTCCTAATTGTCTTGTTGAAAATAAGCATGTAGACAAGCCTTGGATTGAATGGACTGATGAAGAAAGGAGAAGAAGAGCTCAATATGATTGCAATGCCAAGAATATCATCACTTCATCTTTGAGCATGGATGAATTTTTTAGGGTCTCCCAATATAAGAGTGCAAAGGAAATGTGTGATGTCTTAAAGGTTACACATGAGGGGACGAATGAAGTTAAGAGAGCAAGGAAGCATGCCTTGATTCAAGAGTATGAGCTTTTCAAGATGCAAAAAGGAAAGTCCATAACTAAAGTTCAAAAGTGGTTCACTCACATAGTCAACCATCTCATGGGTCTAGGAAAAGAATTTGACAAAGAGGAGCTAAACATCAAAGTGCTAAAGTGTCTTGATAGAAATTGGCAACCAAAGGTGACTACCATATCTGAATCCAAGGATTTATCTATCATCACCATAGTTGCACTGTTTGGCAAACTAAGAGAGCATGAGATTGAAATGCAAAGGCTAAGTGAGCTTGAATCAAGTAAGAAAAAGGTAAAAACCATAGCCTTGAAGGCTAGCTCCAAGAAGAGTGATGAAACTGAGGAAGAGGTTGTTGAATCAAGTGATAATGAGAACTTGAATCTACTAGTCAAGAGATTTGGGAAGTATCTCAAGAGGAAAGGCAACAAAGGTAATTAAAGGAGGTACATTTCTAAAAAAATTAATTCAAGTAATACTTCTAAATTATTATGTTATAATTCTGGAAAGCAAATACATATCAAGATTGAATGTCCTAATGTTATTAAAGAGAAGGAGAAGGTTGGTGATAGGAAGAAGGAGAAAAAGCCAAGGAAAAACGTGCCTACATAGCTTGGGAGGACAATGATGATTCAACAAGAACTTCATCTCAAGAAGGAAGTGAGGAAGCAAATCTATGCCTCATGGTCGGATATGAATCATCCTCATCAAGCCAAGTAAGTTCCTTGTCATCTAAAGATAAAAATGACTATTACCAATTGTTGCATGACTTTGAAGAGTTGCATGACTTTGAAGAGTTGCATAGTGACACAAACAAAATTGCTGTCATGAACAATCGGCTAAAAGGAATAAATAACTGGCTAGAAAAGAGAGTTAGCCAACTAGAATCAGAAACAGTCGACTAAAAATTTAATTTCGAACATTTGGAAATGATTTACAGTAATTCAGTCGATTGTTCTGAAAAACAGTTAAATGTAAAACCTTGTGAAAACTGCACTACTTTGAAAATTCAATTGAAATATCTTTTGAAAATTTGTGCAGAGTTCACAAGAGGAAAAGCAAAACTAAAAGTTGTTCTTGGCTCTCAAAATTGTGTTTTTGGGAAGGCTGGACTTGGTTATACACCTATCCATGAAAAGAAAGCAAAGAAGTTCTCTAGTTTATTTTCCAATAGTGAGCCAAATGCTATGTCATTCATTTCTTGCAACTATTGTATGAAGAAAGGTCATGTTTTTAAGAATTGTTATGCTAGAAAGTATGATGCATCTAAGGGATTTATGAAATGGATCCCAAAAGGATGTAAAGAGGCACAACCATTTTGGACCCAAGCTATCAAAGGGTACCATGTAATGCTATGTTGTTTTGCAATCAACACAACTTCATATGTTTTAAATCGTGTGTTGATAAGGCCAATTTTAAACAAAACACCTTATGCGTTATTCAAAGGTAGAAGGCCTACTCTAAATCACCTAAAAGTATTTGGTTGCAAGTGTTTTATCTTGAATAATGGAAAAGAGCAACTTGGCAAATTTGATTCAAAAGCAGATAAAGGCATCTTTCTAGGTTATGCTATAAGTAGCCATTCTTATAGGGTTTATAACAAGAGACTAATGATTATTGAAGAATTTGTGCATGTTGTTTTTGATGAAACTAACCTAGTGCAGCAAGATCAAAGACCTAAGACCCAAGGAGTGGATTGAACCTATGAGATTATCAAAGGACAACATAATTGGTGACATAAAACAGGGAGTATCCACTATATGCAAGCTTGTATTCTTTGAACATGTTGCATTTGTTTCTCAAATTGAACCTAAGAATGTGAATGATGCATTATGTGATAGTAATTGGGTTGTTGTTAAGCAAGAGGAACTTAATCAATTCACTAGGAATGATGTGTGGTATCTTGTTCCTAAAACTGATGCAATGAATGTGATTGGTACAAAATGGGTGTTTAGGAATAAAATGGATGAAAATGGTAGCATTGTTAGGAATAATGCTAGGCTAGTTGCTAAATGTTATAATCAGGAGGAAGGCATTGATTTTGATGAAACATATGCACCTGTAGCTAGGTTGGAAGCTGTGAGGTTATTGTTAGCATATGCATGCATGTGTAATTTCAAACTTTCTCAAATGGATGTGAAAAGTGCATTCTTGAATGGTTTCTTAAATAAAGAAGTGTATGTATCACAACCCCTTAGCTTTGACAATCACCTATATCCTAATCATGTTTTCAAGTTGAAAAAGGCTTTATATGGTTTGAAACAAGCACAACGATGGTATGAGAGGTTAAGCAACATTCTTTTATCTAAAGGATATGCTAGAGGTACAGTTGATAAAACATTTTTCATTAGAAAGCATGCAAGTTATGTAATACTTATTCAAGTATATGTAGATGATATAATCTTTGGATCAAATAATAACTCCATGTGTGAAGAGTTTGTTGCAGCTATGCAGGGAGAATTTGAGATGTCTATGATGGGTGAGTTAACCTACTTCCTAGGGCTGCAAGTGAAGCAACTCAAGCATGGGACATTTTTAAGCCAATCAAAATATTATTTTGACCTACTGAAAAAGTTCAAAGTGGAGGATTGCAAACAGGCTACCACTCCAATTGCTACAAATTGCCTTGTGGATGCAGATGAAGCTGGACAAAAAGTTGATTCAATCAAATATAGAGGGTTAATTGGTTCTTTGCTATATCTAACCGCTAGTAGGCTGGATTTCAATTTGGTGTTTGCTTGTGTGCAAGGTTTCAATCCAATCCAAAAGAATCACACTTCAAAGCTACAAAAAGGATCCTTAAGTATCTTAAAGGGACAACTAATGTTGGATTATGGTATTCTAATGAATCTAACATTGTTCTTAGTGGTTTTTTCAGATTTTGACTATGCAGGGTGCAAAATTGGATAAGAAAAGCACAAGTGACACATGCCATCAACTTGGACTAAGCCTAATCTCATGGAATAGCAAGAAACAAGCATGTGTAGCACTATCTATCGTTGAGGCTGAGTACATAGCAACTAGACATGCATGTGCTCAAAGCATATGGTTGAAGCATCAACTTATGGATTATGGTGTAAAGTTAGAAAAGGTACCTCTTTATTGTGATAATACAAACGCAATCAACCTAACTAAGAATACAATTCATCATTCTAAAACTAAACACATTGAAATCAGACATCATTTCATAAGTGATCATATTCAAAAAGGTGATATTGAAATCATGTTTGTGAAAACTGAAAATCAATTGGCGGATTTATTCACTAAACCACTTGCACGTGATAGATTTAATAAGCTTAGAACTGAATTAGGTATTCTTG